>Ga0210384_10005282_pt1 | contig 14134 bp, 8 predicted proteins | sample IncBWH2MmetaG_FD_160574 | JGI IMG/M metagenome (GOLD analysis project Ga0210384, IMG submission 160574) | Forest soil microbial communities from Barre Woods Harvard Forest LTER site, Petersham, Massachusetts, United States - Inc-BW-H-2-M | ecosystem: Environmental > Terrestrial > Soil >...
CCGACAAACCGCGCTCAAGCGGTGCTGTTCCTGGAGCAAGCACCGCCATCAAAGGCCCTTCCAATCGTCAAAGAGGTCTTTAACAGTGACTCAGACCCATACGTCAAGAAAACGGCAGCAGAGTCTATCGCAAAGCACTCGGACAAGGACTGAGGATGCCTGGCCCGCACATTCGTTCCCTTAAACACTTGCTACGGGGGGAACCTAGGGAAGGGACCTGGGGACATCCAAGATAAGTACGAGTCAGGGATAAGTAGGAGTCAGGCGAAAACGGAAATTTCCTTCGCCCAGGGGACTCCCGAAGCGTTCGATAGAAAGAATTGAACTGCAGCGTGCGATCTGTTCTTGAGACCCCAGCGCCAGATGGGCCAGACATCCATTTGCGGGAACAGTCGTCGCGCATCGCCGCGCCACGCATAGCTTCGGGCCTCGGCCGAAGTAGGAGAGCACCCATGTTGAGTAGGTTACAGCCGTACGTTGTCGGTATCGTTGTGGCACTGTTGGTTCGTCCTGTCTTCGCTCAGGATCCATCACCAACTTTGGTGAAAAAAACAGTCACCATTCAGGCACAAACTGCGTCCCTCTCTGAGTATCTCCTTACAGTGTTTAGGGGGGCGAATATTCGTGGCGGCATATCGGTTGTCAGTGAGCATTGCCCAGAGGCGGCTGAGGAAATGCCAGAATTCAGCGGAGAAGTGGAGGGTGTGCTCAAACGGCTCGTATCCACCGGTCACCCCCTTCAATGGTTTCAAATTGGAGACAACCTGATCGTTCTTAATACCCCCTCTCCACCTCCAATTCTGACCGTCGAAGTGCGGGAATTTCGGTTCTCCCGCAAGGAACCGCTCACGAAGAGCGCAAGCGGACTGTTTGACACTCCCGAAGTTGCCGCGACAGTAAGGGACCTTGGGCTGGTTGAATACGGGCCACAGTTAGGATTCGCCGCCCTTCACCAGCCGGGCACCCTAGCGGACATCGTCGTCCTACGAAACACGAAGGTCCTCGACGCCTTGAACGGTATCGGGGGGGGCGATGCCGTGTGGCTATACAAGGAGTCGAAGTGTCAAAGGAACGTGTTTTCACTAAATTGGCCCATTCGGCGATGACCAAGTGCAGGTGGGGCTGGTGGTGATTTGTGACCTGTCACCTGTGACCCGCTAAGCGCTATCTCGGATCGGTCGCAGGATAGTCCGTACTTATTTTTGTGGGGCTGGCGGTGATGTTATGCGACACAATAAAAATGGTGTGATTCAAGTATCAACGATTTGCGTTGCGCTTATCCTGCCAACGATATTCTTTCAGGCTGAACAATTCGACAATGAGAGTACTATTCGACAGGTAATGACACAAGCCTACCAGCAAACGTACACATCCACTGGGCAGAAACAACTACGAAAGCTTGGTGATGCGACAGCAGTTGCGCTTACCAAAGTGATCGGCGGGCGAGCACTGAACCAACACGACGTTCAACCTGTACTCCTTATGCTTGAGCTTTCGTTCAGCGACCTTCGCTTCGTGGAGATCTCTGCGGATCGGCAACCCAGAACAACGCTTGTGTTGCTGAATTATCTTGACTCAGTGACGAGTAACACCGAACTCAAAGCAAAGATCGGGAGTACCCGTACCTACGTATTAGGGCAATACCAGAAGTCGCAGAAGGAAGGAGACTCGACGACGGCTCCTGAGTCTCGCTGAGTTGAATAACAGGACAGGGCGGATGGCCCACACATCCCGAGGGTGCCCGATTTCAATCGCGAGGGAAAACCTGGGGAGGGGAAACCTCGGGAGTCATCGTAAAATTGGGCAGAAAGCTGCGGGCGGTCACAGGTCAGATAGTGGACGCGGACAGCTCACAACCAGTGGTGACGGCACGAATCAGAATATCGAAACCGGGCAATCACCGAATCATGACGATGGCAGCTGTTTCCACAATTGAAACACCGGTCGGAGCTGTCCCCTGCCACCTGTGACCCGTCACCTGTGAACTGCTAAGGGGCTACTTGGGATCCGTCGCAGGATAGTCCGTGCCGGGCGCGTCGTAGTCTCGGCCGTACTTATTTTTGTGGGGCCCCGGTGGACTGTCTTCTACGATTCGTACCGCTCCCAGTGAGTGTGAATTACTTGAAATGGTGATCTGGCGCGCCAACGCCTTCAGGCTGTCGACGCTGGCGGATTCAGCCCAGACTTGCATCGAGTAGCGGCCTTCGGGCACGCCTTCCATGGTGATTTTTCCGGCCGCATCGGAAATGCCATAGTACGGAGTCTTCAAGGCCACAACCACGGCGCTCATTTCCGGGTGGATGTTGCAGAAGATGTAGCTGACACCCGGACGGTCGAAACGCACCACGCGAGTTGTGCCCGCCTCGTACAGGCCGAGATCGAAACGCTTGCCCTCGAAGAGGGAGAAAACGTTATGGAAGAACGGATCACGGTTTGGAAATTCGACCGGCGTTCCCGCGGCCACCACCAACAGGTGAGGGTCGAAGCGTTTGTCCTTCTGTACCAGGCGCGGAAGCTTCGCCGAACTGCCTTCCGACACAGGCCGCAAACCGGGACGGTCGTCGAGAGAGGTCAGCCAGACCACGACGTTGGCGCGTGAGCGTTTGCCGTTTGGCGCCGACCCCTCGCTCTTGACTTCGATCTGCCCGGTGACCGTGACTTCTTGCGCCTGTATGACGGAGACCCCGCAAAGCAGCAACATCCCCGCGTATCCCAACAGCGGCGCCAGCATCTTGCGTGAATTGGAGGAACGCTCTCTCAGAACAGGACCCCCATGGCCAGATTTATATGATCGGCCGAATAGCGCGAGTTGTCGATCTGGTAGGTGCCAATGTGCCGATACTCGGCCGAAAAAATCAAATCCGAGCGGGGTCGGTAAATAATATTGAATAGCCCGGTCTGGTTCCGGGCTACGGCAATCGAGTTCCCTCCCGCACCATACGCTGAATAGGGATAAGCGCGGATCTCGCTGGCGAAAGGATTGTCCTGGCCCGCGGCCGCGTTGAACTCGAGCTTCGAGGTTGCGCGCAACTTCAACTGCGCCCAACCACCCATGTCTTCCAACCCACGCACGCGGGTCGTCGGAACCGTCGGGGTCCAACTGAATAGCGCACTCTGGTAGGAAGCGCCGCCAAGTCCGCCCAAAGCCTGTCCGCGATAAAACTCTCCGGTAAGGCCGAGCCACTTGCCCAGAGGCACGGTCCAATCGAGTGTGCTCGCCCAGCCATTGACCTTCCTTCCGAAGCCCCAGTTTTGCCGGCTGTAGTACCCACCGGCGCCGAAGGTCATCGGCTGGCCGAACAAGGTATGCGACCAGGCCAGGCGGCCTGCGTATCCGGGCTGACGCGAATACTCTCCCGCCTGAGTAGCGCGGCCATAGGAACTAGCCGGCGGCTCTCCGGAAAGTCCATCAAGAATTCCTCCCTGCAGCAGGAAGCTTGAGTTTCCCGTGAGCGTGACCCGACGCTCCACCCGAACCTGCGGGATCCAGGTCCACAAATTTCCCGCGTAGGCGAGCGCCGGCTCGGCCACGGTCGCAAACGAAGTCGGAGACAGCGCCGAGAAGAAGGGCGCATCTTGTCCGGCAACCACCGAGGTGTGTGCCCAGTCCAGGTGCATGGTCGCCGTGCGCAGGCGGAACAAACCCAGAGTCACGCCGTTGGGAGCATTCGGGAAGCCGCCCGCGAAGTCCGCTTCGATCTCGCCACGAGTGTGCGCGCCCGCGATTTGTGGCCCAAAAACCTCGAGCCCAATCTGCGACTGCCGCAACGAAAAGCCGGTGCTGCTCGATCGTCCCAGCGGGTCGGCGCCATCCACCAGCCCTGGCAAATCGCTGTTCAACACGTAGCCGCGGTTGCTGAACACGTTTAACAGGACCAGCCCGGAAAGCCGTATCTTGTATTTCGAGCGGCTCTCTACCTTCGTCTGATACTGGTCGTCAATTTTTCCGCTGAGCAGATCGTACTGCTCCTGCAGCCGTTCCTCGCGCGCTGCCGCATCCGACTCTCGCCGCGAGCCCCTGGCTTCCGCTTCTTCCGCCTGGCCAGAGGGCGCCGCGGTTTGCGCAGCGATCTGCGTCGCCTCGACGGTTACCGGAGAGGTCTGCAACCGCTGCGCCATGGCCGCGTGCAGTTCTTCCCGCAGCTCGTGCGTTTCGGCGCGGTAGCGCTCCGATTCCGAGCGCAGATCTGACACGATCGACCGCAGCTCATTCACCTGCTCCTGGAGCTGCTTGACGGTCTCGCTCAGCGACGGATCTTGCTGGCTCGGTGCCCCGGCGGCCTGTGCCAAGCCGTACCGAGGTGTAAAGGTTGCGAGCAGAAGAAGGGTCCCCGTAATGCATGCAAACGGCCGCTGGTGCAGCATGATCCCCCCAGAAAAACAGCAAGGTTCAATTTATCTGGTCTCGCCAGAGCGCTTCTCAGGGAAGCTTCTACGCTTCGCGTCGCGCGGCTCTTTCTTATTCGGCCGCTTCGACCCGGGCGCCGGCTCGCACGACGCCATCGCCGGTTGCCGAGGCGATCGGGGTCCCACGAGTTCCGGGAAGCACGATCAGAAATACCGTGCCTTCCGAAGACGTACTTTCCACGCTTACATCTCCACCATGATCTTGAACGATCTTTTGCACGACGGTGAGCCCGAGTCCTGTCCCATTTTCCTTGCCGTGGCTCACGAAGGGCTCAAACAGCCGCTCCCGCACCAGGTCCGGGATGCCGTGCCCGTTGTCGGTGACACGCACCTCAATGGCACTCTTGTTGGCGTGTATATCGATCTGGATCCGCCCCTGCTCTGGAGAAACCGCTTCACAGGCGTTGACTAATAGATTCTGAAACACCCGCTCAAGCTTCCGGGAATCGAACCACCCGTCCGTGGCTCCATCCTTATGGACGCTGATGCGCACCGAATGGTATTCCGGATGCGCGTGCACACTTTGGATCGAGCGTTCAATTACGTCCTCAAGATCGCCGTACATCGGCCGCAGCGATTCACGCGTCCGTGAAAATTCCAGCAACGAGTCAATCAGATCGGTCATCTGCTGCACGGCCAGAAGAACCTCGTGATAAAGCTCGTCCCTTTCGGTTTTGCTGCGGTTGTTGTCGCTGAGGAACTCGGCATTCGCCATCACTGCCGCCAGGCTGTGCCGCAGATCGTGGGAAATCGAACTGGCCATCTGCCCGATGGTCGCCAGCCTCTCCGACTCGAGCAGCCGCCGCTGCGTTTCCTGCAATCCGGTTCGCATGCGGAGAAAAGCCGCGGTCACCTCCGCCACCTCATCGCTGCCGCGCGCCACCAGAGGATATTCGTAGTCCCCTTTCCCCAGGGCGCGCACGCCCTCAACCAGCTTCCCCAGCGGCCGGGTCAGCGTGTGCGAGAAGATGAACACCATGCAGCTTCCCACCACCAGCGCGACGATTCCCAAGATGACCAGCAACCGGTTCAATCGACCCAGAAACGCCGTAGCCTGATCCAGAGACTTCAGCACGCTCAACTGCACCGCCGGCTCGACCCCCGGCGTCAGATCCACCTTGGTCGCGAGAAAGCGTTCCTGCCCGAGCTGAATCTCCGTCGGCTCCGGAGTGCTCGCGGCTAACGAGTGGCCGGCCTGCTGCACCAGATCGGTTTCCTGCAGGGGCGAGAGTGTGCTGCGCACCAAAGTGTTGCCGTAAAGAAACGCGACCTGGCTGGCCGCCACCTGGCTCAATTCGCGCGCCACCCCGTCATCGATCTCATATCCCAGAACCAGATATCCCTCGATCTGATTCTCGGAGCGCTTGCCGACGAAGATCGGCTGAATCGACACCTCAAACAGCCGTTTGCCACCGAACCACCAATGCCCTTCGCGCTCGTGCGCGAGCGACCGGGTCAGCGCCTCCTGCGCCGCGGTCCGGTCGAAGTCTGAGGCCTTCGAGTGGAGCGCCACGACTTTGCCGGTGCGGTCCGCCAGCACCAGCAGGTCGCTTCCCGCCAGATTCCACTGTTCCTGTGAAGCGTCCTGAATGGTCGCCGCGTGGTTGGTAAACATCATCGCCTTGAGGATCGGCAGATCGGCCAGCAGTTCCGCCGAACGGGTCAGCGATTGTTGCCGCAGTTTTTGAACGTTACGAAATGTGTAGACGGAGTTGCGGAGGTCCTGAAAGATCTGCAGCCGCACCTGCTGCTCGGCGGTCTGGCGCGCCACAAATAAGGTGCCGGCCGTCAGGCCGACACCCACCAGAAGCAGCGAAAACAAAAACTTCGTTCTTAGCCGGAACTTCCCCATCCCTGGTCGCGCTCCTTCGAGGCTCCCGCGCCAATGCGCGGCTAGGGCACGAACTTGTAACCCACCCCGTGCACGGTCCGGAAATGAACCGGGTTCGTCGGATCAGTTTCCAGCTTCTGCCGGAGCTTCAAAATATGATTGTCGACCGTGCGCGTGGTGGGATAGTTCTGATATCCCCACACATCGTTCAGCAGTTCGTCGCGCGAGACGACGCGGTTCGGATTCTGCGCCATAAACTTTACGATCTTGAACTCTTGCGGCGTCAGCGCCACTTCCGAACCGTCGCGCGTCACCTGCATCCGCGTGAAGTCGACCACCACCCCGTCAAACGTGAAAGTTTCCGTCACTGTCGGACGGCTCGAGCGCCGTACCGCGGCCCGCACCCTGGCCAACAGTTCTTTCGGGCTGAAGGGCTTCGTAACGTAATCGTCCGCTCCCAGTTCGAGCAGCAGCACCTTGTCCATCACGTCCGATGCCGCACTTAATACGATCACCGGCACTGCCGGGGCCGACTGCTTGATCTCCCGGCAAACATCGCGCCCCGGCATCCCCGGCAGGCGCAGATCCAGCACTACGGCAGAAGGTTGAGCTGCGCGAAAGACTTCCAATCCCGACTGTCCATCGAAGGCGGTGTCGACCGAGTACCCCTCGGGCTCGAACAGGCGTTTCAGCGCCCGGTGCACCGCGCGATCGTCCTCGACCACTAGAATCCGTTCCATGCTCCCTCTTCCTGGAGGAATTTTTACATACCGCTATTAGACGGATGAAAAAGGATTACGAGGTCAACAGGACACCCCAACACCCCGCAATTCTGGGCCCGTGCCCTGCCCTTGTCAAAAATGAGGGTACCGGGAGGGGTGTTTAGGACTTGTCAAGGAATTGTCACCACGCTGCAAATTCTCGGTAACAAACTCAAAAGGCAGCGGATAGCCGGACGACCCCATTTCGTGGCACCCGCCGGCAATCTGGCGTCGGAGACAACTTGGGAGAACTCGACGGCCTCAAGTTGGTATGCCTGGACGGGCGTGGCGAGTCCAGATCGGCCCGTCCAAACCCCATCGAGGGGGGATCTCACCAGACTAAGCGCTGACGCTGCCCCTGCACGGGCAATGGAGACCCAACCCCAGTCGCGACCTCCTCCCGCACCAACGCCGACTATCTGCCTCCCGGGAGACCCCGGCACTCCAGCCTCGATCGCTCGACCCCGGACTCTATATGGACGTACAACCGACGGCGGCAATTCCTGAATCGATTAGGCGGCATGCCCACAATGCGCGAAAGAACAACTTCTTGACTGTCTTCGCGGGGGAGTGCTATACACTGCGCAGGTTATAAGCTAAACCGATTTAGCTAAGATTTAGTAAGCGCTCACAAGTGGCTGGATCTGCACTGCTACGAGTTTTGGTATCCGCGGGAGATGTGCCCAACAAAAAGCGTCTGACGTAAAGCCGAGGAGCAATCCCATGCGTCGTTCTTCCTTGTTTCTTCGTGCGACTCTCTTGTTGCTTGGTTTCCTCACCTTCAGCATCTTCGCCCAGGCCCAATATCGCACCAGCATCCAGGGCGTGGTCACCGACCCCTCGGGCGCCGTGGTCCCGGATACCACCCTCACCCTGACCAACACCGCCACCGGCGAGAAGCAGGTGCGGCAAAGCAATGACGTCGGGGTCTACAATTTCAACGCCTTGCCCGCCGTGCGCTTTCGCCTTGAAGCCGAGAGGAAGGGCTTCAAGAAAAAGGTCCTCGACAACCTGGAACTGATCCCCGAGCAGCCCAACGCCGTCAACGTCACGCTTGAGCTCGGCGAGGAAACCCTCGTCGTCAATGTCGACGCCTCGACCGTGCCTCTGGTCGACACCGAGACAGCGTCGATCAATGGCGTCATCTCGTCCAACCAGGTGCAGAACATGCCCTCGTTCGGACGCGACGTCTTCCAGTTGATTCGCCTTGCGCCAGGGGTGTTCGGCGACGGCGCGCAGGGCAATGGCGGTGGAGGCGCGAATCTTCCCGGAACGCAGGGCCCGGGCGCGACCGGAGGCGACTCCGGCATTTTTCAAACCGAAAATGGTCCGCAGGCGCTGGCCGCGGGGCAGCAGTATGAGAACAACAGCATCACTATCGACGGCATCAGCACCACCAGTGCAGTTTGGGGCGGAACCAGCATCATCACACCCACTGAAGACTCCGTCGATAACGTGAAAGTCGTATCGAACGCTTATGACGCGGAAAACGGACGCTTCAGCGGCGCCCAGATTCAGGTTACTTCCAAAAGTGGCACCAACAACTTCCACGGCAGCGCCTTCTTCACTGCACACCGCCCGGGATTGAATGCCTTTCAGCCTTACAACGGCAGCACCAACAGTGTTCTACGAGACAGTAAGTTCTTTAGCCAGTTCGGCGGCAGCATCGGCGGCCCGATTTGGAAAAATAAGATCTTTGCTTTTTTCGCTTACGAGACGGTTCGTGAGCCCAAATCGCAACCTTCTTTTGCAAATAATTGGTACGAAACTCCTCAATTCGAGGCCGCGGGGCCTTCCGGCAGCATTGCCGCGAAATACCTCACGTTCCCCGGCTCGGCCGTCAACTTCGTCAAGATCAACCCAAGCACCTGCGGCGGCGCCGGATTAAATGAAGGAGTAAACTGCCGAACAATTCCCGGCCAGGGTATCGATATCGGTTCTCCTTTAACCGGTGGCCTGGGGAATCAGGACCTCAGTTGGGTCAGCCCGACAAATCCCGGCGTGGGAAATGGCTTGGACGGCATTCCCGATATCATCAACTACGAGACCGAGGGACAGAGTAACTCCACAAAGGCCCAATACAACGGACGCGTCGACGCCGACGTGACCGCCAAGGATCGCATCGGCGCCGCCATCTACTGGGTTCCTCAGTCCAGCAGTTTCCTCAACGGGCCCGCCCGCAACTACAACCTGTTCCACCACAATCAAATCAATGAAGCCTACTCCGCCATCTGGAACCATACGTTTTCAGCCAGCCTGCTGAATGAAGCTCGCTTCAACGCTGCCGGTTGGCATTGGAATGAGGTCGCTTCGAACCCACAATCTCCGGTTGGGCTACCCCAGGACACCTTCGGCGTCTCGAACCAGTCCGTTCAATTCGGCAGTATCACGAACTTCCAGCAGTTTGGGCCCAACGTTGGGGGGATCTTCAACCAGTGGACTTACAGTTTCAGGGACATCGCCACCAAAGTCATCAAGAACCACACCATCAAAGCGGGTGTGGATGTTACGCGCCTGTACTATCTGAATGAGGACGCCCCTGGCGGTGTACCGACCTATCTCTTCTTCAACATTTGGGACTTCCTCAACGACGCTCCCCACAAAGAGAGGTCGAAGTTCGATCCCCACACCGGAGTTCCCTTCACCAACCGCCAAGACAATCGCGAAAATATCCTGGGGATCTTTGTGCAGGACGATTTCAAGGTGAAGCGGAACCTGACCCTCAACCTCGGGTTGCGCTGGTCCTACTTCGGTCCTCTCTACTCCAAAGAGAACAATATGTATGTCGCGACTCCCGGCGCGGGCGCGAATTATCTGACCGGCCTCGTCGTCAGCAAGCGCAATTCCTGGAACACCCAGAAGAACAACTTCGGACCCCAGATCGGCTTTGCGTGGAGTCCTGGAAAGTTCAACGACAAGTTCGTCGTCCGCGGCGGCTACGGCCTGAATTACAACCAGGAGGAAATCGCGATTTCTGGAAGTATCGCGGCGAACCCTGGACTTGTCGTGCAGCCAACGTTTGAGATGGCCGCACCAAACTCACCGAACCCCGGCATCATCTATGCCACTTCTTCGGATCCACACCTGCTCACCGGCTATCCCCCGAACAAAAATGCAGTTGTCACCTTCGGGCCGAATGGGCTCCCCCTGGGTGGGGTGGGGCTCAATGTCGGCATATTCCCTCACGAGCTGCCGACTATGCGCGTTCATCATTACTCACTCGACACGCAGTACGATCTCGGCCGCCAATTCGTTGCCACTGTCGGATACGTAGGCAACGTCTCGCATAACATCTTCTTCCACCAGAACCCCCTGGCAACTCCCGCGGCTTCGGGATTCCCAATTAATCCCCAGGTCGGCGGCGGTGACTATTGGTCCGTCATCGGCCACGCAAATTACAACGCGCTACTAGCCGGCTTGCGCCATCAGTTCTCCCACCAGTTCTCGGCCGACGCGGAATTCGCCTGGGCCAAGAGCCTCGACACCAGTTCCGGACCCTATTTCGAGCAGCCCTATCCCTTCAACGTCAGCTACGACTACGGACGCTCGGACTACGATGTCAGCAAGGCTTTCAAGCTGATCGCCTTGTGGCAACCCGTCTTCTTCCATGGCAGCAATCACTGGATGGAGAAGATCGCCGGCGGTTGGTCCCTTAGCGGTATCTTCACCATGCATACTGGATTTCCGTGGAGTCCTATCTCGAATACGACGACGCCCGGAAACCTCTATTGCGGAAATTGTTTTGGCTATTCGCAACTGTATCCCGCCGCAAACCTGGGCGGCGCGGGCACCAGCACCAGCAACGATCAATTCAAGCACGGGTCGAACTATCCCAAGGGCGGTGCGGCCTATTTTGCAGCCGTGCCAGCCTGCTCGGCGACCATCACAACTAACTGCTATACGACCTTTAACGGCGCCACCAGCAGCGGAAACGCAAACCCGCCGTTCCCAGGAGTCCATCGCAACTCACTCAATGGCCCCGGATACCGGGCCCTTGATGCGACCTTGGTCAAAGCCTTCGGACTTCCCAACCTGCGCGGACTCGGCGAAAACGCGAAGGTCGAGTTCCGTCTGGATGCCTACAATGTCTTCAACAATCTGAATTTCAAGAATTCTGGCCCCGGTGACATCGTGAACGACATCAACGCCGCAGGTTTCGGTCGCGCGCAAGCCGCGCTCGGTGGCCGCGTCGTTACCCTTGGCGCGCGCTTCGATTTCTAACTCCCCACGTAAACCACTCCCACGCGGCGCGTCCGAAAAGGACGCGCCGCTTTTTTGAAACGGGGAAACCCGCGCAAACGCCAAGGATCAGACAAGTCCGTTCGTATCAGGGCTCGATTTCACAAGCTACGGAAAAACGACTGTAGCGCCGGCGTCCCCGCCGGCTGTCGTGAGGGCATCTTGCCCTCACCGCCCGAGTCTTCCTAAGGGATTTGACATAATTCCACATCCATTAACAGATGACTGCCAGCTACGCCCCTCAACTGGTTCGGCCGTTTGAATATGGACCTGCAGATAAGGAAATACTAGGATAGGCAGGGTACGCGCAGGAGACATTGATGTATTTCGAGCAGTTTTACCTGGGCTGTCTGGCCCACGCATCGTACATGTTGGCCTCTGAAGGCGAGGCGGTCGTCGTCGATCCACAGCGCGACGTCGATATTTATCTCAAGGCCGCGGAAGAACAGCACGTCCGCATTCGTCACATCTTTGAGACGCATCTTCACGCCGATTTCGTGTCCGGCCACAGGGAACTCGCCGAGCGGACGGGTGCGACGATCTACATCGGTCCCCACGGCGGCGCCCGTTTCAAGCGCGTCGAAGTTCATGACGGCTTCCAGCTGCAAGCCGGGAAAATGCAGATTCGCGTCCTCGAAACGCCCGGTCATACCCCGGAAAGCATTTGCCTGCTGGTAACGGATACGGAAAAATCCGACAAGCCCTGGGCGCTGTTTACCGGTGACACCTTATTTATAGGCGACGTGGGGAGGCCCGATCTCTCCGAGACGAAGACACCGATCGAACTCGCCGGTATGCTCTACGACAGCCTGCACCAGAAGATACTGACCCTCCCGGACGATGTCCTGGTCTATCCCGCTCACGGAGCCGGATCGCTCTGTGGACGCAACATGCGTGCCGAGCGCTCGTCGACGATTGCCACCGAGCGCATGACGAACTACGCCTTGCAGATCAAGAGCCGCGAGGAATTTGTTCGCGAACTCACTTCCAGGATGCCGGTGCGGCCCGATTATTTCCTGCAGGACGCGGAAATTAATCGCGATGGCGCATCCCGGCTTTCCGAGTTGTGCCCGCTAAGCCCGATCTCGCCGAAAGAACTCAAAACGCTTCTCGACGAGGATGGCATCGCGCTTGATGTTCGTCCCGGCGATGATTTCGCCGCCGCCCACGTGCCCGGCTCCATCAACATTCCCCTGTCAGGACAATTTGCGTCATGGGCTGGTGCCGTTCTTGGCCTGTCGGCGCGTCCTGTGCTGATCGCCGACACCGACGACCAGTTGGAAGAAGCTCGGTTGCGCCTCGCTCGCGTCGGTATCGAAGACACCCGGGGCTTCCTGCAAGGCGGGGTCCCGGCATGGAAGCAGGCCGGATTCCCAATCTCAGAGTTTCCGCAGATCTCGGTCGAGGAACTCAACGCGCGCATGCGCGCCGGCTCTGTGCGCGTGCTCGATGTTCGCCGCGAGGGCGAGTGGCGCGCCGCTCACCTCGAGGGCGCTTCATGGTCTCCGCTTGACACCTTGGCCGACTCCCTCCCTGCAATCGATCACGACGCTCCGATTGCGGTTCACTGCAAAAGCGGCTACCGCAGCGGCATCGCGTGCAGCGTGTTGCAGCGCGCGGGATTCCTCAATGTCATGAACGTATTGGGCGGCTTCGACGCCTGGCAGGCCGCTCGACTACCCGTAGTCCCCGAAGAAGCCGTCAAAGTCTAAGGCCCGGAGTAGCGCGACTCCAGGCCTGAACTCGTTCTCTCACCGTCTTTCGTTCCTCTTTATTCCTACAACGAACGCAGGAAATTCAAGTCCGGCGGTCCCGGTACTTACCTTTCGTGACAATGTCGTCGGCGGTCTCCAGACCGTGACGCTGACCGTTACGGGTATCTAACGCGGCAGCGCGGCAACCCCGTCCAGCCCCCCGCAACCCGCCAGATTTTCTTGACTTGTTCCGCGCGGCTGCTATACACTTCGCGTCACTAAACCGATTTAGTTGCTAGGAACTTCCAACCGCCCGCCATGAGAAACCGCTTCTGTGGAGTGCTCACACCCGTTGTCCTGATCGCAATCCTCGCAACCGCGGCAGTCGCACAAGCCGCTGACGTCATCCTCGTCAACGCTTCCGCGCACGCTCACCCTTTCCCGCATTTCTGGGAACAGATGTTCGGCTCAGGACGCGCCGTGCTGACCTTGCGCGACTCGTATCGCCGCGATCTCCGTTCCACGAAACAAATCACCGACTTCCACTACGTGCGCTTCCATGCCGTCTTCCACGATGAGATGGGAATCTATGACGAAGACGCGCAGGGCAATCCCGTCTACAACTTTTCTTATCTCGACCAGAGCTACGACGGCTTGCTGGCCAACGGCGTGCGCCCGTTCGTCGAACTCAGCTTCATGCCGAAGAAGCTCGCCGCGAAAGAAATGCTGCACGCCTTCTGGTATAAGCCCACCATCGCTCCGCCCAAGGACTACGCCAAGTGGGACGATCTCATTACTCACTTCGCCCAACACTTGATCGATCGCTATGGCATCGATGAAGTGAGCCAGTGGTACTTCGAAGTGTGGAACGAGCCCAATCTCGATTTCTGGGGAGGCGATCCCCGCCAGCCCACCTATTTCGAACTCTACGATCACACCGCGCGCGCCCTGAAAGCGGTCAGCCCGAAACTGCGCGTGGGCGGCCCGGCCAGCGCGCAAGCCGCATGGGCCGATGCGTTTCTCAAGCATTGCGCCGACGAGAATGTTCCCGTCGATTTCGTTTCCTCTCACGTCTACGGCAACGACAAGTCCGAAGATGTCTTCCACACCCACGAAGTGATCCCGCGCAACCAGATGGTGTGCCGCGCGGTAAAGAAAGTGCATGACCAGATCAATGCGTCTTACCTGCCATCGCTCCCCCT
>Ga0210384_10005286_pt1 | contig 14131 bp, 9 predicted proteins | sample IncBWH2MmetaG_FD_160574 | JGI IMG/M metagenome (GOLD analysis project Ga0210384, IMG submission 160574) | Forest soil microbial communities from Barre Woods Harvard Forest LTER site, Petersham, Massachusetts, United States - Inc-BW-H-2-M | ecosystem: Environmental > Terrestrial > Soil >...
TGCGATATTGGCTGAAAACTAAAGCGCTCGGGAGAACGAACCGATCAAAACTGTATGCCTCCCGAGTCACGAGCAAACCTTCCATAACCCGGTAAGGTCAGGTTTGCCGACACTCGGAATGCGGGGTCGCACGCCAAGCTTTAGGCGACCCGAGGCTCGGCATCCGTTGAATCGAGTTTAACGGCTTTGGAACAATGCGGAAGGAATCGCATCTGCCTCGGCGCGGCAGCCTGCATTGTTGGGATGCAAATGGTCCCCACTGTCGTAATTCGGGAGCAGTTGCGTAGGGCGACTCGGATCGCGTACGACCGCATCGAGATCAACCACGCCGTCGAATTCTTTGCTGCTGAGAATCCAGGCGTTGACCTTCTGTCGCATCCTTTCTTTCTCCGGAGTGTAGAAAGTGATCGGGGGTCCCGGCCCCAAATCCAAGAACGAGTTTTCGAACGGTGGGTTGGTCGTGCCGATGATTCGAATTCCCTTTTGATGCGCCCATGAAATGAGCCGCCGATAGCCGGCGATAATACTTTCGGCCGTGATGCCCTCCGTGGCAGGTGTTAGCGAGCCGGGCATCGCGATGTCATTAATTCCCAGGCCAACGATCACATACTTAACACCGGATTGTGCGAGTACGTCGCGGTCGAAACGTGTCAGGCCCGCTTGTCCGAGAACTGACCCAAATCGACCGCCGGCCGCTTCCATAGGGCTGTCATTCAATAGCCGATTTCCGATGATGCCTTCATTGAGGACGCCCAATTCCGCTTTCGCGCCGGAACTCTTCTGCAACTGCTGCGCCAGCACGTCAGGCCAACGTCCATTGCTGTCGGATTCAGTTCCATCTCCATCCGTGAGCGAGGAGCCAAATGCGACGATGGCTGCGCCGCGCGCGGAGGCCTCCACGTCCACCCCAGTTAGGAACGGCCACGTGTGGATTTTCTCTGCCACCGGAAACTTCGCGTTCGCCGTAGTGTCACCGGTCTGGGAAACGTAGCTTGTCTGCAAGGCCAGAACGTGCAGCGTTTTCACTTCGGTGCTCTCGGGTAAGAACAGACTGACCGCCAGATCCGACAGAGCCGGTGCCTCCAACGCGACCGGATCGCTCACAACCATCGATCCTGGTGCAACGGTCGTGGACGACTTCCCCCCGAACGTCAGGGTTCGGTCAGAATTCGGATCGATGTCAGCCACGTCCGTTCGACGGGCAATGTGTGCGCTGCCGATCACCAATGGATGATCACCAAAAGTGTTCGAGATCTTAATCCGCACTCTTGTCCCGCCAGTACTGATGTGCACGATAAGGCGCAGAGTTTGGTTCCGGAAGCTCTTGACATGCCCGGGCTCCGGAGGCTGCGGAGCCGTTGCCCACGTTCCGATCCACTGTTTGCCGCTGGGATTCTGCGCCGTCGCCAGCAATGACAACAGCCCAATGAGCACGCACGCAAATGAATTCGCAAATAGTCTGTTCATGGCGATTCTCCACAGAAATGTCCTGCTGACATGAATATAGTTAGACGCTGGATACCGGTTGCAGTAAGCATAGGGGACTCGCAGGACGTGCCCAGCCCGGACGGTCTGCTTGTTGATCGGCGGAGAAAAACTCCTCTTATACTCTTAAAGTGAGTTCAACGTATCCGGTCCCTCACGGTCCGAAGCGTGATACCAACTTTGGCGCACTGCTGCGTCGCTGGCGCACGGTTCGAGGCGTCAGCCAAATGAGCCTAGCACTCGATGCCGACATCTCAACGCGTCATCTGAGCTGTGTCGAGACGGGCCGCGCACAACCGAGCCGCAAGATAGTTCTGCGACTTGCCGAGGCGCTGCAAGTTCCGCTGCGCGAGCGCAACGACCTGCTACTCGCGGCCGGCTACGCGCCGGTTTATCGGCATATCGATCTCGACACACCGGAGATGGAAGCAGCGCGTTGAGCCGTGGACTTTCTGTTGCAGCAACAAGAGCCTTATCCCGTAATTGTCGTCGACCGGTACTGGAACACGCTGAAGATGAATTCCGGAACAAGGCACTTCCTGGCGCGATTCCCGGTCTGCGAATCTGTTAAGCCACACAATGGACCCCGGCTGGTATTTCATCCCAAGGGGCTCCGGCCACACATTGAGAATTGGGAAAGCGTGGCAGCACGCATCATTCAGCGCGTGCATCGTGAAGTCACGGCTAACCCTTCGGACCAGACGATGAAGTGTTTCCTTGAGGAATTGCTCAGTTATCCGGCGGTGCCTAGCCACTGGCGCGTGCCGGATCTTTGCGGTTCGCCTCCTTTGCGCTCTGAGTGGATCAACTTGGTTCTCCAGTTCATTGACATCCTTCATTCTCCGTGGAACTGTCTAGTCGATCAGCCTGTCCGAATCGACAATATCAACATGCTACCCGATGTCAGTAATCGAGGACCTCAAGACGGGACGCGGCCTGTTGGTGTGGATTTATCGGACGACGCGAATCGTGACGTGGAATGCACAGCTGTGATAGTTGCGCCAGAACGGGCCTGTCATCGCAACTCTTCGCTTCAAATGCGGTCGGTCGACTGTATCAATGGCACGAGCGGACTCTCGGCGGGTGCACTGCTAGGATTGCGGACGTATGACGGGCAAACCGGGCTCCACATGTCAACCTAGCAGGGTCTTCGTCGCAGACGTCACCGAAGCCATCCGGTACGGCGGTGCTCAGTGTGTGAGCAAAACGTCCAGAGCTTCCTTTGCCCCTTGGTTGCTCGGGTTCAGTTGTATGGATTTCTCATAGCTCTTTATGGGCAGTTCGCGGTCACCGTGATTGGCATACGCCTCCCCGAGGCCGTCGTAGACATTGGCGGAATCAGGATAGGCTTGAGTCTGGCAGGGAGTTGATCGGTTCGGTCAACGCTCGATGATGTCGTTCCCGACAACACCAGTTGTCATAATCCAGATGCGTTGGCTCACAATGCTCGTGACGCATGACTGCGTTGCAGGCTCACGCCGTGAATCACAAACACGGTCAAGACGATTGCGAATACGAGGAGGTTCGGTGCCGCATCCGTCCAGAGCAGTCCGTGCGTGCCAAATTTGTTGTAGCCAAACCCGTCGACCCAAATCATGAAAAGAAGAGGTATCACGCCGGCCGCATTGAGAGCGCTGTAGAAGGTGCTTGCATCCCTTGTCTCCGCTCCAACCACCTCCACCAAAAGTGCAACGAACCGAGCCCAAACAAGACCATTAGTGAGCAGATACAAAACGGTGCCGGCAAAATAGATGGATGGCCGGTTTGCGGTAATAAGGACAAGCGTTCCAAGAGCGTTCGTGAAGGCGGCACAGGCATATGTAAGGCGGCGATCCCAATCGCCTGGAATGAGTGTCCCGCAAAGCGCGCCCAAGGCGAGTAGTACCCCTCCGGCGGCCCCGTTCACCCACATCACGCCCGTAGCGCCCACGCCGTAATGGGATGCGATCGCAGGTAAAAGGCCCAGCGCAGCGCCAGTTCCTGCTGGAGAAATCAGCAAGACGGCGCCCCATCGGCGTCGCGGAGAGCGGATCAGGGTCCGAATCTCGCGGGCGATCCGAGCCAGACGGTCACGGAACCCGGGCGCCGGCGCGGGCGCCGGCTCGGCGACTGTCAGCGCCACCAACGCAGGCAAGGCAACGAGAACCGCGAGAACCATACCTGTAGTCGCAGGCCGGACATTGGAGACAAGCCACAGCACAAGCGCCCCGCCAAGCGCGCCACCGCCTAGTTGTCCTGCTTGCTGCCACGCAGACGCTTTTGCCTGGGCTGCTTTAGAGAGGGTTGTCACCATAAGCCCGCCGCAAGACGCCGAGACGAGCGAGTCCCCTACGCCAGCTGCCAGGATGAGAGCAGTGAGCAGGTTCGAATGCGTTACGCCAATTAGCGGAAACGCAATCCCGAGTCCCATGGATGTTCCCAGCGCCCCGAGCACCAGCCAAGTTCGCCGGCGCAACTTGGTGTCCACTAGCGGCGCCCACAGAAATCCGAGGACCGCCGGTAAGTGAACGATCGAGGCGATGGTCGCGATTCGGTAAAATGGAACACCAGCTTGGGCCAGAAGAAACGGCAAAGGCGTGAACTTGAAGCCCACAGAGATTCCGAGCGGCAGAATCAAGAGGCTGAACATCCAAGGCGCCGGCGATCGACCGGAGTACCGCACGGTTGCAAAGCTTATCAGGCTTTGACGAGTCGCCGGGAATAGAATCGGGCTTCGGTGTCTGGTTGCCGCTGGAACGGACTTCATTGTCTCTATTGAAGCGCCCATTCAGGGCTTCTCTCGCGACAGATTCCGTGCTGCCCACAGCCCAGAAGTGCATGAAGAACAGACGAGGTTGCTCTGTAAGCATGTGGCGGTGCAGTGCGGTAACTGCCACGTCGTGTTCTTCGAGTGCGGAGATTACAGGATTGACTTCCTCCGCCGTCAATACGAAATCACCCGTTGTCGCAACTTTGCCCGTGCCGGCTTCCTGGAAGTTGATCGCTTCGGCAACGCCTTGCGCCGTGGTCAGTGTCATTCCGTGATCGGTGATCGCCTCAGCACGAGGAATTCCGAAGGAGAGCACGCCTCCGGCAAAGCGGCCTTTCGTACCCAAGGTGTCTTCGATTGTTTTTACAAATGCAGGAGGCTCCGCAGCGGGTGCTGGTGGCGCCGGCTTATCGAGTGGAGTCTTCGCAGGCTCAATTCCTGTTCGTCGACGAAAGCCAACTCCCAGAAGCGGCAGCGCGTGAACAGGCGATTCCTTTCGACGCACCGCGACTTTCAGAGGGGAAATTAAATCATCGTGGAGTGCGCTGTTCTTTCGAAGCGATTGTCGAGGACTACCATCTTCAGGCACCCGGCCTGGATCGAGTGGCGCTGATCGTCCGCGCCGCCGACATCAATGGCCAAGAGCAAGTTGCTCTCGAAGGGATCGGCCTGCGGGCCATGGCTCAGGGCTTCGCGGCGATGGGCTTGTCCGATCAAGAACGATTGGTTCGGCAATTCCCGGTCTACGACGCACTCTATGAATACGCGCGTCAAGCGCTATGAGTGTGGCTTGGATGATTTTTACCAAGCCATTGAGCCCGGCGAAACCGCGCTGAGGAGACTGGAATGCGCATATTCATATTTCTACTTGCGTCCGCTGCCCTGGGTTATGCCCAAGCAACTCAGCCCCTGCGACTGGAAAAGACCATCAAACTGCCAGATGTGCAGGGACGAATTGATCACCTGGCTGTTGACTTAAAAGGCGGACGACTCTTCGTTGCAGCACTGGGAAACAACACGGTCGAAGTCATCGATATCAAAGCCGGAAAACGAGCAAAGACAATTGCTCAGCTTCAAGAGCCCCAGGGTGTCCTTTATGTAGCTGAGACGAACCGGCTATACGTTGCGAACGGAAAAGATGGCAGCGTTCGAGTATTTGATGCGAATTCCTACGCGCCCCTGAAGACCTTGGACTATAACGATGACGCTGATAATCTGCGCTACGATTCAGGTCGCAGGCGGATCTTCGTGGGCTATGGTAGCGGCGCACTTGGCGAAATCGACAGTGGGAGCAACAAGACTGCTGATATTAAGCTCGATGCTCATCCAGAATCATTCCAGCTTGAGAAGGACAGTCCGCGGATTTACGTAAATCTCCCGAATTCGCGGAAGGTCGTCGTTCTCGATCGGGAGAAGCGCACGATCACTGCGACGTGGAAGACTGGAATGGCGTTCGCCAATTATCCGATGGCTCTCGATGAAAGCGATCACCGGTTGTTTGTAGTGACCCGCCTTCCTGCCAGGCTGCTTGTGTTCGACACCAACACGGGAACGATCATCCAGAAACTCTCGGCGGTCGGCGATTGCGATGACGTGTTCTACGACAAGAGTCGAAAGCGAATCTATGCCAGTGGCGGCGACGGCGCAATCTCGGTCTTTCAACAAAAAGACGCCGATCACTACACTGAATCTGCACGCGTGGCCACTGTGAAGGGGGCACGAACAAGTTTGTTTTCGCCAGAACTTGATCGCTTGTTCCTGGCCGTACGTCGCGAGGATTCGCAGTCGGCTGCGATCCAGGTCTTTGTTCCCGTGCAATGAGTTGATGGATCAACACGGCGGCATTCCTTCGCTCCGTCAGCGTCGGTCTTACCGGTGTAGTGGTCGGCATCTATCTTTTCCGCAACGGATTTTCTTCCTTAAATATCGGGCTGGTCATAGCAGCCAGGCTGGCTGGCGCAGCAGTTGCCACGCTTACCTTTTCCCAATGAGCGAGTAAATCCTTCTGAGATTGAATATGCAGGTAAAGTCCCGGCTCATCGAGCAGGAGGACCGCATTCTTAGCTGCTGCAGAAAACGTAATGTAGAAACGAAAACAACCACCTGAACCCTCGGCTCCGTTCGTCGAGGTTCACCTCTACGTCGAAGGTCGTTGTTGGATCGGAAATAAGTGTGTCGAAGTGCGCACTATCGAGGTTGAACCGAACTTTTAACGGTCGATCTTTCCAGAGTCTTCCGATTTCGGCCGTTACTACGGCGCTTGCACGATTAGCAATTTGGTTCCGCTCTTCGGACTTTTTCTTCACCTTGAAGCTGATTGAGCTTTGCCGCATCCAGGTCAGCCACCTTGCACAACCAGTGCAATTGGCGATGCGATTCGAGGCGAAAACACTCCACCCTCGGCAACTCAATCGCAAACATAGCGCTCATTGGCAAGCAGGTGGCTGGCAATATTCCGACGCAGCGCAATTGCATCGGCAGGGTCGTAATTGGCAAAGCTTCGCAAAACTGACATGTTCCGTCGCAAAGCATCGCCGTCGAGGCAGGCGCCCAAGACATTCCGGCACGAGATCTCGACTCGATCCATCGCTTCACGCAAGAAAACGGCGCACACATCTGCGGCATTCTTGCCTCTTCCGGAAGCCGCGAGTTTGCGACTTCGAAGCAAGCTCGATTCCATCGCGAGGGCCTCCATGATGATGTCGGAAATGCTCATCAGGACTTCCTGCTGCTTTTGCACCTCCACCCCGTATTCTTGGTTTGCAATCCCGATGGCCAGCAGTGCAATAGTTTTCGCGTTGTGCACCAGCTGCGTCTCTTCATCGCCGTCCCTGGAACCGTCTGTCTTCGTCGATTTCCCGCTCAGGACCGCCTGAACAGCCGGGAGCAGGGCCAGTTGCCCACGGGCTGCACGTTTCAGCAGCATCCCCGGTATTAGCAGGCGGTTGATCTCGTTGGTGCCCTCGAAGAGACGGTTGACGCGGGAATCGCGATAGGCACGTTCGACCAGATAGTCTTGATGATAGCCATAGCCACCGTAGATCTGCACTCCTTCATCCACCACATAGTCCAGCATTTCAGACGCGTAGACTTTAATCATTGAGCATTCCGCAGCGTACTCTTCAACCGCTTTGAGTTCCGTTCGTGAGGAATCGAATTTGTCCTGGGGGGTCGCTCTTAGCTGAGTTTCGATTAGTCCCACCACCCGCCATACCATCGATTCCACAACATAAATGCGAATGGCCATCTCCGCCAGCTTGTGCTGGATGGCGCCGAATTCCGCGATTGCGGAACCGAATGCCCTGCGTTCTTTGGCATATTTCAGGCTGACAGCAAGCACATTTTTGGCTGCACCGAGTGCGCCCGGGCCAAGCTTCAGCCGCCCAAGGTTCAGGATGTTAAAGGCGATGATGTGCCCCCGCCCAACTTCGCCGAGCACGTTCTCGACCGGCACCTGAACATTGTCGAAATACACGGCCGTGGTCGAGCTTCCTTTTATACCCATCTTGTGTTCTTCAGCGCCACTACTAACACCGGGGAAACTACGCTCCACCAGGAATGCTGTGAAGAGTTCTCCTCCCACCTTCGCGAATACGGTAAAAAGATCCGCCGCACCTCCGTTGGTGATCCACATCTTCTGTCCGTTCAGGACGTAGTACTTGCCGTCCGGACTTAGGTCAGCCCGGGTACGTATAGCAAGCGCATCCGAACCCGCCAACGGCTCGGTCAAAGCATAGGCCGCCAAGATCTCGGCCTTCGCCAGCCGTGGCAGATACCTCTGTTTCTGTTCCTGGGTTCCGAAGAAGAGGACGGGCAGCGTGCCGATGCCGGTGTGCGCTGAGTGCCAGGACCCATAGGAAGCATCTCGCCCCAGGTGTTCGCCCACGATCATGACAGAAGCAAGATCCATTTCCATTCCGCCGAATCTTTCAGGAATCGCTACTGCGGTGAGTCCCAGGCCGGCCGATTTGCGTAATACGTTGAGCGCGATGCCGGGCTTTTGCTGGCGGATAGCCTCGAGATGGGGCTCGACGTCGTTCGCCCAGAATTCATCGACTGTCCGGGCGATGGCAAGGTGCTCCTGGCTCAGATCCTCTGCGGTGAAAACCTCGCCGGGCGAGAACTCTTCGATAAGAAATGCACCGCCGCTTGTCTTGGGCGAAGCTGCTGTCGCTGTTGTCATCATCCACCCCGGTTACGGATCGGTCTCCGCAAATTGTGTTAGTCTATATCATCTGTTAGTAGATAACGTCAAGTCCAATGACAGGGAATGGCGGGCCTCAAGCAGCTTTGGTTCAGTTTGTGAGGATCCCCAGCGTGATGTTAGAGTGACGGTCCATGCTGCTGTGCGCAATCCAGTGTCACCCAATGTTTTAAGGAGATAGAAATGACGGTCCCTGTTGATGCTGCCAGATCGCGGCGAAGCGCGCACGCTCGACAGAGCTTGAGGAGACAAAAGAAGTCCGCCCCAATTGACCAGCCCCTTGGCCTACGCGAACGCAAGAAGGCACGCTTGCAGCAGCAGATTATCGAGACCGCGCTTAGACTGTTCCGCAAACGTGGCTACGAGAACACCCGCATTGACGATATTGTCAAGATTCTCGAGATCAGCCAGCCAACATTCTTCCGATATTTTCCCAGCAAGGATGCAGTTCTGCGGGATATCGGCAAGCGCGGCTTCGCGTGCATAGTCGAACATCTCAAGTCGGAACTCTCCAGCGAAGCTGATACGGCAGCGCGTTTGCGCCGCTTATATCGCGCCTTGGCGCGCGAGGTGGAAGCCGATCGTCCGCTCTGGCAGGCAGTGGTTCTGTCGGGCGCAATGGATCCTGTGCGTTCTCCGGAGATGCGTGGGCCGGAGTGCATCGCGGTCGGCCTGCTGCGGGAGATTCTCGCCCAGGGCCAGCGACGCGGTGAGATCACGCGCGTCTTTCCAGTCCTTCATCTCTCTGAATTCATGGAGGGACTCTATCAGACCGTGGTTCGGCAATGGGCGGTGGATCTCACTGGGCCCCACAAACTGGGGGAACGCGTCGATAGTGCCGTGGAGTTTTTTTTGCGCGGCGTCCAGCCCTGACAATCTCGAATGCCGCACCCATTTTTGCCCGTTACGGGAACGTGAGGCGAAATGCATGAAGGCTGCCGTCCTGCGCGAATTCAAGAAGCCGCTCACGATAGAGGAAGTCAGCCAGCCACGGCCCGGAGCCGGTGAAGTCCTGATACGGATTGAAGCCTGTGGTGTTTGCCATTCCGATTTGCACGTTGCCGATGGAGACTGGGCGCCGTTCGCAAAAATCGTCAAAACACCATTGATCCTCGGCCACGAAATCGCCGGGATCGTGGTCGAAAAGGGCGCGACGGTGCAGGATCTGCAAATCGGCGATCGGGTCGGCGTACCTTGGATTCACTGGACCTGCGGCGAATGCGAGTTCTGCCGAGAAGGAAATGAAAACCTCTGCCGTCGGCAAAAGATTACGGGCGTCACCGTCGATGGTGGCTATGCCGAATTCGTGAAAGCGCCGGCGAGCCACGTGCTCAGGATTCCCGACAGTCTTTCTTCCGTCCAGGCTGCTCCCCTTCTCTGTGCAGGCGTTACCGTCTACCGTGCACTCAAACGTGCCGACATTTTGCCCGGCCAGCGCCTGGCCGTCTTCGGTATTGGCGGCCTGGGACACCTGGGTGTGCAGTTCGGGCAGGCGCTGCGAGCGGAGGTGGTGGCGATCGATATCTCCGAGGAGAAGCTGGCACTTGCAAGATCGCTCGGCGCCTCTGCCACGCTCAATGCCGCTACCACAAATGTGATCAAAGAAATGCGCGATAGAGGCGGGGTTCACGTGTCACTGGTGACTTCGGCGGCGCGAGCATCCTATGACACGGCGTTCTATTGCGTGCGGCCCACGGGCACTCTCCTGGTCGTGGGCCTGCCGGCTGATCCGATCTGCTTTCCCCCGATCTTGATGGCTGCAGGAGAAATCCGTATCCATGCTTCCACTGTCGGAACCCGACAAGATTTGCGGGAGGTTTTGGCAATGACTGCCGCCGGCAAAGTGCGTTGTCAAGTAGCTGCTCGCCCGCTTGCGGAAGTAAATGAGGCATTGGATCAACTCCGCCGCGGCCAAGTTTCTGGCCGCCTTGTTCTTGCTCCCGCGTGAGGGGCTGCGCCGGCTGAAGTCCGCCCACGGAAAGCCTCCTTCCCGAGCACCAGGCTTGCCGTCCGATCCTTCCTTGCCCGCCTGATCTACCGGAGCATGGGCGAACCTTACATCTTGACGTTACATCTTGACGTTAGTAACTATTATGTGATACTCACTCTCATAATCTGGGAAGGGTGGCCCGCCCTGACTGAGGGCCATTCTAAAAACCAAGTGCCGATTCAGAATTCTGTCTGAAAAACATCGGCCTGCCGGATCGGGGTTCTTTGGAAGTCCTAATGCCTGCTTGACCGCAAAGAAAGAGGCCGCTCAATGATTCGGTGGCGGCGCGAGGTCGTGATGCAAACCAGGCGTGCCGGAAGAACAGACTGGCAGATGGGCTTACTCGGAATCACATCAGCGATGTCCGACCTATCCAGAAGGAGAATCCCTATGAAGTCACTGGCATGCGGTCTTGTGTGCGTCCTGCTCGCAACCTCTATGGCTCATGCGCAGGGCGTCGGTACGTCGGGAGAGATCACTGGAACTGTAACGGACGCTTCCGGTGCGGTTTTGCTGAAGGCAACTGTCAATGTGATCGATACGCAGACCGGCCTGAAGCGCACGGCAGTGACGAATAGCACAGGTCAGTTCCGAGCAGCAGGGCTATCGCCGGCAACTTACGACGTCAGTGCAGAGCTGGCGGGCTTTGCGACGGAGATTCGGAGAGGCGTCACGGTCGCCGTCGGGCAAACGGTCATCTCCGATTTCCAGCTGAAACCGTCGCAGGTCGCGACGGTTATCGAGGTAACGGATCAGCCGCCCGTGGTGGAAACTGAACGAGGGAGCCAAGCGAACAGAATCACACAACAGTACATCACGGACCTCCCCATTGACCGGCGCGATTACCTCACGTTCACGTTGCTCGCGCCCGGTGTCTCCGATTCCACCAGGCTGGCGGGGGACCAGGATTTTAGAGTCAAGCAAACACCGCAAAGCGGGCTGTCGTTTTACGGCAGCAATGGCAGAGGAAACAGCATCACCGTGGACGGGGGTGAGACCTCCGGCGATAGCGGAGGCCAGCGCCTTACCTTAAGCCAGGACGCGGTGCAGGAGTTTCAGATCAATCGCAGCAACTACGCCGCCGACTTGGGGTCAGCCACAGGTGCTTCAATCAATATTGTGACGAAGTCCGGCACCAACAATGTGCGTGGCAGCCTCTATGGTTTTTTCCGCAACGATGCCATGGACGCGCAAAACCCGTTTTCGTTCAACCAGGCATTGCAAGCCGGCCAGACCTTCAATCCGGCCAATCCTGACTCTCTGGGTTCTCCGGTTAAAGATAGTTTGAGTCGTCAGCAATTCGGTGGAAGGCTGGGTTTCCCGATTAAGAAAGATAAGACATTTCTGTTCGTGGCTTTCGAAGGCTTGCGGCAGGATGCACAGAACGCGGTTCCTCTGCTGACGAATACCAATATTTTTCGTCCGACGGCCGCCCAGAATGCCATTATTGCCGGGCTGGCGACTTCAGCGGCACCGGCCGTGACTTGCTTCACGGGCGTTACCCTGCCGCCAGCTACTTGCGCTTTTGCTCTTCAGAGCATTCTGACGCTGAACCCAAATCCCGGTCCGAACCCATTTGTATCGCCCACACAGGCCGCGCTGAATGGCTTCCTGCTAAACCAGTTTGAAAGTGAGGGTGGTTTGTTTCCTTTCAACACCCGCCAATACCAAGCGTCGGGCCGCTTGGATCATCACTTTAATGTGAACAACGGGCTTTCTCTGACCTACAGGTATGGGCATGATTTGGAAGAATCGCCGGACGTAAATTCCCTGACCGCTTTTTCGGCGGGAAGTTCGATCCACACCTATGACAATAATTTGCAGGCTACCTGGTACCGCCAGATCAATCCGAACACGCAGAATGAGGCCCGGGTGCAGTGGGACTATTACAACTTCAAGGTGATCCCCAACGTGCCGGCACAGGTGGGGCTGCAGATTCCCGGTTTTATCAATAATATTGGATCGAACATTTTCCTGCCCAACCTTACAATATTGCGGCGCTACGAATTCGCCGACAATTTCACCAAGATCCATGGCAACCACACTCTAAAGTTCGGCGCTTACGAGTTGCTCCGCGGCAATCACACGGAGTCGCACACCTTCATGCCCGGTCGTTTTGTGTTCGGGTCGCTGCCCGGATTTCTGGTAAGTCCACAGCTTGCCGGCACCACCATCAACCCACTTCAATCGGCAACGTTGGGGCTGCCCCAGGTTTACCAGCAGGGTTTCGGAAATCCGACGTACCCGTATTACACTCGACCGCTGACGGCGTTTTACGCGCAGGACTCCTGGAAAGTAACACCAAGCTTGACCCTGAACTACGGGCTGCGCTACGAGCTGGACACGCAATTCGCCCCGTTGACCACGTATAAGAAGGATTTTGGCCCCAGGGTCTCCTTTGCGTGGGACCCCTCCAAGAATCACAAGACAGTGATTCGGGGTGGATACGGAATCTTTTACGGACCGGTGGACGTTCAGATTCCCGACGTCGATTACAGCCTGGGGGTGCGGAATGCCAATAATTCTGCGGTCGGGAACAGTGTTGCAGGTAACCAGGCCGCAAACGTTACCGCGATCTGCGGAGTCTCTCAGTTCGGGATAAATATAATCCCCGGTAGCGGCGGCAGCCCTTGTAACCGAGAGATTTCCATTTATGCAGATCCGATCGGTGGGGTTTCGCCCTTGGGTATACAAGGGGCGGCGACGATTTTCCAGACACTCTTTGCCAATGGGGCGCCAGGCAACTTGATCGCTTGCACGACACCAACGGCAGGAAACAAGGCTTGCATCACGCCGGCTGCAGTGGCTCCGTTAGGGGTCGACGTCACCAATAACGGGCCCCTCTCTCCGTTGCAGGTACTTTTCGTAAACCAGCCTGGTTATCGCCCACCCATCGCGCAGCAGGCCTCCTTTGGGATTGAGCGTGAGGTCGGACCAGGGTTGTCAATTTCTCTCAGCGGTATCTATTCGCACACCCAGCACCTCCCGATCGCAATCGATACCAATCTGTTGCCGGCCCCGTTCAGCACGGTAACCCTGGCCAACGGCCAGAAGGTTTCGTATCGTAACTGGAATACTACGGCCGCCGGAGCCGACCCGCTTGGTGGCGTTGAGGGCCTGCCCTGCGACACCACCCAATGCTTTGTGAATCCACTGATTGTGCAGAACAACCAATATAGCTCCGAGTCGTATGCGATCTACTGGGGCGGCATCCTGGAAGTCACGAAACGCTTCAGCAATCACTTCTCGATCTTTGGGAACTACACGTGGAGTAAAGGTTTCGACACATCCACAGATTACAACACGGACTACGGGCCACAGGACCCGACCAACCTCAATCTAGATCGTAGTCTCTCCGAGTTTGATGAGCGGCACAAAGTCGTGATCGCGGGAGTGTTCGACAGCCCCTGGAAGCAGAGTGTCCTTGCGGGTTTTGAGCTGGCTCCAATTTTCTCGTACCACAGCGGACATCCTTTCAACCTTCTGGCGGGAGGAGAGGTGAACGGCAACAATCACACCACCAATGAACGTCCCATCGGAGCCCCGCGCGACACAGGTCTGGGCCCCAACTACGTCAACTTCGACATGCGTTTAGGCTGGCGGCATAAACTCGGCGAGAGGGCTAGTCTGCAGATCACGGCGGAAGGATTTAATCTCGCAAACCGAACAAATTTTGCCAGCGTAAACAATGAGGTAGGCCCTC
>Ga0210384_10005287_pt1 | contig 14129 bp, 9 predicted proteins | sample IncBWH2MmetaG_FD_160574 | JGI IMG/M metagenome (GOLD analysis project Ga0210384, IMG submission 160574) | Forest soil microbial communities from Barre Woods Harvard Forest LTER site, Petersham, Massachusetts, United States - Inc-BW-H-2-M | ecosystem: Environmental > Terrestrial > Soil >...
GAGCATACATGGGAAAAAACCTGTATCCGGAAGCGATCGCTGAGTATCAGAAGGCGCAAGCCTCTCTCGGAGAGACGCCGGCTCTAGTGATGGCTATTGGCTATGCGAAGGCGAAGGCTGGCAATCATGCAGCGGCCCGGAACGCACTCGAAGAGTTGCGCACCCAATCCAAACGAAGGTACGTTCCTGCGCTTTATTTTGCGGCGATCTATGCCGGGCTGGGAGATTCGGATGTTGGCATGTCCTGGCTTGAGAAGGCGTATCGGGAGCATTCGGACTACCTGATCTATCTAAATGTCGACCCGATGGCCGACACTCTGCGGTCCAGTCCGCGTTTCCAGGCAATCCTGCAAAAGATCGGTATAGACAACAGATCCACACCCGCGGGCCGTGGTAGGAACGAATAGAGACAACGAGCTACTTATATTTTGAATTACCTTTCTAACAGATAGAGAACTGCCTCGCCCATGCTCATTTAGAATTTCGTAACCTTGACGAGGCCATTGCCGCTTCCCATCGCATTCTTCAACAGGCCTGCGCAACCGATATCGCAGATACTTAGCGTCGAAGCGCAAATAGGGATGCGGATGAAGAATCTTGGGTTCGGGGAGCCACTCAGCCGCAAATCGGTCCATGAGTTCCCACGTCATCCCGCTCCGCTGACTGCGGCGTCGAATCGCCCGCAGCCAGCCTCACGACTGACCACGCATGACTCGGGGTCGGTGTGGCTCGCTAGGCCTTCACCGTACGGCTGTTTCATCCGCTCCTCCCCGCCGGTTTATCCCGGCGCACTTATTCGTATCGCAGCGCTGTTATTGGATTGACCCTCGTAGCCCGCCGCGCGGGGAGATAGCTCGCCAGTAACGCTACCAGCGTCAAGAGTAGCGAAGCCCCCACCAGCGTGACGGGATCCGTGGACGTAATTCCATAAACGTAACCCGCCATCACGCGGCTAAGAGCCAGCGCCGCTCCCAGTCCGATCGCGACTCCCAGCGCCGTCACCCGAAGTCCTTCGCGCAACACCATCAGCCGCACCTCACGGCGGCTTGCTCCGAGAGCCATGCGGATGGCTATTTCTTGCGTGCGCCGGCTGACCGAGTAAGACATCACACCGAAAATTCCCACTGCTGAAAGCACTAGAGCCAGGGCCGCAAAAATCCACAGCAGCGTCATGGGGAAGCGAATCGCGCCATAGGTTTCGGACACAATCTCGCTCATGGTCCGGATGTCGTTGACAGGCTGTTCCCTGTCGAGAGCCAGCACGGCGTTGCGCACGGCCGGCATTACGCTCATGGGTGGCACGGCGGTTCGCACCACCAGGAATACAGAGGGCGCAGGATGCTGTTCGAACGGCACGTACACGTCAGGCTCGGGATTCCAGAGGTCACCACTCCTCACGTCCTTAACCACCCCTACGATCTCCAGAGGCTGATCTGCGCCCGACTTCTGGCCGGAGTAGACCCGGCCCAAAACCGTGAGATGGCTGCCCACCGGATTCGCGTGTGGCCAGTAACGGCGTGCCACGGTTTCGCTGATAATGGCGACCGGCGTCGCGCCCTGGTCGTCGCGCTGCGAAAACTCGCGGCCGGTCACCAGCCGCGTTCCCATCGCCCGGAAAAAGTCGGGCGTGATGATTTTGTACGCTGCCGTAGGCTCCTGGCCGGGTGCCGCCGGCGGCTGGCCTTGCGGCTGGAAGAACACGTTGGAACCGCCGCTCTCCCCTCCGGCGCTCTCGACACCCGGCGAGCCCGGAATTCTCTCGAGCAACTCGCGGTAAAAGAGCGCCTGTTGCCTCGCGGACGAGTATTTGTAATCCGGCAGACGTAGGCCCATGGTCACGACATTTGCCGGATCGATGCCTAAGTCCACGCTTACCAGCCGCAGAAATGTGCGCACGAGTAGACCCGCGCCGGTCAGCAGAACCAGCGCCAGCGCCATCTCGGAAACCACCAGCGCGTTGCGCATGCGGCGGCGGCCCGATTCCGTCGTGGTACTCAACCCGCCTTCCTTCAGGGACTCGTTCAGGTCGGTCTTGGCTGTAGCCCAAGAGGGCGCCAGCCCGAAGATCACCCCCGTGGTGATGGTGATCGCGAGGCTGAAAAGCAGCACGCGCCAATCGATGTCGATCACTCTGGCGTTCGGGAGACTGAATTGGTAGCGGCTCATCGCAAACGTCAGAAGGCGGTCCCCTAGGTAAGCCAGCAGGAGCCCCAGCGCTCCGCCCAGCGTCGCCAGCAACAAGCTTTCGGTGAGTAACTGCGCCATCAGCCGCCCCCGGGTGGCGCCCATCGCGAGGCGAATCGCCACCTCCCGCTTCCGCCCTGTGGCGCGCGCCAGCAGCAGATTAGCCACATTGGCGCAGGCGATGAGCAGCACAAATAGAACGGCACCCAGCATGATCAGAAGAGGCGTTTGCATGTGGCGATGATAGGCGGCGTGCAGAGGTTCCACCTTGATGCCCCAGCCTTTGTTGGCGGCTGGATACTCCTGGGCCAAGTTGTCAGCCAAGGCATTCATGGCGGCTTGCGCTTGCGGGATGCTCACGCCAGCTCTCAGCCTGGCCTGCGTTTGCAGATCGCGCGAGGTGCCGCGCCCCACCTCGCTCCGCTCTTCTGGTGAGAGCACCAGCGGTACAAAGGCGTCCATTTCCTGGTCCCAAGTGAAGCGGAACGAAGCCGGCATCACGCCCACAATGGTGTAGCGTCTCTCGTCCAGTTCGATGGTCTTGCCCAGAATAGCGGGGTCGGAACCGTAACGCATCTGCCAGAGGCTATGGCCGATGATCGCTACCTGATCGTGGCCGGCCTGCATCTCCTCGGGTGCGAGATAGCGTCCTAGCTGCGGTGGAATCCCAAACATTGGCAGCAGCCCTGCGGAAGCCTTTATGCCATCCACACTTTCCGGACGGCTGCCTTCCGTGATGTTGAAGCCGGACCCGCGATAGTAGGCGACTTGCTGGAATATGCCAGTCTTGGCGATGTCCCCAATGTTCGGGGCGGAGACGCCCGTCTGAATGTAGCCCTCGCCCTTCTGGTTACGCCACTGTCCCAGGCCCACCAGCTGCTCCGGATCCGGATAAGGCAGCGGGCGAAGAATCACCGCATCCACCAGGCTGAAGATGGCCGAGTTGACCCCGATGCCCAATGCCAACGTGAGAACCGCCACGGCTGCGAAGCCCGGATTCTTGGCCAATATCCGAAGGCCGTAGCGAATGTCTTGCAGTAGGGTCCTCATCATTCACCTCGATACCTATTCCGACGAGGAAATGCCAGTTTGGAAAGCCACAACGGGCTGGATGTCCGGGATAGATTTTCGCACAGAAGGACGTACGAAGTAGAACGCCGGTAGACAGCCCAGTTCGCGATTCTATCCTCATTTTAAGGGTCACTCAAAAGGAACAGAAGCTTCGGTAGCTTCAATCCTCTTTGGAACCGTTGAAAGCACAACGAAACGAATGAGGCTATATCTAGTCCTGGTTTCACGCTAAAAACCGCTTGTGCCAAGCGGACGGAGCCGATACCGTAACCGCTCTCGCTTCTCGATAAACGGTCGGAAAACGAAGAACGGAGTCAACTCCAAACATGGCGCAAGCACATCCCGAACTGGTCAGTTATGGTTTGCGCCGCGAGGTTCTCTCCCCGATGGAGACGCTCGCACAATCGGTCTCCACAATTGCTCCGACCACCACTCCCGTAGCCACGATTCCCCTGGTCTGCGCCCTCGCCGGCAACGGCACCTGGCTCGCCTACGTTCTAGCAACAGCCGCAATTCTCCTGGTCGCTCTTTGCATTAGTAAATTCGCGCGTTACTCCGCATCGCCGGGTTCGCTCTATTCCTACGCCTCGATGATCCTTCCGCCGTCGCTTGGTGCCATCGCCGCCTGGAGCCTGCTTCTCGCCTACGTTGCTACCGGCTCGAGCGTAATCGGTGGTTTTTACCACTTCGCAAATCTTTTGCTCCGGGACGCCTCAGGCCACGGCACCTCGGCCGTATTTCTCGCTCTCCTCGTAACCGCCGTCTCCGTCTGGATCGCTTGGCGCGACGTGAAAATCTCCGCCCGCCTCATGCTCTGGATCGAAGCCCTCTCCGTCTCCCTCATTCTAATCGTGGTGACGCTTGTCCTTCTCCGCCACGGCTTGCACCTCGACAGAGACCAATTCCACTTGCGCGGCATGACCGGCAGCGGCCTGCGCCTGGGTCTGGTGTTAGCTCTGTTCAGCTTTGTAGGTTTCGAAAGCGCCACGACTCTGGGCTCGGAAGCGCGCAACCCCTTGAAAACAATCCCGCGTGCCGTAATCCAAAGCGCGCTGCTCGCCGGAGCCATCTTCATCGTGTGCGCCTACACAGAAGTCCTGGGCCTGCGCACCGCAGGCGAAGACCTCGCCACCAGCCCAGCCCCCATGCGCGTTCTCGCAAAGCTTGGCGGCCTTCCGATGCTCGGTCTGCTCATCGACATCGGCGCCCTCGTCAGCATGTTTGCCGGAACCCTCGCCTGCATCACTGCCGCCGCCCGCGTCCTCCTCCTCATGGCCCACAACGGCCTCGCCCACACTTCGCTTCAGAAAACCCACGCCCGCAACGAAACGCCCGGCTCTGCCATCGCCGTCACGGGAACCGCCGCAGTCCTCCCCGTTGCTATTCTCGCCGCACGCGGCGCCAGCGGCCTGGACGTCTACGGCTGGATGGGTTCGCTAGCTACCTACGGTTTTATCCTCACCTACGCCCTCGTCAGCGTCGCTCTCCCCCGCTACCTGCGCGCACACAACGCCTACCGCGCCGGAGCACAAATCATTCCCGGGCTCGCATGCGCTGCCATGCTTCTCGCGCTAATTGGAAATCTCTATCCCGTCCCCGAAGGACCCTACGGCCGACTCCCCTACATCTATCTCCTCTACCTGGTCGCCGGCCTCACCTGGTTTTTCTGGCGCGCCCACAATCAGAAACCAACCTTGGTGGGAAGCTAGCTGCTAAGCCCGCTCTTCCGCTTCACTCTGGACGAGCAATAACAAAACAATCCCCACCACTGTAAACATACGAAACGCCGCTTCCTGACCATTCCAAGTCTTCGACTGCCACATCAAAAACCATTCTCCGCCCACGCTAAGAAACGCCACGAGCCACATCAAAAGGCTCAACGAAAGTCCGACAATCGCGGTATTTTTGGCTCTACGAAACGAATCCACATCTCCCTTCAAACACCTGGCCAACCGCAATCCACCCCACCAACAAAGTACCGTCGTCACGCCTTCCCAAACAATGATCGTCCAATAAAAAACGACATGCCACGCTGGCCCGTTCACCGCCCTCCACATCCCGCGATTCCCCGGAAAAGTCGAGTCCATCATCAACACATGCCGGATAAACTGGTAATTCGAATCGTAGTCGGTAAGGTTGTTCAAAACCACAAACGTGTAGAAAATCGCCACTCCGACCACCAGCGAAACTTTCGCCGCCCGCAAGATCACGGTTTCCCCTTCACGAGAAAAGTCCGGAAGTAGGCAGTCAAGGCCTCCACGGTAGCGTCATCGTACGCAGGGTTCCCCGGCATCTGTGCATACGGCGCCACGCTTCGCGGATTTCGCACATAAGCCGCAAATCCCCGCGGCGAACTATCCGCAAAAAAAGCAATCCCGGACCAGGTAATCTGCCCTTTCAATCGCCCGTAACCCGCCGGACCATGGCACCGCAAACAATTCTGCCGCGCGATGCGATACCCCGCTTCCGCGTCCCCAGCATGCACCGCGCGCGGCGCAATCTCCCCGAAGATGGCTTCCTCATTTCGAAACTCCAGCCGCACCACGCCCCACGGAATCTGCGCCTCCTCCTCATTCCCCAAAACCTTAAAACTCGGCGCAAAGCGCGGATGCGATATCAGGTACGGCCCCATCAAAGAGCCCGACCCTTCCTTGCTTTTCGGCCAACTCGCGGGCCCCTCCCCGTCAATCTCCATCACCAGCACCGGCCGGTGCGCCTGCACATAGCTCTGCGGATAATGCGCGCGATACAAATCTCCGCAAACCGCCACAATCAACGCTTTCTCTCCGCTACCAGCAAATTCCCGTGCCAGAACTTCCAGCTCCACTCCCCGAACTTGCACCGCCCCGCCAAAGTTCGGATCGTCTGTAACCGTGTAAGTCACTTGCGGCAGCGCTTTCAAATCCTCCCGTGCAATATAGCGCAACGATCCCGCCGGCAGCCCCGCCAGATCTCCCTCGACCTCCAGATCAAGCCCGGAACTTCGCTTCTCACGCAGGATTTGCCGAGAAACGGGCTGAGCGCCCGGCTTGACGTCGAACAGTTCGGATCCGATGGAGTAAGCGCCCATCCCAGCAAAAATAAGGAATCCCCAATTAAGAAAAATCACCCCAGCTCCGTCTCGCAGCATGGCTCATGCTAACGCACGTCCCCTCTTGAGCAAGCGAAATCTTCCTCGCAAACATCTTGGCGGCACGCCTGTGCTAAAGTGTCGCAATATTTCTTCGCAAGGGAGCACTCGATCTCCATGTCCACCGGCCCAGAATCGCGCTTGCGGGAACTCGGCATCACGCTTCCTGCTCCTCCGGTGCCAGGCGGCAACTACGTCCCCGCCAAGACCGTCAGCCATATGGTCTACTTGTCGGGCGTAGTCTCCGCGGATGCCTCGGGCTTGGTAACGGGCGCAGTCGGTCTCGACCGAACCATCGAAGAAGGCTACGCCGCCGCGCGTCTCTGCGCTCTCACGCAACTCGCCGTGCTGCAAAAACATCTCGGGTCTCTCGACTCCGTCAAAAGCATCGTGACCGTCAACGGCTACGTGAATTCCATCGCCGGCTTCGCCGATTCTCCAAAAGTAATCAACGGCGCGTCCGACTTGTTCGTGGAGGTTTTCGGCGATTCCGGCCGCCATGTCCGCGCCGCCATCGGCGTCTCCGCCTTGCCCCGCAACGCCCTCGTTGAGCTGCAAATCACCGCTGAGATCTAGCGAACATCATGCCCGAACACCATCTCTCCGCCGAACCCACTCACTCGCGCTGGAACCGCCGTCTCCCTCCGCGCCTCCACATCGCTCCCGGTGACATAGTCCACCTCGACTGCGTCGACTCCAGCGGCTCGCAAGTCCATCCCGCCATGACTCTTCGAGATTTCCTACACATCGACCGTGGCCGCATTCACGCCCTGACCGGCCCCGTTTTCGTCGAAGGCGCCGAACCCGGCGACGTCCTCGAAATCGACATTCTCGAAGTCGCCCACAAAGGCTGGGGCTGGAGCAGTGTTATCAACGGCCTCGGGTTGCTGAAAGAACGTTTCACCGAGCCCTATCTTTTTCAGTGGCAGCTCGAAATCTCCGAGTCTCGTTCTCTAACTCCCGCTGTAGTTCCTCTCCGCCCCTTCTGCGGCGTGATGGGCGTCGCCACCGCGGAAGACGGCGAGTTCCGCACGCGTCCGCCAGGCATCTTCGGCGGCAATATGGACGTCCGTGAACTCTATACCGGCTCCACGCTCTATCTTCCCGTCTTGAACACCGGCGCACTCTTCTCGGCCGGCGACGCCCACGCCGCGCAAGGCGACGGCGAAGTCTCGATCAACGGCATCGAATGCCCCGCTAGTGCCACCCTCCGCTTTCACCTCCACAAACATCGCTCACTCGCTGGACCGCTTCTCGAGTCCGCCCCGCAAAAAACCTCCGACCAGGGCGACGCCTGGATCGTAGTCGAATCGGCCTCCGATCCCGTCTCCGCCGCCCGCGCCGCGACCTCGCGCATGATCGATCTACTCGCCAGCCGCTGGGATTTTTCCAACATTCACGCCTACCTTCTCTCGAGCGTGGCCATGAATCTCCGCTTGAGCCAGGTTGTCAACGAGCCGATGTTCACCGTCAGCGCCGCCATCCCCAAGTCCATCCTCCCTCCCCGCAAACTCTTCTAACTCATGCACATCAATGGCCCCACCTGATCGCCTCGATATCGTCGCCTTCGGCCAGGATCACGCGCACATCACCGTCGCATGCAAACGCGCGCTCGACAACCAGCGCATCCTGAGCCGCCAAGGCCGGCTCTGGGTCGCTTCCCGGAAGGTTCGCTAGTCGCCTCCGCCCACGTTTCCGTTTTCCCCGGAGTCCCGCGTAAGCTTCGAATGCCGAGAATCTCCGGGCGCCTCTGGGCATCAGTGTTTCCAAGGATGAAATAGAAAAACAGATCGAGGAAAGCGAAAGTTTGCGTTTCGGTTCCGCGGCTTTTTGGAATATTTTTCTTTAACCTTTTCGCCGGACGGGCGTGACCAGGCGGGGTGACACCGACTTCATTTGTAAAATTCTTGCTTGGTCTGCTTCCCGAAGACGGCCGGGTTCGTGTGTGTTCATAGAAAGTGGAGGCGTCGCGGAATGACCAAGCCATCCGTTAAAGTCTTTTTGGTTTTCTTCTCTTCCTTGCTCTGTTGTTGTCTCACGCTTCTTCCAGCGCTCCATGCCGCACCGCAGCAAACGCTCGGCGGCATAACCGGCACCATCACGGACTCCTCCGGCGGTGTTCTTGCCGATGCGCTAGTCACCGCCGTCGCCGACGCCACCACACTGACCCGCATCCAAAAAACCACCAGCGTCGGCAGCTACGATTTTGTAAATCTTCCCATTGGTTCCTACACCCTCACCTTTGCCCATGACGGTTTCGAGTCCCAGCGAATCCCTTCCATCGTCGTGCAGGCCGACCGCACCGTCACCGTCAACGTTACTCTCAAAGTTGGGCAGGTCGGCACCACCGTCACTGTCGAAGCCAGCCCACTGATGAATGCCGTGGACACCACCAACGGCTACATTCTCGAAAAAGACCAGATTGAATCCATTCCCCTGCCCACCGGCAGCTTTACCGGCATTGCCATCCTCTCTCCCGGTGTCAACGCCGAACTCTCCAGCGGCTCGGGTGTCAACAGTGGCCTCGGCAACCTCCCCATCTGGGCCAACGGCCAGCGCGACACCAGCAATACCTTCCTCCTGAACGGCGTCGACGCCAGCAATCTCTTCAATGGCAAAAGCACCAGCGAAGTCTCCTCGGCCCGCATCGTCAACAACACCGGCATCGGCGGCGCCGCCAGCATTTCCAGCACTACCGCCGAACCTCTCCAGAGCACCGCCTCGCCCTATCTCGCGATCGGCCAGGCTCTCCCCACCCCTGCCCCGGAAACCATCGAAGAGTTTCGCGTAAACACCTCGATGTACGACGCCCAGCAAGGTTCGACCAGCGGCGCCCACCTCGACATGAGCACCGCTTCCGGCACCAACAATCTCCACGGAAGCGCCTACATTCATCGCGAATCCAGCGCGCTCAACGCGGCCCCCTTCTTCTACAATGCCGACCCCAACATTCCCGCCAGTGACAAAGTGCCGGGCCTTCACAGCTACACCGCCGGCGCCACTTTGGGCGGCTCGCTCATCAAGAACAAGCTCTTCGGCTTTCTTTCCTACCAGCATATCGAGAAATCCGATGCCGAGATCGGCAGCTCGCGCGTCTCCGTTCCTCCGGGCCTCACCGACGACCGCAGCCTCACAGCCCTGGCCGCCCTCGTCAATGGTACCTGCGCGACTCCCCCTTGCAACTTTCCGGCTTCCTCCCAAGTGCAAGCTCAGTTCGGCACGACCGGCGGCGCCATCAGCCCCATCGCATTCGGTCTGCTCAATTACAAACTTCCCAACGGCCAGTTTCTGATCCCTTCCGCCAACAGTTTCGTCCCTACGATCAATTTCCCCGAAAATACTTTCACGACGGGCACGGCCTATTTCCTAGCCCATCAAGCTGTTTCCGATCTCGACTGGATCGTCACTTCCAAAGACACTCTCGCTCTGAAGTACTACTATCAGCATGACCCCAGCACGGCTCCCTACGCTTACTCAGGCTCCCCCGGCTTCACACAGCATCTCGACGCCGGCAGCCAAGTCGCTTCCATCACCAATACCCAGGTCCTCAAACCGAACCTTAGCGTTGTCGAAGTCTTCGGTTTCATTCGCGAAAAAGTGTATAGCACCATCGACCAGCCCTTCACTCCGCAGCAATTGGGCTCCTACGTCCACGGCCTCACGGGCGCATCGCTGTCCGATTCCACCATTAACACGTTTGGCTCCTCGTTCTTTCCCGGCATCTCCATCGTCGACGACTATGGCAATCCTCCGGCCCCCTACAACCAGAATTTTGTCTTTAACGCGGCCACCAACATCGGCAGCGGCGCCAACTCCCAAGGTGCCTTTACGGGCGTCTTCCAAAACCGCTTTATGCCTTCCGCTAACGCCGTCTGGACTCTCGGCAGGCACACCCTCACTTTCGGCGGCAGCTTCTCCTACACTCAGCTCAACACTCGCGATCGTCGCCCAAACACGGGCACCATTGGATTCGCCGACTTTTCCCAGTTCCTTCAAGGATTGGTGGTGCCCTACACCTCCGACGGCTTCATCACCACCGCCTATCTCCAGGGCGACGCTAATCGCTACTACCGCTCCAAAGAAACCGGGATGTTTCTCCAGGACAAGTTCCAGATTCGCTCCAATCTCAGCCTCACCGCCGGACTTCGCTTCGACGACCACGGCGGCCTCACCGAGAAGTACGGCCGCCTCTACAATTTCGATCCCTCGCAATACGACTACAACGCCGCCACCGACACCATCGTCAACAACGGGTTTCTCATCGCCAGCAATAACAAACTCTTCCCCTCGAAAGGCATCAGCAACTCGACTCTCACTGGCAGACAGTGGGGGCTTGGCCCCCGTCTGGGTGTGGCCTGGAGTCCCAAGATGTTCAACAGCAAGATCGTCGTCCGTGCCGGCTGGGGTATGTACTACGACCGTGGCGAACTCTTCACCTATCTCTCGCCAGGCTTTGCCGCTGGCGTAATCGCCGGAGGCCCGTTTGGCGTCAACCAGGCTCCTCCCTTCGTCAATTCCCAAGTTTGTTCGGGGATCGGTACCTTCTATGAGGGCTTTCTGCCGACCTGCGACCCCGCGCAAACCAACGCTGCTCAGCCTAACGGTGGCTCCTTCTCCAATCCTTGGGGCTTCAAACTCCAGGCTCCTCCGAGCGGTGACCCATCGAAGCTCAATCTCCCGAATGCCGCAGCCATTTCGAGCGGCGCCCAGCTCTTTTCCTTTGCGGACTATAACCGCGCCAACAAACTCCCCTACACATTGAACCAGACCCTCGACATCCAGTGGCAACCGCGAAGAGACCTCGCCATCACCATCGGCTACGTCGGTAACCTCGGCCGCCACGAAGTCATCCCCGTACCCTTCAACCAGGCCGGCATCGCCACTCCCAGCCATCCCATCCACGGCCAGAGCTATACATACGGCTACACCGTGCTCGCACCTTCGGGCTGCAATCCGACTCTCGCCCCTTCTGCCTGCGCCTACACTTCCACATGCAATGCCAGCGGCGTCACGTCCGGTTGCGGATTCATGGGTCTGCCCGATGGCTCCTCCATGATGGCCAATTACGAAGGCGGGAACATCGACCTCCGCGTCCCCTATATCGGCTACTCTTCCGAATCCGAGTCCTATACCGCGGCAGGCATCTCCGCTTATAACGCTCTCCAAGCCCACGTCGAAAAACGCATGAGCCACGGCCTCCAAGTGGGCTTTTCCTACACCTTCTCCCATGCCACCGACGAACAAAGCGCCATGGGTCTGTTCTACAACGGAAACAACGCCACTAACCTCCGCAGCGGTTATGGTTTATCCGACTTCGACCGCAAACACGTGATCAACTTCACCTATCTTTACCAGTTGCCGAAATTCTACGAGCTGACCTCCTTCCGCGGCAGGCTCGCGGACGGCTGGGCCGTCTCCGGCCTGGCCATCATCCAAAGCGGCCAACCTTATAGCATCGTTGACTACTCCGGCGCTGTCGGCAGCCTCTACTACGGCACCAGTGATGGCATCACAAATCCCATCGTTCCTTTGACATCCAACTGTACCCCCGCGCAGGCGTTAACCGGCGCAAGCGGTACCAATCCCGGTTCCCCAGCCCTCAATCCCGATTGTTTTACCTTGCCGTTTCTCAATCCAGGCGATCTGGGCGGGGCTATCCCCGCCGGCGACACCTACGAAACCACCTTCACCACCGGCCAGCGCAACATCTTTCGCCAGCCCTGGCAGCGCCGCACCGACCTCTCCGTGATCAAAATGACGCAACTCACTGAACGCGTCGGGATGAAGTTCTCCTTTGACGTCTTCAACCTGACCAACACTCCCAGTTTCGACATCCCCATCAACAACGTCTCCCAAAACCTAGCGTTCAACGACTTCCCGGTCTTTGGCTCGAGTCTCTATTCCTCACCCACACTGAGCGGCTTGGGCGTGGTCAACAAAACCATCGGCAGTCCGCGCCAAATCCAAATGTCACTAAAATTCACCTTTTAGCTTGCTCCTCCCCTGGGCCGGAACGGCGGCGCGGCTAGCCGCCGTTCCTCATTTTCGTATCGAACGGGCCGGTAAAATACAGCCAAAGCCAACAGTCCGGCTACGCTGCTCGGACGGTGACGGAAAGCATCTCGAGGGGTGCGGCATCGAACCGTTCTCGCAGCTCGGCAGAGACTGAAAAGGTTTTGCCGGCCACGTGCCGCGCTGGAAACCGAAAACGAAGCTGTTTTTCTCGAAAGGGATAGGGATCCAGTATGTACTCCCTGGGCCCCACCGGGCGCACCTGAACCTCGGAGTGTCCCCCGCCGAGCAGCGGCAGGGGATGGAGCAGGTGCGCTGGTTTCACATAGTCCACGCAGGTGAGCAATGACAGATTGTCGGTCGCCTGCAACAAGCGAAAATGGTCCAGAATCGTCCGGTCGCTCGTCTGCTCTGCCGTAAAGCCCGGATTCGCCGAGATTTGCTCCCGCAACGAGTGCTGAAAGACTCTTTGCTGCTCGAGAAACTTGTCGAGCAGCGGCAAATCCGCCGCCGCAATCGTCGATCGGTCCGCATGCTCGGTCAGCAAGCTGTAGGTATGCATGGAAATAAGCAGCGCGGCATAGGCATCTTCAGAAGCCATCAAACGCACGGCGCGATCCCGCACGGCGAGGTAATCGGCGAGGTCGATCTCCTCAAAAGCGGAATATTTTCCGACCAGTTCGACTGAAAACGCGCTAGGTTTGCCCGGCCTGGTGATTTCGGGCGCCGCATCCCGTGCCGCCCAACCATCATCATGCCGCGCAATCCCCCGCATCACGTTCTGACGCGGCTCGGGAGACAAGAATCGCTCGTTGCCCCAGCGCTCGGCGAAGGCCCCCGCCAACCGCGCATGATCCGGGTGCGTCACCAGCCACCACCCTGTTTTCGTTTCGAGTCGCAGCATCTCCATGCCTTTCGGGTGCTTGCTAATCCGCTTCCAAAGTACGCGCCGATGCATGCCAGCGATAGAGAAAATACCATTCCAGAATCATCACCAGAAAAACAAAACCAAATCCCAGCACCGTGGCAGCAGCCACAAGCGCAAACAGATAATCCGTCTGAAGCTGCGTCGAGGCGTAGAGAATCGAGTAGCCCAAGCCGCCTTCCCCGACGCGGCTCGATCCCGCGTACAGCTCACCGGTAATCGCGCCAATAACGGCAAGCCCGCTGGCGATGCGCACTCCGACAAACAAGGCTGGCACCGCATGCGGAAGCCGCAATTTGAACAACAACTGCGCCGGCGAGGCGTTGTGCATCAAGAAGAGATGAACCAGGTTTTCATCGACGCTGATCAGCCCTTGGGTAACGTTCGCGATGATCGGAGCCAGCGAAATAATGAACGCGATCAGCGTCACCGCAGGCATCCCGGCTCCCACCCACATCAGAATCAGCGGCGCAATCGCAATGATGGGAACCGTCTGCAGGAGCAGCGTGTAGGGGTATAGCATCCGGCGCACCCAGCGGGAACGCGCGAAAAACAGAGCAATCGCAATTCCCACCACAACGCTTGCCGCAAGTCCGCCGGCCGCTTCCGCCGCGGTAAGGCTCAGCGCGTTTAGAAGAAGAGGCAGACGCAATCCCGCCGCTTTTGCAACCGCCCAGGGAGGCGGCAGCATGTACGGCGCGACGTGAAAAATCCAGATGATGGCTTGCCACACGACCAATAGAGCCAGGAACACGGCTGCCGCATTCGCTGCAGCTAGCACCCGGCGCCTCATGCGGCAATCGCTCC
>Ga0210384_10005288_pt1 | contig 14125 bp, 11 predicted proteins | sample IncBWH2MmetaG_FD_160574 | JGI IMG/M metagenome (GOLD analysis project Ga0210384, IMG submission 160574) | Forest soil microbial communities from Barre Woods Harvard Forest LTER site, Petersham, Massachusetts, United States - Inc-BW-H-2-M | ecosystem: Environmental > Terrestrial > Soil >...
TTACTACACCGGCTGTGGGTGAGTGGAGAGGTGTACGAGCCGCTGCACAACGCGATGTCGGCACCGATCGCGGCGGCAGCCTAGCCGGCCAGGGGGAAGGGGAAAGAGGCCGAAAGCGAGAGGACAATCGCCACGCGATTTGTTTTGGAGGGCAGGACCGGAGTTGATGAAGCGAGAACCAGAGTCGATCCAGAAGGTTTGGCAGATAACGACATCCACCGCCTTGTTCGGGTGACTGCGTTTTGAGTGCTGGTCGATTAAGATCGCGCCATAGATGGCAGCCCCAACAATCCCAGGTTCATCACCGCAGTGATGGACCTGGGTATTTAGATCGAACCCCAACGTGCACCGGGCCCTTAAGTGGCCCATTCAGAGTGCGGATAGAAGCATGACAATGGTGGGGTGGCGTCGGCCAGAGTTTTCCAGGAGGACTTGGTTCGAAGCAAATCCAGAATGTTCTGTGACCGAAACAAAACGATGATGATGCAGAATTCCAGAACGGTGCAGCCGAGTGTGGATGCCAACGAGCAAGCTCGAGAGAGAGCGGAAACCACTCCACTAAGAATGAAGCTCAACTGAACTGCGTTGCGCTTCGTTCCCAGCTCGATTGTGAAGTGACTGGCGGGGCTATCAAGGGTCAAGATGAACCCCGGCAGGTCCGATGGAACCAGTTCGCTCGTACTATTCCATCAGCGTCGGCCTTCCCTCATTACACGGGAGGTCGGCTCCTGCATTAATCGTTTCGAGGCCTGCTCAGCGTTCACTCATGTTACGGCCTGCATGCTTGCCGAGTCGCCTATGCGACCCTCTGCACCGGAAGCTCCGACAGCTTCGTTTCCTTCACCGCCGCTCCGATTACTACCGGGTGGAGCGAACCAGTTCCCGGGCGGGACTTTCACCCGCAGTGAACCAGCGCCTTTCACGGCGCACGCGCAATTAGGATGTTACGACAACGGACGTGTGGCATCCTTGAGGGCCTTGCTGACTGCAGGATCGCCTTCCCTAACAGGCATTTCAAAGCCGCTGCGAGGTCATAGTATGGGCAGACGGGTTCCCCCCAGCACCACTGCAAGCGGAAGTACTTTATCGCTCGGGAGGCTCGAAGCCAGAAGCAATGAGAGTTCTAGAATCGTCCTCTAAGGCCGACCATCTTTTCTTACCTTTCCTCAATTCTTAGCGCGCACACGTGCAGGCAGAATCGGTGCCCGCCTTTGCCAAAGCGCAAGGACGGGGGGCACCACTTTTTCCACGCTAGAAGTGGGCCACGCGCTGGACTGTACCCATAAGGAGCTCTGAATCGCTCATTTTGAACCCGGCGGATCCCAGTGGCCCAGAACACCGATCATGAAGGGTGAAAAGCTCACGTTTCCGTAGTGCAACGAGCCGTAATCGGGCGGATCACCCGGCCTCGGTGCGGGTCCGAAGCCGACGGCACTTTGTGCAGTCAGCGATATCGTCGAGGTCACATGAAGCTCGATCTGCGCTTGCAGGGCCGCGGTGGGAACGGCTCCCAGACCCGGCGTGGAGAGCTGGGGCGACAAGCTAAATTCGACATCCGGTTTGAATAGCCCCCAGTTGCGCTTCAGGTGCAGATTCACCAGCGAGAAAGCCGCCTGGTAGGTCGTGGGATTGTAGGGGTTCGGAGACATCTGAACGCTGATATTCGGCTCGTGAATCACATCGAGCTCGGTGTCGTCGTTGCCAAATTTCCACTTGTCGAAGTTCCGATAAATCACAGTCACGGTATATGTCGCGGGATCCGATCCCGGGCGGTAGCGGTAATTGGCGTCTGCGCCGGTGGCGATATCGGCGGCCAGATGGGCATCGTCTTTACCCTGATCCGAGTCGTCGCCGCTTTCTGGGGAAAAATTCGCGGTCAGGCTGAGCTTGGGCAACGAGCGAGTCGTCCAGTAATACTTGGGCCACATGGACGGATTAAGATTAGCAGGCGCCTGGGTCACCGCGCATACGCTCATGATCGCCCACTGCTGGTCGTCGGGCAACCGCCTCACCAGAGCGTCGAAGTCGCCCGGAGGCTGGAATTGATGCGCTCCGATTCCCGCACGCAGCCGCGCGATGTTGACCCCGCTCGCTTTGGGCGCAAATACGGCCAGGCCATCCAGCTTGGACGCGGCCTTGATTCGCCAGAGTTCGTCGAGCATGTCAGGCATGCTCATGCCATTCAGGATCTGGCAGGCCTTTTGCCAGTCAGGAGGGGAGCTCTGCTGCAGGGACATTTGGAGCTGATTGTGCAAGTCCCAGAGTTTCGGATCATCGAGAGAACCCATGTCACACCTCCGGCACAGAGTTGGGCGCCCCCAAGCGGGAGCGGCGTAATTCTACTTCATATTGTGACGAGAAAGCGGATTCAGTTTCATAAGAATAGTTTCGGGGCGACTGCAAGCCCGGAGTTCCTAATGTCGCGATTTTGTGTCGCAACCTCCTCGTCCGTACCTGTATCGCAGGCTCTTGCGCGCTGACGCGGATGCGCGTCAGGCTGCGCCTGCGGGTTGTCCGGGCTCAGCGTTCACTGCACGTTACGGCCTAGATGCTCGCCAAGTCACCTACGTGACCCTCTACACCAGAGGCTCCGACGGCTTCGTTTCCTCCACCGCCGCTCCGATTGCTTCCGGGTGGAGCGAACCCAGTTCCCGGGCGGGACTTTCACCCGCAGTCGTCCAGCGCCTAGAGGGCCAGGACCGGGGGCTGCAAGCGCAGGCACTAAAGAGAAATCAATCACGCGATTAAGCAGATTAGAAAAGCGATGGCGGTGGTTCACCGGTCTGGGTTTCGATCAGGAGATTCCGCATCACTCCACGTTCTCCAAGAACCGCCACGGCCGCTTCCAGGAATCGAAGCTGTTCGAGCAACTGTTTGAGCAGATCGTGCGGCAGTGCGTGGAAGTGGGCTTGGTGCAAGGCAAGCACCTTTCGGTGGATGGCAGTTTCGTGGAAGCGAACGCAGCCAAGGAAAGCCGGATTCCACGCGAGCAGTTGGCAGAAGCGGCTCAGGTGCAGCAGACCGTGCGCCAGTACCTGAAGGAAGTAGCAGAACAGAACCCGGTGGAAGAACCGGTGCATGAGCAGGATCAAGTGTCGACCACCGATCCGGATTCCACCTATGCGACCAAGGGCGGCACTCCGGCACGGCTGGGTTACTACGACAACTATCTGGTGGACAATGACAGCTGTGTGATCGTGGGAGTCCAAGCTACTGCCGCACGCATGAGTCAGGAGACGGTCGCTGCACAAAACATGCTCACCCGCTTTGTGCAGCGGCAAGGACGAAAGCCTGCCTCCATCGCGGCCGATGCGACCTATGGCAACGGGGAGTTTCTGCAATGGTTGCTGGATCGCGGTATTACGCCGTACATGCGCACGCGAGACAGCGCACTGCGCAAGAACAATCCCGGCTACGGCCCGGAGCGCTTTACCTACCTGCCGGAGAGCAACACTTACCGTTGTCCGGCAGGCGAGCAACTGAATTATGTCGGCTTGAATGTTCGCAATCGCGCCCATGCCTACATCGGCAGCGCGAAACGCTGCGGAGCCTGCCCACAAAAAGCACAATGCACGACGGGACGCTACAAGTATCTCGCCATTCACATTTATGAGTCGGCGCGACAACGCGCGCGGGAGTTGGCAAACACCCCAGAGTTTTCCCAAGCACAACGACAGCGCAAGAAAGTAGAGGCTTTGTTTGCGGAACTGAAGAATCAAATCGGGCTGCGCCGCTTGCGATTGCGTCGATTGAAGTTTGTGCGGGAGCAGTTCTTCCTGGCAGCGGCTGCGCAGAACATCAAGCGACTGGTGCGGTTCCTCAGGCAACCAACGGTTCCACTGGCCGTCACCACTTAGAAAGAGGAAGAAGAACTCCCCGCACCTTCTCCAGACCCCACCAGGTCACCGCAATACCGAGTTTTTCAACACCCACGCCTGGTTGCGCCAGCTGAGAAGTTCGAGTCGACTCGTCGCCAACTAGTCTCTCGGCACTGCGAAACCGTAAAGGCGATGGATGCGGCCCATTCGACGCTGAAGCATCATGCGGACATTTTTGGGCAGAACCACATTCGGTCTTTGGCTTGTCTCGCCTTGCACTGCGATCCCATCCTCAGTGTCACCCTCGCAGCCTTCGGTGCTAGCTTCGTTCTCGTTGCAGGGGACTAACAAAACCGCGTGTGAATCGCCGTTGGGAAGCGCCGCAAACGCGCCGATCTCTCCCCGATCATCGATGAAACCCGCCCAATACAAGTAAAACGGGGAGTTAGGGGAAACCAGCGTGTTCAGGTCAACTATCGATCCTTCCTCCCACAGAAATGCCGTAGAAGCGGAGAAGTCGCATGCGAAAGAGAAGCCTACAATCTGTGTCTTTGAATTGATAAAATTGGCTGCGCTGGCGGGTGTTCCAGCGAGTGTACCCAGATCCCTCATCACGCCGTTCTTCCACAAAAAGGCACGTGGCACCAGCCTGGGTGAACCCGAGCACGGGACTGGGATGTCCGCGCCGCCGACTACTTCTCCGGCCTCGTTTATCCAGGCTGCCTCTCCATGTCCGGATTCTGCAAACGGTGGCGCCGTTAGGTCTATGAGTTTTTCTCCGTTCCACAGAAAAGGATGGAGGTTTTGATCTCCGGGCAAATCCAATCCACCGACTACTTCACCTCGTTCGTTGAGACCGTTCACCGATGCGGTCGCAGCGCCCCCAAAGCTGCCGAGGTCTTTCATGCCCTTCCCCTTTTCCCAAAGGAACGGATGGTAGGTGGGAAGACCGGTATTCGGATCGGGTATCGAATTCGTGTAGGAGAATCCGGCAACCAGCCCGCGTTGGTTGATTAGACTTGGGAAGGCATCGGGGCCGCCTAAAGTACCGATGTCCTGGATTCCGTCCTCCTCATCCCAGACGAAGGCGCGGGTCTCTGTTGCATTCGGCGGGCAGATCTGGAACGGGAGACAATATAGGAACTGATAGTAGAAGGAGAAAGGATCGGGGATTCCGTTCAGCGCAAGCCCCGTTATCTGGCCGCGGTCATTGAGCGCCTGAGAGAAACTCGAGCTCCCGCCAAGGGTGCCGAGGTCCTGGATCTTCCCGCCCTTCCACAGCACAGCCCGAACCTCTGGCAATCCGGCGATCAAGGGATCCGTTTCGCCGTTTTCGGAGTTGCCGGTAATCCAGCCCTTCGCATTGATCCAGAAGGCCGCACTGCTGGCCCCACCTGGAAGCATCCCCAAGTCGGTTTTGATGCCGTTTCTAAACTGGAAGGCGTGAGTAACAAAACAGTCGGGCACATAACAAAACGCCGGATAGGGATCGGGCGCATTAGTATCCGCAAACCCTACAAAGACGCCTTGGCTGTTGCGTACTTGGGCAAGGTTATAAAACACCGTGCCGAAACCGAACGTATCGGTCAAGTTGAGTGAGTTGAAGTAGCTCTGCGGCCCGCCGAACGTGCCCATGTCGACGAGTTTGTAGTGACGTTGCTTTGCCTGTTCCTGCGCGGCCATCCGAACTGGGATCGCGAGGCCTGCGCAAAAGACCAATGCGATGATGCGGACCAAGAATGTGCATTTCATAACACACCTCTAATTCTTTTTCCTGATCAACTCCTTCTTGCTCGTTTCCTCCGAGCGCGACCAGATGGAGTTGTCGCGTACATCGCAGAGCACCTGTATCTCAGTTTCATGAGATTGTGGGGACTCCGCCCTACACCTGACATCACTATCTGCCGAGCAAAGCGTGGAGAGTTCTGCGGTCGTATCGGGCCTGCATGCGGGCGGCGATTTCCCGGGACGTGAGACCAACTGCTCCGACATTTTCCCCTCTCGGTGTGGCTAACAAGGAGCGGCTTGGCATCCCAGTGGGGATAGCATGTCCAGAGTCCTCACCGCAGTCTCCCTCGTCGGAGTGATGGGTGTCGCACGGGATGAGCACGAAGGCGTGGCCGCATGCGGTGTCGTCGGTGCAGCCCGGCGGGACCGCCAGTCCGGCAATTTCCCCGCGATCGTTGATAGAAACCGGGTCGATCAACTGCATGTTCGCGCTGATCGGAATCAGCGCGTTCAGGTCAACGATCGAACCATCCTCCCAAAGGAAGGAGTGCACTACACTGCCATCACAGACGAAGGATTGGCCCACAACCTGTCCACGATTGTTCATGGCTCGCGCCCAACTGCAGCCATCGCCATCTACGGTTCCCAGGTCGGCCGCCACGCCGTTCTTCCATAAGAACGCGTCGAAGGGGCGGTTGGGGAAAACCCCGCCGCCTGCGATCTCGCCTGCGTCATTAAGGGCATTCGGAGACAGTGGCTTTCCTCCCACCGAGGTTGTGAATAGATCAATGAGATTCTCGCCGTCCCAGAAAAACGGATCGGCGACGGTATCCCCGGCCAGATTAGACATGCCCACCGCCTGACCCTGGTTGTTGAACCCGCCGCATTCGCAGTTCACGAAACCCAATGCACCCCCGAGGCTACCGAGGTCCCTCATTCCTGTTTCTTTTGTCCAGACAAAAGGGTGCAGAGGCGGCAACCCTGTGACGGGGTCGGGCGTAGAGTTGGTATAGGAAATTCCAAATATCTGGCCGCGACGGTTGATGTTGAAGCCTTCGGCATCGGGGCCGCCCAAAGTGCCTAGGTCGTGCATCTGGCCTTTCTCCCAGAGAAAGGCCCGGGTCTGGGTTCCGTTCGTGAAACCAGCGAGGGCATAAAGCAAGGAGAAAGGATCTGGGATCGCGTTTACGGTGCTTCCCACTATCTGACCGTGGTCGTTGATGTCGTCAGCGATGCTGTGATTTCCTCCCAGAGTGCCCAGCTCGGTTATCTTACCGTCCTCCCAGACGACTGCGCGAAGCTCCTCCACACCCGCCAGGGGATCCATGACGCCGTTGCCGGAGCGGCCGACGATCTCCCCCTTCTTGTTGATCGCTGTGGCCTCGCTGCATTCGATGCCTGGAAGAGCGCCGAGGTCGATTGTCTCGCCATCACGCCATTCAAATGCATGGAAGATGTTAGGGACCAACCCGTCGGGGCCTCCGCAGATCGCCGTGTTTGGGGGAGCGGGAGTGCTGGTCGCCGCGGCGCCCACAACAACCCCACGTTCGCTGATTTGATGGGTGCTTCCGAGCGCGAAGGCAGCGTTCACGTAACTGTCGGGACCTCCGAACGTCCCCAGGTCTACGAACCGGTAACGATGGTGCGGCGAGCTGGTTTCGCTCGCGGGCTGCTGCGCGGCGGCGAATGGTCGAATCCCGACCATGGCAACAAACGTGGGTGCGGCAATCAATGTCAGTAGTCTGAATCTCATGGCATCCTCTTCTCTTCTGGGGCTCGCTAGTTTCTCGGGCCGAGTGGGGGCGAGCGGAACCGATTATTTCGGTGCCACCACACGGTGGGCGGTAAGTGGCCGGATGCTTCGCCGTGCGCTGGCCGGACGGAGGGCGGCGCGCTCGCGTCCACCAAGCTGTAATCGCAGCCTTCGATGCCGGAGTGCGTTTCGTCGCACGGGATCAGTAGGACATCGTGGTTGTTGCCGATAGAGTCGACTCCGAATGCGGTAATTTCACCACGATCATTGATATAAAGGGCCCAATACAGCATCAGACCCAAGCCCGGCGCCACCAGGTTATTGAGATCAACGATCTGACCGTTCTCCCACAAAACGGCACTTGCGGACGTCGAATTTCCCGATATGCCGACAATTTGACTTCGTGAATTTATGGCACTCGTATCGCTGAAGAAATCGCCCGGAAGTAAACCTAAATCCGTTTTCCTGCCTTTCTTCCAGAGAAAGCCGTGAAATTCCTGGTCTCCGGGAAACGCCCCTTGGCCCACAACTTCGCCGACGTCGTTTATCCAGTTTCCATAGTCGTGGTCTCCTCCAAACGTGCCCAAATCGATCAGCTTCTTTCCGTCCCACAAGAAGGGGTGCCAAGTTGCATCTCCTGGCAGCGTTAGTGAGCCGACCACTTGCCCTCTTTGGTTGAGGCCATTCAAATTAATCACTGCGGTGCCTCCGAAGGAACCGAGGTCTTGCATTCCTTTCTCCTTATCCCAAAGAAACGGGTGAAAGGTGGGCAGGCCAGTTGTAGGATTCGGAGTCGAATTCGTATAAGCAAACCCCGCTACTTGGCCAGCCTCATTGACGAAAAATGCAAGGGCGTCGTTTCCGGTGCCTAGAGTGCCCAAGTCTTGCTTCTTCCCGTCCTGCCACAGAAACGCCCGGGCTTGCGTTCCATTCGAGGAGCCGCAGTAGAGTAAATCAAGGAGCGAAAAAGGATCGGCTGTGGTGTTGAGTGCCGATCCCACCACCTGACCGCGGCTATTGACAGCGGCCGCCATGCTCTCATTGCCGCCAAACGTTCCCAGATCGATAATCTGGCCGTCCTGCCAGAGGACACCGCGACCTTCAGGAAAGCCGGGAAGTAACGGATCGGTTTCACCGTTTTCCGAATTGCCCGCGATGAGTCCGTTCGACGTGATCCACAATGCCTGGCTGCTGCTGCCGCCGGGTAGTGTGCCCAGGTCGGTCACCATGCCGTCCTGCCACTGAAACGCGTGGGAGGCGAAGCCGTCTCCAGGGCTAAAGCAATATTGCTGTGACTCCGGCGTGCTACTATCCGCCCAGCCCACGAGGGTCCCGGGTTTAGTCAGCACTTTGGAATCAACAATAATGTAACTCGACGGCCCTCCGAACGTCCCGATGTCGATAAGTTGGTAGTGATGATGATGGTCTTGTGCCAACCCTACTGGGATCGCCAGCACGACGAATAACATCAGTCTCATAATGCATCTCGGGATTTTGGATTTCATGGCGTGTTCTTTGAGGTTCGGGGGGAGGACAGACGGGACTCCGGCGGGCAGATTCCGCCCCCGTTTTTGTGTTGCGCGGAGCGGCACCCTGCACTAGAATCTTGAGCCGAACGGCTTTCTTGACCGCCGCTCCGAGCTCTCGCGCCCTGCACCGTACCCCGCTGCGGTTTAGAAGTCCTTCCAAAATTCTGGAAAAATTATTCCGAAGTTATTGCCGAATATATGAATCGGCAAAGAAAGTACTTCTACGATTTTGGTCCGTTCCGATTCGAGTCGGAGCAACGCGTCCTGCTGCGTGATGGTAAGCCGATTCCCCTGCCTCCCAAGGTCGCAGAGACGCTACTTTTGCTGGTTCAAAACCCAGGGCAACTGATCGAGAAAGACGACCTAATCAGGGGCGTTTGGCCGGATACATTTGTTGAGGAAGGAAACCTTAACAAAAACATCTTCATACTACGGAAGACGTTAGCCCACCGGAACGGCGGGCGGGAATACATCGAAACTGTTCCTAAACGCGGTTACCGGTTCGTTGCGTCTGTGACTCGGGAAGTGGAAGAAAACACGAGCTCGCCGACGCAAGTTTCCATGGTGGTCAAGGAGATCCCAGCACGCACCAATGCACCTCGGCGTGCAAAACACATCGCAGCGGTCCTCCTTGGGCTAATTGTGGCCATCGCTATCGGGTGGCTAGTGGTTGCGCATCGTCACGAGCCATCGGGCAATGCTAGCCCACCCGGCCTCCACTCCCTTGCGGTCCTCCCGCTGGAAAATCTTTCGAGCGACCTGTCGCAGGACTATTTTGCCGACGGTATGACGGATGAGTTGATCACCAGCCTCGGGCAGGTCGATTCCTTGCGAGTAATCTCGCGGACTTCGGTGATGCAGTACAAGGGTACGCGCAAGCCTCTTCCACAGGTCGCGCGCGAGCTTAACGTCGACGCGATCGTCGAAGGTACCGTCGTGCGATCTGGTGGTCAGGTCCGCATCACGGCTCAGCTGATCCAGGCACGTGATGAGAAGCATCTCTGGGCCCAGAACTACCAAGGAGACATGCGGGATGTACTAGCCCTACAAAACCAGATCGCGAGCGCGTTCGCAAAGCAAATCAAACTAACGCTTAACCTCCGCGAGGGCATACGCACGGGCATCGGAAGCCCCATTAATCCGCAGGCGTATGAGTCATATCTGAAGGGAGAGTACCTGCTAAACCGATTGACGGAAGAGTCGGTGCAAAAGGCGGTAGATCTCTTTCAACTCGCGATCGAACAAGATCCGAACTACGCGCCCTCCTATGTCAAGTTAGCTGGCTCTAACCAGATCCTTGCAAACATGAATGTCATCCCCAAGAAAGTGGCATATACGAAAGCAGAACAACTCGTAGCCAGAGCTCTTGAGCTGGACCCACAATTCTCCGCCGCACACGCGGTACAAGGCTGGGGGTTTCTCGAATACGAACTGGATTTTGCAGCGGCTGGTGCGGAATTCAAACGCGCGGTTGAACTGAACCCGAATGGAGTGGAAGGTCATGAAGGACTGGCTAACTACTATCAGACAATGGGGCAATTGCCTGAATCCGTCCAGGAAATGGAGAGGGCTCGGGAACTGGATCCGCTTGCGCTGATCGTGAATACAGATCTGTGCAGGTCGTTGTATTTCGCTCGGCGGTACGACGAGGCACTCGCCCAGTGCAAGGCAGACATCGATCTGGACCCCAATGCTCCTCGCACTTTTTGGTTTCTGGGAGATGTGTATGCAGCGAAAAGAATAGATTCGGAAGCGGTGGCATCGTTCCTGCACGCTTTCCATCTGATAGGCGCACCGCCAGTGGTGGTAGCTGCTGCAGAGAATGGCGCTAAAGACTCTGGTGTTAAAGGCTTTTGGCGGGCTGTTGTACACTTCTTGCCGGCAAGCACCAGTAACGGAAGTGTGGATCCTTTTGAGGCAGCGATAGGTTATGCCTACGCCGGAGATGCCGACAAAACATTGATTTGGCTTCGTAAGGCCGTTGAAGATCGAAGCTTTGGCATTACGTACCTCGGGGTGAACCCGACCTTCGACGAGGTGCGCTCCGATCAGCGTTTTATTTCTCTTTTGAGGCAGATGGGCCTTCCCCTCAACAGGCGGCCACTGCCTCCCTCGTAACATTTCCGGTACGCGCCTTGCCCCACTCGCATCTTCGCCCGCTCGTTCACCAGTTCAGTACAGGAATATCTTGCGCCCTCGTCCTTTGCGACAAGGTGTGAATCGTGGCTTTTATACCACTCTAGGACACTTAAAAATCAGTAAGTTACTGATTCCATTCAGCGCTGAAGGGTTCGATTCCAACAGTGACCTGACTGCTCAGTTACCGTCGGCAGCGAACTCGACACGGTTCCGTCCCTTGCTTTTCGCAACGTACAGACCGGTATCGGCGCGGGCCACCAGAACGCTCAAGTCGGGAGGATTGGTCCCGCGAAATCCTGCTATTCCGAAGCTGGCGGTCACCCTGATCGTGCTGGCCCCAAAAACAAAGTTCTTGGTTTCAAACTGTTTACGTATCCTTTCGATGGCAGTGTTCGCGTTCTCCTTCTCGGCATGGGTAATCATGATGAGAAATTCTTCTCCACCCCAACGAGCGCAAATGTTGGATTGGCGTGTATTCGCCTTGAGAATCTCGGCGAACGTCTTGAGAACCGTATCGCCAGCATCGTGTCCAAACGTATCGTTGACCTTCTTGAACAAATCCAAGTCAGCGATCACCGCCCAGATAGAAAAACCATGCCTAGCTGCTGCGCTTAGCTGGCGGGATGCCCAAACTTCAAGCGCACGACGATTAGGTAACCCCGTTAGGTTATCGGTCAAGGCCATCTCTTCCAACAACTTGTTCTTGGCTTGGACTTCGCGATGAAGCTCGACGATCCTGCGCCCCACTTCAACTCGTGCTACAAGCTCACCCGAATGGAAAGGCTTCGTTAGGTAGTCATCGGCCCCGGCAGCAAGACCTTCAATTACTTGTTCCTTGTCGGTGTTGCTTGAGAGCAGGATGAGATGAGCGTGGAAGCCTTGGAACTCGCGACGTATACGTCGGCAAAGTTCCAGACCTGAAATATCCGGCATGTCCCAATCCGTAATGACCACAGCAGGCAGGTGTTCTGCAAACAGACCTAGGGCTTCACGGCCATCCTTCGCAAACAAAATACTGTACCGCGGCCCGGAGAGAGAATGCTCAACCAATTTACGAGAGACGGCCGAATCATCAACTGCTAGAATTTTCAAGGGCTGGGAGCAAGGGTCCATTCGTACCCCCGAGGTCACTGCCGGGCGAGACCGTTCTCGAAAGGTATCGGTCAGTGGGCTACTTCGTTGCGGCAGCACTTTTGTCATACTGTGATCAACGGCTTCTTAATCTTAATCTTGCGTTTAAGCCAGTCATGAAGAATCGTGACATCGACCGGCGGAATGCGGACAAACTCACAACCAGCTCGCCCATACTCCTTCGTCCAAAGCACACGAACCTGGATGTAGATCTCTCTTATGGCTCCCGCCAACAATAGGCGAAATGACAAAAGAGCGCCGACTACGAGGTCGGATTTTGTTATAAGTCCTACTCCACCATCGCCAATGTCAATGATGGTGACGGGCACGGAGCGATTGCTGTCGTCAGATGCATTGACGGACTCCATTAAAGCGCACCTAGCATGTCGGCGATGCTCTTGAACCATTTTAGAATAAGCCGACTTTATAGACTTTGTCCCAGATTCGGCCGTGACAGGTTTTTTCAGGACAACGTGGACACCCGGCGGGTGGCAATCAACAGCCGATATGGCAACAATCGTTGGTTTTTTCCACCTGCTTGTCTTCCAGATTTCCTGTACAAGATCGGACGATGCTTCCCCATCCCAATCGATCACGACTAGGTCGGTGCTGCCCGAGGCTAACAGTTTTGGCGCTTTCGACGAGCTTAGGCAGAGGTTTGTACAGATTGATAGGTCTCGCAATATCCGGTTTACGACCCCGAATACTCCGGGATCATGGGAAATAAGCAAACACTCAAATGCCATGTCAGGAGTCATCTCGGCGCATCCGATCTAGTAACGACTGCCCTTGGAATCTCAGATCTTGGGATTGGGGTGCGACCCGGCCCGGAGCCTGAATAGGTGGGTTTACGTTCGGAGATGCCTTCCCGACCAATGTGCTCGTCTATCCTGTCCATCTCTGTATTGGGTGCTGCTATTTTCCTTGCCCCCATCCTTAGAAATGATGCAATGCCGACCAGCAACGCCAAGGTCGGAAAAACTTCCCAAGTCGGTAGGTTTCCTGAAACGTAAAGCCATCGGGACCGATCAAGTTGGTCGCCAGTACCGATCACGATTAGGCCGATGCAACCCAAGCCAGACAATATGACGGCCGGAAAGAGTCCTGCTGTGACGCAAACAACAAATCGTCCTCCCGCACGGCGTGCCAAGTAGGCGGGCGCGGCTCCAAATAGCGGAAGTGCAGCCAGCCACGGCACATAGAGCACCGTCGGTATTTGTCCCACCCACACGACGTTCGGTCGGATGCCGAATTGCCGCACCATGGTGAGAAAACTCATCGCCGCTGCGAGATTGATTAACGCCGGTAACCAAAGCGTAGCTATTCGCCTGTTCATTGCCTTGCCCTTGGCGGAAATCCTTATCTGCAGTCTCATCACCCGTCACTTTTTCAACATGGTCCGGACCGTGGGCCCGATGAATGCGGGCTCCCTTTCGCCAGCATCAGGCTCGGCCTGGCCCACTAAAGTTCTCTTAACGATATGAAGAAAAGATTCGGAATGCTGATCCAATTCCAGTTTCGATTTTTCGAAATAGGCGATGGCACCCAATTTCTTGAGTTTGGCCTCGTTGTTCTGAGAAAGGCTACTCAATACAATCACGGGAACGTGCGCTGTTAGCGCGCAATGCTTTAAAGCATGCAGGACTTCTGCTCCCCCCAGTCTCGGTAACAACATGTCGAGGACAATAAGGTCGGGAATGCTTGCATAGGCCTTTCGCAACGCCTCTTCACCATCGCTGGCGGTTACGACGTCGTATCCGGCTCTCGCGAGCGCCCGCTCCGTAGCTATTCGCACGAACCTGCTGTCCTCGACGAGTAGGATCGACTTCATAGGGTGTACCCCGCGAGCAGGGTTTTGCATGCAGTTGAAAGACCAGAGACTGCAGACTCATAAACTATCGCTTTTGAAGCACAAACAATTCCGTCCGGAGCCGTGTACTGTCCAGAATATGGACAACTGTTGCTGAACAAGGCAGTCAGCCCATGCAAGAGATCGCTGCCTGTAAAAGAGACGCTTGAGACGGGAC
>Ga0210384_10005289_pt1 | contig 14123 bp, 17 predicted proteins | sample IncBWH2MmetaG_FD_160574 | JGI IMG/M metagenome (GOLD analysis project Ga0210384, IMG submission 160574) | Forest soil microbial communities from Barre Woods Harvard Forest LTER site, Petersham, Massachusetts, United States - Inc-BW-H-2-M | ecosystem: Environmental > Terrestrial > Soil >...
ATTGAAGGAACAGTGATTGCCGTGTCAGCGCAAACGCGGCGGCACGCGATCCGTTCCGCTCGCAGCAGGATAAGCAAGGCTTATCTCTGATATCTCTGCGGATGAGGCTTAATTATCGGTGACGGCACCTTATTTTTGGCCCATCAGGAGGACAGCACCATGCCACTCGTTCGCATCGATCTTGTTGCCGGCAAATCCTTTGAATTCCGCAAGACGCTCGGCGAAATCATCTATCAGGCCATGCGCGAGGTAATCAACGTGCCGGCCAACGACAAATTCCAGATCATCACCGAACATGCCACCGGCGAGATCAACGTCGCCGACAATTATCTCGGCAACACCTACAGCAAGGACATCGTGCTGATCCAGATCACGTTGAACGCGGGCCGCACGGTCGGGATGAAGAAAGCGTTCTTCAAGAAGATCGCCGACGACATCCATGCGCAATTGAAGCTGCGGCGCGACGACGTCGTGATCAACCTCGTCGAGGTCGCGAAAGAAAACTGGTCGTTCGGTGGCGGCATCGCGCAATACGCAGAATAGATTAAACGCGTAGCGGGACCGGTGTCGTTTCAGACAACCTGAGAGACTTTGTAGGCGATGCCGTCTTCAACCAGGTAGCCGGACCCCACGCAGACGATGTCGTTCAACCAGGCGTATTGCGGTGCGCCGGTTTCGAACAACGGGTTGGTGCGGAAGTAGTAGCGCGCAGGATCGACTTGCAGTCTCTTGACGGGGTCGGCCATGTCGGCGCGCAGTTCCACTGGCACGATCCAGCGGCCGCCATAGGTCATCTGCACCAGGGCCTCATCATGCGTGCGCAGGGTCAGCCGGACATCGAGCACCATCGCGCCGTCCGAACGAAACAGCGCCGAGTCGCCGCCGCCCGCCAAAACCTCGCCGCGCAGCCGCTCGCCTTCGAACGATCCGCCGGCGGCGCCGAACAGGATACGGCGTCCCAGCGGACCGTCGCCGATATTCAGTCGCGGAGATAAATCGATCACGACGTCGAACAGATGCACCGTCTTGATCTCGGCGATCGCCTTCGCGCGCGGGTCTGATGTCATGTGTCACCGCCTTTGATGTGCTGGAGAGAGTGAAGCAGGTCCCGGCGCTATGCCGCGGCGATCCGCGAGATCGGAGCGTCGCCGAATACCTTGCGCCGAACCGCATCCGTCGAGACGCCCGACTGCGCGCACAGCTCTGATAAGTCGAAGAAGAACCGTTCGCCGGCGATCAGGTCGTCCTTGAAGACAAACTGGATGAACACCGGCAACTCGGCCCGCCTACCGTTGGGGATGACGCCAAACCGGTCGCCGGTCATGGTCATCTGCGCCGTTCCCCAGCAGACCAGGGTGTCGCCATTGTCGGCGTGGCCTTCGAGGACGACGTTGTAATCCGGAAAAGAAGTGAAGAACCTCTTCAGAACTTTTTCATTCTCGGCATGGCCTTTGGCATTGGTCCCGAAAGCCGGGCTCTCCAGCACCATGTCCTGGTGCAGAAGTTTCACGGCCGCAGATATGTCCTGCCGGCTCTTGGCGACGGCCAGCGCCTGCGCCAGCGCGAACATCCGATTGCCATCCATGTGATCCTCCGATGTGGCCGTAATCCCCGGCATGGGCCGACCGCACTCCCAGGTGCCCCTGGCGGCTGCCGCAGCGAAAGCTTGCGCCATTCACTATGTCTCTTACATACCCAGTGTATGTAACATATCATGAGTTCATATCCCGTCAAGCGGTATGTTGGCTGCATGCAAGAGAACAAGGCTGAGCGAAGTCGCCGCGACGAATACACCGAGGCCACCCGACAGGCGCTGCTGGCGGCCGGGCGCGATATTTTTGCGAAAGAGGGCTATCAGGCGACCGGGATCGAAGCGATCTCGCGGGCGGCGCGGGTGACGCGGGGCGCGTTCTATCATCACTTCGAGGACAAGAAGGCCCTGTTCGATGCCGTCGTCGTTGCCTTGCAGGCCGAGACGACGGCCAAGATCGAGGAAAGGGGCCGGGCACAGCGGAAGATCTGGGACCGCATGAACATCGGCATCGACGCCTATCTGGATGCCTGTCTCGAGCCGGCTTACGGGCGCATCGTGATCCAGGAAGCGCCTGCGGTGCTTGGCGGCAAACGTTACCAGGAAATCGAAGAGGCCTATCCGATGGCGCTTCTCAAGGCGAGCCTGAATGCCCTCAAGCGCGACGGCGAGATCGAGTTTGAAGACATCGACCTCTTGAGCCGCATGCTGGACGCCATGATCTGCAAGGTGGCGCTGATGCTGCCGGGGGCGGATCACCCGAAGAAGCTGAGGGAGCGCGGACTGAAAATCATCGGCAGCCTGCTTGGCGCCTTCCGCCGCAAATAGGCGCACGCCTCACACGCCGGGCATCGCGGCGATCTCCGTCCCAGGCTTTCGCGCCAGCAGAATTGCAAGCGCGGCGAGGTTTGCGACGAACGCCAGCGCCTGAAGGGCGCCACGGATATCGCCCCAAAACACAAATCCGTCGAGGGCTCGCTGCAGGCCTGCGGGATCATTGATGAGGCGCGGCACGCTTAGCATGTGCGGGCCGGCCAGGAAGGTCATCAATAGTCCGCTGACCGCGAGCAGCGCGCCGCCGTAAGTCGGCAGGGCCGCCAAACCGGGCTCAAAGGGTTCGCGGCGATAGCTGAGCATTGCCGCCACGCTGAGAAGCGCCACGCCGATCCCGAGAAACGGGTAGAGCAACGCGGCGCGGATGCTGAGATCGGCGTTGAGACTATAAGCCGCCCAGGCGGAAGCCCCGAGCCGGTGCCAGGCCGCATTATGCACGAGACTTCGATCGAGATTGAAGCCGGCAAGTAGACCGCTGAGAGCAGTTGCCATGATCAAGAGGTTGCGTGTCGCAAGCGGCCTCATGGGCCCTTCCCCGCCGGCAAGAGGGCCACCAGCGCCCAAAGATTTGAGCCGAAGGTGATTACATGCAACAGCGCCTTGACCTTCCACCAACGGTCGACGCTGGCAAATATCTGCTGCAACTCGGCGACGTTGGCGCCCGCTTGTTTCAAGCTCAGCCGCGGTGGCGCAAGCAGGCCGACGGTGACGACGAGCGCCGCCACGGCCAAGACCACCGCCGCATAGACCGGCACCGCTCCCGACTGCGCCGCGGTTCGATCGAAGTGGAAGGCGGCGGCCGCCGCGGCCGTCAGCAGCAGCGCGCTGCCGCCAATGACGGGAAACAGAATCAGTCCGAGCCCCATATCCTCGGCTCTCGTGAAGCTTGCCCACGAGAGCACGCCGACCTCCGCCCATGCCGGCATCTCAACCAGGACTTTGTTGGTGGCCATGCCCGCCAGCAAGCCGCCAAGCAGGTTTGCTCCAACGACGAGAGCATTGGTCGTCGATGACGCCATGATCTTCCTCCACTTCCGCTAACGGAGGCCTGTTCGGCCAAATTCTCGATTTTGGTTGCAAACAAGCCGTGATTTGTGGTGAGTGCTCACTATACTATTGCAGTAATCACTTCACAACCAGCCTCACGAAGCTTTGAGGATTTAAGGAGGTCAGAGATGCCAGAAGCCCGGCGGCCGACACGTTCGGGTGCGGGTCGCGCTGCTCCACATCAGGCCATGGTCAATGCTATGGCCAGGGACAGGGCTCGCGTTTCGATCCGGTCCACGGGAGCATCGCCGGTCAAAAGCCGCGCCAACAAGGTGATCCGATGAACGTCAAGAATACACGTCAGCAGATTCTCGATGCCGCCCAGCGGTTGATCGAGACCGAAGGCGTCATCCGACTCACCACCAAGGAGATTGCCCGCGAAGCGCAATGCGCCGAGGGCACGCTGTTCAAGCATTTCAAGCACAAGGAGGACCTGTGCATCGCGGTGGTTCTCGAGAACGCGCCGAAATTCAAGCAGACCATCGCTCGCATGGAGCCGGGGAAACGAGCGGTCGCCAAAAATCTTGAAGACATTGCGCTGGCAGCGATCCCGTTTTCCGAAAAGCTCATTCCGCTGGGCGTGACGCTGCTTGCCGACGCGAAGCTTTTGGCGCGGCATCGCCGCGGGATCGATCAAGCCAGGGGCGGGCCCAAGGAGGTGTTCGAACTCATCGCGGCTTATGTTGCGGGCGAACAGAGCCTTGGCCGGGTCGGCCGGCATGTCGAGCCGTTAAGCGTCGCAGCACTGTTGTTTGGTCCGTGCTTTCACTGGGCGTTCGTTCGACAGGCCATGGGAAAAAGCTTCCTGCCCATCAAGGACCGGGAGTTTGTCGCCGGACTCGTCGGAACGCTGATGCAGGGACTAGCGCCGACCGCGGAAAAGGCAACTGCTGCCGTCAACCCTCGCATTAGATCAGAAGGCGATCATAGAGCATGATCCGGAAAAGTGGGTACCGGTTTTCCGAAAAGATCATGCTCAAACAAAAGGATAGAGCGGGATGACGATTCGAAGAAAAGTCATCACGCTCTAGGCGTACGACAGGGTCACGACGACTTCGCCGCCGCATTTGCCGCCTCAGCCGCACGCCGCCGCATCAATTCCTGTTCGCGCTTGTTGCCGGCAAGCTCCGCTGCCGCTTCGAACGCGGCGCGCGCCTCGTCATGGCGCCCGAGCTTTTGCAATAGATCGCCGCGGACGCTCGGCAAGAGGTGATAGTTCTTGAGCGCGGGCTCGCCGGCCAAGGCGTCCACGATCGAAAGCGCAGCTTCCGGCCCCTCGGCCATGCCGATCGCCACCGCGCGGTTGAGCTCGATCACGGGCGATCGGACAAGGGCTGCAAGTTCCGCGTAAAGCGCGCAGATGCGCGGCCAGTCGGTTGCCTCCGATGTCGCAGCCTCCGCGTGACAGGCGATGATCGCCGCCTGTAGCGCATAGAAGCCGCTCGATCCGCCGAGTTCGCGGGCGCGCGAAAGCGCCCGTATGCCGCGGCGGATCTGGAGCTGGTCCCACAGCGCGCGGTTCTGGTCCATCAAGAGAACGGGATCGCCGGCCTGATCGGTGCGCGCCGCCGCGCGCGAGCCGTTCAGCTCCATCAGCGCCAGCAATCCATGCGCTTCCGGCTCGCGCGGCGCGATTTTTGTGAGCACGCGGCCCATCCGCAACGCCTCATGGCAAAGCTGCGGCCGCAGCCACTCCTCACCGCGCGCGGCGGTATAGCCTTCGTTGAAGATGAGGTAGACGACCTCGAACACGGAGGCGAGCCGCTCCGACAATTCCTCACCGCGCGGGGTCTCGTAACTGAGCCCGGATTCGGCGAGCGTCCGCTTGGCCCGCACGACGCGCTGCGCCACCGTTGCCTCCGGCACCAGAAACGCGCGCGCGATCTCCTCGGTGGTCAGGCCGCAAATCATCCTAAGCGCCAGCGCCGCGCGAGCCTCGCGCGACAGCAGCGGATGACAGGCGGTGAAGATCAGCCGCAACAATTCGTCGCCGATATCGTCATCCAGAGCGGAGTCCAGATCGGGCATCGCCTGTTGCTCCTGCGCCATGTCGCGCGCGATGGCCTCGTGCTTCTGCGCCAGCATCTTGCCGCGGCGCAGATGATCGAGCGCACGGCGTTTTGCCACCGCCATCAGCCAGGCGCCCGGCTTTTCGGGCACGCCCGTCGTGGACCAATGCTCCAGCGCCACCAGCAGGGTTTCCTGCGTCAGATCCTCGGCCAGCGGCACATCGCGCAGCATGCGCGACAGGCTCGTGATCAGCCGTGGCTGCTCGATGCGCCAGACCGCGAGGATGGTGCGATGGATGTCGGCTTCCGTCATCGCCGCCGACGATTTGTGCCGGGCTTCCGCATCATTGCGGCGGGCTGGCAAACGCGCGAACCTCGCACGTCCCTTCCCAGCCCGGCATGTGCTCGAGGTGCAGCTGCATGAACTCCTTCCCCATCGCCAGGGCCTCTTCCTTGTCGCGCAGCTCGAAGATCGCGTAGCCGCCGATGACTTCCTTGGCCTCGACGAAGGGACCGTCGATGACGCTGAGCTTGCCGTCGGCGATACGCACCCGCGCGCCGGTCTGCAACGGCATCAGCCCGCCATTATCGATCATACGCCCGGCCTTGATCTCGCGGTCGGCGAGCTTGTGCATGGCGCCCAATAGTTCAGGCGTCGGCCCCATGTTGGGCTTGGGCGAGGTGACGATATACATGAACCGCATCTTGAAAACTCCTGTTGAGGCGAGCTGCGGGTAATTATTACCCACGAAACCATCCCGCTAACAGGATCGACGATCGGGCCAGAGGCGGATCGACATCGGTTTAAGAAATTTTGGCCAGGCCGGAGCCGGCCCGCCTCGCTAGGCCGGAAGCAATACCCGCCGGCTGTACATGCATAAGTTGTAACCTGAACGGTTGACGCTGCCTGAATTCGGGGTGACCCTTGCGCGCCACGCCTCTTCCGGAGCGCAGCATGGTCCATTCGCGAATTGCTGTCCGTTTTGCGCTCGCGATTGAACTTGTCCTGGGCCTTGCGCTGTTTGTCGCGCCGTCACCGCAACTTGCCGTCGCCCAGCAAGCCGCAGCGAAAACGACACTGATTACGTTGGGCACGCAAGGTGGACCGCTGCGAAGCAAAAGCCGATCGCAGCCGGCCAACGTCCTCATCGTCGACGACGAGCCCTACATCATCGACGCCGGAAACGGTGTCGCCGGACGGCTCGCGATGGCCGGGGTACCGCTCGGCCGAGTAGGCCAGATATTTATCACGCACAACCATGACGACCACAATGCCGACCTCGGAACGATGATGGGCCTTGCGTGGACGTTGGGCCGATCCGCTCCCATAACCGTTCACGGCCCAAAGGGCACGCGCGAAATGATCGACGGTTTCCTCAAGTTTTTCAGCGTAAATCGAGACATCCGGCGCTCGGACTTTCCGGACTTTTACAAGACGATGCCAGAGCAGCTGTTCAACGTGCATGAAATCGAAGGGCCGGGTGTCATTTACAAGGACGGCAATGTCGAGGTCGAAGCAATCGAAAATTGCCACTTCCACTTTCCGGGCTCTATTGGCAGCGACGCCAAGTCCTACGCGCTGCGCTTCAAGACGGCGGAAAGAACGATCGTTTTCAGCGGCGATACCGGGTCGTGTGAAGCGATGGTCAACTTCGCCATGGGCGCGGACGTGCTGGTCCACGAGGTCATCAATCTCGATTTGTACGAAGCCGTGCTGAAAACGCGCCCGTTCTCGCCGGAACAGCGCCAAAATGTGCTGCGGCACATGCAGGAAGATCACGCGACGCCTGATGAGGTTGGAAAACTCGCCGCAAGCGCAAAGGTCGGGATGGTCGTTCTCACGCATCTTATCCCCGGTGGAGAGGATGATCCCGACAAGGCCTATAGCGACGGCGTCGCCGCGCGCTATTCGGGAAAAATCGTGGTCGCGAAAGATTTGATGCGGTTTTGAAATTTGCTGGCGAGCGATCGCGGTTTATTGACCGCGCAGCATGATCAGGGGATCGGCGCTGTCGGGCACTTTCCGCCACTGCGCATTGTCGTCGGCCTCGAACTGCCAGGTTTCGCCAGCCTTCGACATCAGAAGCATCTGGCCGTGATCGAGCCGCCATTGCGTCGGCGCGAAGGCTGCGACCGCGGCATCGCATTTCGGCTTCAAGAACACCTGGAAATTATCCTGGTCGGCCTCGGTGTTGGTCAGCACCAGACCGCAGATCGCCTGGCCGTTGCCGCGCACCATCGACCAGTCGCCGATCATCTGGTCCATCGATTTGGCGAGCGAACGGGCGGCCGCGAGGTTTTGCAGGATGTAGACGCCCTCGTTCTGTCTCAAGCCCTCGAAGATTCCGGTCTCGACCTCCGTGAAGTCGATCACCGCTTCACCCGCTGTATCCTGCAATCGCACGATATCCAGTCCCCTGATATTCCAGGCGGTGATGTCCTTGGTGAAGGGCAGCGCCGTCGCACAGCCAGGCTCGAGTTCAAGCTTCAGGCCTTGTGCGGTTGAATCCGGCTTTAGCGTCACGACGCAGGTCTTGCTGCGGTCGGTGGTGGCAAGCTCCCACTGCCCGACCATGTCCTTCTTCAGCGCGGCGGCATCCCGCTGCGCCCGTGCGGGCGATATCGCGGCCAGCGTCAACAGCGCCGCAAGCACGATACCAAACCGAAGCGTCATCAGCGGGCCTTTGCAGGGGTCTCGGCTACCGGGGTTAGCGGCGGCTTTCCGGCGAACCAGGCTTTCAGATTGTCGACGACAAGCTGATCCATGGCATTTCGCGTTACCACCGAAGCTGAACCAATATGTGGCAGCAAGACGACATTCTGCATCGCCCTCAGTTCGTCCGGGACGTTGGGCTCCTTTTCAAAGACGTCGAGGCCCGCCGCAAGAATGGTGCCCGATTTGAGGGCAGCGACCAGGGCCTGTTCGTCGACGACGGTGCCGCGCGCGACATTGATGATCACGCCGCGCGGCCCGAGCGCCTTCATGACGTCGGCGTTGACCATCTTCGCGGTGCCCGCCCCGCCCGGGACAATCACAACCAGGGTGTCCACCGCCTTGGCCATCTCGATCAAACTCGGATAGTGCTTATGGGAAACGCCGTCGGCCGGCTTGCGCGAGTGATAAACCACCGGCACTTTCGAGGCTTCGAGCCGGCGCGCGATCGCCTGTCCAATGCGCCCCATGCCGACCATGCCGACTTTGCGGTCGCGAAGCGATCCGACGCTCAATGGAAACTGCTGGGTCTGCCACAATCCAGAGCGCAAGTAGCGGTCGGCCTTGATGAATTCGCGCAAGGTCGAGATCAATAGCCCCATCGCGATGTCGGCGACCTCTTCGGTCAAGACATCGGGTGTGTTGGTGACCATGATGTTGTGGTCGCGCGCATAGGCGGCATCGACATGATCATAGCCGACGCCGAACGCGGACACGATCTCGAGTTTTGGGAAACGCGCCAGCGTTTTGGCGTCGCCCCGCACCGTATTGTAGGTGATCGCCATGCCGCGCACTTTGGCCGCGACCTCGGGCGTCAATCGCTCCAGATCGTGGGTCGTCTCAAAATTGTGCAGCACGAACTGGTCGGAAAACCCGTTATCGACGATCGGCTTGTTCGGTCCATGAACCAGCAGATCGATTTTCTCGGAAGAGATAGTCCCGCTCGCCATCAGTTTTCCTTTCCAAGCGCACTTTCGTGCCAGCGCCTCAATACCAGATGCGAAATTAGCGCCAGCAGGCCATAGATGACAATCCCGGCGACGGAGAGCAGCAATAGGGCCGCGAACATTCGGGGAATATTGAGACGATAGCCGGATTCGGCGATTCTGTAGGCAAGGCCAGAACCCGCGCCGGCCGTGCCGGCCGCGATCTCGGCAACCACCGCGCCGATCAGCGACAGGCCGCCGGCGATCCGCAAACCTCCGAGGATATAGGGCAACGCTGACGGCAATTTGAGCAGACGCAGCGTCTGCATCCGCGAAGCGCCATAAAGCTGAAACAGGCCTGCGAGATTGCGGTCGACGGAATTGAGGCCGAGCGTGGTGTTGGACAGCACCGGAAAGAAACCGACAATCCAGGCGCACACGATCACGGCGGTCTGCTGCGGCAGATAGATCAAAAGCAGCGGCGCGATCGCAATCACCGGGGTGACCTGGAGGATCACGGCATAGGGAAACAGCGAATATTCCAGCCATTTCGACTGGTTGAACAACAACGCCAGCCCAACGCCGCCGATCGCCGCCGCGACAAAACCTTCGAGCGTGGTCAGAAGCGTCGTCACCAGTGATTGCGACAACACCGGCCAATCCGAAACCAGCGTGCCGAACACCGCCATCGGTCCCGGCAACACGTAAGGCGGGATATTGTTGAGTCGGACCACCAGCTCCCACAGCGCCGTGCCCACCGCGAGTACCACAATCGGCAGCAGGATCCGCACGTAGCGCATCGGATCGGGTGCGGCCGGCGATGTCTGCGGAGCACTCACAGCGCCGACTGCCCGGAATAGGACGGCGCCAGCGCAGCTGAAACCTCGCGGCAGAAATGCGCATATTCGGCAGACGTCCGAAACTCCTCGCCGCGCGGCTCAGGCGTCTCGATTTTGATCTCGGCGCCGATGCGGCCCGGCCGCTGCGTCATCACGAGCACACGCTGCGCCAGATAGACCGACTCGAACACCGAATGGGTGACGAAGATGACGGTCTTCCCCAGATTGCGCCACAGCGCCAACAGATCGTTGTTCAGCCGAAAGCGGGTGATCTCGTCGAGCGCCGCGAACGGCTCGTCCATCAGGAGAATATCCGGATCGGTCACCAGCGCGCGCGCCAGCGATACCCGCATCTTCATGCCGCCCGACAATTCGCGCGGATAGCTGTCGGCGAATTCAGTTAGCCCGACGCGCGCCAAGGCCTCGTCGACCCGTGCACCTGCTTCCGCGGCCGGCGCATGCGCGAGCTTTAGCGGCAACCGCACATTTTCGCTAACGCTGGTCCAGGGCATCAGCGTCGGCTCCTGGAACACGAAGCCGATTTTTCGACCTGGCCGCGTTTCGCCTTCATGATGCGAAACCTCGACCATGCCCGATGTCGGCGCGGCGAGGCCTGCGATCAGCCGCAGCGCGGTCGACTTGCCGCAGCCGGACGGCCCGAGCAGCGCGACAAATTCACCCTTCCGCACATCGAGATCGAGCGGCCCCAGCGCCATGACGCCATTGTCATAGGCCTTGGTGACGCCGCACAGGCTGACCGCAAGGCCGGAGGTAGCGCCGTCGATGTCGGAGGAGGCCTCGACCATCTCGCTGTTGGGCCTGTTTGTTCGGATTTGCTGCTCGGATCTATTACTCGGATTATTTCTTGGGCCGCAGATCGAGCCCGACGCCCTTGTTGACGAAGCGAAGCGTGTAAGACTTGCGGTAATCCATGTCGGAACGGACCACGCCGGCCTTTACCATCTTGTTGAAGAAGCTCGCCACGCGATCGTCAGTCATCGCGCCGATGCCGTCGCGCAGACTGTCGCCGGAATCGACGATGCCATATTCCTTCATCTTGCCCACCGAATAGGCCAGCAACTCATCGGTCATTTCCGGATTGAGCTTCTTGATCATCGCGTTGCCGGCCGAATTGTCGCCGTAGAGGTAGTTGTACCAGCCGACGATCGAGGCGTCGACGAAGCGTTGCACCAGGTCCGGCTTCTTGTCGATCACGTCGCGCCGCGTCTCGATCAGGGTCGAGTAGGTGTTGAAGCCATAATCGGCGAGCAGGATGATGCCGGGCTTGAAGCCGGCGGTCTTTTCGATCGCGAACGGCTCCGAGGTGACATAGCCCTGCATCGCGCTCTGGGGGCTCGCGATGAACGGCTGGGGGTTGAACGTATACGGACGGACGTTCTTCTCGGGAAAGCCGTATTCGGACTTCAGCCACTGGAAATAGCTGGAGATGCCTTCCTTGGAGACGAACAGCGTCAGCGGCTTCAACTCTTCGAGTTTTGTCACCTTCAATTCCGGATGGGTCAGCAGAACTTGCGGGTCCTTTTGGAAGATGGCGGCGATCGTCACCACCGGCACGTCGTTGCTGACCGCGTCGAATGACATCAACGTGTTGGCCGCCATGAAGAAGTCGATCTTGCCGGCGATCAGGAGCATGCGGTTGTTGTCGTTCGGCCCGCCCGGCACGATGGTGACGTCGAGCCCGTATTTCCTGTAAGTGCCGTCGGCGACCGCTTGAAAGAAGCCGCCGTGTTCGGCCTCGGCCACCCAGTTGGTTCCGAACGAGACCTTGTCCAGCTTCTCTTGTTTTTCGCCTTGTTTTTCTTGGGCCGTGGCGGGCGGGACCAGCAAAAAGGCCGCCAAAAGGCCTGCCATTAACGCTCGCGGCAAAAGGGCCACCTTCATGATTGGACTCCGTCCTTCGTTCTGCCCCATGATAGGGAAAGCCACCCTAATTAGCCTGCAAATCCGGCGAAAGAAACATCTCGCGCGATGACCGGCGTCCCTCCCCGCGACTGGACCGATATCAACCGGGCCGACGTTGACGCCAAAGCGGCGGCGCAATGGATCGCGGTGCTGCCGCTCGCCGCGACCGAGCAGCACGGCCCGCATCTGCCACTCGAAACCGATGTGATGATCGCCCACGCCTACCTCGCGCGCGTGCGCGAGCTTTTGCCTGACACCGTTCCCGCGACATTTCTGCCCATTGAGAGGATCGGGATTTCCACCGAGCACATCGATTTTCCGGGCACGCTGACCTTGTCGACGGCAGCAGCGCTGAAGCAATGGATGGCGCTCGGGATCAGCGTCGCGCAGGCCGGCATCAAAAAGCTCGTCATGGTCACGAGCCACGGCGGCAACAGTGCGGCGATGACGCTGGTCGCGCAGGATCTGCGCGCCCATCACGGGCTTCTCGCGGTCACCACGTCATGGTCGCGCTTCGGGGTGCCGGAGGGATTGTTTCCCGCGGACGAAATACGCCACGGCATCCATGGCGGCGCGGTCGAAACATCGATCATGCTGGCACGCTACAAGGAGCATGTGCGCCTCGAGGCGATCGCTGATTTTTGCTCCCGTGGCATCGCGATGGAAAAGGATTATCGCTGGTTGTCCGCGCAGCGGCCGGCGCCGTTCGCCTGGCAGGCGCAGGATCTCCATGAAAGTGGCGCGGTCGGAAATGCCAAATTGGCCTCGGCGGAAAAAGGCGAACGGCTGATCGAGCACGGCGCCCGCGCCTTCATCGAATTGCTCGAGGACGTCGAGAAGTTCGATCTGAACATGCTCTCGGCAGGCCCCGGGAAGTGAAATTTGGTGCTACCTAAGCTATTGTTATTACTTAATTAACTTTCATTGCGGAACTTTCACCCGTCCCCACTCGAACCGGAATCGGCAAGCCTCCGTCCAATCGGGCATGCGGACCATAACGGCCGCACTTCCAAGAGGATGGAGTTTACTATGTCGATCAAGACCAAGATTGCCGCTGTCGCCCTTGCTGCGCTTGCCGTCACCGGCAGCATCGCTGCCACCACCACCCAGGCACAAGCCGGTGGCGGCGGTGGTGGCCTCGGCTGGGGCGTCGGAGCCGGCCTCGTCGGCGCCGCCATCGTCGGCACCGCGATCGCCGCGAGCAATCCTTATCCCTACTACGGCTATCGCCGCTGCGGCTGGGTTCGCCAGTTCGATGCCTACGGCAATTACATGGGCCGCATCAACACCTGCTACTGATCGACGGAGCTTAAGATCTGACGCGTTTTCTTCACGCGAACCGGGAGTCCACTTCGCTTGAAAACGCTTTGGATCGTGGATCCTGCGTCCGGCACGGGCGCCTCATCCACCCCGTGTCGTACCCGACCCGCCCGGCCGTCCCCCCGGGCGGGTCATCGTTTTTTGAAGGCTTGCAGCGATATCGCCGACGGCGTCAGGTTGTTACCGCCCCCAGCGGTCCTGCCACATCTTCTCGCCGATCAGACAAGGCACCCGCGGCTCTTTTTCGGCGACCGGAACGATCCGGTGCTCCGGCGTCCGGCCCGCGACCTCGAGGATGAGCTTGGTGCGGATCGCCTCCTTGAATTTTTCCCGATCCTTGATCGATACCACGAACGAACCTGGGCCCCCAATGACGCAGTCCTCGTAGTAGAAATCGAGGTTGTCGATGTCCATCGTCGAATAGGACGGCTCCTTCACCATGATCGGCAGGCCGTTGATGGTAATGCCCTTCTGGAGTGCTTCATCGCGCGCGCCGGTGACGGGAGCGCCATTGTTGTTGGGGCCGTCGCCGGAGATGTCGATGACGCGCCTCAAGCCGTGATAAGGATTTTCCTCGAACAGCGGCATGGCGAAGTTGATCGCACCGGAGATCGAGGTGCGCGAGCCTCGGCGAACCGGCGTTTTCATGATCTCGTCAGCGACGGCGTCGGCCGATTCCGGGCCGTCGATCACGCGCCAGGGAATGACAATCTTCTGGTCGCTCGATGCCGACCACTCGAAATAGGTTATGGCCACCTTGCTGTGCGGTCCGTTCTTCATCGCCTGCAGGAATTCTTTCGAGACGATGGCTTGCGCGTAGCCCTCGCGCTGAACCGCAAGTTCGTCCAAATCCATCGAATAGGAGACATCGACGGCGATGACCAGTTCGATATCGACGGTGGACGAACCGTCCCTGGCATCGGTCAGTTGGGATCTGGAATCGGGCGCCGCTATGCCCGCGACGCTACTGGCAGCTATCGC
>Ga0210384_10005290_pt1 | contig 14121 bp, 10 predicted proteins | sample IncBWH2MmetaG_FD_160574 | JGI IMG/M metagenome (GOLD analysis project Ga0210384, IMG submission 160574) | Forest soil microbial communities from Barre Woods Harvard Forest LTER site, Petersham, Massachusetts, United States - Inc-BW-H-2-M | ecosystem: Environmental > Terrestrial > Soil >...
GTGCCGCAGCAGTTCTTCCCCGCCTCTGATCGCCCAGAGCTAATGGTGGACCTATGGATGCCGAAGGCGGCGACCTTCGAGGCTAGCCAGCGCGAGGTTCAAGAACTGGAGACACTTCTCAAAGGTGATGCAGACATTGCCGCAGTGACCAGTTTTGTCGGCAACGGCGCTCCCCGCTTCTATCTGCCGCTGGACGCACAGACGCCGAACATCAACCTGGGCGAGATGATGGTGATGACCAAAGGTGGCGAGGCGCGCGAGCGTGTCGTAGCAAAGATACAAAAGATATTTGAAAATCGTCTTCCGAACGTGCGGGGCCGCGTCAACCGCCTGGAAAACGGACCGCCGGTTGGCTACCCAGTGCAATTCCGGGTCTACGGCAACGACAATGCCAAGGTCCGCGCGATCGGCGAGCGCGTGGCGGCAATCATGCGCACCAATTCCTTTGTTCGGAACGTCAACCAGGACTGGGGCGAAGGTGTCAAACGCATGCGAGTTGATGTCGACCAGGATAAGGCACGTGCTCTAGGCATTAGTTCCTATCAGATCAAGGCTGCACTTGAGGCTTCGCTGTCCGGAACTCCGATCACGCAATATCGTGAGGATGACCAAAACATTGACGTGGTGGCCCGCCTGATCGACGCGGAGCGCACTGATCTTAACAATCTCAAGGACGCGAAGATCTATCTGCGTGAAGGCAAGTTTGTGCCAGTCTCACAAGTGGCAAGACTCACGCTGGACAACGAGGACAGCGAAATATGGCGCCGCAACCGTATCCCCACCCTGACGGTGCGAGCCGACATTGCAGGGGCGCAGGCGCCCGACGTGACGGCCGCGTTGCAGCCGAAGATGGAGGCACTGGCAAAGGAACTGCCGATGGGTTATGGCATTGATGTCGGCGGCGCCGCTGAGTCGAGCGAAAAGGCCCAGCATTCGGTATTCGCGGTGATGCCGGCGACTATCATCGGGGTGCTGGTGCTGCTGATGATCCAGTTGCAGGATATGAAAAAGATGGGCCTGGTGCTGCTGACGGCGCCGCTGGGTCTGATCGGCGTCAGCGCTATCTTGGCGGCGTTCCAAATCCCGTTCGGCTTCGTGGCCATGCTGGGTGTGATTGCGCTGGCCGGCATGATCATCCGAAACTCTGTGATTCTGGTGGTGCAGATCGACCACGAGGTCGCAAACGGCATGCCGTTGTGGACCGCGATCGTCGAATCGGCCGTGCGCCGTCTGCGACCCATCGGGCTAACCGCGTTGGCCGCGATCCTGGCGATGGTGCCGCTGACCGAATCGGTGTTCTGGGGTCCGATGGCCTGGGCCATCATGGGCGGCCTGGCGGTGGCGACGCTGCTGACGCTGATCTTTCTGCCGGCGCTGTACGCGGCCTGCTATCGGGCCCAGCGCCCCAGCGCGGCCTGATTGTCTGTTAAAGAAAAGAGATATTCCGATGAAAAAGATACCTAATATTCCCCTCTGTGCGACCAAGACCGGTTTGTGCCTTTTGCTTAGCCTGAACCTCACACACGCGAGCGCCATCGACTTGGTGACGGCCTATCAACAGGCTTTGCAGTACGACCCGACAAGTCTGGCCGACAATGAGGCCCTTACTGCCGGTCGCGAAAAGGCCGTGCAGGGTGATGCCTTACTACGTCCGCGTGTCAACCTCCAGGCGAACGTGAGTCGGATCCATGATCGGCTCACGTCCGACGTTCCGCCGGCCGTTTCTACGCTCGTTCCCTCACAGAGTTCGGGTACGGCGCGGCAGGCGACAGTGCAGCTCGTACAACCTTTGTATGACATGGCGGCTAAGGCGAACCGGCAGCAGTTGCGAGAGCAATCAGCACTGGCGCAGTACCAATTCGACGCATCGCGCCAGGACCTTGTTCTGCGTGTGGCCGAGGCCTATTTCGGCGTGGTGGTGGCGGACGAGACGCTGCGTGTAGTGCAGGCCGAACAGGCCGCAGTCCGTCATCAGCGCGATCGCGCCAAGGCGCGTTTCGACATCGGGCAAGGCAAGATCACCGATGTGCACGAAGCGCAGGCCAGGCTGGATGGCGTCGACGCCCATGCGGTTTCGGTACAATCCGTGCTGGAACTGCGACAGGCTCAGTTCCGCGAGCTTATCGGCGCACCGCCGGTCCAACTCGCCAAACTGGCTTCGTCCGCGCCCCGCCGGCCGGATCCGGAGGATCTGCTCACCTGGCAGACCCGGGCGGAGGATCAGAGCAGCCTCGTCAAGAGCCGCCGTTCCGAGTTGGATATCGCCAGAGCCGAAATTGACAAGTACCGTCTTGCTGGACGTCCAACCGTGGACCTGGTAGCCAGCTACGGCGCTAAAGGACAGAGCGGCAGTCTGTCCCCCTTGGTCGCGCCTAGCGGAGACCGAACTGCAACCGTGGGGCTGCAATTGAATATCCCATTGTATGCCGGCGGCAGCCTGGATTCGCGCCAGCGTGAATCCATCGCGAAACGCTATCAGGCCGAGCACGAATTGGACGCCGCGCGTCGAGATGTGCGCATCAAAGTGCAAGACGGATTCCTTGCCGTGACTACCGGAGTTTCCCGTATCGCCGCTTTGGAACAGGCCCTGGTATCGGCACGCAGCGCCCTTGAAGCGACGATACTTGGACGTGACGTCGGCACGCGTACGCAGTTGGACGTTCTGGATACGCAGCAGAGGTTATTTACGGCGGAGCTAGATCTGGTCCAGGCGCGCGTCGATTACCTTCTGGGGCGCCTCCGCCTGGCCGCTGCAGCTGGCGAGCTGAGCGAGGACAGCCTGCGCGCGCTTAGCGTCTGGCTGACATAATAAAGCGGCGGCGAAGAGGGCTGCGTAGTTGTAGACACTGGACACCGCAGATGATACCCGGCGGAGCCTACGGCCCCAACTGCCGATGGGCATGATGTTTGACTGGGCCGCCAATACCGTGGGTGCAGGCATCCGCGGTGTGCCGCTACTGTGCAAGCGCCTTTTCGATAACCCTGCAATGAAGCGGGCCAGAATGAAAAAACGCCGGATGCCCACCTGCAGCCACCCCCAAAAAAGGTTGCGCCGGCAAACTTGAGGTCATTTCCCGATCTAGTCGGTGCCAAGCAGCGTACCGTCCTGATCGCCTAACAAAAAACAACCCAACAGGCCCACATGAACTGGAAAAATTTTTGGCCAGAAAAAAAGGAATTTGCCAATAGATTTGGAGACGCTTGTCGTGCTCCAAAGTTGAAGCGGATCAGAGATATAAAGAGTTCAATTCCTGGGGTTACAGCGAGGTTGGTGGAATTCGATCGTACTTATCAGTCCGTACCGTACGTGGAGTCTAGATCTACAAAGGCGATCGAGGAGTGCGAGTACATAGTTGGATCCGAAGCAACTCTCATGGTCAACTTGATAGCCCGCCGTTAGTATCTATCAAGGCATGCGGTGAACGCCCTTTATTTCAGACAATAGGTTTAGTGAAACTGGATGACCGCTTTACCAGTGCCAGTTAATCCACGGGACAGCAAAAAAAATCGCTGCGTGAATTACGTACCTTCAGGATCGACTTACACCAGATTTGACTTTAGCTCAGTCATCCAACGGAGCAATTGGTTCCCCGCCCCAACTTCAGAATCCGGTCCACGAGCAGGCTCAGACAGAAAAAGACCAGCGGTTGTAGGCTGTCGCATTTTCGCAATTTCTGCTCTCAGTGCCACCACGGTCGCCTGCGATTGTGAGCCCGCGATCTTCGCGTCACCAAGCTCTCCCAGTAATTTTTCCATGGCCGCGAGTGTCTGTTCTTTTTCACGAGTAGCCTCAACCAATTGGCTGTCAATCCCGTCGAGATGCGTCGTCAAACCGCGCACAAAGCCGCCCATTTCGTCTGCACTGCCGGCCATGCGGTTGAAGATAGCCAGGAAATAACCTACAAGGGCGTTCTCAGAGAAATTGGGATACCGGATGCGATGGTCAATCTCGCTCCATCCCTCTTCAAATATCGTTCGGACCTGAACTTCGGTAAACACTTTGCGGTGGAATGCTTGACTTTCGCATACATAATGAATCGAACGATACCCGGCGGGATGGCGCTTTACATTGAATCCTTTTTCCGCGAAATGCTTTTCAAGCCCCTCGGTATCCCCCAACCGAGTGTAGGCTACCGGCGTTTCGGTCAATGGCCATTTCGTTCGAAGCATACTGTCAATCGCAAAGCAGTCGTCCTTGAATAAATGCAGCGCGCGAATTCCGACGAGATCGGTAATAACATGATGGTAATTATCCAACGTTAGTGCGAGATATTTCTCAGACTCTTCGGACCGCTTACGTACTATTTTCTCCATCAGGTGGCCGGTATCTTTCACTCGCCACCTGACTGAGTGGACACTGTCGAAATTTTGAATGGCTTTCGCAAACAATTCTGCCGATTGCAACAACTGATCCCTGTGTGATTCATGGTCAGCGCCAATCGCCGCGAGTTCATCCCATTTGCATTTGCTTGCCTCCCATGTCTCGTTCGATATGCGATTTTTTTCCAAAAACTCTTTCAGGGTCGTGCTCACCGCCATACTGTTATTTCCTGTTATTTTGGGTTACTCATTCGGTCGGGAAATTGGCTAAAGCAAACAAAGCACGGCATCAAACGCCGCCTGCTGTACGATGAGTACGCAGATTAGCAATACAGGCTTGCACCGTTTCTTCATAGGAATGCAAAGTTAAATGGCCACTGAGAATTGGTTGGGCAATCTGATTCAGTTCTTCGAAGGGGTTTTTCAGGCACAGTGTGAGCACTTTTGCGTGCGGCATCCGTTGACGGATTTTCCCAATTGAAGTTTCCAGTAGATCCTGCTCCTTCCGAGCATCCATGGAAACAAAGCAAACCACGGAAACGAGTTCCGGTGTGCTCTCGGGCGGTGGAGGGGCTTCTAGATCTTCCAGGGAGAGGTGTCGGCCATCCAGGTTCTGTGCACGGAGGACCCTTACTAGGATTTCCGCCGCAAATTCGTTTGTTACTGAGCCCAGGCCAATTGTTAGAATGATGGAACCTGCGGGCACATTCAATGGCCCCTGCCATTGACCGAAATCGCGCTCTCTTTTTGCTCGCAAATGTCGTGCCGCGTTAACGCCTTCCAGCAACGTGACACTCGAATTTCCCTTCCACCATTTTCTATTTTCCTCTAAAGATATCAATAACGATGTGACCGCATTGGTGACTTTTAACTCCTCTTCTCTGGTGATGGATTTCTCCATGAAATCCGTTTGCGCCAGGTATAAAGCGGGGGTTAACACCACATCGCAATAACTACTGAACGACCTTCGCTTGAGAAAGCGCTTTGCACTGGCGGTGATTTCGTGCGCGTCACCCGCCAGTGCACGTTGATAGAAGTTCTCAGGCACGGTCAGTGCCGGTATTTCACCGAGTAGGATTTCTAGAAATTTGAGAGCATCAACATAACGCCCAGCCACCAGCAAACAAAGCGTTAGAGGCGTTGACAGGATAAGCCCGACAGGCCCCCAAATCCAGCTCCAGAAGATGGCGGATATAACAACCGAGAGTGGCGACAGCCCAGTTGCATGGCCATATAATCGTGGCTCCACAAACTGCGAGATAATCAATTCGACGAAGCCAAACCAGGTTAAGCTTAAGATTGCTAATGTCCAGTCTGGTGAAATCGCAGCTGCTAACAGAGTAGCGCACGCGGCCGCGATCCAGGCCCCTACGTAGGGAACAAAGCGTAGCGATGCCGTGAGTACGCCCCATAGCAGAGCCTGTGGAACCCCAATGATGGCAAGTCCGACACAAATTAGCGCGCCGACTAACAGATTGACGGCGAATTGAGAAACAAAAAAACGGGATAGCCGATTTCCAGCGTCGTTGACTGCAACCGTAGTAGCTCGCAGGTTATTTTTTCCGATCAGCCTAATGAATCGGTCGCGTAATGCTTCGTGTTCCAGCAATACAAATACCAAGACAATAAACACGATTCCGGAGGTCTCGATCGGTCCCCAGACAGAAGTGGCAATTCGCGTGAGAATTTGTACGGGCGACGGCGCTGGCTCACGCAATTCCACGGGAACTGGTGTTGTTAATTCGGCAGACGTTGGAAAAGCCTCCGTGGTAGTTGGCAAGTGATTTGCCTTTTGACTACTTGAAAGTTGTTTTAGAACCCGATCAGAATGCTCGGTAATCGCACTAAGCTTGCCCAGAGTAATTTGATCGAGCATCGTTAGCTTATGACGTATCGTGTTTTCGTATTGTGGCAGACTCGATCCCATTCGGATCAGTTGCGAGGTGATTAGCGAACCGGTCGTGAGCAGTCCCAATGTGAGCACAAGAACGCAGGTCGCGACAGATCCTGTTTGCCCCATGCCAAATCGTTTTAGTCCGCGAACCATTGGCGCCACCAAAAGGCTAAGAAGGATGGCCAGCACTATCGGGATGAGCACATCCCTGCCAAAGTAAAGGAGTGCCAATACAAGCGCCGCACCGACAACCTTGCTTAGTTGATTGGTGCTTTCTTGAGGTCTTACTTTGCTGGACATGTACTACTCCATTGGATTTGGGGATTGTGCGTAGCTTCGGCATCCGAACTTGAACGGATGCGTCGCATGGTTCTTTGACGGTTAAAACGGAACGGGGCTGGAATTTTCTCTATACTATGTGAAAATGCGCGAAAATGGGCAGCTATTCCAGTTGTCCTGCTTCGCAAAAAGAATTTCCAGTTGCTTGAAATGCCTTTACGTTAGCAGCAATTTTGTTGGTTACGTCCGCGACCGACTGCTGCACGCCGTGCACCAAGCCATCAATGCTAGGTCCAACTGGTTCTGATATGTTTACCTGGCATGTACTACTGCGCCCGTCGTCCGAACGACTGATGACCCATCCAAAGGTAGATTGCACTTTGTCACCGGGGACGGCGACAAAATCACGCAGCACAATTGCAATGCGATATGTGGCTTGATCTTTAAGGCGTCCGGAACGACTCACATCGATAGCATTCAAGCGAGTAGCGAGGCCACTAGCCAACGCGTCCCGCAATTCACTGTTAAAGGGCGAAGACCAGCGCTCCTGCTCCAGAATATTGATCCCGGTGCCAGAGTTTCCAGAGCTATTCACAACCAATTGGGGACGAGCCAATCGTTCCGGTACTGCGACCGGAGCAATCTCGATAAATATTGGCAAATTCTCAGGCTTAGGGGGAGTTGGTGCTGTTTTGGGTACCGAAAGCGTATAAAAGTGCGTTGGAGCGGACGCGCAACCTACTAAAACGAGAACAATTGCAAGGCAGCCGAAGTTTGTCAGTTTTGTCGATTTCATCAATTATTCCCCTCTCGCCTACCGCGAATTACTGCTTCCGGGTGACGTTCCAGATAATCGGTTAGCACCCGCATCGAGACAGCCGTCCGGGTTAGTTCTTGCAAGGTTTGGCGTATGTCTTGCTGCAAAGGAGCATTGTCGGACAGTGTTCGATTGGCGTTTCCTAGAGTCACGCGAACGTCTTTCAGGGCTGCTGTAATTTCTGGCGCCACGTCGTTGTTCAAACTCTTCGTCAGTTGTTCGGCACTGAGCAAGGTGCGATTTAAGGTGTTTATCGTTTTTCGCAAATCGCCGGCAATGTCATCGAATGGCACTTTGCTTAGCTTCTTGGCGATCTCGGCAATTTGTGACTGAATTTCATCCATGCCGTTCGGGATGGTTGGGATCTCGATTGGTGTGGTCGAAGTATCGATAGTGACTGGCGTGGCTTTCGGAAAAAAATCCAGGGCGATGTATAACTGTCCAGTCAGCAGGCTGCCGGTCCGCAATTGCGCGCGCAAGCCTCGGTTGACCATGTATTGCAATTGTTGTTTCGCAGTAAAGGTTGAGTGTAGCTCTTCTTCAGCATATTTACGCCCCAAGCGCAGTGGGTAGATTTGCATCACGACGGGCATATTGAATTCCCGGCGTTTGGCGTCGTATTCTATGCCTATGGATTTGACTTCACCCAAAACCACTCCGCGGAAATCGACAGTACTGCCGGGCGCCAAACCACGTAAAGATTGGTTGAAATGCATTACCACGATTTCCGATCGGCCGTCGGGGGTTTTCAAGGCGGACTCTTCATCCGTCGCAAGATCGAAGGTAGTATTCGCTTTGGCCGCCATACCTAGATTGTCATCTGGTGATTGAAATGCGATACCGCCTAAAACTACGGTTGCAAGCGCTTGCGTGCGCAATTTGAAGCCACTGGCATTGACTTGGATGTCGAATCCGCTTGCATGCCAGAAGCGAGTGTTGACGCCAACTAACTTGTCATAGGGCGCGTCAATAAAGATACGTAGCGTGACACCTTTGCCGTCTTCATCCAGATCGAAAGCAGCCAGCTGGCCGACTTTAATCCGGCGGAAATAGACCGGAGAGCCGATGTCGAGAGAGCCAATGTCAGTGGCGTGCAGCATATACTGTTTTCCAGCCGCGTTTTGCCGGACAATCGGTTGCACTTCAAGTCCGAGAAATTCGGATTTACGTTCTTCCGCTGTGCCGCCATCAACCCCGATATAGGCACCCGAAAGCAGCGTGCTAAGGCCTGAGACACCGGAAGCTGCCACGCGCGGCCGAACTACCCAAAAACGCGTGTCAGCGGCGGTGAAGCTCTCTGCTTCTTTCGACAATTGGACTTTGACTAAGACATGCGAATGGTCCTGGCTCAATGTGATTGCCTGTACCAAGCCGATATCGACATCCTTAAACTTAACCTTGGTTTTTCCTGCCTCCAAGCCGTCCGCCGTGCGAAATGAGATGGTGATCGACGGCCCTCGCTCGGCCAATGTTTTGACCACCAGCGTCAGGCCGACAAGCGCGGCGACTATTGGGATCAGCCATATCAGCGAAGGGAGCCAATCGTGCTTCCGGCTAAGTTTTGGTTCCGGCAACGATGCCAGATTTTCCACGTCACTCATCTTGTGCTTTTTCTATCCGTTGAATACTGGTTAACTCTTGATCTGCGCGATCCCAACTCAGGCGCGGGTCGAAGCTGTGAGATGCCAGCATCGTCAATACAACTACCGCGGCAAATGCCAATGCCCCGAATCCTGCCGAGATTGTGGCAAATCCTTCGATTTGCACTAAACCAACCAGTAGTGCAATGACGAAGACATCCAGCATGGACCAGCGCCCAATAATTTCCATCAGCCGATACAATTTGGCACGTTGCAGACGGCGCCAATTACTCTTGCCTTGCGCCATAGCCGTGAGCAGGATCAGCGAACCTAATTTGAAGAGCGGCACCAGCACGCTGGCAATGAAAATGATTGAGGCCAGTATCCAGGAACCCGACACCCAAAAATAGATCACGCCACTCATGATCGTGTCTTGGTGTGTGCCCAACAATGTCCTAGTCACCATCACAGGCATCAAATTGGCGGGTATATACATAATGCAGCCGGCTATAATGAAGGCCCAGCTACGTCTGAGACTGTCCGGTTTGCGAAGGTGCAGCGCGCTGCCGCAGCGCTGACATTGGTCGAGTGTTGAAACATTTTTCCAGACTGTGCCGCAGCAATGGCATGACACCATGGCGAGGTCGGCAGCAGTGACTACCGGAAGATTTTCGTTCAAGCTCTCAAAGGCAGAGTAAGAGCTGGTGGTGTCAGTGCTCACGTCGCTTCTGTCCCGCTTTTACCTGAATTTGCCATGCTCCAAAGCAATCGAGGGTCGAAAGAAGTCACCGCAGTTAGTAGCACAGTCAATACTCCGAAAGCCCACAAGGCGACACCTGGGACTACAGTCGCCATGCTGGATAATTTGACTAATGCCACAAGGACTCCGAGCAGGAAGACTTCAACCATGCCCCAAGGCCGCAGCCGCTGCATAGTACGCACCAGCCAATTAAAACCAGCGGGCGAACGTCGATTTTCCAGCGCCAGCATGATATAGAGCAGAAATAGCAGGTGTAAAAGCGGGAACAGGATGGTGGTGATCAAGACCAATATTGCCACTAAATCCATGCCATCCGATCTTAGCGACAACACAGAACCGAATAAGGTGGTGCTGCTGCTCAAACCATGCACATCAATCCGGATGATGGGGAAACAATTCGAGATAAAAAAGATGATCACACTTGCCACTGTAAGCGGCAGGATTTTCCCCTTTTTTTTACTAGCGTCACGGTCCAGTTCTGTGCCACAGCGGCGGCAGTGGATAATCTCTTTTGAGCGTAATAGCGGCCGGCGGTACAGAGCATCGCATCCATCACAGGCAATTAGGTTGGGAACTTCGCGCATTGGGTATCTTGAATTGGAATGATTGAGCTAGAGGCTGTTTCAAAATGCAGCGGCTAAGTGAGGCGCCGTAAGCAGGTCGAAGCTTTGACAAGACGGCGCGACAAATCTGGAAGCCCTTTGAAAAGACCTTTCAATGCGGAATACGTCGAATGGAATAGACACATAGATGCCGGAGTTTGTACTTATTTCAAACTGCATCCTGGACAGGCTCTGGATGCAGGCAGTTCAATGGGGATCTTAATTTCTCTTACCCCAAATCGATTTCCTCAGTACTCAATACTGCTTCAGGTTCCCGTTGAGATATTCTTCACAGTGTTGTCGGAAGAGCATACGAGAAATCACTCAGTATTTAATTTCTAAATAGAATAATATGTCATCATGACGACAATGTCAATATAAGATATTTTGCGAATTTCCGATTTTGAATATCCAAGAATTTCTTGAGAGCTTGCGTGCCGTTTTCGGCAGCGTGTACAAAGAACGTGTGCGCGAATCTATGCGCGATTGCCTACTAGATTGTTGCGCAGACGCCTGGAATTTAGGAATTTTTCGGTATCGTCTGAAACGGCCACAAAGCTACTGTTCGAGTAGAGGTCCATACCACAAACTAGCATGCCGTTCTCAATGAGGAGAGCAAGGTTCAAGCTACTCTCATCCAGACTCGGCAGAAATTGCCCAATAGCAAATTTCTTAAGCGCGCCGACACCAGCAGGAAATGAGTTGATTCGAAACACTGCGCGGATAGGGCGTGCGCCCGAATACATGGGTTTTAATACCGTAATAGGAATACAAGAAATACAGCCCTGCCGGTGCAAGCCGGCAGGGCTATCGGAAAGCCCCGGATGTCAGAACTTGTGGGTGTAGCCGATACCGAACAGATTGACGTGGGTGTGGTAGCTGCCATTGAGTGTGCCCGGGCTGCCGTTGCTGCTGTCGTAATCGTCATCCGTCTTATTGACCGAGGCCTGTTTGAGTTTGATATAGCTGTATCCGAGATCGATCGCGTTGCGCGAATCGATCCGGTAGCTGGCGCCCAGCGAATACAACTGGCGGCTGGCATCCGGCAGCACGGTCAACGCATAGCTCGAATTGGACACTGGAGACTGGTCGTACATATAGCCTCCGCGCAAGGTCCATTGCTCGTCGAGCTTGAAGCTGGCACCGACCGATGCGCGCCAACCGTTTTGCCATGCTGTCTTCTGAGTGACCTTGCGATCCGGTATTTGCGCGGTGGGCATGTCGATCTCGATGGCCTGCAGGCGGTCATGCCGGTTCCAGGTGATATCGCCCATGACCGCCCAGCGCGTGTCCAACTCGTGGTAGGCATTGAGTGAGACGCTTTCCGGCGTGGTGACCGCGATCGAGGCGCTGCCGTTGGCCAGCGCGGTACGGATGCCGGCATTGAGCGGCGAAGCCGAGCCGCCTGGCAGATTGTCGGGAACGACGAACTGGGCCGAACCGTGCAGCGTTTGTTTAATGAAGGAGCGGTAGGCCAGGCCGATGCGGGTGCCGTCGCTCGGGGTGAACAGATAGCCCAGATTGAAGCCGTAGCCCCAGTCGGTGCCGCTGATGTGAACCTTGGCGTCCGGCTGATTGGCATAAGCCGTAGCAGCGCCCTGGCAAGTGGCTGGATCGCCGCCGCCGGCCAGGCAGGTTCCAAACGCGACCGGGGATAGGTCTTGGCTCTTGCTTAGTTTGACGTCTAGATACTGCGCGCTGACACCAAAGCCGATGCTGTGGTGCTCGTTCAGCTTGAAGCCAAGCGAAGGATTGATGTCCAGCGATTTGAAATCGACGGCGCTGCCGTAATAGCGACCGACAAAATTGTCGTCATAGTCGATCTTGGAACCGTAAGGGACAAACAAACCGATGCCTACCGTCAGCCGGTCGTTGACCTGATGCGACAGATAGCCATGAGGAATGGCCGCCTGCTTGGCATAGCTGCCGCCGCTGTCGGCCGGAGAAACAGGCTGGCCGCTGCCGTTGGTGGCGCTGCTGAAGCTGAAGGTCGAGTGTGGGTCCACCGCCGTGGCGCCGAGTGTCATCTGCGTGCCGTCCAGCCGGGTCAGCCCCGCCGGGTTGTAGAAAATCGTGGACGGATCGGCCGCTTCGGCCGTGCCGGCATTCGAGCTGCCTTGCGTCCGCACGCCCTGTACGTCGAACTGGTAGCCGGATGCCCAGGCTGCCTGCCCCGTCCCGCAAGCTGCCGCGGCCAGTAGCGTGTGTACTGCGATCTTGCTCCTTTTCATGCTCATTGTTCTGTCTCCTTTATGTTTTGCGTGGTCCGCCGTCTGGGTGGCGAACCTCCACTTTCTTTCATTTTATACATATTTGTCAAGTTGACGATGTATTATATTTTGAAAAGTGTCGCATCAGGAGAGGCTCTATGAAGTCATAGGGCAACGGCGGGCAAATGAAAACGCTGGGCGTGGAGGGTGATGGGAGGCAGGAGGAGACCGGGTCCATCAGGGCATAGTCGGATGTCGGCGGACACATGCCGGCCGTTCGCAGTCAGCGCGAGGCTGCTTATGCGCGGCCTGAATGAATGACAATGGCAAGCGGCGCTTGTGGCGGACATCTTTCAATACGAGTATGTATGTTAAGGGCGGTCAATCGCCCCCCCTTGGCAAAGGCCGCGCCACCGGCCGCATCCTGTCTCTTCAGTCCAGTTTTCGCAACAGCATGCTTTCCAGCGCCTGCTGGCGTTCTTCATGTTGGCTCTGGCCGCCGTCTTCGGCCAGCAGCGATTCGGCCAGCAGGAAGGCGTACAGCATGAAGGCGCGGGTGCGCGACTCCGGGATGTCGAAGCCTAGGGCGCTGAAGCACTGGGCGACATAAGCCTGGCGCTTGCTGTCGACTTCATCGACAAAGTGGCGCGCCATCTCGTCGCGCCGGGCCCAGGCGCGGATCGCCAGCTCGGTGGAGGCGGCCTTGCGTGCGTTCTCGCCGTGCAGCGGCAGCTTCAGCAGGTCGCGGATCAGGTCGCGCGGCTTGATGTTGCGCCGTTCGAAGCGGTCGATGATCTGTTCGGTGGCACGGTCACGCCAGCGCTGCAGCAACTGGCGCAGCAGGTCGTCGCGGTCCTTGAAGTGCCAGTAAAAGCTGCCGCGGGTCAGGCCCAGGTCCTTCGACAGGGCATCGACGCGCACGCCATCAATGCTCTTATCGACCAGAACCTGCTCGGCTGCCCGCAGCCAGTCCTCTGGCGTCAACTGGACCTTGGCGGCAGTCTTGGGGGTAGTGGCGGCGTCGCGGCGAGGTTTCGGCATGGTAAATGTGTGGTTTTTCAACAAACGCTATTGTACCTCGGGGCGCGATTTTTCCCAGTAGTTTTGCGGCCTCCATACAGGGGCGGTTTGAGCTGTGCTGCCTTCAGCGCGAAATAAAGGGTTGACTTAGGCTAGTTGTTGGCATACGATTTACATACACATACGTATGTGTATGGCTTAATGCGATGGCGAGCCGGTACGCATTTCTTTCAATATCGAATTCAGGCGGATATATGGACAAGCAATACGAAGGCATGGGCAAGGCTCTGATCTCGGCTGAGCACCGCACCAATTACCTCGAAGTGGGGCAGGGCGCGCCGCTGTTCCTGCTGCACGGTTCCGGTCCCGGCGTGTCGGGCTGGAGCAACTGGAAAGGCGTGATGACCGAGCTCGGCGAGCAGTTCCGCGTCATCGTGCCCGACATCGCCGGTTTCGGCTTCACCGAGTTCAAACAGGACAGCAAATACGACATCAAGCTGTGGGTGCGTCACCTGGTCGGCATCATGGACCAGCTGGGTATCGCCAAGGCTTCCTTCGTCGGCAATTCCTTCGGCGGCGCGCTGGCCATCGGCCTGGCCCTGTTCGACAAGTCGCGGGTCGACCGCCTGGTGCTGCTGG
>Ga0210384_10005291_pt1 | contig 14114 bp, 11 predicted proteins | sample IncBWH2MmetaG_FD_160574 | JGI IMG/M metagenome (GOLD analysis project Ga0210384, IMG submission 160574) | Forest soil microbial communities from Barre Woods Harvard Forest LTER site, Petersham, Massachusetts, United States - Inc-BW-H-2-M | ecosystem: Environmental > Terrestrial > Soil >...
ACTGCATCTACCTTTCACAACTGACGCAATCAGGCGACTACACTCACGACTGCTCGCATCCCACCGTCCGACGTTAGCATATCGCGGTGGACTCTCACGCACGAAACTAGTCCTTCCCGCTGTTCGCCTTCGGCGCGGCTCGCTCTTTGTTATAGGCTTTCCACGCCTGGTCAATGACGTACGCATGGATTGCATCCGCATCTTCCACCGTCATCTTCAGATTGGGGAAGGCGAATTTTGGAGGATCGGCGAAGCCCGGCATTCCCTTGTCCCAATGCGTGCCGGCCAGGACGATGCCGTACCAATCGCGATGGACATCCGGCGGCGCGTAGCGCAAATCGGGAATCGCGCCGTTGAGAACCCAGGCGCCGCTGCCGTCGGTGTCCGGCGAGTGACAACCGTCACAAACGAATTTTCCGTAAAGCAGCGAACCCTTGTGAACGGTTTCCGCGCTGGCAGTTTGTTGCGGAGGTTTTGGGACCGGCGGCACGACATCCAGCGGCACCGGGAAGGGCACGGTGGCTCCAAGTTTGAACGCCAGCAGGCGGACAGGCCCGCGCTTTGATTGGGGAGTCGCCATGGTCCAGGCGGGCGCGAACAATCTCGATCCCGATCCCCATCCCACCGGACACAAGACGTACTGCTCGCCTTTAATTCTGAATGTCACTGGAATCGACTCGATGGCCGAGCCGGTTTGAATTGACCACACCTTTTTCCCGCTGTCGGCGGCATACGCGGCAAATTCTCCCGAGCCCTGTCCCTGGAAAACCAGATTGCCGGCAGTCGAGAGGACGCCGCCATTGGTTGCAATGGGTTCCTGCACCGACCAGCGCGCAGACTCGGCGACCGGGTCCCACCCGATCAGTCTGCCTTGGGTTCCATGCATCCACTCTCCGGACTCCACTGCTTTGTTGGAGGCGGACTTCCGGTCCGTCACCGGCACGTACACCAATCCGGTGAGCGCGCTGTAGCTCATGGGCCACCAGTTGTGGACGGTCCATTGTTTCCCTCCGCCCGCGGAGGGAGGCACCTCATCCGCGCGCCCGGTCTTGAGGTCAATCGAATCGGCCCAGGCCAGTTTGACCAGCGGCTTGGCCGAGATAAGTTTTCCGGTCCTGGCATCCAGCACGTAGAAGAATCCGTTCTTGGGTGCGGTCATGGCAACGTGCCGCTTCTCGCTATCGATGACGAGGTCGGCGATCAGGATGTGATTGTTTTCGGTTTGCAGTCCCGGAGCGCTGGTCTGGAAGTGCCAGACGTATTCTCCGGTCTCAGCATTCACCGCGATAATGCATCCGGCAAAAAGCTTGTCGCCGGCGACTTTGATGGATGACAACTCGCCGTAGTCCACACCTGCTCCGGCAGTGCCGAAGATCACCAGGTCGGTTAGAGGGTCATAGGTAATTGCGGTCCAGGCATCGCCGCCCCCGATCTTCCACGAATCCTTCCCCGACCACGTCTTCGCGGCCATCTCGAGCGCCTTGCTTTCAAATCCCTTGGCCGGATCTCCGGGAACTGTCCAGAACCGCCACGCCTCTTTACCGGTGTCCGCGTCGTAAGCGGCCAGCGATCCCCGTACCCCGTCGTCGGAGCCGTTGTATCCCATCAATATCTTTCCTTTGGCGACATGGGGCGCGCCGGTGATTCCGGTCTGACTGGCGTCGCACACCGCAGCTTCCCAAACCTGTTTTCCTGCGGTCGCATCGATCGCGATGAGGCGGCAATCTCCCGTGCCCACGTACACCTTTCCATTCCACACTGCCACGCCGCCATTGGTTCGCGCGGAATAGGAGCCATTGATGGCCAGGTCCAACCGAATTTTGGGATCAAACTTCCACAGCAACTTTCCAGAAGCCGCATCCACGGCATACACCACCGACAGCGGAGCGCTTACATAAGCGATGCCGTCGACGACAATCGGCTCCGAGACGATACCCATTCCGCTGTCAATATCGAGGAACCACGCCAGACCAAGGCCGCTGACATTCCTATCGGTGACCTCTTTGAGCGGGCTGAAATGCTGCTCATCAAAGGTGCGTCCGTTCAGCAACCAGTTGTCTCCCTCGGTTGCATCCGATATCGCTCGGGCCTCACTCACGTTGCCGGCCTTGGTTTGGTTGTCCGCGGAAGAACGAACCGCAATGGTCAATGGGAGCGCAAGACACAGAGCCGTCAGGCCAAGAACTTGCCATTTCCTCATAGGGGACCTTTTCTGGAGTAGTCAGGACGTACGCGGGCATCATTCTATGCCTTTACCACCAGCCAGGTGGGGACAGCCACCCTCGGCGGTCCGGACGAGCGAGGCTCGACTTGTTTTTGTGTGTGCAGCCAAACCGGGCCGAGCTTCGTTCCGCCTGGACAGTCGAGGGCGGCTGTCCCCACGTGGTTCGTTCCTACTGCAGCCGGAAGCGTTCGTTCATCAGCCGCTGCAATCGAGGCTTGTAAAGAATGTCGAAGGCGAGTTCTTTGTCGGGAAACATGGCCAGGGCTGCGCGTTTGGCGCCGGCCGCCAGTTCTGAGGCTTCTTCCACGGTCAAGTCGCGGTCCTGGCTTATGACCGACATGACCATACTCATCATGATCTGCAGTCGCCGGATGTTCCTGGTTTCCTGCTCCTTCTCAGTCAGATGTGCAGAGAACTCAGCCCGCTCCCAGGTACTCATTCGGCCCCCAAAATGTCTAAAAACGCGCGGCGCACCTTCTTTTTCGATGCCTGCCGCAACGAGACGTTGCGCTCATGCCGTGGGCCTATTCTGTCGACATTCGGCGGCGAACGCAACCTCTCGGGAGTGTAGGACTTCGGTTACCCGTGCAACCCGAGGTACAATCAGGGGGTTTCAGGCAGGCTTGGTACGCTGCTCCCGTCTGCTGTCTCGAACGGAGGATCTATGAACGAACGTCCCGCCACGCGCCCCAATCCGAATGAAAAGCTGGTGAGAATCTTCGATACGGAACAGGAATCCGAAGCTCTGGTCGTGCATGGCCTGCTGGAGTCGACTGGGATCGATTCCGACGTTACTTCGCTGGACGCCCAGCAAGATATTCTCCCTGGAGTCGGCGGCACGATCATCCTGGTGCGCGAAGAGGATGCTGACCGGGCGCGGCGCGTCATCGAAGAGTATCGTCACGCTCCCGGCAGTGATGAAACCGCAGAAATTGACATTAGTGGACTTCCGCCGGAGGAAGGCCCGGCTTAACTGCGACGACGAACGCCGCGCTACCCCGCCGCCCGAGCCAATACGTGCCCGACAATGTAGAGACGATCCAGGCCACCACCCACCAAAGTGGTGGCCGCCAGGCGTGAACGCCGGTGGCAATGCCAACGGCAAAAGCCAGCGCAGCCCAAAGCATGGGCTGCAGCCCTCCCGAGTTGGTCTGCGGATTTACCACGATTCACGTGGGAACAGCCGCCCTCGGCTGTTCGGTCGAGCGAAGCTCGACTCGGTTTAGCGGAAATAAGTAGCGGAGCTCCGCTCCGCCGGACAGCCGAGGGCGGCTGTCCCCACGTGGTCTGTGCTAGCGGACTAAGTGGAAGACGCTTTCCAGGTGATAAGTCTGGGGAAATAAATCCACCAGGTGCGCCTGCTCAACTCGATATCCGGATTGAAGCAGGCGACCCAAGTCACGTGAGAGGGTTGCAGGATCGCATGAAACGTAGGTGATGCGAGGAGCCTTCAACTTCACCAGTCCCTTAATCACTCTCTCGCCAAGCCCGCTGCGTGGCGGATCCACCACAACCAATTCAGCGCGCAATTTGCCTGCTTCATTTTCCAGAAACTGTTCCGTGGTGACACGAACCGCCTTCACGTTCGCGGGCGAATTGTACAGCAGATCGGCATGAGAAGTCGGTGACGACTCAACCGCAATCACACGTTCAAATTCCCGATTCAGGACAGAAGAGAAAAGCCCAACCCCAGCATAGAGATCGAGCGCAGTCCCGGTAGCGTCCTGCCCAGCGCGCCGCCCGGGAACGACAATATTGACCAGTTCATCCGTCAAATGACGATTGATCTGGAAAAACGCCCCGGCGCTGACCCGGTATGAAGCAAGCTTGGTCGCATAAATAAGGTTGCCGACGCCGTTGCTGTCAATTTGCCTGGGATCGCCCTGGCCTTGAGCATTAGCAGAGCTAGCCACAAAGAACTCAACGCCGGAAATTTCCGCCAGCGCATGCTTTAGCTCCTCGCTGAAGCCTTTTGTTAGCTTGGCGGTTTCGCGCGAGCAATAAACCTCGGACAGCAGTTGCGTGTCATCGCTATTGGCAAAGAATTCAATTTCCTGAATCCCAGGCGGAACTTTGCCTGCGCGCCCCAACTGCCATACCGCTGTCAGCGCACGATTAATCAACGGCGAGCTAATAGGACACTGCTCCACCGGCAGCAGTTCGTGGGAGTTGAACTTGTAGTAGCCAAGCGCAAATTCCGGTGCAATCTGGATCTTGAAACGAGAGCGGTTGCGATAGTTCCACGGCGGCGAGGAGTGGATGTTCAGTTCCATGTCCAATTCAAGCTTGGCAATACGGCGCAGGTTCTCTTTCAGAATGCCAGTTTTGATCTCGAGCTGATCTTCGTAGTCGGTGTGTTGATAGTGGCATCCGCCACAGCGCTGGAAGTAGGGACATCGCGGATCGATACGTCGAGGGGAGGGTATGAGAATTTCATCCAGCCGGGCGCGAGCGAAACCGGGTTTTTCTTCGCGAAGAACCGCCTCCACGCTTTCGCCAGGCAACACAAACGGTACAAAGACCGCCTTGCCGGAGCCGTGATCGTTGGCAGGAAGCCGTGTCAGACCTTCGCCGCCATAGACTAGCTTTTCAATGTCGAGTCGCAAGCGTCGATTCTACAGGGTGAGAGTAGTATGGGGCGGACACTCTTGTCCGCCCCTTTTTGACTCTGATGTGTACGAACTCAATCCGTCGTCAGGAGTTCCGCTATCAACCAGTTCCCAAACAAGAAATCAACATCAAAAGCGGCGGACAAGAGTGTCCGCCCCACACGGTTCACATATAGAACAAACTCAAGCGGGGCAGCCCGTACTTCTCCAGTAATCGCTTGTGCAGATACTGTTTCTGCAACTGATCGATCTGTGCGGCCGGCATTTTGCGCCGGTAGGGACTCAATTCGCGATCAGCCTCAGCGCGCACAGCAACGATCTCCTCGTCGGGAGTTGCTGCCAGCAACACCGCAAACAACTTTTCTTCCAACACGGTGAGCCGGCGTTCAAGGTCCTCGAGACGAGGCGAAGTGTTCTCCATTCCCGAAGCCAGCTCACGCAATGTAGTCGCCGTCGCTCGTGCCGCCGCCGAGCCGGAAATTCCGGACCGCTCCGGCAGTTTTGCCGTCAGCAGCAAGTCGGCATTGCGCTGCAGAAATGCCACAATGTCCGCGGTCTGAAAACCCGCCGGCTTTGCAACTTGCTTCTCGTTGCTCGAAACGCCTACCGCCGCTTCCTTCATTTCTTCCGCGGCGGCCAGAACCTCCTGCGCACAATAGGCCAGGCTGTTGACCTTGCGAGGCGTGGGACGTTTCTCGTAGCGCTCGAAGGCCCCGTCGATTCCTCGCAAGACAGCTTCGAGGGGAACGCCGGCATCTTTCCAGGTTTCGATCAATGCCCAGTCCAAGGTGGAAAGCAGAAGCATGCCGCCCCGGCGCCGTTGAAACTGCTCTTCGATTTCGGTGAAGTAATTGAAGTAGTTTTCCACGAACAACTCAGCGGGACCGCGGTTTGCGGCCCGGAGCAGTAGGGACGATAGATGGTTTCGCGGGAGTGCCGCCGTGGCCGGGCTTCGCCTCGGTGTTTCGCTGCCAGATGAGGCGCAGGCCGTCCAGCGTAAGCAAATCATCCACGTGCTTGATGTATTTGGATCCCTTGCCGATCAGCGATGCCAGGCCACCGGTAGCCACGACCGTGGTTTCCTCTCCCATTTCTTCCAGTAACCGCTGCAGGATCCCATCCACCAATCCAAGGTAGCCATAATAAAGACCGGACTGCAGGCTGCCGACGGTATTACTGCCAATCACCCGCGCTGGTTTGCGGATGGCCACCCGCGGCAGTCGCGCGGTCTTCTCAAAGAGCGCGTCGGCAGAAATTCCAATGCCTGGAGAGATGACGCCGCCCAGGTACTCGCCCTTTGCGGACACGCAATCGAACGTAGTCGCCGTGCCGAAGTCCACCACGATGCATGGCCCACCGAACTTCTCGAAAGCCGCAACCGAATTCACGATGCGATCGGCGCCCACCTCGGCGGGGTTGTCGTAAAGCACCGGCATCCCAGTCTTGACTCCAGGCTCGATGAAAAGCGGCTTGGTGTTGAAGTAGCGTTCGCAGACATGGCGCAAAGTGGAGTCGACCGGTGGCACTACGGAAGAAATGATGATGCCGTGGACCCCTTGCACTTCAATCTTGTCCATGGCAAACAGGTTGCGGAAGAGCACGCCATATTCATCCACGGTCTGGGTCGCGATCGTCGCCACGCGCCAGTTGGCTACCATCAACTCGTAATCCCGCCCGGTGCCATCACGCGCAGCTTTGGCGAACACCCCCAGCACCGTATTCGTGTTGCCGACATCGAGAACAAGAAGCATGATTAAAACTCGTCCGCAAATCAGCACGAACCATGTGAGGACGGGTCGGAGCCTGCCCTGAGCGAAGTCGAAGGGACCCGTCCAGGCCGTCGCGGTCTATGCGACGGCGAGTTCTCGGAAGCCTTTCTACTGCTACTTCAGGATCACTGTCCCGCTCAACACCGTCCGCAAACCCTCTGCCGTCCGCACTTGCAAAAACCCTCGCGGATCCAGCCCTTCCGTCACTCCTTCGAAACCACCATTCTCTTCTACCCGCACGCGCCGTCCCCGCGCCGTCGACGACCGTTCCTGAAAGCGGCGCAAAATCGACTCATGGGCGCCGGGCTGCTCCAGCATATAACGATATTCGCGATCGACAGATTTTAGCAAAGCCGCGCACAGTTCCACTCGCGACCACTCCGTGCCGCTGACCAGCCGTAGAGAGGTTGCGATCGGCTGCAACTCAGCCGGAAACGTCGTCTGGTTCACGTTGATCCCAATGCCTACCACGATGTGACGAACGCGGGTCGCCTCCGCATTCATCTCAGTCAGAATCCCGCAGAACTTTTTGCCATTCAGCAGAAGGTCGTTAGGCCACTTCAGATCGGGCAAGACTCTCGAGTCGATCTGCTCCACCGCCGAATGCACCGCCAGCCCTGCGGCCAGCGAAAGCACCAGCGCCTCCGACGGAGGCAATGCGGGACGCAGTACCGCTGAACAGTAGATCCCCGCCGAAGGCGCCGATTCCCATTGATGCGCGCCGCGTCCGCGGCCGGCAGTTTGCTCTTCGGCCACGAAAACGCTGCCTTCCGGCGCCCCTGCGCTCGCGCTTTCCATCGCCTCAACATTGGTGGAGCCGATCTTGTAATAATGATGATAGGTGCGATGAACGTCCGCGCCGAAAATGGTACCCTTCAGCCCCGGTGCCAGCATGTCGGGCAGCAACAAATCGGGCACGGATTTAAGTTGATAGCCGGTCGCGGGGTGTCCGGCGATCTCAACTCCCAGCGTGCGCAACTGCTGCGCCAGCCGCCAAACCTCGGAGCGGCTGGTCCCAATTTCATCGGCAATCTTGGTCCCGCTCACCACCACGGTAGCGTTCTCCATCAGCAACCGCACGATCCGCCCCAGGCGCAAGTCCGTCCGCTGTGGCGCAAGATCGTGTAGTCGCGGGCGATCCGCCCGCGAACGCTTGTTGGAACTCCGTCCTGTGGCGTCGTTTGTAATGCAGGGAATTATGCGGGAGAGCGACAGAAAGAACAAATCCATCGACCTTTGATCTAGCTAAGAGCTAGAAGCTGGAGGCTTCTTCACACCGGCGTGACGCGCAAACTCATGTCTACCGCCGTCGCCGCATGAGTCAAAGCGCCCACTGAAATAAAATCCACTCCGGTCTCGGCGTAGGCCCGAACATTTTCCAGAGTAACTCCGCCCGAGCACTCCACCGGAATACGCCGTTCCACCTTCGCACAGCGCGCGACTGCCTCCTTCACCTGTTCAACCGGCATGTTGTCCAGCAGGACGGCCTCCGCGCCATGCACAAGTGCTTCATCCAATTCCGCCAGCGTGCGGATCTCCACTTCGATTGGCTGCGAGCCACGGCGGTTGCGATGTGCTCGCTCCAGCGCAGGCACGATGCCCCCGGCCAGTGCAATGTGATTGTTCTTGATGAGCACTCCGTCGGAGAGATCGAGGCGATGGTTCTGCCCACCGCCGCACCGTACCGCGTACTTATCGAGCATGCGCAGGCCGGGTGCTGTTTTTCGGGTGTCGAGGATGCGCGCCCGGGTACCGGAAACCGCGTCCACGAATTTGCGAGTCAGGGTGGCGATACCGCTCAGACGCTGCAGGAAGTTCAGAATCACGCGCTCGCAAGAGAGAACCACGCGTGCATTGTGCCTCACCACGGCGATGGTCTGGCGATCATGCAAGCGTACGCCGTCAAAAATTTCAGGATGGCTGGTGACCTCGTAATGCGAAGTCACAGCTCCATCGAGAATGGCGTAAACGTCCAGAATGCGCGACACGCAGCCCACCCCGGCGAGAATGCAATCCTGCTTGGCAATGATGGTGCCGGCGGCACGCTGATTGGGATCGATGCAGGCATAGGTGGTGGCATCGCTGGTGGCGCGGTCCTCCAGCAGAGCGTTCTCGACAATCGCGGTAATCCGCCGCCCATTCCATTCCATAAGAATTGCCCGTAGTGGACGGCGTCACGCCCGTCCAGCCGAGCAACGCTCGGCTGATTTCATATCAAGCTCTCGCTCGACCACCCAGAGTCGTCTGGGCCTACGTGGTCTTCAACTCTTCCAACTTACCCTTTGTCTTCTCCTGCATCACGGCCAATTCCTGTGCCCGTTTTTTCATGCCTTCGACCACTTTGGCCGGTGCCTTCGCCAAAAACTGTTCGTTCGAAAGCTGGCGCTGCCCGTTAGCGATCTCCTTCTCGATCTGCTCCAACTCTCTTTTCAGGCGCTCACGTTCCACGCCAAGGTCAATTTTCTTCTCGTAAACTACGTGCACATCGAATCGCGCGGTCGAACGTGCTCCGGGCAGGTTCGCCAGCGAGTTCTGCACGAAGGCAAGATGTTCCACGTTGGCCAGCCGCTCGATGGCACTGCGATTCTGCTCCAACAACGATTTGATTTCTGTATCCTGCGTATAGACCTGGATTGGAACTTTCTGCTTCTGTTCCACCTTCAATTCCGCCCGTAAGTTGCGGACGCTGACGATCAGGTCCTGCACAATGGCCATGCTGGTCTCGGCCGCGAGATCGAACTGCTTCTCATCCGCTTGCGGGTAGGCGGCCAACGCGATCGATTTCAGCGGCGGCTTCCCGTCGTATACCGCGTGCCAGATTTCTTCCGTGATAAATGGCATGACTGGATGCAAGAGCCGAAGCGATGCCTCAAACAAACTGACCAGGTTACCGCATGCAATGGCCGCAGATGCTTTTTCCACTCCGTTCTCAGGGGAGAGGCGCGGCTTCACCAGTTCGATATACCAATCACAGAAATCGCCCCAAAAGAAATCATAGATCCGGTTCGCGGCCTCGTGAAAACGATACGTCTGCCAGGCGTCATTAACGTCTTTGGTCACCCGATGAAAGCGCGATAGTATCCAATGATCTTCGAGAGTAGTTGCCTGGAACCCCGCAAGGCCCTCGAGAGTCTTCAAGAACTCTTGCGGCTTCCACGCCCCTGTCTGCTCGGCCCGATCTACATTCATGAACGTGAACCGAGCCGCATTCCAAATCTTGTTGGCAAACGCACGGTAGCCATCAGTTCGGCTCTCGCTAAACGCAATATCCGTGCCCGGCGCCGCCATAGCCGCCAGAGTAAAGCGAGTCGCGTCGGTACCGAAGCGTTGAATGACGTCCAGCGGGTCGACTACGTTCCCTTTGGTCTTCGACATCTTCTGTCGCTCGGCATCACGCACCAGCGCGTGGATGTAGACCTGGCGGAAGGGCACGCTGTCATCTTTCCTCTCCGCCCAGCCGCTGGCTTGCTTCAGCACTGGGTCTTGCTTGTGACCTGGCATGAAGTGACAACCGAACATGATCATGCGGGCTACCCAAAAAAACAGAATCTCGTAGGCGGTAATCAACAGCGTGGTGGGATAGAAAACCTCCTGATCACGTGTCTTCTCCGGCCAGCCCAGAGTGGTGAAGGGCAGCAGCCCGGAGGAAAACCAGGTATCCAGCACATCGGTATCCTGCTTTAATTTCGAATCACCGCACTTCGAACACTTCGCCGGCGTCTCGCGCGCGACAACAATCTCCCCACACTTGCAGTGCCAGGCCGGAATGCGATGTCCCCACCACAGCTGCCGCGAAATGCACCAGTCGTGGATGTTGTGCATCCAGTTCAGGTAAATCTGCTTATAGTTTTCCGGAACAATCGTGATCTCGCCGTTCTCCACTACTTCAATCGCCCGGTCGGCGAGCGGCTTGATCTTGATGAACCACTGCGTCGAAAGCCGCGGCTCCACAACGGTTCCACAACGATCGCATTTGCCAATCGCAATGGTGTGATCCTTCTCGCCCACCAGGAGGTTCTGTTGGCGCAAGTTTTCGAGCACACGCTCGCGCGCGGCATGGCGGCTCAACCCGGCGTAAGGGCCGGCGTTCTCGTTCATGTGAGCGTGCTCGTCCATGACGTCGATCTGCGGCAGGTTATGCCGCAGGCCGGCCTGGAAGTCGTTGGGATCGTGGGCCGGCGTTACCTTCACGGCGCCAGTGCCGAATTCAGGATTCGCCAGCTCGTCGGTGATGATTGGAATCTCGCGATTCAGCAACGGCAACAGAACTTTCTTGCCGTGCAGATGCTTGTAGCGTTCATCTTTCTCGTTCACCGCGATCGCGGTGTCGCCCAGCATCGTCTCCGGCCGGGTCGTGGCCACCGTGATGAATTCGTCTGAACCCACAACCGGATAGCGGATCTCGTACAGCTTGCCCTGGACCTCTTCGTGCTTGACCTCGAGATCAGAAATCGCCGTCTCGCACCGCGGACACCAGTTGACAATGTACTTGCCGCGATAAATCAATCCATCCTCATACAGACGGACGAACACTTCCCGCACGGCGCGCGAAAGGCCTTCGTCCATGGTGAAGTACTCGCGGTCCCAATCAACCGACGCCCCGAGCCGTTTCATCTGGTCGAGAATCGCGCCGCCATAATGCCGCTTCCATTCCCAAACGCGCTCGATAAAGGCTTCGCGTCCCAGGTCCCGCCGCTTCTTGCCTTCACTCGCCAGCTGGCGCTCGACCATCATCTGGGTAGCAATTCCGGCATGGTCGGTGCCCGGAAGCCACAGAGTCAAAAATCCCCGCATGCGGTGCCAACGCACGATGATGTCCATCTGCGTCTGGTTCAGCATGTGGCCCATGTGCAGGCGCCCGGTCACGTTCGGAGGCGGAAGCAGTAGGGTGAACACGGGACGCGTCTCTCCGGGCCCGGGTGTAGGTGCCGAAAATAGTTTCTCCTTGACCCAGTACTCGGCCCAGCGCGTTTCAATCGCGCCCGGCTCGTACGCTTTGGATAATTCGTGAGGCATGGAGTCTAAAGCACCTGGCAATTGGCATTTGGCTCGGTCCGCACCCACGCAGACCTGGGACGCAGTTGCCAAGTTCTAGCTGCCAATTGCTAAAGGCTGAACTTCGATATTACAGGCCGGAGAAAACAAGGGTCAAACGACGCGAGGGGTGAGAACATAGCGGGATGGAATATGCACTTGGCGAGATAGTAAACCCCACTTAAACGTGGTTCGCGGCGCAAAAATGCCGGATTTCATACGGCGGGCGGGGCGCGAGATTCTGCGAGTTCATCCTGTCGATGTTGCAGCGTTACGGGATCATGCGGCCCGCACGGATTCCGGCAGGATTCTCGATTTCTTCGATCATTGCGGCTCCCGGATTTCAATGATCGACCACCGCCCGGCGGCAGGTTTTCTGACCCGAGGTGAATAGCGGCCCCGCTGCTTCACCCTGTATTGGCAACCTGCGGCAGTCCGATGCGTCGCAGAAGATCCTGGAATCGCGGCGAGCCGCGCAGAGGCTCATGTTTCCCGTGGTTTAGAAACACAATCGCTCCCAGTCGCTCTTCAAACAGCTCCTCCAGGATTGTTAGCGCCTCGTCCTCTTCCCCGAGAAGACCGTGCACGGCTGAGAGCACATACCCCACGAAGTCCCGCCGAGGCTGGCGCTCAAGCTCGTGAGCGATTTCCAAGGCCGTCTCTCGGTGCCCTCCCCGAGCAAACGACAGAGCCATGTAAGCCCGCGTGATTGGGATGTCGGGTGCGCTAGCCAGAAGGCTCACTGCTTGTTCGTGTCTGCCCTGTGCACTGTACAAAAACGCGAGGAAATACGCAGCCCAGAAAAAATCGGGATTTACCTCCAGCGCCTTCTGCAACTGTTCCGCGGCCTCGGCATCTCGGCGGCATTCATAAAAACCTGCGCCTAGCGTAAGGATGGCGTTCGCCGACAGAGGATCCAGTTGAACAGCAATCTGGGCCTCAGCCACCATCTCATCAAAGCGGCCCATGTCGCCAAACCAGTTAGCAAGTTCGATGTGAAGCTGAGATGAGTTCGGACTGATTTCAAGCGCCTGCCTAAATTGCTCCTCGGCTCCCGGCCAGTCCCACTCGAAATAGAGCAGCACACAACCCAGCGCCGCGTGCGCCTCTGCCAGTGCTCTATCGATTTCCAGCGCCTTCAGAGCGGCGGACTTGGCGCGTGCAAACGCATCGCGAGGCCTGGTGAACCCGAAGACCCCCATCACTAGATATACACGAGACATGAGAGCCTGAACCAGGGCGTAAGCTGGATCGATCTCGAGAGCCTGGCGGCAGTACTCTAAACACCTCCGCACGCCTTCAGGGGTCCATTTGCGCAAATGGAAGCATCCGCGCAGGTAGAATTGATAGGCTTCGGGGCTCTGGGTGGGGCGTTTGGTGATCTGTTCCTTGTCCTCCCGCGTTAGGTGCAACCGCAGCCTTCCGGAAATCTCGTTTGCAATTTCCTCCTGCACATCAAAGATATCCGCCATCTTGCGGCCATAGCGCGCGCCCCATAGCTGCGATTCCGTGGCCGTGTCGATCAGCTCCGCGCTGATAATAAGGCTCTCGCCTCGCTGGAGCACTCGTCCTGTAAGCACCGCCCGCACGTTGAGCGCATTCGCCACCGCTTGAGGGTTCGCCTCCGGCCCTCTGAAATGAAATGTCGTGGCGCAAGGAACAACGCGAAGTTTTCTGATCTGTGAGAGCGCATTGATAATCGACTCGGCAATTCCTTGGCCCAGGTAGTCAGCATCTGGGTCCCCGCTCTCGTTCACAAAGGGCAGCACCACGAGCGAGTCCATGGCCTTTGGGCGAAACGTCCGCCTACCTTGCAGCGGTCCGACGAAGCGATAGCCACGCCGCGGCAAGGTCTCGATGAAACGGGGTGTTTCTGCGTTGTCATCGAGAGCTGCTCGCAGTCTATTCATGGCATTATTCAGGCCTTGCTCGAAATCCACAAAGGTGTCGGCTGGCCAGAGCTTCTTTTGCAATTCTCCCCTGGTAACGGTCTCGCCCGGCTGCTCCAACAGCATGAGGAGAATTTCCACCGGCTGGCCTTGCAGCCTGATCTTCATGCCTTTCTTGCGGAGTTCCCCAGCTCGAGGATCGAGCTCGAATACCCCAAAGCGGAGGGTTGACGGAACTGAACTGGAAGGCTTCACAACTACTCCCAAGCGGCTTGAGTGTAACACTCCTCCGTCGGACCAACAGGCGATTCGGTCTCGGCCCGACGGCTCAGACCCGCCTACTGTGCTAGTACCTCGGTCACTTTCGAACCCGCACGGCGCGCCGCTAGCATTCTCTTTGAACCGCTGGGCTGTTAGGGATGCCGCCGAATGGGAGCAAAATCAGGCGGGGAGAAGCTCCGCAAGTCGGAGTGGCCTGCGAGAATCCTTTGCTCGACCGGAAACAGCCCACTTCACTTTCTGAGTACGCACACATTCGCTTCAAGTTCTATTGACCGGGTTCTGAGTGTAATGTGGTTACGCTAGTTAC
>Ga0210384_10005295_pt1 | contig 14107 bp, 13 predicted proteins | sample IncBWH2MmetaG_FD_160574 | JGI IMG/M metagenome (GOLD analysis project Ga0210384, IMG submission 160574) | Forest soil microbial communities from Barre Woods Harvard Forest LTER site, Petersham, Massachusetts, United States - Inc-BW-H-2-M | ecosystem: Environmental > Terrestrial > Soil >...
GAGGACGGCGATCGGACGTGCGCCCATGGTGAAAATGTCGCGCAGGATGCCGCCTACGCCAGTCGTCACACCCTGGAACGGTTCGACATAGCTGGGATGATTGTGCGATTCAATCTTAAACGCGGCCACCAGCCCATCGCCGATGTCCACCACTCCCGCGTTTTCCCCCGGCCCCTGCACCACAAGCTTGCCTCGCGTAGGCAGGCGCTTCAGGTGCACCTTGCTCGATTTGTAGGAGCAGTGCTCGCTCCACATTACGCTGAAAATGCCGATCTCTGTGATTTTGTGATCGCGGCCGAGGATTTGCTGGATGCGCGCATACTCTTCGCGCGTCACACCGTGTTCGGCGGCGATTTCTGGAGTCACTTTGACTTCGGCGCTTGCAGTAGCCATTTACGTTTCGTGGTCCTTCAGTCGATTTGCGTCTCGAGATAGCGATCAAATCCGGCAGGCCAGTCCGTGGCGGGTATGCCGTCTTCCCCGGCGTTCATAACCGGCTTTCGCATTTCCACATCGCTCGAGACCCCTAGAAAGGCCCGAAATTCCCCCCAAACGGCAAGGCCGCAGGCAGAACCGTCAACGGCCCATCCAATGTCCACGACATCTTCATCGACAGCGACATTCGAGCGATCGTAGATGTGAGCGCACTTGAAAATCTCACGTTGCTTCGCGCCGTAAAGATAAAACCAGCCGGCCTGGTCGGAATCCTCAAAGATGGCGAAAATACCTACCGGACCCGGTGCATAAAGCATGAAACTGCTGCTGTTCTCTCCCGCCGGCACTCCGCCGTTTTCTGGCCGGACCATTTCGTTCGCGGCACTTTTCGCTTCTTTTTGCCAGTACAGACTCCGCGCGCGAACAAATTCCTCGTAACTTAGCTCAGAGAGTTCTTCATTCATGGAATCGCTCAAAACGAGAGTGCCTTGAGCCCAGCTCCGTCTGCGAAATGGCCGCGGCGATCCTCACACCGTGGCCTTTGCGGCGCCAACCAGGGCTCGGATCATGGATTTGAAAATGACCAAACCATCGGCAGAACCGAGAGCGAATTCGACGGCACGCTCCGGATGCGGCATCAGTCCGGCAACGTTGCGCTCGCGGTTCGAAATGCCGGCGATGTTGTGCATCGAGCCGTTGGGATTGCCGGCGGCGTCATCCGACCCGTCCGATGTGGTATAACGGAAAATGACCTGGCCATTTTTCTCGAGCCCCGCGAGTGTTGTTTGGTCGCAGGTATAGTTGCCGTCGTTGTGGGCGATGGGGATTGTCAATATTTGGCCAGGCGCCGCGGCGTTGGTAAACGGCGTGTCGGTTTGCTCGACGCGGATGTGCACGTGCCGGCAGATGTAGCGGAGGCCACTGTTGCGCATCATCGCACCAGGGAGCAAGCCGGCTTCCAGCAGAATCTGGAAACCATTGCAGATGCCCAGGACCATGCCGCCGCCGGCGGCAAATTTCTCGACAGATTTCATCACCGGGGAAAACCGTGCGATGGCGCCGGTGCGCAGATAATCGCCATAGGCAAAACCGCCCGGCAAGATGATGCAGTCCGAATTTCCGAATTCCTCGGATTGGTGCCAGATAAATTCGACAGGTTTGTCGAGGACATTGCCGATGGCGTAAAAGGCGTCGTGGTCGCAATTGGACCCGGGAAAAACTACGACTCCGAATTTCATTGCGTGTTGGCTCCGTAAGGCATTCGGGGAACACCTATTTTAGCACACGCGGGCCATCGAAACTTCATTCGCCAGTTTCGAACCGACAGTCATCTCCCTTCGCCCGAGAGGCCCTACCCCACGGAAAAGCACAGGTGGCAACCTAAATGGTTCCCGACCACCATTTCAGAACACCTCCACACGGTCAAATGCGGCGATGGTCTTCGCGCCGCAGGCCTTCCATTCCGCCCCGAAGCGATCGAAATCGCGCACTCAGATGTAGGCGTCGAGGCCGCCCTGGCGGCGAAATCCTCCTGCATTCGACAGGTGCTAGGGGTTGAGGTTCTGCGAGGCGCGCCCGTGTGGCTCCGGCTCTCGCGGGCTAGACCGAGCGGCCTCCGGGCCCGGAACTGGCTGGACCCGATGAGGCTCCGGAACCGGGGGCCGGCGCGGCGGCAGGAGTCGCGCCGTCGAGGCCCAGAATATTGACGAGGGTCGAGTTGGACGGAACAATGTATTTTGTGTTTTGCGCCAACGTGTTGTTCAAGACTTCCAGGCGGCGCATCATTTCGGCGCGTTCTTTGAAATAGGTTTCCGCGGCGTTCGAGACCAGCTTGATGGCCTCCGCTTCGGCGTTGGCGCGTGTGATGCGCGCTTGGGCGTCGCCTTCGGCCTTCAGTATTTCGGATTGCTTCTTCCCTTCGGCTTGCAAGATTTGGCTCTGCTTTATGCCTTCCGCCTCCAGCACGGCGGCGCGCTTCTCGCGTTCCGCTTTCATTTGGCGCGACATGGCATCCGTAATGTCGCGCGGCGGCTCAATTTTCTGCACCTCGACGCGTGTGACTTTCACGCCCCAGCCGTTGGTGGCTTCGTCGAGAACTTCGCGCAAATTCGTGTTGATCATGTCCCGGGCAACCAGCGTTTCGTCCAGCGTGCGGTCGCCGATCAAATTGCGAAGATTCGTCTGCGCCAGTGTGGTGCACGCATAGCCAAAATCCTGCACCTCATATTGAGATTTCACAGGGTCGATCACCTTGTAATAGACCACCGCGTCCACTTCAACGGTCACGTTATCTTTGGTAATCAACTTTTGCGGCGGCACCGTGATGACCTGCTCGCGCATGTCCACACGCACGATGTCGTCCACGAACGGCAGGATGATCGTTAGTCCTGAAGGCGCCATGCCGTGATATTTGCCGAGGCGCGTGATCAATCCCTTTTCATACTGCTTGACCGTCCGCGCGCCCTTGGCCAGCGCCACGAGTCCCAATACCAGAAACACAAAAATTGCCAGAATCACCAGTCCGCCAAGAGGATCCATAGCCGCTCACCTCACTTTGAGTGTCACGCCTTCGACCGACTGTACCGTAACCCGCGCACCCAAATCCCGCGCGGCATCCTCCGCGCCCGCCAACTCCGCGCGCCAGACTTCCGCGCCGACTTTCACCATGCCGGGCTCGCTTGGCGCAATTCGTTTCGTCACCACGCCGGTTTTTCCCACCACAGCGTCCACATTGCTCGCCATATTCTTTACCGTGAGTTTGGATTTCAGCCAGCTTCGAAATAGGGCCAGGTAAAGCAGCGCGAGAACCCCACCAGCCAGCAAACCGATTCGCGCCGATCCGGCCAAGAGCCCGATTGCGCCTCCGATCGTGAGCGCCCCGCCGACCAGTGCAAGGTCAAGGCCGGTGAGCGCTCCGAGCGCCAGTTCGATGATCACGCAGATCAAGCCGCCAATGACCAACAGCCAGTTCACCCAGTTGCCCACCGGTGTGCTCCTTCGGATTCACGTACCGCGGACGATAGCATCCGCTGCAGTTGTATTCAATGTTTGCGGCGGCGACCGCTTTTGGCAAGCGGCTGGGGATGGTCGGAGGAATGGAGTTTTGACGCGGCTCTTCTGGACAAAAAGCTTACTTGTGTTTTTTGGACGGCCGGCGGGCTTTTGATTTCTTTCTTGACCGCTTCGCCTTCTTTGGATTCTCAGCTGCGGCCAATTCTCGGCGCTTTTGGACGCCCAGCCCGGCTTGTTTGCCTGGCGGCCGCGCGCAATAGCCAGCGCATCCGCAGGGACGTTGTCCGTAATCGTCGAGCCAGCCCCGATATACGCGCCATCGCCGATGCGCAAGGGCGCCACCAGCGTGCTGTCGCTCCCGACAAACACTTTGTTTCCGATCGAAGTCGGAAACTTGTGAAAGCCGTCGTAATTGCAGGTGATTGTGCCAGCGCCGATATTCGATCGTGCGCCGATTTTTGTATCGCCCAGATACGTCAAGTGCATGGCTTTGGTGCCTTCGCCGATGGTGCTCTTTTTCAGTTCGACGAAATTGCCGATCCGCGCGCCAGCCTTCAAGTGATTGTCGGGCCGCAAACGGGCAAACGGTCCGATGATCACGTGATCGTCCAGCCGGCTCCGCGCAACGACGCAATGCGGCTCGACGGTCACGGCATCGCCGAGAAGCGCGTCGGTCAGCACGCTGCCGCTGCGAATCGTGCAACGCGCGCCGATCTTAGTTTTTCCGAGAAGCTGCACGCCCGCCTCAATGACCGTGTCTTCGCCCGCAGTCACCTCGGGATCGATCAGCACCGTTTCGGGCAATTGAATGGTAACTCCCGCATCCATCATTGCCGCACGCTTCCGTTCGCGAAATATGCGGTCCACTTCCGCCAAGTCCGCGCGCGTGTTGCACCCCAGAACTTCGCGGGCGTCCGGGGCGACTTCTGCCAGAACGGTCTCGTTCTTCGCGGTCATGGCGGCGATGGTATCGGTCAGGTAAAGCTCGCGATGCTTGTTGTTGGGCTTGACGCGAGCCAGTGCCGGCCAGAGCTTGTCCAACGTGAAGCAATAGATCGCGGAGTTGATTTCGTTCAGTTCGCGCTGGTCTGGAGTGAGCTGCGATTCTTCCACGATGGCCGCGACAGTTGTCTCGGATTTGCGCAAGATGCGGCCGTAGCCCGATGGATCGGCGAGCACCGCGGTCAAGATCGTGGCAGCGGCATCTCCGGCGCGATGCGCGGCGATGAGAGCCTTGAGCGTTTCCGTGCGCACCAGCGGCGCGTCACCTGGCAAAACGACCACAAGTTTGGCCCGGCCCAGCGCGCGACGCGCGATCTGCAGCGCATGCCCGGTTCCGTGCTGCGGCTGCTGCAGAACAGTCTCCGCGCCAAAGGGCGCAACCGCCGGCGCGACTTGCTCGGCCTGGTGCCCCACGACGACAACCGTTTGCTTCGCACCCAATGGCGCGCACGCGCGGACCACATGTTCGATGAGCGTGCGGCCCCCCGCGCAGTGCAAAACCTTTGCCAGGCTGGATTTCAGCCGCGTGCCTTTTCCTGCGGCAAGAATAACAATGGCCAGATCGTGATTGGACATGAGGGTACTATTCTCGCCTCAGTGCCTCATCTTTGACAATCGCGAGGAGCAAAGCTGCGGGACAATGTGTTCTGGGCGTAATCCAGGTTCTTGACTAGAGTCGTGCACCAACGGGTCTCCAAAACAGACGTCCCCCCGAAGGAGAAGCAGGTCATGCCAACATGTCCACGCTGTTCGTCGTCGGTCGAGGCCGATGTGTCGTTTTGTCCCACGTGTGGCAACAGTCTCGGCGGGGCCTCCGCTCCCCCCGTTGCAAGAATTCCCGTATCTCCTGCAATTCCAGTAGCTTACGCCGGACCACAAGAGACCAGCGGGAAGGCCACTGCAAGCCTGATCTGTGGGATCGTCGCGTACCTGATTCTGCCGTTTTTTGCTGCTATCCCAGCGATCATCCTGGGGCACCTGGCGCTGTCGGATATCAAAAAAAAGGCGGGCCAGTTGAAAGGAAATGGGCTCGCGATAGCTGGCATGGTGATGGGTTACGCCCAGGTGGTGCTCATTCCGTTCATTTTGATCATCGCCGCTATCGCAATCCCGAATCTGCTTCGTGCGCGCATGGCGACGAATGAATCTTCCGCGGTGGGCACCTTGCGAACCTACCACAGGGCGATGGTGAACTATGCGACCCAGTGTCAGAACATCGGATTCCCAGCGTCTGTGACGAACCTCGGCGCTGGTAGTGGAGACTGCCAGGGAGCCGAGCTCGTTGATGCGCTCCTCGCTGCGCCGGCTGCGATCAAGAATGGCTACAGGTTCTTCTACTCGCCAGGCTCCGCAGATAACCTTGGGCACGTTGTCAGCTACACGATTAACGCCGACCCTGTAAGCGAAAATACGAGCGGAATGCGGCATTTCTTCACGGATGAGAGCGGAGTGATCCGCTCCAGCACGGGGGGCACCCCAGCCAGCGCGGATAGCCCGCCGATTCGGTAGCCTTGCGTTCTGTCCTTAGGAAGTGATGCAATTCCACGGGGTTTCCGAATGCGGGTGTGACTAGTCGGTGGCAGGCGCAGGAGAGAGCGTGGTCAGCTGAATTTCGCGTTCGACAGGCGCTGTTTCCCCGGTCGTAATGGTCCATAGGGAGGGGTCAGCAAGCAGCCGGCTCACAAGCTGCGTGTGGAGCGCATGGCCTGCCTTATAGGCCTCGACGCGTGCCAGCAACGGCAAACCCGCCAAAGCCAAATCGCCAATCAAATCCAGCGCTTTGTGGCGACCAAATTCATCCGGAAAGCGCAGGGGCCCGTTCCTAACGCCGTCGTTGGTCAGTACGATCGCGTTTTCCAGCGATCCACCGCGTATCAAGCCCATCGAGCGCAGAGGCTCGATGTCCCGCTCGAAACAAAACGTGCGCGCGCGCGCCAGGAGGTGCCGGAAGGTGTCCGGACTTACCACCATCTCGACTTCCTGCTGACCCACAAGAGGATGCGGGAAATCCACGTAGCAGCGCACACGAAATTCGTCCGCAGGATAAATGCCGATGCGCCGGTCTCCTTCCTCAACTTCCAGAGCCTCCAGCACCTTCAAATAGCGGCGCTTGCGGCGCAGCTTGCGAACGCCGGCGTGCTCAAGCATCTGCATGAAAGGCTCCGCCGAGCCGTCTAGAATGGGAATCTCGATCGAATCGATGTCGATATAGATGTTGTCGATGCCGCAGGAATAGATCGCCGCGAGGAGATGCTCGGTGGTCGAGAGCAAAACTCCCTGCTTCATTAAGCTGGTGGCATAGCTGACGCGCGCGACGTTGTGGCCCTGCGCTTCGATGGGAAAATTGTCCAGGTCCGTGCGGCGAAACACGATGCCGGTGTCCGCGGGAGCCGGGAGCAGGCGAACGTGCCCGAACATCCCGGTGTGAAGACCCACACCTTCGGCCGATGCCTCTCTAGCTATCGTGGATTGAAACATAGCCCTCTAGTAAGATAGCATGTTGTTGGCCAGGGTTTCACCTCTTTGTCCATATTTTTCAGTAACTTATCGGAATACAGAGGCCTGGCTTGTGTCCTGGTGTGTCTATTACGCATCATTTTGCCTGCTAGGCGTGTCTTAGACCCAACCCGGCTTGCCCTTCCATAACGCATTTCGTTTTTATCAGGCTTCCTTTCTCATTCCAGCCGCGTCCCATCTTCTGGGAGTGCTATAATACAAAGTCTGTTTTTTGTGGCAACGTTGGCGTTGCTTCTAAAAGGGCACAGGTGAGGCATGAATCGAGCGGCTCGCATGGGGGTTCTTTGCGTATCGGTGGTTATCTTTTGTTACGCCGGGCTGGGTCACGTCCTCGGCCGCACGCCAGACGACAAAGCGTATAAGTCGCTCACGGTCTACAGCGAAGTGCTGCAAAAAATTCAGCAGGACTACGTCGACGAGCCCAATCTTCACTTGGTGACCTCGGGCTCGCTCCACGGCCTGCTGGAATCTCTGGACGCCCAGTCGAGCTACCTGACCGCGCGGGAGTACGCGGAATACAAGCAAAAGCAGGCCGCGAATGTGAGCGGCGACGCCGGCCTCACCCTGAGCAAGCGTTTCGGCTACATTATTGTGGTTTCGGTTTTGCCGGATAGTCCTGGCGAAAAAGCGGGCATCCACAGCGGCGACATTTTTGAATCCGTCGCGGGCTTCACGACACGCGACATGTCTGTTGGCCAGGCCATGAATTTTCTGCGCGGCCAGCCTGGCACCGGAGTGAAAGTTGGGGTCATCCGCCGTGGCAAGGCGGACCCTGATGAAGTGGACCTGGTGCGCGAGAAGCTCGGCGCCGCGAAGATCGTAAGCGCCAAGGCTGATCCGGACATTCTCGTCCTGCGCCTGCCTTCGCTCGATCCGGGACGCGCCGACGAGATTCGCGGGCGGCTCCTGGACGCAGAAAAGCAGGGCTTTCACAAAGTGATTTTGGACGTTCGCGAATGCGGCCGCGGCCCGGTTTCGGAGGCTATTGCCGTCGCCAAACTTTTTGTTTCTTCCGGGACGTTATCGACGCTGCGCGGGCAAACCGTTACCACCCAAGTATTCTCCGCCGATCCCGGTAAGGTGGTTTGGAAGGCGCCTGTTTCCCTGCTCATCGATCCAACGACCTCCGGCGCCGCGGAAGTGCTGGCGTCCGCAATGGTTGCCAGCCATCGCGGCGATGTGGTTGGCGAGCGCACTTTTGGCCTGGCCTCGGAGCAAAAGCTGATCTCGCTCGATGACGGAGCCGCGCTCTTCCTGACCGTCGCGAATTATTACAACGGAGACGGAAAGTCCATTCTCGAGGAAGGCGTTGTGCCCTCCGAGGTTGTGCGTGCTTCGGCCGAGGATGACACGGATACCGCCGATGACGAAAACGGTTCGGCCGATGCGCAGAAAGAACCTGTGCCGCCTCGACCGTTGACTCCCGAGGATCCCATCTTCCGCAAAGCTCTCGAACTCTTGAAGGCTCCACAGAAAAAAGCCGCCTAGCGCTCTGTGTTCTTGCGGCGCGAGGCACCCACGCAAATTTCTGCCCGCCAAGGCCAGCGCCGCAGGCGCCTGGTGGCCTTTCCACTCGCTTTGCTCTTTGTAGGGGCTCTTCTTTCCTGGGGCTGCAAGAGCGAGCAAGAAAAACGTCTGTCCCCTGCTAGGGTCCACGGTATCACTCGCGAAATGATGCGCGCCTCCGCGGGATTCGGCAAACAACCCGGAGACCTTGCCTCGCACTTACAGTTTGATGGCACACATGCCGACCGCGTGGATGACCTATTCGTGGTACTGCCTGCTGGCGCCTCCGAACAAACCCAGCGCGAATCGCTAGCCCGCCTCATCCAGTCACTGGACCGCATCGCCACGTCGAACCATCTGACGCGCGACGAAGGGACAAAGTCTGGAGCGCTGCTGCGGCTCGATTATCGCAGCGCGGGCGCCATTACGAATTCGGTCCATATCCTTGTTCCCAGGGCGGCGCGCGCTGCTTCTCCGGTCGCTCCGCGCCAGGGCGAGAAAAACGGAACAGCGCGCCTGGCCATCATCCTGGATGACCTGGGCAGCGATCGCGCCGCCGCTGACGCGATATTTGCTTTGCCTTATCCCCTGACCATCTCGGTTCTGCCCCATCACGCGCATTCGGTCGAGATCGCCGAACAAGCGCATCGCCGCGGCTACGAAGTCCTGTTGCATCTCCCCATGCAATCGGTCGGAAACGAAACCCCCGAAGCTCAGGAACTGCATCCCGGCATGCCCGCGGACGACATTCCCGTGCTTTTCGAGCAGATGATCGAGAGTGTTCCCAACGCAGCCGGCGTCAATAATCATCAAGGCTCAGAAGCCACTGCCGATCCCGCACTCATGGAAGAACTGATGCCCGTTCTTCAGAAATGGAATCTCTTCTATGTCGACAGCCGAACGACCGCCGCGACGGTGGCCTACGACACCGCCCAGCGACTGGGAGTGCGGTCCGCATTCCGCAATGTTCCCTTCCTTGACGATGTCCGAGAAGTTTCCGCGGTGCGCACGCAGATCGAGCTGGCTCTGCGCGGCGCCAAGGAAAAGGGAGAAGCCATCGCTATCGGTCATCCCCACCAGGCTACACTCGAGGCGCTAAGCGAGGTTCTGCCACGGGCAGAAGCGCGCGGTGTGCACCTCGTTTACGCCTCCGACCTTGTCCACTGATTTTTTTTTACCCTTCGAGCCGTAAGCGTTTCAGGCCGGGGCTATAAGGCCTCCTTTCAGGGAGCGGAGGATATCAATGGATGGTCGGGGCCTTTCTCACGCCATGCTTGGCTGCGAGGGTACAAGCGGTCAAAAACGAAAAAGAAAACAGCGAGGATTAGAAAATCGAACACGCTTCCTTCGGGTCCGGGTGTGCCTCCCGTCAGCCAGTTCGGTCCATGCAGTGTCGCGTTCGAAAGATGGCCCGGGAAAACCATCCCACTGTCCGGAACGGAAAAGAGAAACGTTTCTCCGAAATCGAAACTGGCGTGCATCCCGAGCGCAAACCACAAGCTTCCCGTACGCTGCAGCGTGAAACTCCAGAACAGCCCCACGAAAACCACGCCAACCACGCCCACCCAGCCCTCGCCGGCATTTTCGAGGTGGACAGCGCCAAAGCAAACGGAGAGGAGAACGGCTGCCGGCCAAAAGCCGATGCCCTCCGCCAAAGTGTAGAGCGAGTAGCCGCGGAAGAAAAATTCCTCGAACAGACCAACCACCACAAAAAAAATGCCCCAGAACAAGGCCCACTTGGCGATCGCTACACCGTGTTCCGCCAGGCTTCCGAAGGAATAGCCGCCCAGCGCCGCGATCAGTCCGATCAGAGCAAGAATCTCCAAGAGGCCAAAGAGGCAGCCGAGCCAAAACGGTCTCCCGAAGGCGCCGCGCACGGGCAGCCCGTAGACGCCGGTTGGCCGTTGTTCGATTCGGGACATTATCCAAGCCGCGAGGAATGCGGCGAGGAAGCTTGCCAATTCGCCAAAGAATTGAAATCTGGGAGAAAAGACACCGCGCGTCGGCCGGAAGAATAGCCCGAGAAGGAAAATGGAAACGGTCCACAAGACAAAGAAAATCGCAAGGTAGATCAGCAGCCGCCAGCCCGCGCGCAAGCCGGCTTCATTCAAAAACAGACTGCGAAATCCGCTGGCGGGCGGAGGTGAAGTTCCGTCGACCTCGCGCGGGGTGCCAAAGTTGTCCTCAGGCATTCATCGCTCCAACAAAACCCGCGCCAGCCGCTCCCCCTTCAGACGTCGGTCTGCGCGCCGCAGTGAGCAGGCACACGCGCCAATGCCAACGGCATGCCGCGATCTTGAAAGCAAACTTCACTCCTGAATGTGAATTCAAAATAGCACAGACTTGCGCGGGGGTTCGCACATCTCTTTCTGGTCGTCTAAATTGCTGCTCGTTTCTTTTGCTCTTTGGCGCGACGTCATATCTTACTGCCCGACCTTAACCGCGGCGGCTCCCAGAATGCGTCGGTTCTTTTTTTCTTGCACGAAAACGACGGCTTGCAAATTCTCCAAATTCCATTTCGCATCCAGTTTCACGGCCGCTTCGGCCTGGAATCCTTCCTCGCCGTTCTTCCCCATAACGCCGATCACTTTAAATTCCCGAACCACCGGCGAATGGTGCAGCTCCACCCCTGAATTCTCCCCGGCTTTTACGGCGGAGTGCAGCCCGCTCTCGGTGATCGCCAGGACGATTTCCGCCGTGTCTCGAGGCGCGATGCTCGCTAGCTTCTCGACGTTCACCTTAAAAGCCACCGATTTGTTCTGCACCGGCGAAATCTCGCTGATCTCGATTCTGGTTTTCTTGATGGCCGCTGCCTTCTCGATCTCCTGGCGGGCCACCGCTCCACGGCTGCCAACGAATCCTTCCATCCCGTCCACCACCATTTCCGGTGTGTAGGGATTGCCGTTGTGCAGCCTCCCGGCGTATTCATATTGCCGGGCGGTCCACAGGGCGGAGGAAAAAGGGTCTCGCCAGCCCTGCTGATCCCAGTAATCCACGTGCTCCTCCAGGGCGATGATCTCCGCGGATCCGAGCGGTTGCCGGCTGGCAAGCTCCGCCAGAAGGGCGTCTGCCGGAGGACAACTCGAGCAACCTTCTGAGGTAAAAAGCTCAACAATCACCGGCACGCGGGCAGCTGCGCCCGGGTTCGTTTGCGTCTCGACGCCAGAACTTGCCCGCAATCCCCAAACCAAGAACCCCGCTAGAAAGACCGAACCAACTGCAGCCATCCATCTCATAAGAACCAGCTCCAAATTCCAGTTAATCTGATGCCCAGTAGGCCGGCAAGAAACCTTCCCCGGAGGGAAAACTTGCTGACAATCCTTAACCGCACTGCTATACTTAACCGGTTATTGCCCGCTGTTTTCCGAAAATCCGCCCTTAACCGGTTTACGGAGGCAAGCCTGTGCCCCATTCTTCGGCTTCCCTGGAACTCATCGGTGGTAGGCTTTGCCTCGATTTCGCCAACGAACTCAGCCCATCTTCCGATTTTTCCTGGGAAGAACTCCTCCGTTTTCTTCTGGTTACCAGAATCATTTCCTCGGAGCGCAGTGCGCAGCTCCTAGCACTCCCCCAGAATGACCCGCAAAGCGCCGGCACACTGCTCGGCAAAGCGCAAAGACTGCATGCTTCCCTGCAGCTGACCTTCAGCGCGCTCCTTCAGAAAGAAACTCTGTTGCGCGATTGGGTCGAGCCGATCAATGACGTTTTGCGCGTCACCGAAGGCCACGACGAGATCCTCGAGCAGAACGGCAAATGGGGCCTGGAATTCGTCGCCCGCGAAGGTGGCTTGGACTGGCTTCTCGCGGCCATCGCCCGTTCGGCAGCCGAGCTCATCACAGAAGGCGCCACTGCCCGCCTGCGCGTCTGCTCCAACCCGCACTGCGGGCTGCTTTTCTATGATACCTCACGCACGCGCCGCCGCCGCTGGTGCTCCATGTCCCGTTGCGGCAATCGGCACAAAGTCCGAGCCTTTTCCCGCCGCCATTCCGCAGGCCGCCGGTAAAAAGAACAATTCCTCGGCGACAAATCTCGCGGGCCTACTTCACGTATTTGGGCGCTTGGCCCTTCGACCACGGATCGTAGCTGTGCGCGAAAGCCAGCCGCTCGGCTAGCGGCGGATGCGAGTACAGCCAGAAGGTAATAAACTCGGGCGGATTTGGATCTGCCAGGTCCACTTCTCCCAGTATCTGGAAGGAATGCGCCGCGACCTCAGAGGAATCGGGAATAATTCCGTGCGTAACCTCCAGGCCATAGACATCGGCGGCATGCTCCTCGATCCGCGAGAATCCGTTGGCCAGCGGTGCGGCAAGAAACATTCCCATCTCTATGAGGAGCAACAGCACAGCGAAGGATGCCCAATCTTCAGGGCCATAAATTCTCCAAGTCCCGCCCCAGCGGCCCAAAGTCCAGTGCAACGCGCGGAAGAGCGCATAAAACCCAAATAACATCAATGCCGCAGCAAACAAAAGTCCTTTCCAAATGTGCCCCAGAACATAGTGTCCCAGCTCATGCCCGACAATGAAGAGCGTTTCGTCGGCCGTAGCCTTCTGAATCGTGGTGTCCCAAATCACCACGCGCTTCGATGCTCCCAATCCGGTTACATAGGCATCGACTTCGTTGGTTTTTTCGCTGGCCCGCATCAGGAACATGCGCTCGGCTGGAATCGGCACACCCGCATGTCTGGTCAAGTTTTCGATGGAGGCGACAAGGTCCGGGTGCTCCGCGCGCAGGGGCTCGAACGTATTGAAAAGCGGATCGACAAGCCAAGGGCTGATCAAGACCAGGAACAGCGCGACGGGCAGCGCAGCAAACCATAAATACAGCCACCAGCGCCGCGGGCTCCGACGCATGATCGCGGACAGTATCAGCGCGAAAATCAAAGCAAACCCCACCATCAGCAACTGCTCCTTAGTCCAATCCAAGAGCCAGGGACCCCATCTTTCTACCGACATTTCATAGCGCAGCGAGAGCAGATGTCCATACAATCGAAGCGGCAGGGCAACGACATCCACGGTTAAAACGAGCAGCGGGACGAAAAGCAGCGCCTGTAGCCACCTCTTGTCGCTGATGCTCTCGGCCCAATCCCGAAACTTCGCGGCCATCCCGAGGCGCAAAACAACCACCAGCGCCAAGATGTTGAGGCCAACCGAAATGAAATACATGGTGTAGGCTGCGCGCGAATAGGTGACCGCCTTTTCATAGCGGTCAGACGAGAGGACATATTCCGCGTTTTTTGGCGGCTGCGGTGCCGCAGGCGGAGCGGATGGCGTTTCCGTAGGAGCCGAAGGCGCCGGCAAGGTCTGCGCCGAGAAGGGCTGCGCGTTCGCCGAGACTGCGGCCCGCGTGCCTGCGCAAATCCCCGTGGAGAGAAACAAGCTCAGACAAAGCAGCACCCCGAAACGGTGAAAACAGACACACCGCTCCATCCAGACCTCCTCGCAAACCACCGAACCGAGCCACAGTGCGCTACCGACCAAGGGCGCACGGGGCGCGAGTATGCCCCACGAAGCGCCAGCGCGCAAGACGGGATGTCCTGGGACAGCAGTTTCGGAAGCTTAGCAGGGGGCAGTCTTAAACAGCCGTTTTCGCCGGGGATGACCAGCTGGAGCGGGCGCGCTTGGCGATCGCACCCTAT
>Ga0210384_10005296_pt1 | contig 14107 bp, 10 predicted proteins | sample IncBWH2MmetaG_FD_160574 | JGI IMG/M metagenome (GOLD analysis project Ga0210384, IMG submission 160574) | Forest soil microbial communities from Barre Woods Harvard Forest LTER site, Petersham, Massachusetts, United States - Inc-BW-H-2-M | ecosystem: Environmental > Terrestrial > Soil >...
GCCACGGACCACGATCATGGATTCAAAATCGCCGCTGTTCCCGATAGCGCGGCAACGAGTGGCACGGCTGGGTTAGTTTTCACTTCTCCACAAGACTGTTGGCAGCTCAAACAGGGCGAAACGACCACGATTGAATTCTTGGCCCGAGCGTCAGGCACGTACACGTTCAGGTGTTGCCATACTTGCGGTCTGGGCCATCGGGGGATGAAGGGCCAGATTGTTGTGGATTAGCGCGTGCAGGCGAGCTCAGGAAGAGCAATGTGCCTTGGTGGCATCGGAGCAATGCGTCGATAGCAGCGAGCGCGACTATTCTTCCTCTATCTCGTCGTTAGATTCTCTGGTTCAGCGCAGAAGGCCGATACGGCGCAGAAGGTCTTCGAAGCGCGGATCTGAGCGGAGAGGATCGAAGCCTGGCCGCAGCAGGGCGCCCGGATTAAATCGCTCTTCGTAGCTTCTTTCGAGCCAGTTCATCGCTTGACCCGAATCCCCAAGAGATACATAAACCACAGCAATCTCCGAAGCACGCGAATATCCGGGGCTGGAGCCCTTTTTCAATTCGCCCAGCAGCTTTACTGCCTCGTTCCGTTTACCGGATCCTGCGTAGGCGCGGGCAAGGTTGGCTATGACCGTCGGGCTGCCCCCGGAAAGCTGGGCGGCTTTTTCCAGTTCCGCGACCGCCTCGTCGAGCATCTTTTTTTGGAGGTAGGCCTGACCAAGTTGCTGATGTGCGAGAGCGAAATTGGGATCCATTTCTATGGTCTTGCGGCTCTGTCGTATCGATTCGTCATAAGAATGCGCAAGGACAAGGAGCTCTGCCAAATCGGCGTTAATGATGAGGGACAGCGGATCCAGGTTCTCTGCTTTTCTCATTTCCACGACTGCTTCGTCGTAGTTCCCTACCAGGGCTAGATGCCACGAGAACCAATGGTGGGCGGTGGCATAGCCTGGGTTCAGTTCAATGGCCCGGCGGAATTCTCCTCCGGCGGCGGCGAAATCCCAGTCGAAGCCATCCAGGCAGAACGCCAGCGAATTGTGGGCTTCGCCAAGCGCGCTGTCCAATTCCAGAGCTTTGATCGCCGCGGCTTTCGCTTTCGGGAGTGCCTCCTTGGGGGTCATCACGGCATACTGCCAGTCTCCCAACAAAGCATACGTGTCGGCTAAGCCAGAATAAGCTTGGGCATATTTCGGGTCCTCCTCGATAGCCTGATTGAAGTAAGCCAGGGCCACCTTCAAACCATCCGCCGTTCGCTTATTCCAGAAGTAGCGACCTTTGAGATAGGACTCGTAAGCTTCTGGATTAACAACCTTTATAGTTTTCAGGGCTGCTTGTTCCTGCGGATTTAAATTGATCCGAATTTGATCTGCAATGGCTCTCGCCACCTGGTTTTGCAGCGCCAAGGTGTCCCGCAATTCACCCTCATAGCTCTCGGACCATAAGTGCTTGTCCGAGGAGGCTTCGATCAATTGCGCGGTGATGCGAACCTGGTCGCCGGAACGGAGGACAGTTCCTTCCACGACGGCGTCCACATTCAGTTCTCGGGCGATCTGCGGGAGAGGTTTGCGTGCATGTTTGTAAGCCATCACCGAGGTGCGCGAGATCACACGCAGAGCGCTGATCTGCCCGAGATCGGAAATCAACTCGTCGGTCATTCCATCGGCGAAGTATTCCTGAGACGCATCGTTCGAGAGGCTTTCGAGGGGAAGAACAGCCAAGGAGCGAATGACGGGGGACGGGCGGTTCCAGGAGTGCAGTTTCCAGGCGGCGAGCGGCGCCGTCAGAAGAAGCAGCGCGAATGCAGAAATTCTCCACCCGAGTGACGACCGAATTTCCCTGGGTTTTCCGGATTTGCCTACGAGATTCGCGGGATCACCGGATCCTGGCTCGAGAGGAAGCTCGGTTGCGAGTTCAGCGCTGCGAACAGCAGCCGCGTCGGCAGGTTTTACTTCCGCGAGGAAGCGGTAGCCGCGACGCGCAACCGTTTCTACAAAGCGTGGACTTTCTGCCGAGTCGCCGAGGGCTTCGCGGATTTTGCTGATCGCTTTGTTGAGTCCGTGGTCGAAATCGACGAACGTGTCCTCGGGCCAGAGTTTTTTCTGAAGTTCCTCGCGAGTCACGACCTCGCCGGGGTGCTCCAGCAGCATGGCCAGTGTCTGGAAGGGCTGTTCCTGAACGCGCACTCGCAGGCCGTGCTTGCGCAATTCGCCGGCACGAAGATCCAACTCAAATACCCCAAAGCGGACCCGCGCGTGGCGATGAAGGTCGTCTTGCATGAGAAGGTGAATGCCCAGCGAAGGTGAGTGTACCACCCCGGGCCGAGTGCACCAGGACCAAAGATGGGGACATCTTCCTGTAAGTCTTTTATAGACCTGCAGTTACCAGGGGACCGCCATTCCAGCGGAAAGGAACTGCCCGTCCATTGAATCGATCTCCGCCGCGAACCATAGTCAGGCCGTCAAGCGAAGGATAGGACGCGGTGCCGTCCGAGGGAGTCTTTCATGTTCGAGGACGAGCAGCTTAAGGGCTTTGAGCAGGCTGTCTTGCCGCATCTTGACGCCGCCTACAATCTCGCGCGCTGGTTGCTGCACAATGACCAAGACGCCCAGGACGTCACCCAGGAAGCATACTTACGCGCTTTCCGATTCTTTCCCGGCTTCCGCGGTGGCAATGCGCGTGGCTGGCTCCTGAAAATTGTCCGGAATACTTGCTACTCCTGGTTGCAGGCAAACCGGCCGCTGCAAAACGCCGCGGAATTTGACGAGAACCTTTTCCCTGCTGATTCTCGGGTTCCCAATCCAGAAGAAGCTGTGCTCCAAAACGACAGCGACGCTTTGGTGCGAAAAGCGTTGGAGAAGCTCCCTTCGAGTTTTCGGGAAGTACTCATTCTTCGCGAACTCGAGGGGATGTCATATAGAGAGATCGGGGACATCACCGGCATGCCCGCAGGCACCGTGATGTCGAGCTTATCGCGTGCACGGGGCCGCCTGCGTCAAATTCTGACAGGTCTGATGGGCGGAGACCCAGCGTCAAGTTCCCGGCGAATAACCGTTGTGAACAATTGATTGCCTGAGTCTGGATCATCCGTAATCTGCAAATCTCATGCGTAGCAGGGCCCTCGGTTTCCGTCCGGGCGGTGAGAATTCAAGAACGCTTGAAGAAGGGGAAGGATTGATAGAGGCATTCCATCATGACGTTTCTCTTCGCTGAGGAAAGCGTCCATGACTTGGCGACCGAAATACCAACAATTTTATTCCCACCTCCCAAACATCCCTCGATCGGGGAATATTCAAGCCCATGCGGGGTCTTACACACTGAAGACAATGAAATGTCTCGTAATTCAAAACCGCATGGAACAAGGAGATTTGAAATGATCTGGGCTCGACATTTGAAACTATTTACGAAGTTAGGCGCGGCTGCTCTTGCACTAGGCGCTTTGGCGACCAGCGGGAACGCGCAGATTGCATATCAAGGCAAGTTCACGCTGCCAACTGAGACTCACTGGGGAACCGCCACACTGCCGGCTGGCGATTACACCTTTGTCATGTCACCCGCAAGCTCTCAATACAGACTTTACATCCGGGGAGCGCGAGTCGACGCCATCATCATGGCCGCTACAACCGACGACCGAGCTGTTGCAGACCACGCGCAATTGAACCTGGTGGACATCGCCGATGTGCAGACCGTCCAGACCTTCGATGCACCGGAATTGGGAGTGACGCTTTTCTACGTTACGCCCACACAAAAGCACGTGGGACACAAAGAAGCCCATCAAAAGACAGCTGCACAGACCCCGCCTGCGACGAAAGTGAGTGAAAACAGAACTTCCATCGCAGTCTACGCTGCGGGGCGCTAAGGAAAGAAGTTATGCAAGTCACAGCAAACGCCGGGGGCAGAAAGCTGGTGGTTGGGATCCCCGGCAAGGCCCATGGTAGCGAAGCGGCGTAGCCTGAATTGGGATGCGCGCTCCCGCGCGGAATGCATCTCGAAGAAGGCTGCGCCGCCAGTCTCTCCTGACGCCGGCGGTGAGCTGAGTGAAGCGGAAGCCATCCGGCGAGCCTCGGACGGCGATCGCACCGTATTTGAATACCTCTACCGGTTACATGGCCGGCGTGTGTATGCCCTATGCCTGCGCATGGTAGGAAACCCGGCCGAAGCTGAGGATCTAACTCAAGAAACCTTTTTGCTTCTGCTGCGCAAAATTCACACCTTCCGCGGCGAATCGGCCTTCTCTAGCTGGTTGCACCGACTGGCGGTTAACCTCGTGCTGATGCGTCTGCGCAAGAAGTCGCCACCAATCGTCTCGATCGAAGCGGCACTCGACCCGGACGATGAAACCCCTTCGCCTCTCCTCGCGTCAATGATTGGTGCGCCTGACTTGCTGCTGGAGGGATCGATTGACCGGATAAATCTCGAACGCTGCATCGCGCGGTTGCCCGTGGGCTACCGCACGATATTTGTCTTGCATGACATCCAGGGATATGAGCACCACGAAATTGCCGGGATATTGGGGCGCTCGGTAGGTGTTTCCAAATCGCAGCTACACAAAGCCCGCACGCGGCTGCGTGAACTGCTCCACGAAGTTCAGCGCGAAAAGAACCGCGATGAGCGAATGGCAGCGGCCAAGACACGTTCCCGAGCCAGCGAAGCTTTGCTCGTGTAGTGTTCCATCGGGGCCAAGGACGACAGATATGCTGGAGGTAAGTTTTCTTTCGGAGATCGACCTTTTCAAACATCTTCCTGATTCCTGCCTCGAGGCGCTTGAGAAAGACAGCAATGTATTGAATTGCAGCGCTGGGCATCTGTTTTTTCAGCCCGAGCAGACTGGCAGAGTGCTCTTTGTCCTGGAAAAGGGCTCCGTTCGCACTTTCAGAACCTATGGCGATAGAACGCTAACCATCACAGTGCTTCAGCCTCCCGCCATTTTCGGCATGATAGGCTGCTTTGGCCAGGGAAAGTACTACGTCTCCGCGGAAGCTCTCGAGGATTCACGCGTTCGCATGATCTCGCGCGACAGTATCCAGGCTCTTCTAGAATGCGCTCCTCGGATGGCTCACGAGCTGGTCGACCTCATGAGCGAACGAACGAAGCTCTTTCTCCTCAGGATGGAAATGCTTGCTCGCAAGGGTTTGATTCCTCGTCTCGCAACCCTGTTGTTAGAGAAAGCGGAGAACGGAGTAGTGGCTGGCATGACTCATAAAGAGCTGGCCGAACACCTGGGCCTTCATAGGGAATCCATAACGGCCACACTGGGTGAACTCCGAAGAGCGGGCATTATCACGATACAACGGAAGACGATACGTATTCTTCAGCGCAAGCGACTCGAACGCGCCGCCCAGGAATAGAGTACCGTTCGCACCCCTCGCACTTTTGTAAGGATTGTTACATTTCCATTCCGCAACCAGCTTCGACCAACGGTCCTCTAACACCAAGAAAGACATCGGCTTCCAGTGCGCGCGCCTTCATCGCTCGCTCTGAAGGCCAGGTGTTCGATGGCCCTTGCGATAGAGCAAGGCCGTCAGCCAGACGGGGCCGCTGCGGCCATTGCGTATTTCGTGCCGCCTAGGAAGTATTTGGACAAAAACGGGAGGATCTCGATGCGGAAGTCAGCTGTAAGGCTGGTAGTTACGGTTAGTATTGTTTGCTTGCTTTCGATTTCGGCCTATGCCGATATTACAGGTGACATTCAAGGCACAGTCCTGGATGCCACTGGGGCCGGCGTAGCCGAAGCTAAAATCACCATTAGGAATTTGAGTACCGGCGCAATTCGGACCCTCGTTGCCAGCCAAGCAGGTGAATTTTCGTCCCCGCAAATGGACATTGGAAGCTATCAAGTAACCGTCGAAAAGGATGGGTTTAGGTCATTCTCGCAAACGGTCATTGTGCGAAGCGGCGAAAGGACCCGCATCGAGGCACTGATGCAGATCGGAAAGGTGACCGAGACGGTGGAAGTGGGAGCGAGCGCTCTTCCGACACTTGACGTAGCCACAGCCCAAATGAGCGATTCGCTCAATGCGGAAGAAGTTCTTGCCCTTCCCAATCAGGCTCGCGACCCAGTCGTTTATGCGACGCTATCTCCAGGGACTGTTCCTATCTCCGTCAACAATCCCTTTCTCGGGGCCGGAAGCTTTAACTCCAACGGCTCGCGCGGCCGATCAAACAACATTACTTTGGACGGCGTCACAGCCACCGATGTCAACGTAACCGGTGAGTCTGGCGCAGCCTTTGTACAGGACAGCGTTGCGGAAGTAAAAATCATCACCAACAATTTTGATGCCGAGTTCGGGCGCAATTCCGGATCACAGGTACAGCTGTTAACCAAAAGCGGAACTAATTCCTATCACGGTTCGGCGTATGAGTACTTCCAGAACAGCGGTTTGGGAGACGCTCGTGGCTACTTCACGCCCGCTGGCGGGCCAGTCCCGAAGATCGTGCAAAACCAGGGTGGAGTGACTTTCGGCGCGCCGATCGTCAAGGACCACACCTTCTTTTACGGTTCCTGGGAGGTCGATCGAACGGCCGGTTCGGGACAGTCTGTCGTCGCTAACGTTCTGACGCCGGCGCAGGCGGCAGGCATCACGAATCCTACTTCTTTAGCGATTTTTAAGGCCGATGGCGGTTTCACTTCCCCGACGGGAAGTTTGACCGAGGCTTCGGCCAACACGTTGCATGGAGACACCTGGACGCTGCGCGTCGATCAGGTCTTGCGCGGCGGGAAAGACACCCTTTTTGTCAAGTATGGCCAGAGTCCTTCGGTGGTCGTCAGTCCCGGTCTTACTTTCGTAGGCACAAATCTACCGGGCTTTGGCGCATCGAATACGACCGAACCTCGCGACATCACGATCGGCTATACCTCGGTACTTACCGCCAACCTCGTTAATTCCTTTCATTTTGGCTTCGGGCGGTCCAATCCACAATTCCCAGTGAATTCTCCGTTCAAACCTGGCCCTCAGGTTTTCTTCGGCGATGGAACCTCTTCGTTTGGAGAGTCCGACATTATTCCGCAAGGACGAACGCAAAACACGTTTCAATACGCGGACACGGTCTCCTGGACGAGAGGACGGCACACGCTTAAGTTCGGCGCCGACCTTAACCGCTACCAGGCGCCCAGCACTTTTCCGGCAGAGGGATTGGGAATCCTTGCCTATGCGAACATCGCGGCCTTCCAGGCTGGAACGCCTACGGAGTGGCAGCAGCTACTGGGCCCCACCGACCGGCACAACTTCGCGCTCGATGCCTTTGGATTCGTCCAGGATGACTTCCGCGTGACGAAGACGCTGACACTCAATCTCGGATTTCGTTGGGAGAGTTCTGGAGGCGTATCAGAAGGACGTAATCTGATCTCCAACCTTGATCCGAACAATCACACGCCTATTGGCTCGCTGGGCGTTGGCGCCCTTGGCGGGGTCGACCTGGGAGGCACGGCGTTCCGCCGCAACTATAATCCGGCGCCCCGCTTGGGCTTTGCCTGGAACCCTGGCAGCGGTAAGTTCGTTTTCCGCGGCGGCTATGGCATCGCCTACGATTTCATCTATCAAAATCCGATTACCAACCTGCGATTCGCGCCGCCGTTTACGAGTACAATTACCCTCGGCGCATCCTCGTTCACCGGCGGCAATACGGTTGCGAATTTGCTTGCCGGCACGGCACCGGCGCAAATGGCGGCCCTGGCCGGTTTGGGAACGTTTTCTCCGGCCGTGTCCGACTTCGGAAATTTTTCTCCAGTGGCCCAAAACCTCCAAAACCCCCGCAATCAGCAATGGAATTTTGGAGTGGAGTACCAGGCGCCGCACGATCTAGTTCTGAAAGTCACCTACGTCGGAAGCCACAGTGATCGCCTGCAGGTCAGCCAGCCGATCAACCTCGTGAATCCCGCCAACATCCCGGCCGCTCCGACCAGTCTTGCAGATCAGACCGCGCGACAGCAGGAATTCATCAACGCTTCCCTAAGCGAAATCGGCGGCAATGCGGTTACCCCTACCGGGTTGAACACGCTGATTGACCAACGCTTCGACAATATTACTCAAGTACAAAGCACCGGGACTTCAAGCTACAATTCGCTTCAAGTGGAGGGCATTCGCCGGTTCAAGAATGGCCTTACCTTCGACGCCAACTACACCTGGGCGCACAGTATCGATGACATTTCCGACGCTCTGAACGTGTTGATCAATGACAGCGCAGTCCCTCTGGACGCCTCGAAGCCCATATCCTTCCAACGTGCCAATTCTGAGTTCGATATCCGCAATCGCATCGTGTTGAGCTACACCTACGAGATTCCGTTTGCAAAAAGTTTCCACGGCTGGAAGAAGTATGCGCTCGATGGCTGGAGCCAGAGCGGCATTTTCTCGGCCCAATCGGGGCTTCCAACTACCATTCTGGCCGCCCCTGTGACGTTGTGCTCTTCGGGACAATCTATCCCGCTTTGCCCTGCGGCGAATCAGGTTTCGATCAATGACCTGCTGCTTAACGGAACGAACACAGGAGGCGCAGCTACCAATACTGTGGTGAACGGGAACGCAGCGCTACTTCACCCTGTGCCTTTTTCCAGCTCATTTACTGAACCGACCAGCTTTCCAGTCGCTGAGCCCCTGCTGGAACACGACGGAACGAGCGGACGCAATCAGTTGCGCTTGGCCGGATTTACTGACTTGGATGTCGCCTTCAGCAAACAATTCAGGTTTACCGAAAGCAAGTACTTCCAGTTACGCTGGGAAGCGTTTAACGTCCTGAATCACCCGAATTTCGCGGGCTACGTCAACCAGTTCGGGTCAAACCAATTTAACACCTACACCAGCACGGCAAACAATCCGCGACAGTTCCAATTGAGCGGTAGGTTTGTTTTCTAACTTGAACCATCGGACGGCCGAGCGAGCCGCGGCTTCTTTTTTTGCTTAACGATCAGACGCTCGTATAAGTCCAGATGTCTGCCAGGCTCCACAGCTTTGCCGACCCGGCATTCGAGGATGACGGCCCCCGCAGTATTCGTTCCCGGCTCTCTTCAAATTCCAGACCTAAATTCTCCAGAGCTCGTTGTCGCCGCTTTCCGGAAGGTCGCAGCGCCGCCAAACGGAGACGGCGGGTGCAAGCACCATTGTGTCGATCCAACTCCAGGTGACGCAGAAACGCCAGGATGAATGGTGCGTTCAGAGCGTTTACGACAAAACCGGACGGGGCGATCTTGAAGTGGCGATCCCGACACTGCAGCAGCAGTCGGACGGTCTCGGTAGCTCGGAATGGTATGCGCGCCAGCCGGCCGCTGGCCGGGTGATAATTTGTGTAGAATAGCGCGTCGCCCGGCCGAGGTTGCAATCGGTGGTCACGGCGAGTGAATTTCCGAGGGAGTGCGTTAAAAAGAAAGAATGATCATGCCACCCGTTCCTAGAGACAAGATTTGCTCGATGCACCTGCTTTTCGTGTGGTCCACCTTGCTCATGCTCTTCATCGGGTCAGAGGGCCTGGCGCAGACACCGCCTGTCGCCGCCACTCCGCCCATGGGCTGGAACAGTTGGAATCACTTCGCGGCAAAAATTGATGATGCGACCGTCCGGGCACAGGCCGATGCGATGGTATCAAGCGGCATGCGGGACGCTGGATACATCTACATCAACATCGACGACACGTGGGAAGCGGAACGAGACGCACAAGGGGTCATTCATACCAATAGCAAATTTCCGGACATGAAAGCGCTGGCAGACTATGTGCATGGCAAAGGGCTGAAATTGGGGATCTATTCCTCACCAGGACCGAAAACGTGCGCCGGATTCGAAGGGAGTTACGGCCACGAAGAGCAGGACGCCGAAACCTATGCGGCATGGGGCATCGACTATTTGAAATACGACCTGTGCAGCTTCCGCAAAATCATGGAGGCGCCGGGTTCACCGGAAGCAGCGCACAAATTGATGCTCGATGCTTATACGAAAATGCATAACGCCCTTCTGAAAACAGGACGGCCCATCGTGTTCAGCCTTTGCCAGTATGGCGCAGATGCGGTGTGGCGCTGGGGCGCCTCCGTTGGCGGCAACGCGTGGAGGACGACGGGAGACATCTCGGACAACTATTCGAGCATGACGCTGATTGGTTTTGGCCAAGCGGGCCTTGCGAGATTTGCCGGACCGGGACACTGGAACGATCCGGACATGCTGGAAGTTGGAAACGGCGGGATGAAGCTCGAGGAGTACCGGACGCACATGAGCCTCTGGGCTCTGCTTGCGGCACCGCTTTTGGCGGGCAACGAGTTGAGCACCATGAAACCGGAAACGATCGCGCTGCTGACGAACCGTGAGGTGATCGCCATCGATCAGGACCGCCTGGGCAAGCAAGCCGACCGCGTTCGCGCCGAAGGCGCCCAGGAAATCTGGGCGCGCCCGCTGGCGGATGGTTCAAAAGCCATTGGAATTTTTAACCGGTTCGACTGGCCGCAGACGATTGAAATCAAGTTTCGCGAATTTGGATACAAGGGCAGCGTGAAAGCGCGTGACATCTGGGCAGGCAAGGATCTAGCTGGACTGACCGGCCAGTATACGGCCCGCGTGCCGAGTCATGGCGTGGTGTTGCTGCGCGTCTCCGAATAGGCGGTTCAGGCACTCGACGAAGCTAAACGCCATTGCGCGGTCTTTGGACGCGAACAAACCTGGTGTCTTGAATTGGTTCCGATTCGCATTCAATCGCAATGGTGGTGAGCGGATGATCGGGCGCATCGATCGGCAGGCCAGTAAATCGTACTCGGAAGCGATCTTGTTCGAATTTCACGTCCTGACCGGAGGCAAAAAGCCGCGCCGCTTTTACTTTCGTCATTAGACCCGCCAGAGCAACCGTGTCTCCCGGCCAGAAATAAACATGCATGAAGAGCGTGTTCCCCTGGCGCGTAAAGCCGGCGAACTCGGAAGCGTGCACCTGACAACGATCCGTGGTGTGAATGGATGAGCCGTTGCGCGACATCCACTGCCCTACCTCCGTCAGGACACGCACGGAATCCTCAGGAATCGAGCCGTCCGGCTTCGGCCCGATGTTCAAAAGATAGTTTCCGCCCTCGCGCGAACAGGAAACCAGATTCCGAATTACCGTTTTGGCGCTCTTCCAATTGTCATCCGCCCGATGGTAGCCCCAGCTGTCGTTCAGCGTCATGCAACTTTCCCACGACCGGCTTCCCTTCTCCGCAACGATTTCCTGCTCGGGTGTTGAGAAATCCCCCGGCAGGCCGTTGCGATTGTCCACAACGATGTCCGGCTGCAGCCCGAAAACCATTTTGTTCATGCGCTCGGACTCCCAGCCGGCGGCGTCGAGCGGCCAATCCACGTCGTACCAGAGCACATCGATTTTTCCGTAGTTGGTCATCAGTTCGCGGATGAGCCCGTGGGTATATTCGACGAAGCGTTTGCGCGCTTCCAGGTCCGTGGCACAGCGCGCGCCGTCGGGATGATGCCAATCCATCAGCGAATAGTAGAAGCCGACGTGCATGCCTTCGGCTCGCGCCGCTTCTACGTACTCCCGCACGAGATCGCGCCCGGGACCTTGTTTCGGAGCGCAATAGTTGGTGAGCTTTGTATCGAAATTGCAGAAACCTTCGTGGTGCTTGGTAGTCATCACCATGTATTTCTGACCCGCGGCTTTGGCCAGCTTGGCCCATGCACGAGCAGCGTTCGGCTGGGGCTCGAAGCGCTTCGCCAGCAGCTCGTATTCACTCACCGGGATGCCTTCTTCCTCCATGACCCACTCATGGCGGCCCAACACGCTATACAACCCCCAGTGAATGAACATGCCGAAGCGCGCTTCATGCCACCACTTCATGCGCCGAATGCGATCGGCGTCCTCTGCGTCCGAAGCAGCCTGGGGCTGTGCCGCTGGCGTTCCGGGCTCTCCCAACGCAGCGTCAGCACTGGAGCCGGCACCGAGCGCGAGGAGTGTGGCGCTAGTGGCGAACAACCAATCGCGGCGCGGAATACGGTTCGGTCCCATGGTTCGAGCCCCCTTGGCGTGGCACTTGTGTTTGCAGAATGATCTGCCGAAGCAAGCCGAGGAATGATCGGCTCTTGGCACTTACTCTTCAAGCTTGAAGATTTTCTCCATCAGCAACCACTTTTCACCTGGTTTGGCTTCAGAGAGCGGCTCCTGGAACTTCCACATCAGCTCTTCCCACTCGCGCACTTTCGGATTTTTGCGGTCAGCCTGCGCTTTAGCCTCGAAAGAGAATTGCTCATCGACCTCCATCACCATGAACATGCGCGTGCCAAGCAGATAGATCTCCATATCTTCGATTCCGGCGTCTTTGATACTCAACGAGATCTCCGGCCAGATTTTCTTGTGATAGTGCCTGTATTCGGCGATAAGCTGCGGGTCGTCTTTCAGATCCAGCGTTAAACAATAGCGCCGTCTATTCATTTTGCCTCGAGAATGGCCGCAGATCCAGGAACGGCCGAGACACTGTTCGGCTTGTAACCGCGCACTGCGAAGTAAATTACGTATAGATAGCAGATCAAAGGAACGATGAATGCCCTCTGAATGTTGCTGGCATCAGAGATTTTCCCCATCACCGGGGGAATCAGCCCGCCGCCGATGATAGACATGACCAGAAGCGACGACCCGCGCTTGGTCAGGCTCCCCAGATTCTTTAGGCTAAGCGCAAATATCGTCGGAAACATGATGGAGTTGAAGAAACCGACCAGAACGATGGCGATTACCGAAACAAGTCCCGAAGCACTAATCCCGATCAGGACACAAGTTACTGCGCCCATACCGAAAATGGAGAGCAGCTTGGGGGCGGGGATGCGCTTCATCATCCAGGAGCCGGAGAATCTCCCAATCATGAACCCGGTTTGATGCGCCACAAGAAAAAGGGCGGCCATTTTCTCCGGGCTGTCAGGAATGAGATGCGACAAAACGCTCGCGTTTTGGCCTTCGTGACCGGTAAGGAATTGCGAACCCCAGGCCGCCATACTGTCGAGTGTCTGTGGCATGGTGTGCTTCACAAACCGAATAACGAAGCTTCCCACTCCCACCTGCGCTCCCACATAGAAAAACTGGGCGAGCACGCCCTTGATCAGATGCGGATGTGCCATCACCTTGCCGAAATCCAGGCTCCTCCCTTCTTTGGCATCGCCGGCCTGGCGCACATCGACCTCTGGAAGAGGGACAAAATAAATCAATGCAGCAACCAGGAGAAAAACGGAGGTAATCACCAGGTACGGCATTTTCACCATGTTCGCTTCAGAGGCGATGTAAGACTGAACTTCGAGCGCACTCATGGCAGCCCTTTGAGCCGCGGTGTGCTCGACTCCGGAAAGGATAAACGCAGAGCCCAGAGTGAGCACCAGCACGGCGCCCACTGAGTTGAACGATTGAGCGAAATTGAGCCGGCGTTCCGAACTCACTGGCGGACCAAGAACCGTCACATAAGGATTGGCTCCAACTTCCAGAAACGATTGTCCGGACGACATAACGAACAGCGCAAGCAAAAAGAACCCGTACTCCCTGGAACTGGCCGCGGGAAGAAACAGGAGCGTCCCGGCGGAACAGATCAGCAACCCCACCAGAATTCCCTTCTTATAGCCGATCTTCTCCATGAGCCGGCCCGCAGGGAAGGCCGCAAGAAAATAGCCGCCAAAGAAGGCAACTTGAATGAACGAAGATTGAAAATCGGTCAGGTTAAAGGCCTTTTTGAGATGCGGAACCAGAACGTCGTTTAAGTTGACTCCGATCGACCAGAGAAAGAACAGGCTGGTGACCAAGATGAATGGCAGAAGGAATTTTCGCTCGGTGATTGGCGCGGATGCCTGAGTCATGGCTCCCTAGGTCAAAGCGCGGTCGAGATGAGTATAACCGCCGTCGACGAACACGTGCTGCCCGGTGATATGCGAGGCTTGCGGAGAAATGAGAAACAGCACCATAGCGGCGATTTCGTGCGGTTGAGTCATCCGCTTGCCCAGCGGTATCTTCGAAACGATGTGCGCCAGCTTCTCCTCAGGATTAGGAAATGTGCTGACCCATTGCCTGTAGAGCGGCGTGATTACTTCGGCAGGAACCAAGGCATTCACGCGAATTCCGCAGGGAAGCAGTTCCGCGGCCCAGTCCCGCGTTAGAGAGAGAATCGCGCCTTTCGCGGAAGTATATCCAGAG
>Ga0210384_10005298_pt1 | contig 14095 bp, 11 predicted proteins | sample IncBWH2MmetaG_FD_160574 | JGI IMG/M metagenome (GOLD analysis project Ga0210384, IMG submission 160574) | Forest soil microbial communities from Barre Woods Harvard Forest LTER site, Petersham, Massachusetts, United States - Inc-BW-H-2-M | ecosystem: Environmental > Terrestrial > Soil >...
AAGAAAGAGACCCTCGCGCCCCGGGTGTACCTGGAACGACCATGCCGATGGTTGATATCCTGAATGGCAGTAACATTTATGCTTCATTTGGTTATGAAACTTTTACTTATAATAATCTGATCAATACAGATGTATATCAATTATCCGATATCGTATCCCTCTATAAGGGCCCACATGAAATTACTATCGGAACACAAAATTATTCAAGGAAATATACAGATGCCTTCGTACCAAGTTTTGCAGGCAGTTATCAGTATCCTTCGCTGACTGCATTTTATAATTCGGCAAATGGAATAAGCAATACAGACAGTTATTATCAGCAATGGTCCAATATACCTGGTGGCGCTTTCCCTTTTTATTCTGCCGGCTCGACTGAAATAGGAATCTTTGTCCAGGACAAATGGCGGATGACTAATAATTTTACACTGACTTATGGCTTACGGTACGATATGACGATTTATAAATCATTATTCCTCGATAATCCTTATTTCGATCAACTGACATTCAAGAATGGCGCAACTTATAATATTGGTAAGGCCCCAGGCAATGCAATATTAATCTCCCCAAGGGTTGGATTTAACTGGGATGCTCTTGGAGACAGAACACTTCAGGTAAGAGGGGGTTTTGGAATTTTCTCAGGACCGCCTCCGTTTGTGTGGTTGGCAAATCAGGGCGGTAATAATGGGGTTTTAATTGCCGGAGGAAATTATTCGAATGTTCCTTTCACAGCTAATGCGATCGCTAATCCACCACCTCCGGTAAATACTGCACCACCTTTAAAAACACAAAGTGCTTCCAGCTATGGAGCCGCTGTTACTGATCATAACTTCAAATATCCTACTGTGATTAAATCAGGTCTGGCCGTGGATAAAAAATTCGGTAATGACTGGATAGCTACTTTTGAAGCGTCTTATTCAAAAGATATAAATGCCGTTTATTTTTCTAATCTCAATCTTAACCAAACTAACGGTTACGCTTTATCCGGAGCGGACACGAGAATGAGATACGTCACAGGCAGCTCTACAAGCAATAAATACTGGTATGGCCAGGGTGCTTCCGGACCAACCGCAGATACTCCGAATTTAAGCAGCGCCATCTTGATGAAAAATGCTTCTTCCGGATATGCATATACTTTAACTGCACGAATTCAAAAAACATACCGAAACTTTTTTATAAGTCTTGCATATACATACAGCCAGGCTAAAAATATCGCAGCCGGAGGCAGCACAGCTTCAACTCTTTGGAGCGGAAGACCAGTTGCCAATGGAGATCCTAACGGACCAAATTTGTCTTACGCAGATTATTATCAACCCCACAGAATCATTGCATATGCCTCCTATAAAGTTGCTTATTCAGAGCATTTCGCCACCTCAATAGGGGCAATATTTCAGGCAGCTCCGTCTGGCGTAGGATCTTACACTTATGGTAATGATCTTAATGGTGATGGCAATTCCGGCAATGACCTGATCTATATTCCCAGAAACGCAGGAGAGATTAACCTTATTGATGTAGGCTCATACAATAATGTAACAATGACTGGAACCACTACGGGAACAGCTAAAGATCCAAGAACGGCTACTCAGATTTGGACACAATTAAACAGTTTTATCAATCAGGATCATTATCTGTCCTCCCACAGGGGCCAGTATGCGCAAGCCAATGCAGTCGTATTTCCCTTTTATAAGGACCTGGATCTGAATATTACGCAGGATATATATTTTAACGCCAAAATTGGTAATGAAGTCACCAAACAGACTTTACGATTAACAATGGATTTAATTAATGTTGGGAATTTCCTGAACAAGAACTGGGGGCTTGTAAAATTGCAAAACACTTCCACACCTTTAACGTTTGAAGGAATGGCAGCAGATCACAAAACACCCTTGTTCTCTTTTCCTTATGCGGACGCCACAAACTTTGTGCCTTTGGTCAACAGCTATTCAAACAACACAACTATTATTTCACGGTGGCAGATTCAGTTTGGTATAAAATATTTATTTAACTAATCACTTAATTGAAAAAATATTTATGAAAATTATATTTTTATTATTCCTGGTTTTATCGGGCACTTTAGTAATTAGTTGCACTAAGAATTCAATCGTACCAGCATATACGCCGCCTGTAAGTTCAAATTTTACTGTCACATCAATGAATCATACAAAAGACACCGTTAATTTGGGCGATACTATTTATTTAAATGTTGTTGGAACTATGTATGATACGTTAAATGTCTATGCTTATGTAACTGCTAAATCTTCGGCTACCGGATCACCTGTGTACAGTTATGGAAGTTCTTCATCGCCGGTTAAGTTAACCTGTATTCTTAGTTCAGCAAATGTTTCAGACATGAACCCATGGACTTCAACTATTAAATTGACGGGATTAACTTCCATTCCCAATTCCAAACTTACTATCTCTGCAAATTTCATTTACCAGTTAAGTTTGAGCAGTGAAGGAGGTGGTTTGGCTTCAGCAACTGATGGAGGGATTATAAATAAAACAGTGTTTATACAATAGACGCTTAAGGCGTAAAGCTTAAAGCTTAAGGCGCAAGGCTGAAAGGAAAAATGGAATTGGATAAGTTTTTTAAATTGCTTCATTCATCCTAAAGTATGTATTTGACTTTACGCCTTATGCTTTAAGCTTTATGCTTTAAGCCTTGAACCCCCACTGCAGGAAATCTGGAAATGCAAGTGCCCAGGTATCAATATTATGTTTACCTCCGGCAATTTCATGATAACATATATCTGAATCCGGATCATATCCTTTTTTTATTAATGTATCAATCAGGTCTTTTGTATCATCGATGGAATCAATTACCCCATTGCCATTACGGTCTTCTGTTTCATCAGCAGTTCCGCATTCGAAATAGAATTTCATACCCGGAACAAATTGTCCATCTTGAATCTGATTGTGCATTATCCGATGTTGTTCATCCTGGTATCCGGGGTCGTCTTTATCCAGTGTACGCCACCATAGGGATCCGGAAAATACTCCAACAGTATTAAAAAGCTGGCCATTCTTCCAGGAAATATCGAGGGCACTCAGCCCTCCCAGTGAAAATCCTGCAAATGCCCAATGGGTTTTCAGTTTTCCGGGAAAAAGTTTATGAATTGAAGGTATAAGTTCTTCTGTAATAAAATACATATATCGGCGGGCAAGATTTCCCCTGCCCTTATAGTCGGGGGATATGGCTGTTCCGTATTCGAATTTCCTCATTGGCCCCGCATGTATACCGATACAAAGAAGGGACCTGATGGAATGTAATTGGTAAAGTTTGTTGAGAATGAACTCAAAGTTCATGATTCGAAGGTCCTGGCCGTCATTTATAAGTAATACATCAATCTGCCTCTTCCCGTTATCTGGGGGGAGATAAAAATCAATGCAAAGGTCTCTTTCCAGAATTTCTGAAGGAAAAGAAAGGGTTTCAAGCGATCTTATTACGGGGTCTACGGATGACATATTTTCAAAAATAGTGAAGAATACGGAGTTCATTTGTTTTTATAGCATTTTAAAAATAAATTTGGATACCCAGCAATGCATTTAAGCATGAATATTAAGGAAGAATATTATAAATGGCATTCACCTTCCCTGAACCGTGATATTGAAATGCTTGTTTTCGGACATGCCGGTCAGCCAGTCATATTGTTTCCAACATCCAAGGGAGCATATTACCAGAATAAAGATCAGGGAATGATCGAAGCAGCACACTGGTTTATTGAAAACGGCAGGGTAAAAATTTATTGTCCCGATAGTATAGATGCAGACAGTTGGTATAATAAATCCATTCCTCCAAATGCCAGGGCCTATAATCATGAAAGATATGATCGAATGATTTCGACTGAGCTTGTCCCATGGGCTCAGCACGAAACAGGTTTTGAAAGAATGGCATTTGCCGGCTGCAGTTTTGGTGGATATCATGCAGTGAATTCTGCCTTCCGACATCCGAACCAGGCGAGCTATTGTTTTTCGATGAGCGGCGCATTTGACATTAAGCAGTTTACAGACGGTTATTATAATGATACAATTTATTTCAATAACCCGGTTGATTATATTCCGAACGACAATAATCCGAATCTCTGGAAAATGGGCATTATTCTTGGCACAAGTGAATATGACATTTGTAAACCGGATAATGAACGAATGGACGCCATTCTGCAACAAAAAAATATCCGGCACTGGCTTGACCTGAGACCCAATTCCATGCACGACTGGCCGATATGGCGCGAAATGTTTCCACATTATCTGTCCTTAATCAATTAACTTCCTGAAATAAAAAAACTGCATGAAAAAAATCGGCGTGCTTTACGGCAAAGAAAGAAGTTTCCCCATGGCATTCATAGAAGCAGTAAATGGAAAGAATATAAAGGGAGTTCATGCTGAATCAGTTTTGATTGATAAAGTAATACAGGGACACCCCAGTGGTTATGCCGTAATTATAGACCGCATCTCGCAGGATGTACCTTTTTACCGGGCTTTTTTAAAAAATGCGGCCATCAGCGGAACCGCAGTTATTAATAATCCTTTCTGGTGGAGTGCAGATGAAAAATTTTTTAATAACGCCCTTGCTACAAAGATCGGAGTGCCGGTTCCAAAGACCGTAATCCTTCCTTCCCGTGATCTGCCTGAAGACACAACAGATTTATCATTTTCCAATCTGGCTTATCCACTTGACTGGGAATCGATTTTTAAATATGTTGGCTTTCCTGCTTATATGAAACCTTTTGCCGGAGGAGGCTGGAAAAATGTATACCGAATTCAGAGTGCAGAAGATTTTTATCAAAAACACAGTGAAACGGGCCGACTGGTAATGCTGCTCCAGGAAGAGATAGTTTTTGAAGAATATTATCGGTGCTATTGTATCGGTGGGAAATATGTACGTATTATGTCATACGAGCCCCGAAATCCGCATCACCTTCGTTATGTTGCCGATTTCAACCCTTCTGAGGAAAGACTTAAACAGATGGAGCAAATTGTTTTACGCATCAATAAATATCTGGGATACGATTTCAATACAGTAGAACTTGCTGTTAAAGATGGTATTCCTTATGCCATAGATTTTTGCAATCCTGCGCCTGATGCTGAAAAAATCAGCGTTGGCGAAGAAAATTTCAACTGGGTGGTAGAAACAGCTACGAATTATGCTATTGAAAGAGCGCTGGATGCCAAAGATGGTCTTGATAACCTGACCTGGGGAGAATATATTAAAAAGAGCATAGTTCAAAAACCATTGATGAGTTAAAGAAAGTGTGGTAGTGTGGTAGTGTGGTAGCGTGGTAGTTATTTCCACTTCCAACATTACTACCACACTTCCACACTACCACACTTCCACACTATAAAAATTATGGCAAATATCAACTATCAAAATTTTACTCTCGGTATAGAGGAAGAATATATGGTTATCGATCCCGAAAGCCGGGAACTCAAGAGTCATGAACAGAAGATCGTTATCGAAGGGCAAAAGATCATCCGCGATAAAGTAAAAGCGGAAATGCATCAGGCTGTAGTAGAGGTAGGAACCGATATCTGCAGAGATATTTCAGAAGCTTTCCAGGATGTATCCACACTCCGTAAAACCATTTCGCAAATAGCCGCTGAACAGGGCCTCTGGGTGGGCGCTTCCGGCACTCATCCCTTCAGTCACTGGGAAAGTCAGCTTATCACAGACCATGCACGTTATAATGAAATTGTGAATGAATTACAAGAAGCTGCCCGCAGTAACCTGATCTTCGGCCTGCATGTGCATGTGGGTATGGAAAGCAGGGAGATGGCTAATCATATTGCTAACTCAACCCGGTATTTTCTTCCGCATATTTATGCACTAAGTACGAACTCTCCTTTCTGGGAAGGACGCAGTACAGGATATAAATCCTTCAGGACAAAAGTATTTGACAAATTTCCACGAACTGGTATTCCGGAATATTTTGAAAGTATTGAAGCATATGAAAACTTTATAAAGCTGTTGGTAAAAACGAATTGCATTGACAACGCAAAAAAGATCTGGTGGGACCTTCGCGTACATCCCTTTTTTAATACAGTGGAATTCCGCATATGCGATGTTCCGATGACAGTGGAAGAAACCATATGCATTGCTGCCCTTTTCCAGGCAGTGTGTGCAAAAATTTATAAACTAAAGACACAGAATCTGAATTTCATTATATACCAGCGCGCACTGATCAATGAAAATAAATGGCGGGCAAGCCGTTACGGAATTGATGGTCATCTGATAGACTTCGGAAAAGAAGAAGAAGTAAATACCCGTGTTTTAATTTATGAACTCCTGGATTTTATCGACGATGTACTCGATCCTCTTGGCAGTCGTGACGCTGTAAGTATAATTCCGAAAATTTTTGATCGAGGCACCGGTGCCGACCGGCAATTAAAAGTTTTTGAAGAAGGCAAAAGCCTTGTGAAAGTGGTTGATTATATACATGAACAATTCTTATTTGGATTATAAAATATTTTCGATAACCATGGCACTTGCACCGCCCCCACCATTGCATATGCCAGCTGCGCCATATTTCGCTTTTTGTTGCTTTAATATATAAAGCAGGGTAACCAGAATCCGGGCGCCACTACAACCCAGAGGATGACCCAGTGAAACCGCGCCTCCATGAATATTTACTCTGGAGGGATCCAGATCCATTCGTTTACTGTTTTCAATCCCAACCACGGCAAACGCTTCATTAAGTTCCCAGAAATCAATATCTCCCATTTTTAAACCAGCCTTTTGCACTGCCCTTGGAACAGCGATTGCTGGTGAAGTTGTAAACCACTCAGGTGCCTGTTCGGCATCAGCATAAGAAAGTATCCTCGCTAGTGGTTTCAGTCCAAGCTGTTTAATTTTTTCTTCACTTACCAATATCATAACTGCTGCACCATCATTCATTGAACTAGCATTTGCGGCAGTTACTGTTCCGTCTTTTTGAAATGCAGGTTTCAGGGAAGGAATTTTTTCAAATTTTACATTGAATGGTTCTTCGTCCTGTTCCATACGAAAGGTTTCTCCTTTTTTTTGAATTTCCACCGCTACAACTTCATCTTTGAATTTGCCCGTTTTCCAGGTTTCCTGGGACCGCCGGTAACTTTCTATAGCAAATGCATCCTGAGCTTCGCGACTAATGCCGCAGGTGGATGCGCAGAGCTCTGCCGCATTTCCCATTGCTTTACCATCATATACGTCGGTGAGTCCGTCTTTCGCGAGACCGTCTATCAGGAGACTATTACCGTATTTATTTCCCCAACGCAATTGTTCGGCATAAAAAGGCACATTACTCATACTTTCCATGCCGCCGGCTACCACGACTCCTGCATCACCGAGTAAAATATTTTGTGCACCGATAGCTATCGATTTCATCCCACTTGCGCAAACTTTGTTTACAGTCGTACTATTGACCTGGTCAGGAAGACCTGCAAATTTTGCAGCCTGGCGGGCCGGTGCTTGTCCAAGGTTCGCCTGTAACACAGAGCCCATCAGCACATCTTGTATTTCCGTTCCCTGCAGCTGTATCCCTGACATAGCCTGGCGGATTGCAATCGCTCCGAGACGTGTTGCCGGAATATCTTTTAGCATGCCTCCAAAACTTCCAATTGGTGTTCGTACTGCGGCAACAATATATACGGCAGGAGATTTCATCTGGAATTTTCAGGCAAGTTAATTCAAAAGCTTAAAGGCTAAAGCTTAAAGCCGGCTCGAAATAAAAATTTTATGATGCTTAATATTTATACTCTAAATTTATTCTTTCACTATGTATTTAACTTCATAATGATTCTATGGGAGATCTTCAAGTTCATAAGCAGCCAAAAAAATATGATGCAGTAATTGTCGGATCAGGTGCAGGTGGCGGTATGGCTGCATATGTGCTGGCTCATGCAGGATTAAAGGTTTGTCTGATAGAAGCCGGCCCTATGTTCGATCCAAAAAAAGATTCTAATCAATTAAAAAACCCATGGGAGTCTCCAAGGCGGGGTGCGGGTACAAAATTCAGACCTTTTGGAGATTTTGACGGCTGTTACTGGGGATGGGAAATAGACGGAGAACCATATACCCATGTGGGTGATACTAAATGGGAATGGTGGCGTGCACGCATGCTGGGAGGAAGAACCAACCATTGGGGAAGAATTTCTCTTCGGTTTGGTCCCTTGGACTTTAAAAGAAAAAGTATTGACGGTCTTGGAGATGACTGGCCGATCGGTTACGAAGATATAAAACCCTATTACGATAAGATCGACCAGATGCTGGGTGTTTTTGGAACCAATGAAGGTTTATACAATGACCCTGATGGTATTTTCCTTCCTCCCCCCAAACCAAGACTTCATGAACTGTTCATTAAAAATGCCAGCAAACGCGTGGGTGTTCCTGTAATACCTTCACGACTTTCCATCCTGACCAAGCAGATCAATAAAGAAAGGGGCGCTTGTTTTTTCTGTGCGCAATGCGGTCGGAGCTGCAAAGTGTATGGTGATTTTTCAGCTTCATCCTGCCTTGTCATTCCTGCACTGAAAACAGGAAATATCGACCTCGTCACCAATGCGATGGCGCGGGAAGTTTTAACTGATAAGGAAGGACTGGCTACCGGAGTTTCCTATATCAATAAAGAGGATATGCAGGAATACCAGGTGGATGGTCGCACGGTTATTCTGGCTGCAAGTGCCTGCGAAAGCGCAAGACTTTTGTTGAATTCCAAATCCGCCAGGCATCCGAACGGTCTCTCCAATAACAGTGATGCGGTTGGAAGATACCTTCATGATTCCACCGGTGCTGATATGGGTGGAATTATTCCTGATCTCTTCAACAGAAAAAGATATAATGAAGACGGCGTTGGCGGCATGCACATTTACAGCCCCTGGTGGCTTGACAATAAAAAGCTGGACTTTCCCCGCGGATATCATATCGAATACGGAGGCGGTTTTGGGATGCCATTATATGGTTTTAACTGGGGTATTGAGAATCTGAACGGCACATATAAAATAAATGGCAAACAGAAAGAAGCCGGAGGATACGGCGCTTCACTTAAGGAGGACTACCGGTATTTTTTTGGCGCCCACATAGGCATGGCAGGCCGTGGAGAAGCCATCGCAAGAAAAGACAGTTATTGTGAAATCGATCCTGAAGTGGTAGATAAATATGGTATTCCTGTTTTACGTTTCAACACTTCGTATACTGATTATGAAATCAATCAGGCAAAACATATGAAACAGACCTTTGCTGAAATCCTGGATAGTATGGGAGCAAAAATCACCTGGGGCGGTGATGACGGGAAGCATAATAATTATGGATTGCATGCACCTGGAAATATTATTCATGAAGCGGGGACAGTTCGCATGGGTAATGATCCAAAACTCGCTCCCTTAAATAAATACAGCCAGGCACACGATTGCAAAAACCTGTTTTGTGTGGACGGCGGACCCTTTGTTTCGCAAGCTGATAAGAACATTACATGGACCATACTCGCTCTTTCGATGCGGACTAGCGAGTATATAGTGGACCAGATGAAAAAACAAAATATATAAAATTAACGGTCATGGACAGACGAAAATCAATTAAGACTCTGGTTATCGGCGGAATTTCAATTGGTGCCATAGCTGAAGCCTGTAAACTTCACGAAAATAGTCCGGTGGCGCCTGCTGAAAAAGATAAGGAGTCGATCATAGCCGGGTTAAACCGGATGAAGGAAGAATTAGACTATGAAAAAACGATAAATGCAGAACCGGCTTTTTTTACTCTGGAAGAAATTACCACTATCACAATCTTAGGAGACATTATCATTCCCCGGGATGCTACAAGCGGCAGCGCTTCGGATGCAAAAGTTCCTGAATTTATTGAATACATAGTAAAAGACATGCCGGAACATCAAACGCCCATGCGTGGCGGATTACGATGGCTGGACCTGCAATGCCTGAAACGGTACGAAAAAGCATTTAAGGATTGCAATCAGAAACAACAAATGGAAATGGTTGATGAAATTGCGTGGCCCAAAAAAAGTAAAAATGAAATGATGCAGGGCGTAGCATTTTTCAACCTGATGCGAAACCTGACGGCCACAGGATTTTATACTTCAGAAATTGGCGTGAAAGACATAGGTTATATCGGCAATGTTCCGAATCAATGGAATGGTGTGCCTGATGATGTATTGAAACAATACAACCTGGCATATACAGAAAAAGAGCTGAAAGAATGCATCAGCTTTATCTGATGATTAATTTTCGATTGGATTCACGTAATATCCTTCTTCGCTTAAAACAAAACTGTTTGGAACGAAAGAAAGAAGTGACTGGGTAATCATGGATGCCGCTTCGCGAAGATACGTTGCCCCGATTTCCGGAGTGCGAACGGCAAACTGCCAGCTTTGAATTTTCAGAAATGCTACTTTACTTTCCTGAATAATCTGGTTATCCAGTTGGCGGAAGATCTCTGCAAGACGATCCTGTTGATTGTCAATATTCGGGGACATAGGGATCAGATTTTAGGTTTTCAAAGGTTGATGGATTATTAACGGTAACAATCCCTAAAAAATTGTCCGGATTTTCGAATATCAATCCTTAATTACACCCTTAATCTTCACCTTCTTTACGTTTTCACGCTCACCTTTCATGGTTGCAGCCAGCTTTAGCGCATTGTATGCATTTATTATTCCACCACTTGCAGATAATTGACTAAAATCAACCCACAGGCCATTTCCGGGCCATTTGACCTGGTTTATTGACAGTTTCGTAACAGAATGTGTGAGAATAAATTTTAGCTGTCGCGCGCTTAATTTCGGATAATATTCCAGAAGCAAGGCTGCAATACCGGTAACCATAGGAGCAGCCATACTGGTGCCGCTATATGAAGCATACTGGTTTCCCGGAAGTGTAGAATAAACTTTGACACCCGGTGCAAATAAATCTACTTCTTTTTTCCCATAATTGGAAAACGGAGCCAATACAAGGCTGTCCGGCCCACCCGCATTCGCACCAACAGTTATCCAGCAACATGAATTTCTACCTGATAATTCATAGTCGGGATTTGGATAGTGAGCTAAAGAATCAAGATTTTGAAATTCATTTCCCGCTGCATCCACAAGTAATACATCATGTTCCTCCGCATATCGGACGGCATCATCCACCCAGTTTTTACCAGGAGAAATATATTTCCCAAAACTCATATTAACAACACGGGCACCATTATCTACTGCATAGCGAATAGCCAGTGCAATATCCTTATCCCTTTCATCGCCATCGGGTACTGCCCTGAGCGCCATAATATAAACCTGGGCATCGATCCCATCCATACCTTTTCCGTTTCCTCGAGAAGCAGCAATGATACCTGCTACATGTGTACCATGCGTTGGTGTTCCGGCTGCTACATTGTTATTCCCATAATGAATGTCCTTTATATTATTATAATCATCTCCTACTATTTCCCTGCGCAATGCATTTGGATCACCTGAAAAATATTTTAACTTTTGACTGGAGATTTGTAAATATGAATCGGCTTCCCTGATAAAACTGCCCAGGGGCATTTCTGACATTACACCATATTTTTTAAAATACATCAGTGTATTTTTCTTCAGAATGGCTAATGCCGAATCCTGTGTTTGAAACTTTGCCACATCACGTGCAAAAACAGAATCCTTATGAAGAGTTAATTTAAAAATACTATCAGCAGCACGCATCTGAGGTATAAGCTGCCCCAGAAAAAAAACAGCCTGTGCCAGTTGCAGCGAATCCTTCACTACATATTTTCTCACTTTCTCCAGATAAGCGCTGTTCTGATAATTTTTTGGATTTGGTCGGTTTATCAACCTGTAATATTCCCGGTAAGATTCATAACTCTCAATAGTAATATTCTTTCCATCCTTTCCTCCTAGAAAATTCCATCCGTGTATATCATCCACATAACCATTGTGGTCATCGTCAATGCCATTGCCGGGTATCTCCGCGGTATTAGTCCAGATATGTCCCACAAGATCCTCGTGCGCCGTATCCAGGCCTGCATCAATAATGGCTACAATAACCGGTGATGCTTTTTTACCTTTCAGTAATTCATTATAAGCCTTGTTCACACCGGCCCCAAACACACTATCTGAGCGGTAATCCTGTAATTGCCATCCATGGGCAGAATACTGATTTGACTGCGCCATTAAAAATTGAGTGGCGGACAAAAAACATACCCAAGTTAGAAGCCAGGAACAAAAAATTCCCTCCTTATTGTTCATCCGATTACATTTGAAATTACATATTTTACAAAGCGGGCAATTTATACAATATTTGAGCTGAAAGCAACCCGTTCATCAATTCACCGGTATTGAACATTAAAAGTGAACTTTTGAACCTCAATCCTAAATACATTGCAACCATATCTCTTTTTGGATGGGTTACCCTATCCCTGAATTCCTGCATAAAAGAAAATCTGCCCAGGTGCTCTGGACATTGTTCAAATATCACCCTTGCAGGGATCATAATTGATAAGACAACCAACCTCCCTCTGCCAAATATCACTTTCGATGCGAATCTGAATCTTAACGGATTCTGTATTCTTTTCTGCACAACTTATAAAGTAGGATCCTGTAAATCCGGCTATGACGGTAGATTCACTCTGAATGCTGACATAGATTCGACATTAATGCAAAATTTCCATTTGGTAGCGGGAGCTTCTATACCGAACAATTATCTGTTGTATCCTGAGCTAGTTGCACCTGGAATTCAACAAAACCTGGTCAGTCAATCCAGTGTGGAATTTTTTAATCTGGACTCGCCAGAAATGAAAAACATGATATTCGGATTTTATCCGAAAACATTACTCAAAATGAACTTACACAGAACAACTCCAATTCAACCCCAAAATCCTTCAGTAGAACTTGAAATCGGATTTGATAATAAGACTCAAGGAGCCGTGTGGGGATTTGATCAAACAGATTTCAATAAGGACACCACATTATCTATATATACTTCGGGCAATATATTTACAAGTATAATAGTACAAAAATTTACAACTTCAACTAATGTCATAGCGGTCACTGATTCTATAAAATGTTCATTGAGGGTGAATAACAGTATTGACATCTATTACTAGTTATTTTGCGATCTTCGCTCTGCCCGGACGTTACCCTATACTTCCTTCAGCCTTATCAAGATGAACCTCTTCAAACCTTTAAGCACCACACGTTCACTTTATGTAAATGCATATAGTGGATTATCCCGCTCCACATGGTTGTTGTCTCTTGTTATGCTTGTGAATCGCAGCGGCACTATGGTTTTACCATTCATGACAATTTACCTGACCGGGATAGGGTTTTCTCTTTTTCAGGCAGGCATCGTTGTAGGATTGTTTGGAGCAGGTGCAGTATGCGGTTCTGTTATCGGCGGGAAACTGACTGATAAAATGGGCTTTCGCCAAATACAGTTAATTACGCTGGCTGGCGGAGGCATCCTGTTTATTTTATTGGGATTAATGAAAAGTTATCCGCTGATTTGCATTTTTACATTCGTCCTTAGCCTGGTTAATGACGCTTTTCGTCCCGCAAATAACGCTGCAATCGCTCAATATAGTAAACAGTCAACCAGAACCCGCTCCTATTCATTGAATCGTTTGGCAATTAATCTGGGCTGGGCCGTAGGTGGAACACTCGGTGGCTTTATTGCTTCTTTCAACTATCACCTCCTGTTCTGGATAGACGGGTTTACAAATATTCTGGCTGCGATCATGTTATATTATTTATTAAGGCCCGAAGATGCTCAAGTAAAAGAAAAGACGGTTGTTTTAAAACCTGAAGAAAAAATCTCTCCGTTAAAAGATAAAAAATTTACCATTTTTATTGCACTTGTTCTTTTGTACGGTCTTTGTTTTTATCAGCTTTATTCCACTATTCCGGTTTATTATAAAGATGTTTTTCATATGTCGGAATTAAAAATAGGAATATTGATGGGATTGAATGGATTGATTATAGTATTTATTGAGATGGTACTTATTTTTTACCTTGAATCTAAGAATATGACACTCATCTTCATTTCCCACGGTCTTATTCTGACATCTCTTTCTTTCCTTGTATATATTTTTCTCCCTATGCGAGCCTTTACTGCCCTGATTTCGGTCATTTTGGTTACGCTGGGT
>Ga0210384_10005299_pt1 | contig 14095 bp, 13 predicted proteins | sample IncBWH2MmetaG_FD_160574 | JGI IMG/M metagenome (GOLD analysis project Ga0210384, IMG submission 160574) | Forest soil microbial communities from Barre Woods Harvard Forest LTER site, Petersham, Massachusetts, United States - Inc-BW-H-2-M | ecosystem: Environmental > Terrestrial > Soil >...
TTACCGTCATGGCAGCCGACGCAAACAAGGCAAAGCACATCAACGGCTTGCGTCCCAGCGCATCGGACACGGCGCTGGCAAACAGCAGGCAAATTGCCAGCGCCGCGGTCGAGATCGACAGCGACCAACTGCTCTGCGACGGACTCAGGTGGAACTCTTGCGAAAACAGCGGCATCAGCGGCTGCACGCAGTACAGCAGCGCAAAGGTGGAAAACCCGCCGAAGAACAAGGCCCGTTTGACGCGCTGGAACTCACGGGTGCCTATCTGTATCTGCGACGACGCGGCGCCATCGGCGACAGGTGAAACTTGGCTGCTCATGTTAAAGCTTTCGAGTGTTATTCCGGGAGCAACGAATCGCTGCAAGATTCGGCAATTGAATCCATACTAGAATTACGCTTTAATACAGTCCAATATATATTTATGTGATTTCTCATACTTTAAACAGATAACAGGATTATGGAACTGCGCCATTTACGCTATTTTGTCACCGTTGCCGAAGAGTTGCACTTCACCCGGGCAGCTGAGCGCCTGCATATAGGCCAGCCTCCACTGAGCCAGCAAATCCAGGCATTGGAAGAAGAGGTCGGCGTGCAACTGCTGGAAAGGAGCAAGCGCTGGGTCAGGCTGACGCCGGCAGGCAAGTTTTTCCTGGACGATGCCAGGAAAATACTGGCGATGTCGGAACAGGCCACCCAGACCGCGCGCCGCGCCAATCGCGGCGAAATAGGGGAGTTGCGCATAGGTTTTACCCCTTCCACGCCATTTACGGAAATTTTTCCCGCTGTCATCAACCTGTTCCGGAAGCGGTTTCCGCAAGTGACGCTGAGTTTGCGCGAACTGCCGACCATGCGGCAACTGGAGGCGATAGAGGAACGCCAGCTGGATCTGGGTTTTATCCGGCCGACCGAGGTGGAGGTGGCGAAATCCATATCGCTGAATATCCTCAGCGACGATCCTTTATTATTGGTGATGCCCGCGAAGCACAGGCTGGCCAACCGGAAGTCGATACCGTTCAAGGAACTGGCTGCGGAATCGTTCGTCATGTATCCGCATCATGCGGGTACCGGCTTGTCGCGGCAAATCCAGCGGTTGTGCAGGGAGGCTGGATTTGAGCCCAGGATAGTCCAGGAAGCGCAGGAGGCCTCCACAATTATAGGCCTGGTCGCAGCGGGCTGCGGCGTTTCCATCCTGCCGGAATCTTTCAGGAACATACAATTGAGCGGTGTGGCCTATCGTCCCATGGCAGGCCATACATCAAAAACCACGCTGATGCTGGCCAAGCTGGCCAATGAAAATAACCCGCTGACCGCCGCTTTCCTGGAACTGGCGGCCACGGCGGCAAAAATCAGGCCCCTAGATAAGCCTCTATCACCTTAGGATTGTGCAGGAGATTTTGCCCACTGTCGGCCAATACGATCTTGCCGTTCTCCAGTACATAGCCATGCCGGGCGATCTTCAAGGCCTGGCGCACGTTCTGCTCAACCAGTAGGATGGTCAGGCCGGTCTGGTTGATTTCTTTCAACACGCGGAAAATTTCCTGCACCATCAGCGGCGCCAGGCCCATGGAAGGCTCATCCAGCAGCAATACGCGCGGCCTGGCCATCAATGCCCTGGCGATCGCCAGCATTTGCTGCTCGCCGCCGGACAGGTTGCCGGCCAAGCCGGTTTCACGTGTCTTTAGCACAGGAAATAACGAAAATATCCAGGCTAGGTCTTTCAGCACTTGCAGCCTGTCTTTGCGGGTATAGGCCCCCAATTCCAGGTTTTCACGCACCGTCAGGGTAGTCAAGATCGCGCGGCCTTCAGCGACTTGCACGACGCCATGCTGGACGATCTGATGCGCAGGCAATTGGGTCAGGTCCTTGCCGTCAAACAGCACCCGGCCGCTGGTCGGTTTCAGCAGGCCGGAAACCGCCAGCAGCGATGTGCTTTTGCCGGCGCCATTGGCGCCGACCAGCGCGGTAATTTCGCCCTCATGCAAATCCAGGCTGATGCCTTTGACGGCTTCGATATGCCCATATGAAATGGCGAGGTCTTGAATCTGCAGGATTACGCCCATGCGTCATCCTCCTTGCCAAGATAGGCCTCTATCACGGCGGGATTGCTGCGGATTTCGGCGGGGCTGCCTTCGGCGATGATCTTGCCGAAATTCAGAACGGCGATTTTTTCGCATAACTCCATCACGAAGCGCATGTCGTGCTCAATCATGAAAATGGTGAAGCCCCTTTGCTTGATATTGACGATCTCGGCCATCAGTTCCGTCTTCTCCGCAGGGTTCATCCCGGCAACCGGTTCATCCAGCAAAAGTAGTTTTGGTTCGGTCGCCAGTGCACGGGCAAACTCCAGCTTTCTTTGCTCGCCGTAAGACAGGTTGTCCGCCAGCATCTCGGCCTTATGGTCCAGCCTGACCCAGGACAGCAACTCCATCGCGCGTTCCCGGGCTTTCGTCTCGGCCGCCTTGAAAGCACCCAGATTGAACAGGATGCCGGCAATGCCGTAATTCAAATGGTCGTGCATGCCTACCACCACGTTTTCCAGCAAGGTCATTTCCTTGAAGATGCGGATGTTCTGGAAGGTGCGGGCGATGCCCAGTTTGGTGATCTGGTGCGGCTGGACCGATGTCAGGTCCTGTCCATTGAAGCGGATGCCGCCGTTGGAAGGCCGCAGCAGGCCGGTAATCAGGTTGATGATGGTGGTCTTGCCGGCGCCGTTGGGGCCGATCAGGCCGAAAATACTGCCTTGGGCGACATTGAAATTCACGTCCTGCAATACCTGCAAGCCGCCGAAATTTTTACTGATGGCATTGAGTTGCAGCATTAGCCGGCCTTTCCTGTGTTGCTTGCTGTATTTCTCTTCATGGCTTTTTGCAACGCGCGCCGTTGCCAGAAAGCGCGTATGCGCTGCGGATCCCAGATGCCTTTCGGCAGGTACAGCACCACCAGGATCAGGATCAGGCCGTTCGCGGCCAGGCGGAAGTCCTTCAGGTAGCGCATCAACTCGGGCAGCAAGGTCAGCGTAGTGCTGCCTATGACGGGGCCGATCAGGTTGCTGGTGCCGCCGAATACCGCCATGGTCAGGATATCCACCGCGTTCTCAAATGCATAATTGCCTGGGCCTATCGTAAACGTATAGTGCGCGTTCAGGCCGCCGGCAACGCCGGCAATGACCGCGCCCAGCACAAAGGCCAGCAATTTGTAGGCCGAGACATTGACGCCCATCAGCCTTGCCGCGGTCTCGTCCTGCTTGATGGCCTCGAATGCGCGGCCTATCTTGGAGCGGCGCAGCCGGGCCAGCGCATACAAGGTTACGCCCAGCAGCAGGACGATGTGCCACCATTCGGTTTTCAGGGGAATGCCGTTCAAGCCCATAGGGCCACCGGTGATATCCAGGTTGAGGACGACTACCCTGACCACTTCGCCAAAGCCGAGGGTCGCCATCGCCAGGTAGACGCCGGACAGGCGTAACGTGGGTATGCCGATGATCATGGCGACTAGCGCCGGCAGTACTGCGGCAGCCAATAAGGCCACCGGAAAGGGCAGCGCCGTCTGCATGCTGATCATGGAGGCCGCATACGCGCCGATGCCCATGAAAGCAGCATTTGCCAGCGACAACAAGCCGCAGGATAAGGTTAGATAAATTGACAGGGCCAGCATCGCGTTGATGCCGATACTGAAAATGACGGTGCTATAAATAGCCCAGAAACCATCCCACCATTCAAGCATGATCTTAAGCCTTTCTTTCCAAAACCTTGCCAAACATGCCGGAAGGACGGACTAACAAGATCAGGAACAGCAAGCCGAATGCCACCGCATCGCGGAAATCGCTGGACAGGTAGGCCACGCTCATGACTTCGGCAAAGCCCAGGAACAGGCCGCCTATCATGGCGCCGCGGATATCCCCCATGCCGCCCAGGATGATCACGGCGATGCCCTTGTGTAGCATCGGCTGCCCCATGAATGGGGAAATGGCATTAAACGACAGCCCGACCAGCACGCCGGCGGCGCCGCCCAAGGCAGCTGCGGCAAATGACGTCAGGAAAAACAGGCCCTCCACATTGATGCCCAGCAGATAGGCTGCCTTGGGAGACTCGGCGATGGCGCGCAGCGCCCGGCCCAGCTGCGTACGGCGCATTACCACCAGCAAGATGATCATCAAGACAAAAGAAATCAGCACGATCGCCAACTGCACGGCGGTCAGGTGCAGGTTGCCCACCGTAAAACTGTCTTCGGGGATGGTTCCGAAAGGAAAGCGCTTGTTTTCAGCGCCAAAGACGCCCTGGGCTATGTTGGTCAGCATGATCGCAACCCCTATGGTGGCGATCATAGGGATCAGATGCGGCGCATTGCGCTTGCGCAGCGGCCGCAGCACGAGGAAATCGACGACCAGGCCTATCAGGCCGGTGACCAGCATCGCCAGCAGCATTGCGATCCACAATGACATCGCAAATTTGTTCACCAGCAGCAGTGCGACATAACTGCCCAGCATGAAGATGGCGCCATGCGACAAATTAATGACGCCCAGCACGCCGAACACCAGCGTAAAGCCGAGTGCAAACAAGGCATATACGCTGCCTAGCGAAAGGGCATTGATCAGTTGTTGTTCTAACATGGCACCTGCTGAAAAAAATACGAAAAGTCTGCTCAAGCAATGAGCAGGGGTGGTGCGCGGCATCCGTCTAACAGGAGGGAATGGCTTAGCCCCTAAGCTGCTTACTGGTGGATGGTAATAATTGATTTGGAAATGAAGGCGGCCATTGTCCTCCGCAGAAGACAATGGCCGGCTGGCGTTATTTCAACAGGATGAACTTGCCGCCTTTGGCGATATTTACAATAGCATCTTGCTGGGCGTCATAACCTGCTTCCTTGCCGCCTTGCGAAGCCCCGCGACGGAATGCGAATTTGCCGGTCGCGCCGTCAAACTTGACTGCAGGCAGCGCGTCACGCAAAGCCAGCCTGTCCTTTTCCAGATTGCCGCTCAATTTTACTCTTGCCAGTGCTTCGGCAACGATATGCATTGCATCGAAAGCCTGCGCTGCAAACTGATCCGGATCGCCGCCGAACTTGGCCTTGTAATCAGCCATGAATTTCTTATTCGCGGACGATGGATTTTCGGAGGACCAGGGGCTGCCCATCAACGTGTTGTCGGCGCCGTCCTTGGCGATCTCAAACAGTTTTGGCGAATTGAAGCCGTTGCCGCCGACAAACGGCTGCTTCATCCCCAGCGAACGGGTCTGCAAAATGATATTGGCCGCTTCTTCCGCCAGGCAGGAGCAAATGATCGCATCCGGGTTGGAAGCCTTGATTTTCGTCAATTGCGCCTTGAAATCCACATCGCCCTTGGCATAGGTCTCGGTATCGGTCACGGCAATTTTTTGTGCTTCCAGTGCAGCCTTGAAAACGTCATAGCCGCTCTTGGTGAACGCATCGTCGTTACCATACAGCACTGCAACTTTCTTGATGCCGAATTGCTTGACAGCTGCGCGGGTGGTCACCGGCAAAACGTCCGCTTCCATCACAGAGTTGCGGAACGTGAAAGGGCCCATATTGGTAATGCCGTCCGCGGTATTGCTAGTGCCGAAGACCACGGTTTTGGATGCATTGGCGATAGGGTCGGCGGCAAAGGCCGAGTTGGACAGCGTCGGACCGAAGACCATCAGCACCTTGTCCTGGAAAATCAGTTTTTTGAAGACATTGATGGCTTCTTCTTTTTTACCCTGTTCGTCGTCTACAACCAGCAGGATCTTGTTGCCATTGATGCCGCCCTTGGCATTGATCTCATCGGCAGCGAGGGTAAAACCGTTCTTGATCGCAACGCCATATTTGGCGGCAGGACCGGTCAACGCTTCTGCCACGCCGATCTTGATATCTGCGGCGACACCGGCAGCGGACCAGGCAACTAAGGCACTTGCAACCAGAGCTTTCATCCGATATGACATTCTTCTCTCCTGTTTATAGGTTTTATTAATAAGTTTTTATTGGCTTGTTGTATTTATTATCGCCGCAAATTGTATGTTTGGTCAGGAAATGCGGCAATAAAACATCATGCGGCAACGCAACATATACTACTTAAGTAATACTACCGAGTTGGCTGCGGATAAAAAAAGGCAAGCCTGAGCTTGCCTTTAATGTCTCATCTAGTTTTAAGCGCCAAAGTCAGCCCACTTTGCTGCGCGCGCGGGCAATCGCCGCCTTCACCTGATTGGGCGCGGTACCGCCGATATGGTCGCGTGCCGCGACTGAGCCTTCCAGCGTCAACACTTCAAATACGTCTTCGCCGACCAGCCTGGAGAATTGCTGCAGTTCCGCCAGGCTCATGTCGCTCAGGTCGCACCCCTTGTCGACGCAGGTGCGTACCGCCAGGGCTACCGCCTCATGCGCATCGCGGAAAGGCAGGCCCTTCTTGACCAGGTAATCGGCCAGGTCGGTTGCCGTTGCATAACCTTGCAGCGCGGCCGCGCGCATCGCCTCTGCCTTGACCGTAATGCCGGTCGCCATGTCGGCAAAGATGCGCAAGGTATCGACCACGGTATCCACAGTGTCGAACAATGGCTCCTTGTCTTCCTGGTTGTCCTTGTTGTAGGCCAGCGGCTGGCCCTTCATCAGGGTCAGCAGCGCGATCAGGTGCCCGTTCACGCGGCCGGTCTTGCCGCGCGCCAGTTCGGGCACATCCGGGTTCTTCTTTTGCGGCATGATGGAAGAGCCGGTGCAGAAGCGGTCTGCGATATCGATAAATCCCACCCTTGGACTCATCCAGATCACCAGCTCTTCCGACATACGGGACACGTGCGTCATGATCAGCGCGGCAGCGGCACAAAATTCGATCGCAAAATCCCTGTCGGACACCGCATCCAGCGAATTGTGGCACACGTCTTCAAAGCCCAGGGTCTTGGCGACGCGTTCGCGGTCGATAGGAAAGGTGGTGCCGGCCAATGCCGCTGCGCCCAGCGGCAAGCGGTTCACGCGCTTGCGGCAGTCCTGCAGCCGCTCCGCATCGCGGCTGAACATCTCCACGTAGGCCAACATGTGGTGGCCAAAGGTGATCGGCTGCGCGACCTGCATGTGGGTAAAACCGGGCAGGATGGTTTCGGCATGCTGTTCGGCCAGGTTCAGCAATGCCAGGCGCAAATCACCCAACAGGCCGACGATCATATCGATGGATGAACGCACGTACAGGCGAATGTCGGTCGCCACCTGGTCATTGCGGGAGCGGCCGGTATGCAGGCGCTTTCCGGCGTCGCCGACCAGCTCGGTCAGGCGCTTTTCTATGTTCAGGTGTACGTCTTCCAGGTCCAGCAGCCATTCAAATTTCCCGGAATCGATTTCAGACTTGATCTGCGCCATGCCGCGCTGGATATCGGCATAATCCTGTGCATTGATGATATTTTGAGCGGCCAGCATTTCAGCGTGCGCCAGAGATCCCTGGATATCAAAGGCAGCCATGCGGTTGTCAAAAAACACCGAGGCAGTATAGCGTTTGACCAGATCGGAGACAGGTTCGGAGAAGCGGGCAGACCATGCCTCGCTTTTTTTAGAGAATTGTGATGTCATAGTGGTTTCCAGTGTTATCCCTTTATTATAAGACACCAGGGCCTGATTTTTCATTTCGGCCTTCTATCCATACGCGCAAACCAGGCAACATCATCGTTTTTCATGGCCAAACCACTACCGAAAATAACTGTCCGGGATGCCGCCTGTTCCGGATTGCTGCAATATTGGCATCGTTTTCAGGGGTATGGTCACGGTCAATGCCCTGGTTTTGCTTGCGCCGCATCGGCAATTTAGGCGCCGATGCGGCAGTATCCATTTACCCGGCTTTCATTTCATGAACAACATCAATCTGCAGCGCCAACAACTCCGCAATCAATCCCAGGTCACTTTTCCCGGCTTCCATAGTCTCAGTCCGGCAGAAGAGTTCCGTGCCATCGCCGCATGGTGCGAGGCAAACAACATCGAGCACGATGTATACGGAGAAGGTGAGCTGCTCAGCAACTTTGAACAAAAAATCGCTCAACTATTAGGCAAGCCTGCCGCCGTATTCATGCCCAGCGGCGTGATGGCGCAATTGATCGCGGTCCAGATATGGGCGGAGCAGGGCGGACTGTCGCGTTTTGGCCTGCATCCCACATCGCACCTGATAGGCCACGAAGAACAGGCGTACCAGGCGGTGCTGAAGCTGCATGGGGTTCCCGTTGGCGACAGGCTGGCCCCCATGCTGGCCTCCGACCTGGATGCGGTCAAGCAGAATCTGGCTTGCCTGCTGGTAGAGCTGCCGATACGCTGCGCAGGTGGGCAACTGCCAGGTTGGGAAGAATTGCAAGCCCTGAAGGACAAAGCCAGGGAGCGCGGCATTCCACTGCATATGGATGGCGCAAGGCTATGGGAAAGCCGAGCCTTTTACGGCAAGACGCACGCAGAGATCGTCGACGGCTTCGACTCGGTCTACGTATCGATGTACAAGGGCATAGGCGGTATCGCCGGCGCGGTGCTGCTCGGCGAAGAGAAGTTCATCGCCACTGCGCGCATCTGGCAGCGCCGCCTGGGCGGTACGCTGATTCATCAAAGCCCGATGGTGGCGTCAGCCGCAATGCGCTTCGACCAGCGCCTGTCGCTGATGGATGCCTGTCTGCAAAGAACCCTGGCACTGGCCGAAGGTTTGCAAGCGCTACCCGGCATAAGGGTGAATCCTCCAATACCGCAAACCAATATGATGCACATTTATTTTGATGCGCATCAAGACAAAGTCATGGCTGCCCGGGACAAGATTGCAGCGGAAGAAAAACATTGGGCGGTCGGGGCAGTGCGCCCGGCGGAAGTGCCGGGCTGGAGCTATACCGAACTGTATGTGGGAGACAATTTGCTCGGCTTGAGCAATGAGCAGGTGTTGCCGTACTTTCGGAGATTGATGGAGTACAGCTGCCGGGATTAACTCCAGTGCGGTGAGATCAAAGCAATTCGGCCAGCAAACGGCCGAATTCGGGCGGCGAACTCTTTTGCAAGCGTATATTCAGGGTGCCGTGCCACTGCGCAAAATTTTTCAGCGCCGCAGCGAGATCTGCAGCCAGCGCCTGGCTGATGCGCACGCCCGGTTCAAGGTGCAGGCTCCTGACCTCAAACACGCCATCCTTGCGATGGGCCTTGGCATCCAGCCGACCAACCAGGGCGCCCCGGCGCAAAATCGGCAAGGTGAAATAGCCGTAACGCCGCTTGGGTTCCGGCGTGTAGCATTCCAGCTTGTAATCGAAATCGAATAGTTCTATCGCACGCTTCCTGTCCCAGACCACGGGATCGAAAGGGGACAGGATGCGGGTCGCAGTGGCCTTCAGGCTTCCTTGCAACGCCAGTTCCAGCAGCTCGGCATGGTCCGGGTGCACGTACACCGTTTGATCCCAGCCGTCGACTCGCGCGGTCAGCAGCAAGCCCTGTTGGGCCAATGCCGCGGGTTGAATTGCCGGATCCAGTTTTCCCATGCGGAAGTAATCCGCGACCCAGCCGGCCTTGGCGACGCCTAATGCCCGCACGGCTTTCAATACCTGTTCTCGCTGCCCCTCAATTTGCGGGCGTAAATCGCGCTTGTCTTTCCACGCTGCGTGCACGCGTTCACGCAGATCATAGATGCGCTGGAAATTATGCCTGCGCGCCACCATCAGCTCGCCGGTCGTGAACAGAACCTCCAGCGAGCGCTTCTCCGGCTTCCATTCCCACCAGCCGCCTGCTTTGCCGTCCTTACGCTCGAAATCGGCCGAGCGGGCTGCGCCGTTTTGTTTGATGTGCTTGCGGATATGCTCTACCGAGTCCGCATTGCCAGCCAGCCACTTGTGATTGTATTTCCAGCCCAGGCCTTGCGGCGAAATCATTTGATGGCGGTACAGGCCATAGTCTTCGATCGGCAGGAAACAGGCTTCATGCGCCCAGTACTCAAAAAGTTTGCCGTCGGCCAGCAATTCATCCAGCCATTCCTGCCGGTAGGGCCCAAGGCGGCTCCACAACACCAGGTAAGGGCTGCGCGCCACCACGTTGATGGTATCTATCTGCAACGCCGACATGCTGCGTATGCTGGCGAGCACATGTTCTTTCGTCGTTTTACCGCGCGGCGGCGTCAGCAAACCTTGTGCTGCAAGATGCAGGGCGCGTGCGGAAGAGAGGGAGAGCAGGGGCATTCGTACAGTTTTGGTTGTTAATTTTCACATCATAACCAAGGATAACTTATTTCGCTCGAACCGCAGGCAGCAAAGGCCAGGATGAGCGCAATAAGCCCATTATCAAAGAATCCGATATTTCGCCGTTGACCAGCCAGCGCTCCCTCAGCAGGCCCTCGCGACAGAATCCCAACCTTTCCAGCGATGCGATCGACGCTGCATTGCGCGGATCGATATCGGCTTCTATACGGCGCAAGCTCATCACTTCAAATGCATATTCAAATATCGCAGTCAGCGCTTCTTGCATGTATCCTTGTCCCCAAGTCTCCCGATTGAGAATGTAGCCTATGTCGGCACGCAGGTTGTTTGCATCGATGGCATAGAGGCTGCACACGCCTATCACACGCCCATCCTCGCGGCGCGCCACCCCCCATCTGAGCTGGGATTGGCTGGCAAACGCTTGTTCGGTCTTTTCAAGGTACGATTGCAATTCTTGCGGGGATGAATACGGTCCGCGCGACCAATAGCGCATGGTTTGCGGATCGCTATAGATGGAAAACAGCGCATTGATATCGTCAGCGCCAATGGCGCGCAACTCCAGTCGCGCCGTTTTCAACCGGGGTAATACAAACGGAAATGTCCGCACGGTTTTTCCTTGATAAAAAAAGGGCGCTCAATAGCGCCCGTTTCTGCTCCAGCCGGTTTAGAAGTGCTTCAGCCCGATGGCCGCCTTCACTTCGTCGGTAGTCCTGGCGGCAATCTCGCGCGCCTTTTCCGTGCCTTGCTTCAGCATCTGCAGGACCTGGCCGCGGTCCTTTTCATATTCCTGGCGGCGCTCGCGTATCGGCGCCAGCATGTCTTGCAATATGCCTTCCAGCCTTTTCTTTACCATGCCGTCCCCCAAGCCGCCGCGCACGTAGTGGTCCTTCATCGCCTGCAAGCCTTCTTTGTCGGTATCGAACGCATCCAGGTAAATAAATGCCACGTTGCCCTCCAGGTGACCAGGGTCTTCCACCCGCAGATGCAGTGGATCGGTATAGATCATCTTGACCGCGGCCTTGATCTCGGCGGCACTGGCGCCCAGGTTGATGGTATTGCCGAGGGACTTGCTCATCTTGGCCTTGCCGTCTATACCGGGCAAGCGGCCGATCTCCGGCACCAGCGCCTGCGCTTCCACCAGGATGTCGCGCTTGGCCAGGCGGTTGAAGCGGCGCACGATTTCATTGGTCTGTTCTATCATCGGGATCTGGTCGTCGCCGACCGGCACCAGGCTGGCCTTGAAGGCGGTGATATCCGCCGCCTGGCTGACCGGATAGGTCAGGAAGCCCGCCGGGATATCCCTTTCAAAATTGCGCAACAGGATTTCCTGCTTGATCGTCGGGTTGCGTTCCAGGCGCGCCACGGTCACCAGGTTCAGGTAGTAGAAGGTCAGCTCGGTCAGCTCGGGAATTTGCGACTGGATGAAAATCGTCGACTGCGCCGGGTCTATGCCCACCGCCAGGTAGTCCAGCGCAACCTCCAGCACATTGTTATGCACCTTGGCCGGATCGTCCATATTGTCGGTCAGCGCCTGCGCATCGGCCAGCATGATGAATTGCTGGTACTGGTGCTGGTATTTGATGCGGTTGCGCAAGCTGCCTACATAGTGCCCCAGGTGCAGGGGGCCGGTAGGGCGGTCGCCGGTCAGGATCAGGTGATTCTTATCGCTGGGGACGGTATTGGATGCGCTGCTTGCCGCACTGCTGTTTTCAGTGCCGGATTGCGTGTTCTGCTCACTCATGTCTTTTCCTATAGTGCAGCCTGTGCTGCTATATGCAATGTGTATCGTTTCCGCGCATAAAAAATGCCGCTCAGGGACGGCGGCATTGATCTGGAGTGAAATCTGGAGAAAATCGCGATTCGTCTGCCGCTCCGGCCTATCCCAGGCGCCAATAATTGGACAGCAAGATCGAAAATCTGGTCACAGTCGCGGAATTCATGTCGCCATCATGCCTTTTCGCTTGCTCCGTTGTCAAGTTGAACGCCATTTTTGGGCGCCATTCCATTTGGATCATTTCCTGAAATGCTAGTCCTTTCGGTAATACATCGGAGAAATTCATCTCGGCTGCCTGAATTTCATTGTCGGCACGCTCACATGATAAAATCTGCAGTTGATTGGCGACTGGGCGCGCAACGCGCGCAAGGCGGCCTTATTCCACACCAGCAGAGAGATAGTTTTGAAAGCATTCCCCCCCAGCAAATTAGTCATTGCCTCCCGTGAAAGCCGCCTCGCCATGTGGCAGGCCGAGCATGTGCGGGATAAACTGGCCGCGCTTTATCCGGCCTGCACGATAGAAATCCTGGGCATGACCACCCGCGGCGACCAGATACTGGATAAGGCCTTGTCCAAAATCGGCGGCAAGGGCTTATTTGTGAAAGAGCTGGAAATGGCAATGGCGGAAGGGCGTGCCGACCTGGCAGTCCATTCGCTGAAAGACGTTCCCATGGACTTGCCGGAAGGTTTTGCGCTGGCCGCGGTGCTGGAACGGGAAGATCCGCGCGATGCCTTTGTTTCCAATGATTTTTCCGGGCTGGATCAATTGCCGGACGGCGCGGTGATCGGCACCAGCAGCTTGCGCAGGCAGGCGCTGATTGCTGCACGCTATCCCAAGCTGGTCATCCGCCCTTTGCGCGGCAACCTGGACACCCGGCTGAGAAAACTGGACCAGGGAGACTATGCGGCCATTATCCTGGCTGCGGCAGGTCTGAAGCGCCTGGGCGTTCCGCAAAGAATTCGCGCCTACCTGGAACCGGAACAAAGCCTGCCGGCGGCGGGGCAGGGCGCCATGGCAATTGAAATCCCTGTAGGCCGGCCGGAGTTGCTGGACTGGCTGGCGCCTTTGAATCATGAGGCCACCGCGCAGGCAGTGACGGCTGAACGCACCGTTTCCAAGGCCTTTGGCGGCAGCTGCCAGATTCCCCTGGCGGCGTTTGCCACGATAGACAACGGCCAGATGCACTTACGCGCAATGGTCGCCACACCGGACGGCAGGCGGATCGCGGTAGCGGACGTCAGCGGTGCCGCGAACGCGCCGCTTGAGCTGGGGGCGCAAGTTGCTGCCGCCTTGTCGGTGCAGGATGCGGCAGGAATTTTGGCGGCCTGCAAGGCAGAGGCCGCAGACACCGGTGAGTGAGCTGGTGAATAAGCCGACAACCAAGCCGACAATTAGCGACACATCAAACGACAACGCCATTCCAACAAGCGGAACAAGCATGCGCAATAAAGCTGTCGTGATCACACGCCCGGCTGCTCAGGCAACGTCACTTGCGCAGCGGATAGCGGCCATGGGGCGCAAGCCCGAAGAATTTCCCTTGCTGGAAATTCTCCCGCTGGCCGATAGCAGTGCGCTGGACGCCGCATTGAGCAGCTTGAGCGATTTTGCGCTGGTGGCCTTTGTTAGCCCCAACGCCATTGACGCGACCTTCGCACGCATCAAGAGCTGGCCTGCCGGCGTCAGCATAGGCGTGATGGGGGCCGGCAGCCGCGCAGCGCTGGCGGCGCACGGCGTGACAGACGCCACGCACACGATAGTGAGTCCGATCGATGCCGAGCGTACCGATTCCGAGACCTTGCTCGCGGTGCTGGACCTGCAGGCATTGAAAACTGGGCGGGTGCTGATCATACGCGGAGAAAGCGGGCGGGAATTGCTGGCAGATGCGTTGAGAGCGCACGGTATAGCAGTAAGCCAGATCGCGGCCTACCGCAGGGTGGCGCCAGCGTTCACCGCTGAACGGAGGCAAAAATTATCGGCTATCCTGAAACGGGAAAACGACTGGATCGTGACCAGCTCGGAAGCCTTGCGAACGTTGCTCGCATGGACCGAAGAATTGGCCGCAAAGTATGATATCGCGGATGCCGTGGCAAAAATGCAACAGCAGCATTTGATCGTACCCCATATCCGCATTGCAGAAACCGCGCA
>Ga0210384_10005302_pt1 | contig 14090 bp, 8 predicted proteins | sample IncBWH2MmetaG_FD_160574 | JGI IMG/M metagenome (GOLD analysis project Ga0210384, IMG submission 160574) | Forest soil microbial communities from Barre Woods Harvard Forest LTER site, Petersham, Massachusetts, United States - Inc-BW-H-2-M | ecosystem: Environmental > Terrestrial > Soil >...
TGGCGATCGCCAGGGCGTTCTTGTAGATCGCCCTGGCGATCGCCAGCCGCTGACGCTGCCCGCCCGACAGGCGCATGCCATTGTCGCCGACGATGGTTTGCAGGCCGTCAGGCAAATCGCGGATGACATCGGTCAGATGGGCCGCCTGCACCGCCCCGGCTATCCTGCCTGCGTCCGGGTCCGGATCGCCGTACGCGATATTGGCGGCTACGGTATCGTCAAACAGGATCACGTTCTGGCTCACCATCGCGATTTGCTCGCGCAGGCTGCGCAAGGAAATATCCTGCAGGGATTGGCCATCCAGCAAGATATCGCCGGCGGATGGCGTATAAAAACGCGGCACCAGGTTCACCAGTGAAGTCTTGCCGCCGCCGGACATCCCTACCAGAGCAATCGTCTCGCCCGGCTGTATCGCCAGATTCACGTCTTTCAGGGCCTGGCTCTCCTGTCCCGGATAGGTGAAACTGGTATGCCTAAACTCCAGTTTTCCCTGTGCCCTGACAGGCAAGTCCCTGCCGCTGTCATGCTCGGCTTCCGTATCTATCAGCGAAAAGACCGATTCAGCCGCTGCCATGCCGCGCTGCCAGGGGCCGTTCAGGTCGGCCAGGCGTTTCAGCGGCGTCAGCAGCATCAGCATCGCAGTGATAAAAGTAATGAACTGGCCCGCGGTCGTCTGGTTTTGCGCAGCTTGCGCCACGGCCAGCATGATGACGATGGAGACCGCGCAAGCGGCCAGTATCTGCGTAATCGGCGTCGTGGAAGCGACCGCTACTGTGGTGCGCATGGAGTAGCCGCGCAGCTTTTCATTCTTGTCGTCAAAGCGGGTCTGCTCATAGTTCTGGCCGCCGAAAATACGTATCACCTGATGCGCACGCGTCGTTTCCTCTATGACCTGGGTCAATTCACCGTTCACCTCCAATTGACTCTGGTTCAGCTTGCGCAGGCGCTTGCTGACGCCGCGCACCAACGCTGCCATCAGCGGCAACAATACCAGCGCCACCAGCGTCAACTGCCAGTTGACGTAAAACAGGTAGGCCAGCAATACGATCACCGTCAAGGTATCCCGGATCAGCGTGGTCAGCGATACCTTGAACATTTCCACAATCTGTTGCGCCTCAAACATGATGGTATTGATCACGCGTCCGCTGGATTCGGCCTGGTAGAAACTGATGGGCACACCGAGCATCTTGGCAAAAATCTGCGCACGCAAACGATTCAGCATCCTGGTCGAGACCCAGGACATCAGGTAGCTGGTGGTGAAAGTGCAGATACCGCGCAATATAAATGCTGATGATTGCGGTAGGCACCTTCCATATCGCGAGCTGGGAAGCGCCTCCTTTGAAACCGTGGTCCAGCAGATAACCGAGTACATACGGAAACATGATTTCGGTCAGCGCGGTGCCCAGCATCGTGAACAGGACCAGGTACATCCGGTCGCGATATTGGCTGATGCTTTCCCATAAGCGCTGGAACACGAGAATTGTTGCTTTATTCATTGATTCGGATTTTCAATCGATTATTATTGTCGGACACGATTTGCGTCGTTTTGTTTGCTCAGTTCGCTGCTGCGCACGCCTGCCAGCGGTATCGCCAGCAAGATCATGAACGCCATGCCAAATACTGCGTCGCGCAGGATGGCATTGAACATGCCGCCTATGATCATCGTGACAGCCAGCATCGCCAGCATCATCCCGTGCTCGTCGCCGATTTTTCTCGCAACCAGCAACTGGGTCAGCCATATCCATAACAAGGCCGCCAGGCCAAAGATGCCGATTTCCGTTGCGTACAGCAGATAGTCGTTATGCGGCGTCGTCATGGTGCCGCTGGCCAGGCCCCTCGCGCGCGCCTGGTACTCGATGAGCCAGCTGGCGATGCCATGCCCGGTCCACGGCTTCTCAGCGGCGATCTTGCCGGTCAGTTGATATATTTCTGCCCGCATGCCGTCTTCGCCCGCATTTTCGCCGTGGGCAAAGGCCCGCGCCTGACGCAAAGTGCATAAGCCCCTGTCACGCATAATCTCGGGCGGAGAATAGCCCTGGAGCTGCATATCCCTCACCGCGCATTTCTCAGGCGTCGGCAGGCTGAGCGCGTATTGCAGACCCAGCCATAGCAGCAGCACGACGGCGCCCAGCGCTACCGCGCTGCGCCAGGAAAACCTTAAACGACAGAGCGGTATCAATGCACACAGGCAAATCATGATCAAGCTGGCAGTACGGCTTTTGCTCAGGAACAGCAAGGCAACGACAATATAGAAGAATACCAGCACGAGCTTCCAGCGATGCTCCTTGTACAGCACCAGCCTGTTCAACAACCAGCCGGCAGCCAGCGCCAGCAAAATGCCCAGCAGGATGGATTTATTCCCCTGGTAGATCACGTAGCTCCTGGTCATCGTACTGACCGGCAATACTTGCAGGAAATTCAGGTAAAACAAGCTAGCCGCGATCAGCGCGCCGGCAAGAAAAGACACCACCGCCCGGCGCTGCCACTCCCCGGCGCCAACACACAAAAATAGCAGCAGGAACAGGTAGGTTTGATAATGGACGAACGCCGACCAGAACTCCCCCGCCGGGCGCGGCAGGAAGATCGCCACCAGGCAGGACACCAGGCTCAGCGACAGGATGGGCTTGAGCATGGGGCTGGCCAATATCGTCCGCCCTTTTTCCCGATAGTTGCCGGACAATGCAAGGCTGAGCAGGAACAGCACCACTCCCGCGTACATCCAGCCCAACGGAAAGAACAGGGTCAACGGCAATACCGACAACACATGCTGCGGCAACACGGCGCGCAACGCATGCCGGCTGTTGCCGGCTACATTTCCGTTGCTGCTGCCGGCATTCCCGCCGCCTGCATCTTGATAGCGTGAGCTCATGGTGTCAGGAGTATTCTATCTGCACGTTTTTGGGAGATAGCCAGTCTGACAGCGTCTGCCGCAAACCGTCGTCGGGATTGACTCGCCAGTGATCGGCAAAATACAACTCGGCGGCAGCGATATTGTTCTGGTAGCGCACGACCACCGGGCATCCCTCCTGGTCCAGATAGGGCTTCAGGGTTTCCTGCAGCATCTTGACATCGGTGTCCGCCGTCAGCGTTATCCGCAAGCCTTGCGAAAATTGCACCCTGGCGCGGCCTATATCCATCACCTTTTCCGCCGAGATGCGCAAGCCGCCGGAGAAGCGGTCTTCCGATACCTTGCCCAGCACCGCCAGGAATTCATCCTCCTTGAACAGGTTCTTGTACTGGTCCAGCAATTCGCTGTACACCGTCACGTCCACCACAGAGGTGCCGTCATCCAGCGTTACGATCAATATCTTGCCGCGTTGCGTCATCTGCGTGCGCAGGCCGGAAATAATGCCGGCGATCAGGCGCAGGTCGCGCGAAGGCTCCAGCTTGGCCAGGGTAGTCTTGATAAACTGGCGCACCTCGGGAGCGTAGGAATCAAACAAGTGGCCTGACAAGTAAAAGCCCAGCGCCAGCTTTTCTTCCGTCAGCCGCTTCTTGTCGGTCCACGGCGTTGCCTTGACATATTCCGGCGGCGGAATCATGTCGTCATCATCGCCGAACAGGCTGACCTGGTTCGCCGCCGCATCGGCTTGCTCTGCCGCATCCATCGCCAGGCCTACCGTTGCCAGCAATACCGCCCTATCCTGGCCGAAGCCGTCGAACGCACCCGCGCGTATCAGCGATTCTATCGTACGGCGGTTTACCTGGCGCTTGTCGATGCGCTTGGCGAAATCGAACAGGCTCACGAAGGGTCCATCGGCCTGGCGCGCGGCCACGATGCTTTCGATCGCATTCTGTCCCGAGCCCTTGACCGCGCCCAGCCCATAACGGATCTGGGTCGCCTTCTTGCCCGCCTCGCCGACCGGGATGAAGCGGTATTCGGACTGGTTGATGTCCGGCGGCAGCAAGCTCAGCTTGCAAACGTCGATGGCATCCTCCACCAGGATCTTGATCTTGTCGGTGTCATCCATCGCCAGCGACAAGTTGGCGGCCATGAACGCAGCGGGGTGATGCGCCTTCAGGTAGGCGGTGTGGTAGGACAGCAAGGCATACGCGGCGGCATGGGATTTGTTAAAGCCATAGCCTGCGAATTTTTCCATCAAGTCGAAAATCTCGTCGGCCTTTTCCTGGCTCAGGCCGTCCTTGGCGGCGCCGTCGCGGAAGATCTGGCGATGCTCGGCCATCTCTTCGGCCTTCTTCTTACCCATCGCGCGCCGCAGCAAATCCGCACCGCCCAGTGAATAGCCGCCGACCACCTGCGCCATCTGCATCACCTGTTCCTGATACACCATGATGCCGTAGGTTTCAGACAGGATGCCCTCGGTACGCGGATCGGGATAGTCGAATTTTTCGCCGTGCTTGCGCTTGCAAAAGTCGGGAATCAGGTCCATGGGACCCGGGCGGTACAGCGCCACCAGCGCGATAATGTCCTCGAACCGGTCCGGCCGCGCGTCTTTCAGCATGCCCTGCATGCCGCGGCTTTCCAGCTGGAATACGGCGACCGTTTTAGCCTTGGTCAGCAACTCATAGGACGGCCGGTCGTTCAGCGGCAGGCTTTCCAGATTGAAATTGGACATCGCCGGATCGAGCCGCTTGATATAGTTCACGGCACGGTCCAGGATGGTCAGCGTGGTCAAACCCAAAAAGTCGAACTTGACCAGGCCGACCGCCTCCACGTCATCCTTGTCGTATTGCGAGACCACGCCCGAATCGCCGCCCTGCGTGTACAGCGGGCAAAAGTCGGTCAGCTTGCCGGGCGCGATCAGCACGCCGCCGGCGTGCATGCCGATGTTACGGGTGATGCCCTCCACCTGCTGCGCCAGGTCCAGCAACTGCTTGACTTCCTCTTCGTTCTCTTGCCGCTCCGCCAGCAACGGTTCTTCGATGATCGCTTCGGCGATTGTGACCGGTTTGCCCGGCTTGAAGGGAATCAGCTTGGACACGCCGTCGCAAAAGTTATAGCCGAAATCCATCACACGGCCCACGTCGCGTATTGCGCCCTTGGCGGCCATGGTACCGAAAGTGGCGATCTGCGATACCGCGTCCTTGCCATAGCGATCCTTCACGTACTGAATCACGCGATCGCGGCCTTCCTGGCAAAAATCGATATCAAAGTCGGGCATGGATACCCGTTCCGGATTCAGGAAACGTTCGAACAGCAGGTTGTAAGCCAATGGGTCCAGGTCGGTAATGCTCAGCGAATACGCCACCAGCGAACCGGCACCCGATCCGCGGCCCGGCCCTACCGGCACGCCGTTATTTTTTGCCCACTGGATAAAGTCCGCAACGATCAGGAAGTAGCCCGGGAATCCCATCTTGATGATGGTATCGGTTTCAAACTTCAGGCGCGCCTCATAGCGTTCGCGCTGTTGCTCGCGCTTACCTTCATCCGGGTACAAATGCGCCAGGCGCTTTTCCAGGCCCAGTTTGGATTCATGGACCAGGTAGTCGCCGATCGTCATTCCATCCGGCGTAGGGAAGTCCGGCAGCTTGGGCTTGCCCAATTCCAGCGTCAGGTTGCAGCGCTTGGCGATTTCCACCGCATTTTGCAGCGCCCCCGGCAGGTCGGCAAACAATTCCGCCATCTCGGCCTGGGTCTTGAAACACTGCTGATCGTTGAAACGCTTTACCCGTCTGGCATTGGCCAGCATTTCGCCCTCGGCGATACAGGTGCGCGCTTCATGCGCAATATAGTCGTCCTTGTTGATGAACTGGATAGGATGGGTAGCCACCACGGGCAGCGCCAGCTTTTGCGCCAGCCTGACGGCCTGGCGCACCTGGTTTTCCATATTCGGCTGGCCGGCACGCTGGATTTCAATGTAGAAATGGCCGGGGAATATGCTCGCCCAGCGCTGCGCATTGCGCTCGGCGAGCTCCAGGTTGCCATTGTCTATGGCAATCCCGACATCGCCGAAGTGCGCGCCCGACAAGGCAATCAATCCTGGCTCACCGCCCTGTTGATGCAAATCCTGCAACCATTCAAAGCGAATTTCTGCCTTGCCCTTGTTCTGATTGGTCAGCCACGCCTGGGCCAGCAATTCGCACAGCTGCAAATAGCCCTTGCGGTTTTTGACCAGCAATAGCAAGCGCGAAGGCTTGTCGCGGTCGGCGTCATTGGTAATCCATGCATCGCAGCCGGCGATGGGCTTGATGCCCTTGCCCCTGGCGGTTTTGTAGAACTTGACCATCGCAAACAGGTTGGCGAGGTCGGTAATCGCCATCGCCGGCTGCTTATCCTTCTCGGCGGACTTGATCGCATCGTCTATGCGTACCAGCCCATCAACGATGGAATATTCGGAATGCAGGCGCAAATGGACAAACTGCGGTCCAGCGGCTTGAGGTGCAGCAGGAATCGCCTGCGCAGCCGTTGCTTCATTGGCAAGTGTTAAATCTGTAGTCATCCCGCTATTTTACCGTGCCAAACAGTATTAAACGAAGGGAATACTTCCTCGGAAAAATGAAAGTGTAAGAGCATGTAAACAATAAAAATGGCGGCTAACTTGTGCTAGATCAAGTTTTTTGCAAATCGGGCTTTAAAAAAGCTCTCACAAAAGTTTATAATACTGATAAATCAATGACTTACTGAATTATTTGCCATGCCATCCATCGCAACATCCGCCGCAACGCCCTACATCAATATCTCCGCCTATAAATTCATCACCTTCAGCGATACCGCCGAGAAACGCTCGGAGTTCTTCGCCAAGTGCCAGGAATTGAACCTGAAAGGCACGGTCATCCTAAGTCCGGAAGGCATCAATATGTTCCTGGCCGGCTTGCGTGAAGAAATCGATGCGTATATGGGCTGGCTGCACCAGGATCCGCGCTTTGCCGACGTGGTCGCCAAAGAGAGCCTGTCGGACAAGCAGCCGTTCACCAAACTGCTGGTCAAGCTGAAGCCTGAAATCATCACGATGCGCATGCCGTTGATCAAGCCTGAAGAAGGACGCGCGCCTGCGGTGGATGCGCAGACCTTGAAGCGCTGGCTGGACCAGGGCCATGACGACAGCGGCAAGCCCGTCGTCATGGTGGATACCCGCAACGATTTCGAAGTGGATGTGGGCAGCTTCGACAATACGATAGACTACCGCATCGCCAAGTTCACCGAGTTTCCGACGGTGATAGAAGCCAACCGCGACAAGCTGAACGACAAGACCGTGGTGACGTTTTGCACCGGCGGCATACGCTGCGAAAAGGCCGCAATCCACATGCAGAATGTCGGCTTTGACAGCGTGTACCAGCTGGAAGGCGGCATCCTGAAGTACTTCGAGGAAGTCGGCGGCGCCCACTATCATGGCGACTGCTTCGTGTTTGACTATCGCACCGCGCTGAACCCGCAGCTAGAAGCCACCGATACCGAGCAATGTTTCGCCTGCCGTGGCATCGTCACGCCGCGCGAGCAATTGTCGCCCTTATATATCCCCGGAGTATCTTGCCCGGCCTGCGCATCGCCGGAGGCGAAAGCCAAGGCAGCGCTGGCGACCAGTACGGCAGCAGCATAGCAAAAGGGGGCGACGCAGACTGTAAAAATACAAAGCCCGCTGGCAACCAGCGGGCTTTGTAAACTATGGGGTCCGGCAGCAAATTACTTCAATTTCGCGGCGACCTCAGCGATACGTTTGCCAAACAGTTTTGCTGTTTCCAGATCGCCCGCCAATGGGCCTTCCTCTGGCGAGGAATCCGATGGGGATTGGGTCATCAGGCCAGCGAAGCTGCCTACATAGTTAATGTCATTACGCTGCGCCGCTTTGCTGTTGGCCGGCATCAAGCCTGTGCCTACCCAGATCATCGAATGCTGTTGCGACAGCGTGAACAGGTAATGCAGCGTGGACAATTTGTCGCCGTTCATGGTTGCAGAATTGGTGAACGCAGCGGCAATCTTGTTTTTCCAGACTTGGGAAAACCAGGGTTTGGAAGAGGCATCGGCAAATTTCTTGAACTGCCAGGAGACTGTGCCCATATAGGTCGGGGAACCGAACACGATCGCATCCGCCGCCGCCAGCGTGTCCCAGGCTGCATCGGGAATATTGCCCTCGGCGTCGATTGCGATTAATTCTGCTGCGGCATCGGCAGCAACGATACCCGCATACACCGCTTCTGCCGCCTTAGCCGTATGACCATAACCGGAGTGATACACAATCGCTACTTTTTTCATAATATATCCTTAGTGAAAATTGAAATCTGCCCTGTTTAAAAAGGCTTTTTGTAAAAAAATTAAACCGGTAAATCGAACACCAGAACTTCGGCCTGCCTGCCCTGGCCTATGCTCAACAACTCCTCTGCCTGCAATTTGAGCGCGTCGCCGGTTTGCAGCGCGATACCGTTGACCGTCAGCTCTCCACGCGCAAGGTGCACGTACGCCAGCCGATTCTTGCCCAGGCTCAGGCTGGCTTGCTGTTCGCCATCGAACAGGCCTACGTACAGGCGCGCGTCCTGGTGTAACTTGACGGCACCGTCTTCTGCATCCGGTGAAGCGACCAGCCTGAGGCGGCCCAGCTTATCTTCGCGGCTGAAGTTCTTTTCTTCGTAGCTCGGCGGCATGCCGCTGCGGTCAGGCATGATCCAGATCTGCAGCAAGTGCGCAGAATTCTTCTGGGAAGCGTTGAATTCAGAATGCATCACGCCGGTGCCGGCGCTCATGCGCTGCACGTCGCCCGGACGTATCACGCTGCCGTTGCCCATGCTGTCTTTATGCGCGATCTCGCCCTCCAGCACATAGGTGATGATTTCCATGTCGCGATGGCCGTGCGTGCCGAAACCCATGCCCGGATCTATCCAGTCTTCATTGATCACGCGCAAGGGGCCAAAACCCATGTGGCTGGGGTCATGGTAATCGGCAAAAGAAAAGCTATGATAAGACTTCAGCCAGCCGTGCTCTGCGTATCCACGTTCCTTTGAGGTGCGTACTGAGATCATATGATGCTCCTTATTCAAAATTTTAATACTATCCGCTATACTATATATGGGCACTTCCCGTAAGATAAGGGGACTTTTTCCGATATATCATTCAAATTTTTTGAACATACCTTCCGAGCGCCAATAGGCTCACAATCCACCCACCATTATGAATTTAACACTGGAAGCGCTGCAGATCCTTGATGCGATAGAACGCAAAGGCAGCTTTGCCGCGGCGGCAGCGGAATTGGACAAAGTGCCGTCCGCGATTACCTACAGCATACGCAAGCTGGAAGAAGACCTTGACCTGTTGCTGTACGACCGGCGCGGCCACAGGGCCAAGCTGACGACTGCCGGCCGCGAACTATTGACCCAGGGCCGCCACTTGCTGAATGCGGCGGAAGAGCTGGAGCAGCGTGTGAAGCGCACGGCTACCGGCTGGGAAGTGGAGTTGCGCATCGTTGTCGACGCCATCATACAGTTTGAGAACCTGCTGCCCCTGATACAGGAGTTCGAGCAGCAAGCCTGCGGCACGCGCCTGCGGATTTCCCAGGAAGTCTTGTCGGGAGTGTGGGAATCCCTGCTATCGGGCCGCGCCGACCTGGCGATAGGCGCCGCCTACGACGGCCCCGACACCATACGCATGCACGGAGACTACCAGACCCGTCTGTTTGGCGCCATTGACTGGGTCTTCGCGGTAGCGCCGCAACATCCGCTGGCCGCTATGCCGGAACCCCTGACCCCGGCGATGATACAAGGGCACAGGGCGATCGCAGTCGGCGATACCGGCCGCAACCTGCCGGCCATCACCGCCGGGCTGCTGACCGGCCAGGACACACTGACCGTGCCCTCGCTGCGAGCCAAGCTGCTCGCGCAGCTGGCGGGCCTGGGCTGCGGCCATTTGCCCAGAATGATGGCCGCCCCCCACCTCGAGTCCGGCGCGCTCATAGAGAAGAACACGCTGGAAACACGGCCGGGCGGCAACAACCGCATTGCCTGGCGCAGCACCGACAAAGGCAAAGCGCTGCACTGGTTTCTGCAACGGCTTTCAGACCCGGCCGTACAACGCAAGCTGATGGGGAATCAGCCATGACAAGGCCAGATGGAGATCGGTATGTAGGCCGCTTCGCCCCCTCCCCTACCGGCCCGCTGCATCTCGGCTCACTGGCGGCGGCGATGGCCAGCTACCTGGATGCCAGGGCTCACGATGGCCTGTGGCTGGTGCGCATCGAGGATCTGGACTTCGACCGCAACGTCGCCGGCGCAGACCATGCAATACTAGATTCGCTGCAACGCTGCGGCATGCATATCGACGGCGAGGTGCAATGGCAAAGCAAGCGCCTGGATCTCTATGAGACGGCATTCGCCCAACTCGCAGCGCAGATTTATCCTTGCGCCTGCTCACGCAGGGAGATTGCCGATTCCCGCACTGGGACCTCCGGCCCTGCGGCACTGATCTATCCCGGCACCTGCCGCAATGGCGTGGCGGCCGGCAAGCGGGCGCGCGCGTACCGCCTGCGCGTGCCATGTCAACCGGAAGGAATCATCCGCTTCCATGACCGCTGGTACGGCGCGATGGCGCAAGACCTGGGCCGCGAAGTCGGCGACTTCGTACTCAGGCGCGCCGATGGCTTTTGGGCCTATCAACTGGCAGTGGTAGTGGATGATGCGGCACAAGGAGTGACCCACGTAGTCCGGGGCGCCGACCTGCTGGACTCAACTGCCAGGCAAATTTATCTGCAGCGCTTGCTGGGCTATCCGCAACCCGCCTATCTGCACGTACCCGTGGTAACAAACGCTCTCGGCGAAAAGCTATCCAAGCAGACCGGAGCCCAAGCTTTCGACGATGGTTCCTCGAACCAGGATTTGCTGCATAGGGCATTGCTGCCGGCCGCGCAATTTTTGGGGTTGCAGATAGCGGCAAGCAGTATTGAGGAATTCTGGGAAAGGGCCGTGCCGGCCTGGAAGCAATTACTGGAAAAACGCGAGGTGGGCTAACGCGCCGGCAACCGGAGGATGCCTCCGGCTGCCGGCGTAAGCCATGCTTAAGACGACTGCTTGATCAAACCGCCCAACAAGGCAGCTTTTTTCTGTGGCTTGCTGCTGACGACATCCTGTAACGAGGCCGTGTTGTTCGCTGTCAGCGAACTGGCGCTAGGCTCATACGGCTTCAGGAACCATGGGTCGACCTTTTCGCGCGGCGGATTGTAACCGCGGGTTGGCCTGTCTGCGCCGCGATCACTACGCTCGCCGCGATCGCTACGCTCAACGCGTTCGCCGCGGGCGGCATCGCGTGGACGGCGCTCTGCGCTGTGTACCGAAGTCGCGACGAAGCCGGCCAATTGCAGGCGCACGATTTTTTGCTTGATCAGTTTTTCTATGTCGACCAGCAGGCGCTCGTCCTTGTCGGTGTGCAGAGAAATCGCATCGCCCTTGGCGCCGGCACGACCGGTGCGGCCGATGCGGTGCACATAGTCTTCGGCATTGTAAGGCAGGTCAAAATTGATCACGCAAGGCATCTCGGAGATATCCAGGCCGCGCGCCGCTACGTCGGTGGCCACCAAGACTTCGACCTCGCCGCGCTTGAACGCCTCCAGCGCCGTCATGCGTTCGGACTGGGATCGGTCGCCGTGGATGGCCGCTGCCTTGACGCCCTGCTTGACCAGGTGCATGGCCAGGCGCGAAGCACCTATCTTGGTATTGGAAAACACGATAACCTGCTTCAGGCCGCGCTCGCGGATGATAAAGGAGACCGCATCGCGCTTTTCTTCCTCCGCAACCTTGTACAGGATTTGCGTGACGTTTTCTGCGGTTGAATTGCCGCGCGCCACTTCTATCGTTATCGGACTGGTCAGGAAACTGGCGGCCAGCTTCTTGATCTCTTGCGAGAAGGTCGCCGAGAACATCAAATTCTGGCGCTTGGCCGGCAACAGGTTGATGATGCGCTGCAGGTCGGGCAGGAAGCCCATATCCAGCATGCGATCCGCCTCATCCATCACCAGGATTTGCGTCTGCGACAAATTGATGGTCTTTTGTTGCACGTGGTCCAGCAAGCGCCCAGGAGTCGCGATGACGATTTCTATACCCGAACGCAGAGCAGCCACCTGCGGCGCCATATCGACGCCGCCGAAAATTTCCGTGGCGCGCAGAGGCGTGTAGCGGGAATAGGCTTTGACGTTGTCGGCCACCTGGTCGCACAGTTCGCGGGTCGGCGTCAGTATCAGTGCGCGCACTGGATGACGGGCCGGCGAGGCGCTGGTGCTGGCATGCGCCAACAGCAACTGGATGATCGGCAAAGAGAAACCTGCGGTTTTACCGGTCCCGGTTTGCGCTGCCCCCATCACGTCCCGTCCTTGCAGCACAACAGGGATGGCTTCAGCTTGAATCGGGGTCGGGTGCACATAGCCCTGATCGGACAAGGCGCGCAAAATCTCGGGTGACAGTCCGAAATCTTCAAAACGGACCGTAGGTACAGGTTGTACAGTAGTAGCTTCGGCAACTAGTGTGCCCTGCGTAGTATCGGACTTGATATCAGTCATTGTATGGTGGTGAGCTTCCCGTGAGTTGAGCACGGTACCAACGGATGATGAGTTTGTTGGCAATATCGTATATCTAAGACAATCAACAGAAGGTAAGCGAAGGCTAGAAAGATGAGAGTATATTACAAATCAATGGGTTAGAGTAATTTACAGGAAATGCGGGAGGCGAATGGGGCATATTTCCCACGCGCCGGCCTTAAAACCGCATATGCCGGTTAATACGATGTCAACATAAGCACACCTGAACTCCGTCCTGCAAGCTAGCTCGCGGTAAATTTGAATTTTTAATAAGATTTTGTGACCAATTCCAGGCTAATGCCGGATAGAGTCCCGCGTTTCAATTCGCGCTCCAGCCGCAAACTGGCGATACAAGCCGTTACCACGCCGATGCGCAGGCTAAATGGGAAAACGCATATCATCTTAGAGCGTGCTAAGAATAGAATCAGGTATGCGTATGGGCCGAAACGGGCACAGGCGGCGGCAGGCGCGACAAGCCCGCGTAGCCCGGCTCTCTCCAGGCCAAACCCGCCGAAACGCGGACTGTACGAGGCGGCCGGTGCCTGAACACATTTTCCGATTCGATTATTAGCAGTCCCTAGAGTATCAAGAGCCTGTTATTGTCCAACGGGCCGGTTGCCTGATTTGCATTAAAATGTTCTCACAGCCTGGTACGAGCCCTGGCGAGAGGCGACGCGTGTCAACGCGGCGACACGATCAGACCGCCGGCAGTTACCCATACATTGCGGAAATCTATCTAAGATGTGGATTGTTCTTATTGCATTGCGGCGGCCATATACGTTCATCGTCATGGCGCTGTTGATTTTGCTGGCTACTCCGCTGGTCCTGACCAAGATGGCGACCGATATTTTTCCGGACATCAATATCCCCGTCATCAGCATCATCTGGAACTACGGCGGCCTGTCGGCGCAAGAGATGGGGCAGCGCATTGCGGCAGCCAATGAGCGCAGCCTGACGACGACGGTCAACGACATCGAGCACATAGAGTCGCAGTCGCTGGTCGGCATTTCCATCATCAAGATATTCTTCCAGCCTACCGCCAATATCCAGACCGCCATTGCGCAAGTGGTCGCCATCGAACAGGCGCAGGTGCGGCAACTTCCGCCCGGCATCACGCCGCCGTTGATCATCAAGTATTCGGCATCCAGCATTCCCGTCATTCAATTGGGCTTGTCCAGCGCAACCATGCCCGAACAGACGTTGTTCGATACCGCGGTCAATTTCCTGAGGCCGCAGCTGATCACGGTCCCGGGCGCCGCCATCCCCTATCCTTACGGCGGCAAATCACGGCTGGTGTCGGTCGATCTGGACACGCCGGCCATGTTGTCCAAAGGGTTGACGCCAACGGATATAGTAAATGCCGTCAATGCGCAAAACCTGGCCCTGCCCTCCGGCACCGCCAAGATAGGCACTACCGAGTTCACCGTCGCGATGAACGGCTCGCCGGATACGATTGCCGGCTTGAACAATATCCCGGTACTGAACAAGAACGGCACCACTACCTACCTGTCCGAAGTCGCCCGGGTACGCGACGGTTTTTCGCCGCAGACCAATATCGTGCGCCAGAACGGCGAACGCGGCGTGCTGCTTTCCATCCTGAAGAACGGCGGCTCGTCGACACTGGACATCGTCAGTGCGGTG
>Ga0210384_10005303_pt1 | contig 14088 bp, 9 predicted proteins | sample IncBWH2MmetaG_FD_160574 | JGI IMG/M metagenome (GOLD analysis project Ga0210384, IMG submission 160574) | Forest soil microbial communities from Barre Woods Harvard Forest LTER site, Petersham, Massachusetts, United States - Inc-BW-H-2-M | ecosystem: Environmental > Terrestrial > Soil >...
AACCCAACTTCCGATGTGGGCCATGCTTTGTGCATCGGTGAGGTATGCCTGTTCCCTTCGCAATTCCTGTGTCAGTAACTCCTGCTCTGTGACGTCCATTGTGGTGCCATGGAACCCTTGAAAAGCTCCGTCTTCAACCACCGGAATACCGACACAGCGGACGTACCGTATCTCCCCATCTGGTCGAACTATTCGCTTCGTGACATCGCAGCCGCAGTGCTGCTCATGCATCATGTTTAGTGTTTCAGCCATGGAGGCTCGGTCCTGTGGATGGATCGCGGCCAGGTACTGCTGAAGGTTCGGCGTCCCGGTCTTCGGATTAAGGCCGAAAATCTTGTATACCTCGTCAGACCAATACATATCTAAATCGTCAGACCAACGGATACCTAAATCCCTGGCCGCCCAGCTCCCCATATGAGCAAGGCGCTCGCCTTCGCTTAGGTAGAACTGATTTCTCCGCAGGGCTTGTTCTGCGAGCTTTCGATCGGTGATGTCCTGGCTTGTACCAAACAGTTCGTAGGCGCGCCCCGAGGCATCTCTCTTTACGGTTCCCAGGACTTGAACAAATCGCACTTCGCCATCGGGACGAACTATACGATGTTCCGCCTTCAAATGGGTACCACTACGAATGGTCTCCTCCACTATCCGGGCGGCATATTCTCGATCGTCGGGGTGGACCATCTCGAAAACCACCGCCATCTCAATCGGGCCTTTAACCGGGGGGATCCCCCAGATTCGACAAAGTTCGGCGGACCACGTGACTTGATTCTCGATAGGGTTAAATTCGTAATGTCCTATTTGAGCCACTCGTTGAGCTTCTTCAAGCCTCGCGTTGCTCTGTTGTAAGGCGCTTGAGAGGGCTTGGCGTTCTTCCTCCGCGCGTTTCCGGTCGGTGATGTCCTGGGTTGTACCGAACATTCGGGTCCGCCCCTCGGAATTTGTCCTCACGTCACCCAAGCTGTGGACAACCCGCATCTCCCCGTCGGGGCGAAAGAGCCGATGCTCACAGTCGGCTCGCGTCCTGGAGCGAATAGCCTCTTCAGCAATCCGAAACACAGCCTCGCGATCATCGGGGTGGAACATGTCGCCTATTGTCGCTATGTCAAGCGGGCCTACCTGCGGCACCAATCCAAAGATACGGGAGGTTTCATCCGACCAGATCACCTGATTCGTTTCAAGATCCCATACCCAGTAGCCGAGGTGAGCAACGCGTTGCGCTTCTTCGAGCCAATCTCTGCTTTCTTGCAAATCTCGAGATAAATTATGGCGAGCTTCCTCCGCCTGCTTCAATTCTGTAATGTCTTGAACGGTACCGAACAGCCTGTTGGTTTTTCCGGATCTCCCTTTGCCCGGATCTCCCGGCAGCGAGCTCCAAAGCTTAGAGGTGATGGCATGCACCGTGCGAACCTCTCCGCTTGGAGTGACAATACGAAAGTCGGCAACCGGATGTACGCCGGCTTCGAGCTCCACGTCCACTGTACTGTAGAGGGCGTCCCGGTCCTCCGGATGGACCAATGCTCGGACCGTTGCAAAGTCCATGGGACGCTCTCCCCGTTCGACCCCAAAAATGCGATAGGTCTCATCCGACCAGACAACCACATTCGTTTCAATGTCCCAGTCCCAGTACCCCAGATGTGCGACGCGTTGTGCTTCTTCCAGCCGGGCCTTGCTCTCTTGCAGGTCGCGAGATAACGATAGGTTGGTAAGCAGTGTCGCGATTCGTTGGCCGATCGCTTCGAATAATCTTCGTTCCTGCTCGGTCCAGCTCCGCGCCTGCGTACATTGGTCCAGGCCCAACATGTACGGCTTGTCGAATTTCGGATAGATCGCCAGACAGATTTGGGATTGGACGGCAAGGCGTGCTGCTCCGCTGTCTGATATCGCTTCGTTGGGTTCCGTCCCGAAGCACACGGCACCTTGCGAAGAGCTAACGAGTCGATGCACGCTAGCGATAGCCGCGTCCATCGGCACATCAACACCCACAAGGACAGAATGGGCAGATGTCGGGCGGGCACAGTCCGCCACCGTTCGCGATGTCTTGCTGTCTGGATCACAGGGATACACCATCCAAGCTCGATCGCATCCGAAAACGGATAGCAGGGCTTCGAGTACGTGGGTCGTTTGTTGGAGGTCGTCGGTGTCCTGAATAGCTTGGTTGACCCGGTCCATGCCCTCAAGAAACCAGAGACGATCTTGCCGCAATTCGTCGATTAGCCCGTCTCCGGCAACGCTTCCGTTTGTTGGTTCCATGAATACCCTATTCGACTACAGACATCCCACACATTCTAGGCGGAAAAGCCGTCTGCCTGTGAACCTTCGCAACTCGATTGAGGTGCTCACAAGCGCTTTCAATCCGCCGAAGCTTCCCAGGACGCAAGCGGCCAACAGTTCTGCCCGCCCGCCGTTATCTTGGAGTCCCTTCATGGATCCGCACTTCTTTCAATTTCTAACACGGTCTTTCGCTGCACGATTCCGAGTCTCTGCATCCTGTACGTCAATGTCGTTCGCGGCAATCCGAGGCGAGAGGCCGCGCCGTTCGGTCCGGATACTACGCCCTTGGTCTGTTCGAGAACGCCCAGGATGTGGCTGCGCTCCGCCTCGTCAAGGGTCTGTTTCATCGCGGCGTTGGAACATGATGCGCTCAACGCCTCGATCGGGATTTCCAATCTCGGACCGGATGACCGAATCACGGCCCGCTCGATGACGTTCTGCAACTCCCGGACATTGCCAGGCCACTCCTGGCTCTTGAGGAGTTCCAGCGCCTCTTCAGCAATTTCAGTCACCTCCTTATTCACTCGCGGGGCCAGCGTCCGAAGGAAATACCCCACCAGAAGCGGGATGTCCTCACGCCGCTGCCTCAATGGTGGGACGGAGATCGGAAAAACATTAAGGCGGTAGAAGAGATCCGCCCGGAAACGGCGTCGCAGAACCATTTCCTGCAAGTCCTCATTAGTGGCGGCGACGAGCCGAACGTTAACGCGGACGGTTCGGCCGCCGCCCAGCCGCTCGTATTCCTGCTCTTGCAGAATTCGCAAGAGCTTTGGTTGCAACTCCAGCGGGAGCTCTCCGATTTCATCGAGAAACAAAGTCCCGCCATGGGCCTGCTGAAACCGGCCATCGGTTCGGCTCACCGCGCCGGTGAACGCTCCGCGTTCGTGGCCGAACAATTCGCTTTCTGCCAGTCCGACGGGCAACGCGGCGCAATTCAGTTTGACATAGGGGCCGTGCTTCCTGGGACTTGCCTCGTGGACGGCTCTTGCGACTAATTCTTTCCCGGTGCCGGTCTCGCCGTGAATCAGAACCGAACAGTCGGTGCGCGCCACCATTTGCACCGCGCTCCAAACCGATCGAAGGCCAGGGTTGGAGCTGATGAGAATCGAGCTCGGGACATTTCTGGGAACGTCCGAAGAACTTATCGGGATGATGTCCTTTAGATCAGGGTGCATAGGTCTGCTCCGGATTGGACTGGATTCATGGATAGATGGGCTCTGGATCGGCCCGTGTGGGCCCGCAAGCGCTCGCAACACGGCGTACAAGGGTGCCTTGATGCCGCGGCGGACAGAATCGCCTCGCTCCAGGGTCTGAACAAGGGGTCAACTCCGCCAGCCGCCACCAAGAGCTTTGTAAAGCTGGACGACGCTGAGCAACTCGTTCAGCTTGATCTGGCGAAGGTCCAGTTTTGCTTGAAGCAGGTCCCGGTCCGCATCCAGAGCGTTGAGCTGGGTGTCGACGCCCCCCTGGTATCGCATGTAGGCCAACCGTTTCCGCTCCTCAAGGACAGCAACAAGCGCCTCCTGCTTTATCCTGGCTTCCCGCGTTCTTTGGTGCGCGATCAATGCGTTGGAAACTTCAGTGAACGCAATTTGAATAGCCTTCTGGTATTGCACCACTGCGCTGTCCCGTTGGGCTTCCGCCAATCTCACCGTCGACGCGAGCCGGCCCGCCGTAAAGATGGGCTGGCTCAGTTGTGGAACAAAACTCCAGGCGCTATTCGGGCCGCTGAAAAGTTTGGATAATTGAGTGCTCTGGCCGCCGATCAGCCCGCTCAGGCTCAACTGCGGGAAGTAAGCGGCCTTGGCTACACCTATGTCCGCGTTCGCGGCAATCAGGTTTTGCTCGGCGGCACGGATATCAGGGCGCCGCTCCAGCAAAGCCGAGGGCAACCCGGCTGGAACTTCTGGCGGCAAAGCGTTCTCATCGAAACTCCCTTCGCGCTCAATTCCGGAAGGATTTTCGCCCAGCAGCAAAGTAATCTGGTTCTCGGTCTGCTCGATCTGCTGTTGCAAGTTTGAGATCGTTACCGCGGCCGTATACACGAGCTGTTCCGCCTGCTTCACATCCACATCGGTTGCGATCCCGTAATTGCGGCGCGACGTGGTGAGCGCCAGGGACTCTTGCCGCGTGGCGAGCGTCTGCCGCGCAATCTCCAATTGAGCATCGAGTTCGCGGAGCGTGAAGTATTGGGCGGCGACATCACTGACGAGCGTGGTAACGACGGCCTTGCGGTTTTCTTCCGCGCTTAACAGGCTGGCCCGCGCCGCTTCGGTTGCGCGGCGCAAACGGCCCCACAAATCCACTTCGAACGACAACGGATTGAGCTGCGCCTGCCCCCAGTTCCTGTTCTGCGACGGAACGAGAGCGGCCGGCAGCGGAAATGCACCGTTTCTCGAAAGCCGCGTGATGTTGACATCCCCGCTTGCGTTCACTTGTGGAAACTGATCTGACCGGGTAATGCCAAGGTTCGCCCGGGCCATTGCGACCCTAGTGACGGCGTCCCGCAGATCATAGTTCTGTTTGAGCGCCTTCTTGATGAGACTTTGCAGCTCGCCATCTCGAAACACCTCCCACCACTTGAGATCGGCGAAAGAAACCGCCTGAGAGTCCGGCAGCGGTTCCGGCACGTGGAATGCTTGCGGCGTCTGCACGGCCGGTCGATGGTAATTCGGGCCGACCGTACAACTTGACAGAAAGCCCATCGTAATCAAGATCACGATCGCTTGAAGCTTCATTTTCAATCCCCTGGCTGCGCCGATGCTTCCATCGGCGCAGCACTCCCCACCCCATCTCTCGCGGACGAGAGCTTTTCGACCAGGTAGTAAATCGCCGGCACGAAGAAAATGCCGATTGCGCTCGCGGCGAGCATCCCGCCGATCACGGTCGTGCCCATCACCTGGCGCGCCACGGATCCCGCCCCGGATGCGATCCACAGCGGCACGCATCCCAAAATGAAGGCGAACGAGGTCATCAAGATCGGACGGAGGCGGAGTTTCGCGCCTTCGAGCGCAGCGTCCATCAGCGGCTTGCCTTTTTCGTATTCCTCCTTTGCGAACTCTACGATCAGGATCGCGTTCTTGGCGGCCAAGCCAATCAGCATCACCAGGCCTATTTGCGAGTAGACATCGCTTTCGATCTGGACCATGTAAGCGGGCTCGAAGGCTGACAGCAGAACGCGGCGTAACCACAGCACCGCGAAGGCGCCGAATATCGCGACCGGCGTGCTGAGCAGCACACTGAACGGCAAAGTCCAGCTCTCATAGAGTGCCGCCAGAATTAGGAAAACGAAAACCAGCGAGAAGGCGAAGATCACCCAGGCCGGCATTCCCTCCCTGGCCTTCTGCTCCTGATAAGACATGCCCATATAGTCAAAGCCCATTTCATGGGGCATCGTCTGTTTGAAGACCTCTTCCAATGCGGCCGTGGCCTGATCGGAGCTATAGCCAGGGGCTGCGCTCCCGTTGATCTGCGCGGAGCGGTATTCGTTGTAGCGCATGGTGAATTCAGGGCCTTCGCGCGGCGTGAAGTTCGCCAGTGCCGACAACGGAACCATGTCGCCCTGGCTGTTGCGGACGAAGAACTGGCCGAGATTGTCGGCATTCGACCTGTAGTCGGCCTCGGCCTCCACATAGACTTGCCACTGGCGGCCGAAATCGTTGAAGTAGTTGATGAACAGACCACCCATGTAAGCCTGGATCGTGCGATAAACATCGCTCACGGCAACGCCCTGCTTCAGTGCCTTATCGCGATCGACATCGACAAATCTTTGTGGCACTCGCGGCAGGAATGTCGTCGAGATCAAGCCGATCTCGGGCCGCTTTTTGGCAGCCGCGATGAACTTGCCGAGGTTGTCCGCCAGGAACTTCACGTCGCGTCCGGCGCGGTCTTCCAGTACGAACTGGAATCCCCCGGATGTTCCTACGCCGGGGATCGCCGGCGGCGAGAAACTGAAGGCAATTCCCGCAGGAAGCTTGCTCAGGTTTGCGTTCAAGCGAGCCTTGATTTCCTGAAACTGCTCCTCCCGGGTCGTGCGTTCGTCCCAGGGTTTCAAGGTCACAAAGAAGAAACCGTTGTAGCTCGTACGCACGAAGCTCAGAAGGCTGAAGCCGATCACGCTCGTGGTGTATTCAACGCCTGGCATGCCGGCGAGGATTTTTTCAACCTGTCCTGCAGCCTCGGACGTTCGCTCAAGCGAGGCGGAGTTTGGAAGCTGCATATTGACGTACAGATACCCCTGGTCTTCATCGGGCAGGAAACTGGACGGTACCCGGCCGGCGAAGAAAACACCCGCCCCCACTGCGGCAACGAGGAGTCCCACCGTCAGCACACCCTTACGAAGAAGCGCGCCTGACCAGTGCACGTATCCGTTTGTAGCGCGCTCGAAAACCCGATTGAAGCCGTTAAAGAACCTCTCCAGCAACCCACGACTCTCCTTCTTCGGCCGTAGGAGAAGTGCGGCGAGCGCCGGACTTAAGGTGAGGGCGTTGAACGCCGAGAGGAGCACGGAGATGGCGATTGTTACTGCGAACTGCTGATAGAGCCGCCCCGTGATGCCGGGGATAAAAGCAGTTGGCACAAACACTGACGACAGAACGAGGGCGATGCCAATGACCGGCCCTGATAGTTCCTCCATCGCTTTGCGCGCCGCGTCCTTCGAACTCAGGCCCTCCTCGATGTGGCGCTGTACGCCTTCGACAACGACGATGGCGTCGTCCACAACGAGGCCGATGGCCAGCACCAGGCCGAACATCGAGAGTGTGTTGATCGAGAAGCCGAATAAGGGAAAGAAGACGAAGGTGCCAACCAGCGACACCGGCACCGCCAGCAAGGGGATGAGCGTCGAGCGCCAATTCTGGAGAAACAGATAGACGACGATAATGACCAGCACGATAGCGATGACAAGGGTCTGAACGATTTCTTTCATGCCCTCGGTAACGGCGCTCGTTTGGTCCAGGGCTATCGTGTATTCCACGTCTTGTGGAAGGCGCTGCTTCATCTGCGCCATCAGTGTTCTGACGGCGACAGCTGTGTCGACAGCGTTGGAGCCGGGCAGCTGATAAACGGCGACAATGGCGCAGGGCTTGCCGTTCAGGCGGCTGATCATGCTGTAATCCTGCGCGCCGAGTTCGACCCTGGCGACATCCTTCACGCGAACGACCCCGCCGTTGGGGGCCGCGCGCACGACGATGTTTCCAAACTGCTCGGGCGAGGTCAGGCGACCTTGTGCGAGAACGGAATACGTAAACTTTTGGTCCTTCGGAGCCGGGTTGCCGCCGATCTGGCCGGCAGGGTTGACCGCGTTTTGCGATTGGATCGCATTGACGATATCCGCAACCGTGATGCCGAGCTCCGCAAGATGGTCCGGCTTCACCCAGAGCCTCATCGCGTACTGCGCTGCGCCGAATACCTGCGCGTGTCCGACGCCGGGCAAGCGCCCGATGGGATCGTTCAGGTTGATGTAGGCGTAGTTGGCCAGAAATTCGGCATTGCGGGATCCCTTCGGCGAATACAAGCCGACCAGCATGAGGGGGGCGGTAGCAGACTTCTGCACCGTCACGCCGTAGTTGTTTACATCAGCGGGAAGCTGCGAGGCGGCCTGGGATTGTCGCGACTGCGTGAGGATGAGATCGTTGTTCGGGTCGGTCGAAACGTCGAAGTTCACGACGAGAGTGGTTTGCGAGTTGCCCGTGGCGTTCAGGGAATACATATAGTTCATCCGGTCGACGCCATTGATTTGCTGCTCAATCGGTGTCGCGACCGATTGCTCCAGCGTTTGTGCATCTGCACCCACGTAGGTGGCCAGAAGCTGGATCTCGGGAGGCACGATATTCGGAAACTGCGAGACGGGTAAACGGGTGATCGAAACTGCGCCCACGATCACCGTCAAGATCGCGATAACCATGGCCACAATCGGCCGCTTGATAAAGAAGTTCGACATGATCGTCCCTCAGTTGCCCGGCACGGGCGTCTGGCGTGCCCCTTTCGGTTTCACGTGCATGCCAGGTCCGACCTTTTGAACCCCGTCGACGATCACGCGCTCACCCGGATTCAACCCGTCTCGGACCATCCACGAGGACCCAACTTGATCGCCAACGTGTATCGGCTTGATGCTCACGACGTCATTACTGTCTACAGCGGCTACCTGATAGCTGCCCTGCAGCTCGGAAACGGCTTGCTGAGGAACAAGCAGAGCGCCATGGAGGATTTCAACGGCAACACGCACCTTGCCGTACTGTCCGGGCCGCAGAATGTTGCCCGGGTTAGGGAAGAGTCCTGTGGCCTCAATGGCGCCCGTACCTTGGCTGACTTGACGCCCCGTGAAAGCAAACCTGCCCTCGTGAGGATGAACGCTTCCGTCGGCGAGAATCAACTCCAAAGGCGGCACAGGGTCGATCGGTTTGCGTTGTTTCGAGAGCCTGAGATATTCCTGCTCGCTTACCGCGAACGTGACCTTGATCGGGTCAAGGGTGGAAACCGTGGTTACGGCGTTCGACACCGGGGTAACCAGATTGCCGATCTGGATTTGCGCCGTACCAGCGATGCCGTCAATGGGCGAGTACAACTTTGTGAAGCCGAGGTTTACGTTCGCCGCCTCCAACGTCGCCTTCGCGGCTTCGACTGCAGCCGCCGCGGCTTGAATTTGTGCCTTTGCCGCTTCAACTTGTGCGGTCGCCACCTTCACCTGAGCTTTGGCCGAAATATTGTTTTGTACCGCGTTATCCATATCTTGCTGCGTGACCGCCCTCTCCTTGGCGAGCGGCGTGTAGCGGTCTTCATCAAACTGAGCTTTACGTTGATTGGCTTCGGCGCTTGCCAATTGAGCCTCAGATTGTTGGTATTGCGCTTGCGCCTGTGCCAACTGGCCATTCGCCTGGGCAAACTGTCCCCTGGCCTGGTCCGCTGCCGCCTGAAGCGGGCGCGGATCGATCTGGAAGAGCATCTGACCCTTTTTGACAAATGAACCCTCCGAATAGTCTTGGGTGAGCAGATAGCCTGTGACCTGTGAACGAATGGCGGCGTTGACCTGCCCGTCCAACGTTCCGATCCATTCGCGGTAGACGGGGATCTCCTTTTGTTCGACGGTGGCCACTTCGACCTCCGGCGGCGTTGGCTCGGCCGCGCCCGCTGAGGTTCGGCCGCAGCTCGTAAGATTAAAAGCCATCGCAGCCACCAACAGAGCCATACTCATCTCGGCAATTCGGCAATGGCGCTTCTTCTTCATGGGGTCGTATCCTTAAGCTGTCGCCAGCAAGCCGCCGAAATCCGTTCCTACGCAGCGGAGCGGACGAGGACGGTTGTTTCTCGGGTTCGAGGGCAGCTTCGATCCAGCCGACCGAATCTCGTGATAGACCAGAACTGCTTTCTGTGACCAGAAACAGCCTCATCGTATCCGAGCGGGCGTCGAATGGCTATTACATATTCCCGCTAGTCGAACGCGGTCCGGGCCATTTCTTTGCGCCAACAACGTTTGTCGGAATCGCAGCGGAGGCGGTATACGGAACCCCAGCCTACCTATAGCTAGCTTGGCTGTTGCCAAGCGTTCGCCACGCGAAAACCGCCTCACATATGAGTACTCGAAATATGTAATAGATCTGATCTTCCGTCACGCATAAGATCAACCTGAGACCTGCGAACGCAGGGATTAGTAACTGAGCAAGATGGACACACTTCGTTGTTCTTTGTGACGTCCATGAGGAGCCTAATTCAGGATGTTCAATTCGACGATCGTAGATTATCGCCCTTGTCGGGAAGCAGCGGCGACGGAAAGCTTTCTTGAATCACCTAATGATGAATCGTTCACCGAACTGTTCCTAACGTTGACGCCCCAACTAGTGTCCTTCTTTCGCTCGCGCGGTTGTGGGTTGCATTTGAGTGAAGACCTCAGCCAGGAGGTGATGCTAACCGTATTACAAAACTCATCGCAGCTTCGTGACCGAGCGCGATTCCGTGGCTGGCTATTTACAATTGCACGTCACGCGCTCTATCGCCATCACAGAAAACATGCACTTGAAGTGGTCACGAGTGATTTGCAGAACATCGTGGACACGAGGACGAAACCACTGGGCCCCTCAGCTTTCGAGTTTCATCATTGGATGACGTTCTTGGAACCAAACGAGCGCGAGGCGCTGACTTTACGCTTCGTCGAGGAATGGGAGTACCACGAGATCGCCGCGGCAAAAGCGATCCCGATCGGGACGGTCCAGTGGCGAGTGTTCAATGCGAAACAAAAACTTGCCGCCCACCTGAAGGCACCTGGGCTTCCCAGACAAGAAGCAGCTTAATCAGCAGAGAGAAAAAGGAGAAACACAAATGAAGACAATCACAAAGCACTATATCGACGGAGCGTTCGTTGAGTCCCACGGCAGCGAGGTCATGGACATCATCAAGCCGACCAACGGTCAGCTGATCGGCCGCGTAACCTTGGCCGATCAAGAAGACACGCGACACGCCATAGCCGCAGCCAAGCGCGCCTTCTACGGTTTTGGCCGGTCGACCAAAGAGGATCGCGCGAAGATTCTTCGCCGGTTGCATACAGCGGCTTCGGCCCGCCTCGACAAACTCACAGCCGCGATGGTCGAGGAATACGGTGGCGTTGTTCAGTTCGCCGGGCTTATCGTGGAGTCCGGCGTCAACGCATTTCTCGCTGCCGAAAAGGCGCTCGAGGAGATGTCGATGACTCGCAGTTGGGGTTCCACGACGGTGACCTTGGAGCCGGTCGGCGTGGCTGGCCTAATCACCGCGTGGAATGCGAACGCCTTGTTTATTTGCCTAAAGCTCGCATCGGCCGTTGCCGCCGGTTGCACGGTCGTGATCAAGCCCAGTGAACTGAGCGCTATCCAAACCCACGTATTGATCGAGGCCCTGCACGAGGCCGATCTGCCGAAGGGGCTCCTCAATGTGGTCACGGGGCGCGGCAACATCGTCGGTGCCGAACTGGTGCGCAACCCCGATGTCGCCAAGATTTCGTTCACAGGATCGGTTGGCGTTGGTAAGTCGATCATGCGCGACGGGGCGGAAACCATGAAGCGCGTCACGCTGGAACTTGGCGGGAAATCGCCCACGATTCTGCTCGACGACGCCGTTCTCGACAAGGCAGTCCCGTCAGCGCTCCTCATGGCTTTTTTGAACAGCGGCCAGGCATGCGCCGCAGGAACGCGCCTCCTCGTGCCGAAGGCCCGACTCGACCAAGTCAAGCGAGAGATCACGAACGCCATGCCGGCGTTTCCAGTCGGTGACCCCTCTGATCCGAAAACCGCCGTCGGGCCGATGGTCTCGCTAAAACAGTACGAACAGGTTCAGTCTTATATCCGCAAAGGAATCGAAGAAGGTGCTGAAGTTCTCGTCGGCGGCGAAGGTCACCCGAAAGGTTTCGAACAGGGGTACTACGTGAAGCCCACAGTTTTTGTCAATGTGAAGAACGACATGACAATCGCCAAGGAGGAGATTTTCGGGCCTGTGCTGTCCGTCATCGCTTACGAGTCCGAGGACGAGGCAATCCGAATCGCCAACGACTCCAACTACGGTCTTCACGGCGCCGTCCTCGGGACCGACCTCCAGCGCGCGCGGCGCGTCGCCTCGCAAATACGGTCCGGGCGCGTTGTGATCAACAACATGACGGATGATCCCCAGGCACCGTGGGGAGGGTTCAAATACTCCGGCGTTGGCCGTGAATATGGCAGATACGGGATCGAGGCGTTTCTCGAAACGCGAGCGATCCTCGGGTAACCGCCATTCTTACCAGGCAACTTCAAACCAAAGGACACCAAATCATGTCCAAACACGCTAGCATCTCCCCTGAAGAAGCCGCAGATCGCCTCGCCATCCGGGAGCTCGTGGAGGCCTACGCGCACTGTGCCGATTATCGCGATGCAAAAGGTCAAATGTCGCTCTTTACCGCAGACACCCATTTCGTGGTGTTTATGAACGCCAAAGATCCGACGCCCTCACAGGAGCTGCACTCGCGCGAGGAACTCGCTCCGGTCTTCGCGGAACTGAACCAGTACGCTGCGACCATGCACTTCCTTGGACAGACGACGATCCTAACGCTGACTCGCGACCGAGGCACAGGGGAAACCTACTGCATGCCCCATCACCTCACGATCGACGGTAAAAACCGGCGCCTGATGATTGCCGCTCTCCGCTATACGGACACATTCGTGAAGACGGACGGCGAGTGGCTCTTTGCTGAGCGTAAGCTCTACGTCGACTGGCTGGAGCAGCGCGAACTGTCATGAACGCTCCGGCGGCGGGCCAGAAACGTCTTGTGATCGTGGGCGCGACAGGAATGGTCGGCGGCTACGCCCTTCGCTATGCGCTGGACCACTCCGGCGTTGGACATGTGACGGCGATCGGCCGCAGGAAGCTCAGTCTCTCGCACCCAAAGCTGACACAGGTTCTGCATCGAGACTTCGCGGACTGCTCCGCGCTCGCGGAGAGGCTTGCGGGCCAGGACGCGGCGATCTTTTGTCTCGGTACCTATACGGGGGCGGTATCGGATGCGGAACTCCGCAGGACCACAGTAGACTACACCGTCGAGTTCGCGCGCGTTCTCCACGGCAGCAGTCCTGGCGCGACGTTCTCGTTCCTGAGCGGGAATGGTGCAGACCCGACGGAACGAAGTCGGATCGCGTTCGCGCGCTACAAGGGAGAGGCCGAGAACGCGCTACTCGCGGCGAGATTCCCCCGCGTTTACATATTTCGACCCGCCTATATCTACCCCGTGGAGCCGCGCAAAGAGCCGAATTTCAGCTACCGGCTGTTGCGCGCGATCTACCCGCTGTTTCGGGTGCTGCTCCCCAATCAAGTGATTCCCGCCGACGACTTGGCCCGCGCCATGGTAGATGTCGCCGTTCGGGAAACACAGGAGTCGGGAGGTCTTGTTTTCGAGAACCGTGACCTCCGAGCTATGGCCGCACCGCCCGATACCGCGCGGTGACGTAGTGCCTTCTGCGGCACCGAAAGGTTTAGGTTCACAGTGATGGAGACAACGTCATGTGCGTTTCATACAGCGTTCCGCACTGCTTTGCTTCTTGCGGGCGCAGCTAAGACTGCCGAATTGGCGGTGCTCGATGGAATTGACGCTTGCGAAAACATCTCGCATCGCAGCTTGCTGATTGAAACCGTGCGGTCTACGATCCGGCGACGAACGGAATCGCCAGATGTTTCCGACGGGATGAATCTGCTTCCCCCCGAACTCCGACGCCTTTTTGGCCTGCAGCCAATGTTTCGGGACTGCTTTGTTCTTCGAATTCTGGTCCAGCTCCCTCCTGAGGTGTGTGCGGACCTCCTCGACATTTCCATTGCTGAATACGAGGATGCTTTATACGGAGCGTTGAACCAGCTTCCGCTCCTCTCTTCTTTTAAGGAAGCCCGCGATGCCCAAGGGTAGAGTTGAATCGTTCAGCGATTGTGTCATCGCCTTCGCGATTACCCTGCTCATTCTCGACATCCACGTACAAGACGTCGGGAAAAATATCGATAATGCGGGGATGATCCATGCAATTATGGCCTTAGCCCCTCATTTCTCGATCTACGTGATAAGCTTCCTGATCTGCACGGTTGCGTGGATCTCGCACCATGAATTGATCCATGACCTGGACTATGTTGACCCAAGGCTCCTTTGGCTGAACAGTCTGTATCTGATGTGGATTGCGTTCCTGCCCTTCCCAACGGGACTCCTCGGCAATCATCCGGAGCAACCTGTGGCAGTCGCGCTTTATGGGACCGTATGCGCCGTTACATGCCTTTCTTTCTCCGCTATGCGTTGGTATGCCGCCTTCCGAGGCCATCTCATGAAAAAAGGAATAGGTGAAG
>Ga0210384_10005304_pt1 | contig 14086 bp, 10 predicted proteins | sample IncBWH2MmetaG_FD_160574 | JGI IMG/M metagenome (GOLD analysis project Ga0210384, IMG submission 160574) | Forest soil microbial communities from Barre Woods Harvard Forest LTER site, Petersham, Massachusetts, United States - Inc-BW-H-2-M | ecosystem: Environmental > Terrestrial > Soil >...
CCGCAGCCCAGCACGGCCAAGTGACGAACTGACATTAAAAGAGAAAAGTGGTGGACGTGACAGGGTTCGAACCTGCGACCCCCTGCTTGCAAAGCAGGTGCTCTCCCAGCTGAGCTACACGCCCACAGCGGGAACTCCTATTGATTTTAAAGCATTTGCACCCGTTCGCAAACTTCGAAAATTCACTTGTTGCCCTCTACTGTGTCAGAACTGTGTCAAAACCCCTTTCGCCAGATCCTTGCTGTGTCAGAGCTACAGACATTTCGTTTGCCTGGCGATTGATTTTGTCCAGCGCTTCCCTCTTCATCTGTAATTTCATCTGCGAGTATTTCTTAAAGTCTTGAGAGTCGCCCTGACGAAGCATGAGAAAATCTCCTTTCCCAGAGATAGTGGTTTGATTTCGGAATGCTTCCAAACCTAGTTTCGTCAACGGGATTTCAGCAACGCCGTTTGGCGTGTTGGAATCCGGAATCCAGAGAACTCCGTTGAGAAAGTCGATCTGATTTTTCTTCATCGGAAGCAATTCCTTCTTCACTCGCAACCCAGTCTCCGCGATGATGCGGATGGCATTCCGCAGATGCGGCGTTGCATTGTTTTCGAGCTGCCGCTGCTCGGACCATGTGACGTAATGAGGACGGAACATCCCTTTTAAAGCCCCGGGGAATTCCACCCTGGCACATGGATTCGAAGTCAGCCGCCTCTTTCGAACCGCAACGTTTAGCATCCGGCGAAGCACTCGCAATTCCTGGTGAACCGTCGTTGCTTTTAGCAGGCCTTCTTCACGGCAGCCCTTTCCAACTCTAGCTCTTACCCGCTGGCGAAGTCGTTCTCGAAGATACAGTTCGATCTCGTCGGTCCAACATCGATCAAAGGTCGGGTGGCGAAGGCCTTCCTCAAGTGTTGAACGCGAAGGAGGTTCGCAACATGCGTGCCTGGCTGACGTACAGGCGGTTTGGAGTAATTCTCCAAGAAGAATTCCGCCCACTCGCCGAAACTCAGGCTTTCACCTTTGCGAACCACCTGCAAAACGTTGCCATCCCTGGCCTCGGAATCTGTAATTTGCTAACTGCAGAAACCACACGATGCTGACGCAATTACCGAATGGGGAAGTTGCTCGTAAGTTATCGATTCTGATGCCGAGCAGAATCAACGAGAATAACGGAATTGCGAGTAGTCAGTCCTAACGTTGGGAGAGGTACGCAGAAAGGACGTGTGGCTGACCGGGCGTGTCGTTGACGACTGCGGCCTGCACAATAAATTGGATGTTCGCATGCTCCCAGTCGCCTGGAGCTAATTTGGCCGCATCCTCAAGGCATTGTGGATCCGCTATGCATTCCCCCGCAGCTTCCGTTCCCATGCGACGAACGCCGGCGGCGATAACAACGGGCTGCCCGGTAGTCGGGCTGAAAACACGAGAAATTAGAGCATACGTAGTCGCTGACGGCGGCTCTTGCGAAGTGAGGGCCCATTTACGTGATGACGGGTTTTGACGGTCATTGATATAGCGAAGCGGTCCGTCGTTTGCCACGCTGAAGCGGAGCTCAGCACTGGCCTGATTTATCCAGGGGTTGTTTATCCCGCCAATCAACACGGCAGGCCCCTGTTTCAAATCTTCCAGACTCGCGTCCTCCGTGTGGAAGAGGCGGAAAGTTCTGCCGTTCTTTCCGATTGCTGCTGCTACATTCGCGAGTACGAACGAATCCACGAAAGAAACTTTATCCCGTTGGATCCCGACGGGTGTCTGGATCATAGCTTCCAGAAGTGATCGTGAATATGCAGGCCGCTGTTGTTCCGGATTTGCAGACAGGGATCCCACAGCAATTGACATGTCGGGAATACAAAGCAAAACGGGAGCCTTCGAATTCATGATCGGACTCCAAAAGCGGTCAAACACAGTGTCGTGGACTGCGTATGTCCGCCAAAGAAATCCAGAAAGGAGAATGCAAAAAACAGTTGCTGCGGCCATCAGGATCCACCGCCGAGCGGTCGCTCGAACCAGCTCGGAATCTACCGCCACGGCTGAAACGGGCGGAATCGCAGGAGTGGAGAAATGCGCCACTTCCTTTGGGAACACAAATTCGGGGATGTATGATCCGCGGGAGAAATCTATACGGACTTCATTCTCGTGACCCGGCACGAGGTAATACTGCGCCAGCCGTTTGCGAACTTCGATCGCCGTCACTCGCACTACAGAGTCTTGATTCGTATCGTAGGTGGGTTCGCGGTCGAAGATTTCGATGCCGAGTGTTCGCTCTTTGATGTTCTCCGTATCGCCTTTTAGAGCATGCTCGACGGTATAGCGAAGGAACTCAGGAAATCGCTTGCTGTGCCGAAACCACGAACTAGCCAGAACGCGGGCAAGCTGTTCGCGAATCGCATCCTGTTCGGGCTTGGACAGGATGCCAGAATTCGAAATCAACATAGCATCGGTTTTCATATGACATCCCTGTGGCGGCGATTGTACCCCTCGTCTCTAGATCATTCAACTGCCAAAGCTGAAAACCTTCTTTGGTCAGAAAGGCAACGTCTTGGTTGGTTCTTCAATGCTGCCATTGTATCGGCAGTGTCTTAACAGGGGACTCCTAAGGGATGTGATCATTCGTAAGTCGCTGTGAAAGAATATGTTGCATCAAGTTTGGAATTCTTAACCGTTTAGACCTTGCATTAACGTTTCTTGCTGCACTAGAACGTCCGCGGATTGTGGGTGGGTAAGAAGTGTTCTCGGAATTCCAGTCTAAAATTCGAGATATAGACTGCGAACTCATATCAAGTATTGGCACCGGTGAGCGAAGGCTTCGCCGATGGGCTTTTGGCGTCTGCGGCGGCCATGGGGAGGTAATATGAAAGTCAAGGAAGTTCAGAGTGGAGTCAGGAATTTGCCGGAATTCGCACGAACTGGCTCCAAGGTTGCACTGGCCGTTCTCCTCGCTTTTCTATTCTGCGTGGTTAGCGCAATGGCGCAAGGAACAGCTGAAGTAGTCGGCACAGTGACGGATACAACCGGAGCAGTGATTCCAGGAGCGGCCGTCACGCTCACGAACACTGGAACGAACATCTCCCAAACATCTCAAACGTCGGGGAGCGGCGACTACGATTTCGCCCTGGTTCCCGTTGGGAACTACTCGGTGAAAGTCGAAGCCAAAGGATTCAAGGCTTCCTTAACTCCAAACTTGGTAGTCGCGGTAGGCGACCGTGCCCGTGTGGACGCGAAACTGGAAGTAGGCGAGCAGTCCACGACCGTGGAAGTTACAGCTTCTTCGACGCCAGCTCTGCAGACTGACTCATCCGTCATCGGGGCAGTGGTGACCACACAATCCGTGCAAGATGTACCGTTAAATGGGCGCAACTTGTCGAAGCTGATTCAACTTCAGCCGGGCGTTAGCATAGGCGGATCGAATGATGTGACAAGCGGCAATCGTCTCGACGACCGCAGGCCGTCATCGGAATATACGGTGAACGGCCAAAACACCGACATCAACAACAATATGATTGATGGCATGGACAACAACGAGCGATTCCTCGGCATGAACGTTGTTGCGCCCTCGGTTGATGCGATTCAAGAAGTGCAGGTTCAGACCAATCTGTACGATGCATCAGTCGGACGGTCGGGCGGCGGTGTAGTGAACGTGATTACCAAGTCAGGATCGAACAGCTTCCACGGTTCCGCGTACGAATTCTTCCGCAACCGAGTCCTGAATACGAATCCGAATTACCAATTTCCCTCAGGCTATGACAGTACGGGGACGAACCTTATTTTGACGGCGCCTCAGACCAAGCCCGCATTCCGCCAGAATCAATACGGCGGTAGCCTTGGCGGTCCGATTAGGAAGGACAAGACTTTCTTTTTCGGCGACATCGAGAAGTTCAGCAACGCGCTAGGCATACCTCTGACAGCTACGGTGCCGACGGCTTGCGAACGCGGCTCAGCGATGGTTGCAGCTCAGGCTGCTGCGGAACACGTGGCGGTCCCTTCGGCAACATGCGTCGGTGGCGACGGAACCACGCCTGTAAACCCCGGAGATTTTTCCGATGAAACCCTGATATCCACGTTTGGAGGCTCGACCGGCTCGGGAGGTCAAGGTCCAGTTATACCGATGGGATCTATCACACCGGCTGGCTTGGCTGTCTTCGCATTGTATCCGCTGCCCAACAGCGCGGGGACCAGCAATAACTACACCTCCAATCCTTTGAAGACCCAGGTAAGCACGAAATTCGACGTGCGCATTGACGAACACATTTCCGACAGCAACACGTTTTATGGCCGCTATTCGTTCAATGACACGAGCACCACGGTTCCTACGAATTTCCCGCTTCGGACGCTAACGACCGCCATAGATCCGCTATGGACGGGCTCCCCGCTGACGCTTTCCCCAGTGGGCTCCGGCGCTACAGCGCCTGGGCAAACCTTGGAACGGCAGCAAAGTCTTGGCCTTACTTACGTTCACATCTTCCGGCCGAACCTGATTGCTACTTTCAAGGCGGGATTCGTGCGATTTCATCTTCGTTCCTTCGGAGCGAATTTTCTGAGCAATGTTACAAATAAACTCGGAATCGCTTGCAATACCACGAATTGCATTAATTTCGGCCCTGCGAACACATCGGGTCTTGTGTCGTTCGCTCCTGGTACCTATACGACTTTGGGGGACGGTGGATTTCTACCGACCTTTACGTTCGACAACGACTTCATAGAATCCGGTACCGTGAACTGGAACAAAGGCAACCAAAGCGTGAAGATTGGTCTCGGTCTCACTCGGCGCCAATTCACTCCTGCACAGAGCAGCAATCCGGAAGGCACGTTCACGTTTGCTGGCAACTATACAGGCGTTGGCCCCGGAGATCTCTTGGAAGGCTTGGCCTCAACAACTGCCCGGAGCTACTTCCTTGTCTCGCCGGGAAATCGAATCTGGGAACCGAGTGTTTATATCCAGGATGACTGGCGCGTCAAGCATTGGCTAACGTTGAATGTGGGAATCCGGTATGAGATTTTCACGCAATATACCGAGCACTTCGGCCGACAGACAAATTTTAATCCTGCCACTGGCTTGATCAATGGTCCGGCCATTCCGGGCGCACAACAGAGCGGCCCGACGGCATTACTCAGAACCCCGTACAAGGACATTTCTCCGCGGTTTGGATTCGCAGCGACGCTTAAACACAACTTTGTGATGCGCGGTGGTTTCGGATTGAGCTTCTTCCCGCAGGAAAATGGCAGCCCAGGGTCGCTGAGGGTCACACCATACAACTTCGCCCTAACTTGCACTCTTCAGAATACAGCAGGAAATGCGACCGTATGTCCAGCCTCCATACAAAGTGGCGCAGTTGCCCATTACGGTACGCTGCCCACTAGTCAAACCAGTGTCGTCGGTCAGACTGGGGGCTCCGCCCTTTCACTTGGAATACCCGTCCCCGCCGTAAACATCAATCAAGTATTTGCGCCGGCAGTTTGCACGTTCGACACCAATGCGGATTACACGACCTCGGGAAAGGGTTCCAATGGACTAATCGATCCGGCAACCTGCCCGAACAACCCGTACGCCCAGCTTGGAACCGTCGGCAGCCCGATCTGGCCGGGTATGACGGACGCTTATCTGGAGCAGTTCAATGTGCAGGTTCAGAAAGAGTTCGGCGGAAATGTCGTGACAGTCGGGTACGTCGGACAAATGGGCAGGAACCTCATAATTAACTACGCGGCGAACGGAATTTCGAACAATCTCCAGAACGGCGTGCAGCCTCTGGCGGTCGAATATCCGTGGCTTGCCAAGACCACAATCGGAGAAAGCAACGCCTCGTGGGGCACATCCTCGTTTAACTCTTTGCAGACAACATTCATTCGGAGATTCAAGGGCGGCCTTACATTGAACGCTAACTACACATGGTCAAAGGCCATGAGCGACACGAACTCTATATGCAAACCCACAGAGTCGATGTCCATGCTGGGTTACGGAACCCTACCGGCGTATGTAAATCCTTGCTTCTTTGACAATCCCGGCAACACCGCGAGCCCAATTTCGGTAAGTGATCTTTTGGGTGCTGGATATGGCGTCGGAAACACCAGCCTGAACGTTCCAAATCGCGCTACCGGAACGTTCAATTACCAACTTCCATTCGGCAAGAGCATGAGTGGAGTGGAAGGCGCGTTGATCAAGGGTTGGTCAATGAACGGGGCTGCGGCCTGGCAAACCGGGGAGTCCTTCACGATAACTACAGCGGTACAGCCTGGCTCTGTGGGCAGCGGTCGTCCGGATCAGATTTGCAACGTGCAGAGCGCTCCAAAAACTCTGCAGAACTGGGGGATCAACCCAGCATGTCTGACGCTCGCCACCGCTAATACGTTTGGGAATGAGCATGCGGCTCAGTTCTTCGGTCCGCAGCACAAGTACGCGGACTTCTCGGTGTTCAAGGAATTCCCGGTGACGGAGAAGATACGCATGCAGTTCCGTGCGGAAATCTACAACATTTTTAACACGCCCAACTTCAGCGCTCCAAGCTCAGTGGCTGTCGCAGCTTTCGGGCCTTCGGCGGGCGGAAATCTTCCTGGCCAAACGGCGGATCTGCAAAATCCAAAAAATCTGACGACGCTGAAACTTGGCGCCGTCACAACTCTAAACAACGGCTATAACTCACGGCAGATTCAATTCGCCTTGAAGTTGCTTTTCTAGCAAACGAAAACATTTCGGGTTTTGCGACTTTGACTTCAGGCGTGGATGGCGAGTATTTCTCCCAGAGGAGAGAGGAAGGCCTGACTACGGAAAAGTGCAAGGCGGACCAATCTCGGGAGAATTCATGAAACATAGATATTTCGCCATCTTTGCGACTCTAATGTTTGCCGTTGTCTCACCGGACTTTCCGCAATCCTTTAAGAATTCTCAGAGGGCCAGTTCCGTTTCGCCGGCCACGAATCAGGACTGGGCGATTTATTTGGGCGACAATGGCCGCAGTCACTATTCAGCTCTCGATCAGATTAACAAAGGTAACGTATCCCGCTTGAAACCTGCTTGGACCTTCGATACTGGTGAAACCGGCGAGTTTCAGGACAATCCTCTCATCGTTGACGGTGTGCTTTACACTGCGACGGCGACTCGAAAAGTGATCGCTCTGAGTGCGGCAACTGGCGAACAGATCTGGAAGTTTGACGCTGCGACCGAGCGCCCCGGACGCGGCGGTGGCCGACAGCGCGGTCTTGCATACTGGACCAGTGGGGATGACCGCCGGATCTATACGGGAGTGGGAAGCTACCTTTATGCAATTAATGCGCGTACAGGGCAGCTGGTCCGCAGTTTCGGACAAGACGGCTCCGTGAATCTCGGCGCCGCAATCAAGGTGGAGGGTCGCGACGCTCCTGTTAACACAGGTATGAACTCGCCGGGGGTGATGTACAAGGATCTGTACATTGTCAGTGTCACAGGTGCTCCGGGTACGGTTCAGGCATATGACGTTCGCACGGGCGACGTGAAATGGGTCTTTTATATGGTCCCGCGTCCTGGCGAATACGGCTACTCTACGTGGCCTCCAGATGCCTACAAGACGTCCTACATTGAGCCCTCGTGGGCTGGAACGGCCTTGGACGAGGCACGAGGCATTCTTTATGTGCCCAACGGAGAGCCCGGCCCCGAACCCGGATTTTGGGGAGCGGACCGGCACGGCGCGGACCTATTTGGAAACTCGCTTGTTGCGCTGGACGCCAACACCGGAAAACGACTGTGGCATTTCCAGATAACCCATCACGATTTACTCGACAAGGATCTTCCCACCGCGCCGGTCCTTCTCACCGTCATGCACAACAGCCGCAAAGTGGACGCTGTGGCACAGGGCACGAAATTCGGGGCTGTGTTTGTGTTCGATCGCGTCTCAGGCGAACCTCTCTGGCCCATCTCTGAGAAGCCAGTTCCCCAATCCACTCTGCCCGGGGAAGAGACATGGCCTACCCAACCGTTTCCGTCAAAGCCGGCGCCGCTGATGCGACAGATCTATACGGAGGATGAGGTTTCTAACATCTCTCCCGAAGCCCACGCGCTTACTCTCCAGCGTTTCAAACAGGATGGTTCGCAAGGCCCGTATCCTGCTCCCGGACTGAAAGAGACCATCATGTTTCCGGGTTTTGACGGCGGGATGGAATGGGGGGGCGCAGCGGCCGATCCCGGCGGCGTTTACTACGTAAACCTGAACGAGGTTCCATGGCTCATGCAAATGATCCCGACCAAGCGTGCCGACGGTAAACCGCTATCGTTGGGGGAGCGCGGATTCATGATTCAATGCGCGGCGTGCCATGGACTCGACCGGCGTGGTGATCCCGCCGGAGGATTTCCGTCTCTCGTCAACATTGGACAGTCGCTATCGAAAGATCAGGTGGGCCAGATCGTTCAGCAGGGAGCTGGTCGCATGCCTTCGTTCAGCACGACTCCCGTCGGTACTCGCCAATCAATCATAGACTTTCTATATGGCGACGAGCAGCCCCCGGAGACATACCAGCAGTCAGGCCGCGGAGGGGGCGGGGGAGGCCCTGGACGAGGGGCTGATTCGGCACCGTATGCCTTCGGAGGTTATCGGCGATGGTTCGATGGGCAGGGCTATCCCGCTATTAAACCGCCGTGGGGCTCGCTGAATGCTGTTGATCTGAACACAGGGCAAATCAAGTGGAAGGTTCCTCTCGGTGAATATGCGGAGTTAGCAGCGAAGGGCATTCCTCCGACTGGCACGGAGAACTATGGTGGCCCGGTCGTCACCGCCGGAGGCTTGATTTTCATCGGCGCCACGGCGGACGAGACCTTCCGCGCCTTCGACAAAGACACCGGAAGAGTATTGTGGCAGGCCAAGCTGCCGTTCGGCGGCAACGCCACGCCCAGCACCTATATGCTTGATGGCAAACAGTATGTGGTGATCTCGGCGGGAGGTGCAAAATCGGGCCGTCCGACTGGCGGAGCCATCGTTGCGTTCTCTTTGCCGTGATGGACTGAGGAGAAGTGCCGAATTCTTGGCGTGGAATATCGGTTGATTTAGCCGAAGCGCTCACGATTACCGCAGAACCGCACTGGGATAGCCATCACCAAGCGAACAAGCCGGGGCCGACAATTTCAGCCCTGGTCGCGTATTTGTCTTTCACGAACTCGAACTCGCCATAGATGGCGACTCGGAACAGAATCGCGCACTGAACGTTGACCAGTTGCTTGTCGTTAATCCAGTCACTGTCGAAGTGCCGTTAGTATTAGCGATGTCGCAGGCGGATAGGGGCTCTCGATCATGCCTGTATTCTCTTTTGAGGGGCGCTGGCTCGAAGCTTCTTTCGCGTGTGTTACAGTACATTTTTGCCTAACCCTAGCTTTCTGGAAAAATCGAACGCCGGCCAGAAATGTGGTTGTGGAAAGCGAAAGTCCTTCTATATCCGCGTCCAGATTCACGCTTTGCATCGCGGAGAGACTGGGGAGAGCATAGCCTCGCAGCTCAGTCGCGCGTGTGAAGGAGGCCCTCATGAATTTGACTCGCCGAGACCTGGTGTTCGCTACGGCGGCAACATTTCTCCCGTTTCCTGCCAAAACAGAAACTCGTCCTTCATTTCCACGCCTCTCTGTCGAGGGCTATATCTGGCAACAATATATGGCGGGCAAGGGCAAGAAGCTGGACGATGGCCTCGATGAGATTTTCGGGATGGCGCACGGCGCCGGTTTCCACAACGTTGAATTAAATACCGGGTTTCTGACGAGCGACCTGCGTGATCGCGTTCTGGAGCTCATCCAATCGAATGGCCTATCTATGCCGTCTGTATACGTCGGCGGCGCAATGCATGATGAAAAACTTGCCGATGCGACTATAGAGCATTCGATCGAGATCGCTCTTTTTTGCAAGAAGGTAGGATGTAAGGCCATCGTTGGCGATCCCAGTCCGAAGAAGGAACAGATAGAAAAGACCGATGCGGAGCTAGCAGTTCAGGCGGAGATGCTTGACAAGCTGGGCAAGGCACTCGCCGCTGAGGGATTTCAGTTCTGGGTGCACAATCACGATGCGGAAATGGCGAATGGCGCGAAGGAATGGTGGAACACCTTGAATCACACGGATCCAAAATACGTCTGGATGTGCATGGACCTTGATTGGGTCCACCAGGGTGACCAGGATCCGCTCGCCTTGCTTCGCGCGGCCGGAAAACGTGTCGCATGTCTCCACCTTCGCAACTCGAAACAAAAACTTTGGCTTGAGTCATTAGATGATGGAGACATTGACTATCGAAAAGTTGCTGCCTACCTTAAAAGCGCGCGTCTGCAGCCATTGCTCATGGTAGAACTTGCCTACCGCCCTCAAACGGCGATAACGCGGTCTCTCGAAGAAGATCTCACGTTAAGCCGTGTTTACGCGGAGCATATTTTCAAAGTGAAGGCGTAGTGTCATTAACCGTTGCTCTCGCTCAGTGTGTTGAGTTGAGCTAGCCTCAAGGATTGTGGCAGAGTTAAGCGCTGCAATTGCGTTGAACCGGGCGTACGCGGAAATAGAATACCGGATGGAGAGAAGCCATGTTCACAGCGACTGCCGATTTGATTCTTCCGAGCACGACAACCGGATCGTTTCCCCGCCCGCGCTGGTTCGATATGAATATGTGGGGACGGCCGCTTGACACCTGCATGCTCGACATCCGGTTCCGCGAGAAATTTCAAGACGCAATGACTGTAGTGATGGGCGATCAGGAGCGCGCCGGGCTCGACGTTCTGACGCATGGCGACTTGCACGTTGACGAGGACATGGGAGGGCGTGCGTGGCATCATTATCCTTTGCAACGTTGGGCTGGATTTGAGGGCGACCACCTGCAACCAGAAGAGTCGACGGCCCCGTGGCTGCACTATCCTCCCGGAACTTTACTGAACGAGATTTACACCGGATGGCGCTGGCCGCACGTGATAAACAAGATCGAGCACCGTCCGCTCGATTATCCGAAGCTTTGGCGGATTGCGCAGAGCAAAACGCGGAAGCCTGTAAAGTTCGGCACGTGCTGCTCGCAGGTGATGGCCCTTTTCCTGGATATTCATACTCCAAAATATAAAGACAAGCGCGAAGTGATCTGGGAAATGGCTGTGGCCATGAACAAGGAATTGCTGGCGCTGCGCGACGCCGGATGCAGGTGCATTCAGATCGAAGAACCAACATTCCACTTCATGGCGAATACTTTCGGCAAAGACCACGCGGAAGTGAAGTTTATGATCGATGCTTTCAACCGGGAAGTTGAAGGCCTTGACGATGTGGAGTTGTGGATACACACGTGCTGGGGAAATCCAAACATGCAGCGCGTGATGGAAGACACCAGTTACGCAAATTCGATCGAGATCTATCTTGAACAATGTCGTGGCGACGTGTGGACGCTGGAAATGAAGGATCGCAATCAGAAGGATATTGAGCTTTTCGAATCGTTTAAGCGGAACCTAAAGAAGAAGATTTGCATTGGAGCTGTGAGCCATCGCGCGCTTCAGGCGGATCGGCCGCAAGACGTCGCAGCCGAAATCCGTAAGGCGATGAAATACATACCGGTCGAGAGCTTGATTGTGTCGAGCGATTGCGGTTTCGGGCGGCAGGGCTGCAACCGGGAAATCGCTTTCTACAAAGCGAGCGCAATCGCACAGGGATGCAATATCGTCCGGAAGGAACTCGGACTGCCAACAACATATGTGCCAGCTGCCGACCCTACGCTGCAAATTGATGTAGTGCCAGGTCGAAGAACCGTGCCCTGACGTTTTTCATTAGTCGAGGTGACTGGCCCGATATTCTCCTAAGCATGCTCGCCTCCGACACCTAGGTTGCGTATAGGTTGCAGATTCTGCCGCACTTTTCCTTGCTTTGCAGGGCTACCGCTTCGAGCCGATCAGTGAAGCATGACAATTATTGCGATCGGCAGTAAAGTTTGTTCCCACGGATCGCTGGCATCGGTCCGCAATGTTTCACAAATCGAACGCACGAAGAGAGTTGCCAGGTGAGATTGCAAGGCAAAGTGGCTGTTATTACTGGCGCCGCAACTGGGATTGGTCAGGCAATCGCGGTTGCATTTGCCGAGGCCTGCGCGGCGGTTGTAGTTGACTACGTTGGCGACGCATCGGTTACCGCCGATACGCTCAGCAAAATTAATGCGGTAAAAGGGAAGGCGCTCGCGGCGGAGGCTGACATCTCCAATCCTGCCGACGTGAATTCATTGATTCTGAGGACCATTGCGGCATTCGGCAAGCTCGATATTTTTGTGAACAATGCTGGCATCGAGAAGAAAATCCCGTTCGTCGAATATCCGCTGAACGTGTGGGAGAAAATTATCGCCGTAAATCTTACCGGCCCTTTTCTTTGCTGCCAGGCTGCGGCGAGACAGATGATTCAGCAGGGAAATGGAGGGAGGATCATCAACATTTCTTCGATTCACGAAGATCTCCCGATGCCCACCAACGCGCCGTATTGCGCCTCCAAGGGCGGCCTTCGAATGCTGATGCGCACGATAGCCGTCGAACTCGCGCCCCATCAGATCACCGTAAATAACATCGGCCCGGGCGCAATATTCACGCCGATCGATAAGGACGTCGAAAGCGATCCGAAATTAAATAATCAGATCCTCGCGGAAATTCCTCTGGGCCGCTGGGGTAAACCCGAAGAGGTCGCTGAACTGGCCGTATATCTGGCTTCCGATGCCGCCGCTTACGTCACTGGAAGCACATTTTTTATTGATGGTGGAATGCTCAGAAATGCGGGCAGTCTTTAGCGAAACATAAACGAAACGGAACGCGCGGTTCTCTTCACGGCGCATTTCGATGCGTCTTTGACGAGTATTTCCCACTCATCGACTGTCGCGTCTGGAACGCAACACTCGGCACGGTTTGAAATTTCCCACGTCGAAGCTTAGGCCGACGCTGTTCTCTTTTTTGCTGCCCGCGGATCTTCTGGCTGGAGGTCTGAAACAGCAAGCTCCTGCTCGGCAGCCCGCTCCGTCCCGATCCACGATACATGTGCGCCTGCAAGTTCGGTCAATTCCTGTTCAGCTGCGAGCCAATCCTCAACTTCCTGCCCTGGCTCGCCCCCGCGCTGCACGTAAAGCTCGTAAGCCCGTTCCCTGATTTGCTCGTCAGTAGGTTTATTAAAGTAAGACATTTTCCCCTCCATAAAAATGCGCAGGATCTAAATGCCTTCGAAGTCTGCGATTATTTCTTCGCGGGAGCCATACAGGATTAAATGTATTTTGAGCAGGCGCAGTATTTCTCCGGCCAACCTGCTGATGGAGCCGAGCCGCAGTTGTCTCGTGCGAGGACTTCAGCTGTGCCGGAGCAGAAGTTTCATTGCACGCGGATTCAGTCATTTCTTTTTCGGAACTTTCGCGCCCTTTTTTCGCGCTTCGGAAAGCCCAATCGCGATTGCCTGTTTGCGGCTCGTCACCTTGCCGCCTTTTCCGCCTTTGCCGGAGCGAAGTGTGCCTCTTTTTTCTCGGTGCATTGCACTCTCAACGCTTTTGCTGGCAGCCTTGCCGTATTTCGCCATAATTGCCTCCGTTAGAACTAATTGGGCTCGTACGCTGTGCTTTTATCGTGCTCCGGCGCAGCAGCACTCAGCCAACGCTGATCTTAGTGTGGAGCGCTACGTGGGGCGATACCGTGAAAATCGTAGTCTTGGATCCGTGATTCCGGGACGACATTGGCAGGCTATCGAATCGTCACGCCACGTCTTGCGCAATCTGCGGCAGGACGGCTCGAAGCAGCGTTACAAACTGGCTCTTGACTCGCTCCCCTGTTTCCATCACTTCCGCGTGGTTAATTTCGCGATCAACGATCCCCGCCGCCATATTGGTCACGCATGAAATTCCAAGCACGCGTATCCCCATGTGGCGCGCGACTATTACCTCCGGCACCGTGGACATTCCCACCAGATCGGCGCCAATCGCCTTCAGGTAACGAATCTCGGCCGGCGTTTCGTAGCTCGGCCCGGAAAGAGCCGCGTATACGCCATCGTGAACTTTAATCCCCAATCGCTTTGCCTCCGCGATAGCAATTTCGCGGTATTTTTTCGAGTATGAATTTGTCATGTCCGGAAAGCGGGGTCCGAAGCGCTCGTCGTTTGGTCCGGTCAGCGGATTCGCGCCTTGCAA
>Ga0210384_10005306_pt1 | contig 14084 bp, 12 predicted proteins | sample IncBWH2MmetaG_FD_160574 | JGI IMG/M metagenome (GOLD analysis project Ga0210384, IMG submission 160574) | Forest soil microbial communities from Barre Woods Harvard Forest LTER site, Petersham, Massachusetts, United States - Inc-BW-H-2-M | ecosystem: Environmental > Terrestrial > Soil >...
GGAGTTCTGCAACAGCAATCGCGGCTTGGGGCACGTCGAAACTTATAGCGTGTCTGCGGCTCGAAGACAATCGACTCAGACGAGAGGAGGAGAGGCCAGCGACGCCGAATGAGAAGCCTCCTAGTCTCGATGGCGCACGACAAGAATCCTCGGTAGAATGTAGCCACACGATTCATAAGGGCAAGCAAAAACGAAGATGTCTTTGCCACACAGAGGTGAGGAGCTCGACTGATGGTGTCATTCGCAGATCGCGCTGAAACGCTGCCGCACGTGCTGGTGCGTTTTCTGGACAAGGAATCCGTGCTTTTGAATTTGGAGACGGAACGTTACTTCGGCTTGGATGAAACTGGCACGCGCATGTGGCAGGTGGTCACTTCCGCCTCGAGCATTGACGCGGCGTACCGAGAGCTCCAGAACGAATTCGACGTTGAGTCGGAGTTGCTTCGTTTGCACCTCACGGAACTGCTGGGGCGGCTCGTCGACAATGGACTGCTCCAAATCCAGCCAGCAGATGTGGGAACAGCTTCGCCGGTTTAGTGCGCTGGAGCGCCGAGCGCGCGGTCTTTTCCTGCGCGCGGCGGCGTTGTTGCCCCTGGTATGCTTGAGCCTGCGGCTGCGTGGATTCCGCAAGACACAGACGTTGCTGCAAAGACTCCTCTCTTCTCCAAACCGTGAGTCCGAACCTTCCACGCTTCGATCCATAAATTTGACGGTCCGCATGGTACGCGCCGCGGTGCGTCACAGCGTTGGCCATCCCACTTGCCTCGAAGAATCGCTAGCGTTGTGGTGGCTGTTGGGACGACAAGGAATTGCTTCGGAGTTGCGCATCGGGGTCCGCAAACAGAACGAGAAATTCGAAGCACACGCGTGGGTCGAGCGCCACCGAACGGCGTTGAATGAGCCGGAAGCGCTGCACCAGCACTACGCGGCGTTTGATGCAGCTCTGTCATCGATGCCGCGGGAGCCGCGATGAGCGGGTTTGCTGGCATTGTGCGCAGTGATGGCGCAAGGCCTGATGCCAAGCTGCTCGAACAAATGGCGGCAAGTCTCGCTTTTCGCGGACCTGATGGAGCGCAAGTCTGGACGCACCCTGGCGCTGGATTTTGTTTCACGCTGCTCGCTACAGGTCCTTCCTCTCAGGCCCCAACACAGCCTTGCTCTCTCGACAGGCGCGTGTGGCTGCTGGGCGATGCGCGGCTTGATGGACGCGAGGATTTGCGCCGAAGGCTCGAGCAGCATGGCGAAAAAGCCTCAGCCAATGCCAGCAACGAGGAGCTAATTCTCCGGGCGTGGCGACAGTGGGCGGAAAAGAGTTTTGAACTTTTAGTTGGCGATTTTGCTTTTGCTCTTTGGGATGAAGAGGCAAAGTATCTGTGGTGCGTGCGCGATCTGATGGGGGCCAAGCCGTTTTTTTATGCACTTACCGCAGGCGAGTTTGTTTTCAGCAATACGCTTAGTGTTGTGCGTCTTTCGCCGGAGGTGTCGGCGAAACTCGACCTCCATTTTATCGGTGACTTTCTCCTGCAGTCCTGGTGTCCGGATGTGGAACGCACAGCCTTTCAAGATGTGCGCCGGCTGCCGGCAGGGCACGCACTCCGCTATTCGAACGGCGAGGTACGCGTGCGCCGCTATGGGACGCTCCCCGTCGAACAACCGCTTTATCTGAAGCGAAGCGAGGAGTACGTCGAACAGTTTCTCGCCCACCTCGAGGAGGCTGTGTGCGATCGTTTGCCAGAAGGCCCTACAGGAATTTTTATGAGTGGCGGGCTGGACTCGACAAGCGTCGCGGCCATCGCAAACAAAGTGCAGGTCGCCAGAGGCATGCGGGATTCCGTTCGCGCCTACACCATCGATTACTCCCCTCTTTTCCTGGACGAGGAGGGCACTCTCGCCACAACGGTCGCACAGCACCTGGGCATCCCGATCGACGTCCTCTCGGGTGCCGCGTGTCCGCCCCTCGCCGGATGGCAGGAGGGGTTGCTTAGCACGCCAGAACCCAGCTCTGAGCCATTTCTTGCACTGCATCACGAGCACTACCGCCAAGTAGCCAAGCAAGGGCGGGTAGCCCTCTCTGGAGACGGAGGAGATGACATCATGACCGGGCGAGCGTGGCCGTATCTTCTTTATCTTGTGAGACGAGTGCGCCTCATCAGGGTTGCTCGGGATTTTGGCGGATATATGATTCGCCGCCAGAAACTTCCTCCTCTGCATGCGGGGATACAAACGCAGCTGCGGCGCTGGTTGGGGCGAGTGGACACGCCACCCGACTACCCAATGTGGTTGGAACCGAGTTTTGAACAAGAGTTGCATCTGCGCGATCGTTGGCGGGAGCTGCAACAACCAGCTAAGGCGGTGCATCCTCTTCACCCCGGAGGCTATGCCTCGGTAACCAGTTCATACTGGACCAGCGTCTTCGAAGGAGAGGACGCTGGCTGGACGGGCGTGCCTGTGGAAACACGCGCGCCGTTGTTTGACCAGCGGTTGCTGCGTTTTCTGCTGCGCGTGCCGCCCGTGCCGTGGTGCATGAACAAAGAACTCCTGCGCGAGGCCATGCACGGCTTGCTGCCGGAGCAAATACGCGAGCGCTCGAAGACTCCGTTGCGCGGCGATCCCCTGGCGCTTCACGCGGAGAAGAATGGCTGGCGGGCCGTCCTGCCAGAGGAGGCTTGCGACAGACTGCATATGTTTGTAAACTGCGCGAGGCTCAGTGCGACTTCCTTCCCGACCCTGGGTTTATCGTTATGGGCCGATCTGCGGCCGCTTGCTCTCAATTACTGGCTAAAAGGCGTTGAAAACAACGCTAGGATTCAGTACATTCGGAATGGGGGAAACTGAATGAGGCTGCGGTCCGAGGCACCTGCGAAAAAACCCTACCAAGCACCCAAACTTCTTGTCTACGGGAATTTGACAGAGATGACTCTGACTATGGCGGGGATGGGACATTTGGATGGGGGCAAGACTCTGAATATGCGAAAGACGGCTTAAGCTGTTCCCCTCGCCCAAACGCTGCTGCCATTGAGCCGGCTTCAACCTGTGACTTTGAGCTATAGGATCTACGGGCTGAACCTTTCTTCCGACTCTTCCATTCCGGGATTAGATGAGGAACTTGACGGCTCGCGTCGCTGTGACGTCTGTGTCGAATTGCGCGGAGAGCCTGAATGGGTGCGCGACGCTCAGCGGCTGTCGCCCTTGATTCTTCGCAGCATTGCCGCGTGCCCGGAAACACAAGATCCCGCCTTCCTCCTCACTTCGCTTGGCGACGGGCACTTTTTTCAGCTCGCGTATTCGGATGGGACTCGCTTTATCGTGAACGGCGCGGCAACCAGGATTTGGGGCGCGGCTGGCGAATCCCAAACGATCGAGGATCTCGCAACCTATTTTCTCGGCCCGGTAATGGGATTTATTCTTCGCAGGCGTGGCATCACGGCGCTTCATGCTAGTGCGGTGTGCATCGACGGGAAAGCCATCGTGTTGACCGGCGAAGCTGGGTCCGGAAAGTCCACAACTGCGGCAGCGCTGGCGCTGCGCGGTGTCTCCGTGCTCTGCGAAGATATTGCCGCGATTGCGGAGCAAGACGGGTACTTCACCGTTGAGCGGGGATATTCTCGAGTTTGCCTGTGGCCCGAATCCGTTGAGATCTTGACCGGCCGTCCAGACGCGCTGCCTCGGTTGTCGCCGAACTGGGAGAAGTGTTACATGCCGCTAGAGAGTGCCAAGGCCAGACTTGCGCCCGAGGAGCAGCCGCTCGGCGCGGTCTACATTCTTGCTCCGCGCGAAACGGCGGCTCATGCTCCGCGGATTGAGGAAGTGAGCAGCCGCGAAGTGCTTCTCAAGTTGGTGCAGAATACCTACATGAATTGGCTTCTGGATCGCTCGCAGCGCGCCGCGGAATTCGAGTTGCTTGCCCACCTCGTGTCAGGTATTCCGGTGCGGCGGATTATGCCTCACAGTGATCCGGCGCGCATCGGCGAACTATGCGACCTGATCGTTGCCGATGCCAGACGCTTTTTCGCTAATCAAATGGCTGCTGCTCAGTCGGCTGGCCGCTAGAATGTACTTACTCGATGAATTCGGCGACATGATCGCCGACCAGGCGCGCCTTGGAGCTTACGCCGACGCCATTGAGCGAGCCGTGCGCCCCGGAGACGTCGTCGTGGATCTCGGGTGCGGTCCTGGGATCTTCGCTTTACTGGCGTGCCGCGCAGGCGCCAAACGAGTCTACGCTATCGACACTGGAGAAGTGATTCACTTTGCCCGGCAACTCGCCGCAGCCAATGGTTTCGCGGAGCGCATTGAGTTTATTCAGGGCGATTCAAGACAGATCCAGCTAGCAGAGCGCGCGAACGTAATCGTCTCCGATGTGCGTGGCGCTTTACCACTTTTTGCTGACGCGCTTCCCTCTATCGAAGATGCGCGAGAACGCTTCCTGATAAAGGGCGGGGCTCAGATTCCGCAGCGCGACACGATTTACGCCGCTATTGTCGAGACTCCGGACTTTTACAAACGCTTGGCGTCGCCCTGGAAGGATGCGGGGCGCGGGCTGGACCTCACTCCTGCGCTTCCGCTCGTTTTGAACAGTGTGTACAAGGTGCGCTCGCAAACCGCTCAGCTTCTTACGAAGCCGCAAACGTGGTGCACATTGGATTACACGGCGAACTTGAATCCACGCGCTGGCGCAAAGCTACGATTCCAGGCAACGCGCAGCGGAACGGGGCATGGAGTCACAGCGTGGTTCGAGACGCAACTTTTTGAAGGCGTCGGATTCTCAAGCGCGCCGGGAGTCATGGGAAGTATCTACGGGCAGGGATTTCTACCGTGGCTCGAGCCGGTGGCGCTCGAGCCCGGCCAGGAGATTGCGCTCGATTTGCACGCCGATCCGGTTGGCGGGGATTACGTTTGGCGTTGGGATACGAAAATCGGCGCTCGTAAGGACCAGCCTACGCGAAGTTTCGAGATGTCGACCTTTCAAGGATCGCAGTTCTCGGCGGCGAGATTGCGGAAGCGCGCGACGGATTACGTTCCACTGCTCTCGGAATCGGGGCAAGTGGAGCGCTGGCTTCTGGAAGCCATGAACGGCAGCACGCCATTGCGGGAAATCGCGCAGGCGGCTGCCGACCGATTTCCGAACGTGTTTCGGCGGCAGGACGATGCATTCCGGCGCGTGTCAGCGCTTGTCGAGAAGTTTTCCCGCTAGCTAGCTGCTAGCGCAAGCGATCGAACATTCAAGTAAGCTTCATCGAGATCATGGGGGAGGTTTGCTTGACGGGAACTTTGCCAAAGGGGGCTGCACTTCTTGAGGCAGAGTGGGCGCTGCTGCTCGAATGTGCGCGACCGCATCCCGACCCACAGCGCTTGGCAGAGCGGCTGAGCGTACAGATCGATTGGCCTTCTTGGATTGCTTTTGCCGAGGACCACGGAGTCCTGGGGCTTGCTGCGGCGCGTATCATCAACTACAACGAGAAGCGCCTGCCGCCGGAAAACTGCGAGAACCTTCGTGCCTGGCGCCGCTCTCACACGCTCTTCACCATGAATCTGACCGCGGAAATGTTCCGGCTATTTGATTCCTTCGTGGCGTCGGGAGTTGAGGCAGTCGTGATAAAAGGGCCGGTCCTTTCCACTCGTTGTTATGGCGATCCAGGGCTGCGCCAATACGGCGATCTCGATTTAATTGTGCGTGACCGGGATATTTCATCCGTGACCGAGCTGATGATCCGTCTCGGATATGAACCGAGCGTTCCGCTGACGGCGATTCAGGCAAAAAAAATTCCTGGCGAGTATATTTTCCGGCAGTCGACTACGAGACTCCTAGTGGAGTTTCATACCGAGGGCACATTTCGCTACCATCCCCAGCCATTGCCGTTGGAGAAGATCTTCAAACGGCAGACGCGCGTACGCATCGATTCCAACGAAATTCCTGCACTCGCACGCGAAGATGAACTCGTGCTGATTTGTATTCATGGTGCGAAGCATTTTTGGGAGCATTTGAGCTATGTCGCCGACGTGGCGGCGTTCGTGTCGAATCAAGAGCTTGATTGGAAGTACGTGCAATCGGCCGCGGAAGAGGTTGCCGGCGAGCGCATGCTCTACGTTGGGTTGCGATTGGCCGAGGAGGTCCTGGGCGCACGTCTGCCGGCGGGCGTTGCGGAGCTTGTGCGATCGAATCCAGCGGTTGGCCGCCTTGCCGTTCAAATTGTGCGCCGGCTTCCCGCGGCCGGTTCGGCGCCGCCGGGAATCTTCGAACGCGCTATGTTTCGCATGCGCATGCGTGGCGGGGTCTTTTCCGGCCCGGCCTATCTGTTCAGACTTTCATTCTCCCCGACGGAAGAGGATTGGCTCGAAGGCGCTGAAAACAAGCGCCACTGGTTTTTAGACGCTTTGGGCCGTCCATTTCGTCTAGCGCGAAAATATGGGCACGACGGCAAGCCTTGAAACGTGCGCCGGCTAATCGCAAAATCTCAGCATAAAAAGAGAAAAGGGCCCGGACAGCGCGTCCGGGCCCTTTTCTTTGTAAGCTGTCCTAGATATTGGTGCGCCGAGAAATCACTCGGGGGGTTTTTGAAGGCGGCGGTGGCAGTTCCACGGTAATCGACACCTCGCTCTTGTTGCGCAGAACGCCGAGTTTCACTGTCTTCTCCTCGCGCTTGCCGGCAAGCTTTTCGCGCAGATCGCCGAGCGAGCGGATTCGTTCGCCGTTCAGAGAGGTGATCACGTCGCCGCTCTTCACGCCTGCTTTTTCTGCCGGAGAACCATTATTCACTTCGCGTACGAGCACGCCCTCGCCATCAGGCGCGCCAAAATAGGCCCCGAATTGCCCACTCAAGTCCTCCGCATCGATGCCCAAGCGCGGCCGTCCGCCAGCCAGCACACCATAGCTTCCTCCCCAGTCCATATCCGGCATGGGAGCTACTTCCGGGATCTCGATTTTCGGGAGTTGAAAGGAAAAAGCGCGAGGAGCGGTCTTGAACCACATATTGCTGTGATCTTCCGACTTGCCCAGTGTCACACCGATTGTTTGTGCGCGGCCATCGCGCCACACCGTGAATTGCGCCGAGCGCCCGGCGGGAATCTCGTGAATCATGCGGCGAAACTGCGCTGCACCTTCGACCCGCACTCCGTTGATCTCCGTGATGACGTCGTTATCCTTGAGCCCGCCTTTGGCGGCTGGGCTGTCCGGCACGACGCGCTCCAGCAAAACGCCACGCTCCGCTGGAAGCTTCAGCTCTTTGGCCTTTTCTGTGCTTACCTCCTGCGATTCAACGCCAAGCCAGCCCGTGCCGTCATCGCCGAGGAGCACCATCGTATCTTCATCGCCAGGCTCTGGCGTTACTTCAACCCGTGGTCGCTCCTGCTCCTGAGCCTCTCGAAGCGCGGTTCTCGCAGATGCTTGCAGCGCACGTTCCTGAACGCGCGCTGCCAACGTTTCCTGCTGAGTCGCCAGCCTCTCCGCCAAGCGCGCCTGAACCTGCGCCGATTGTTGCTCGATCTGTGCCACTTTGGCATCCATTGGTTGGTGTGCGCTCGCAAAACGGCCGGGCAACGCAATCAGCGCCAGCCCCAGTACCGCAACTCCGCCGCCCATAAACAAATCTCGTTTCGTCATGATAATTCTGTCCTCCTGCTTCTCTTAGACGCGGCGCATTCTAAACCGTCGACCGCAAGATTACGATACGAATTCCCCCATTGACGGTATTCAGCCGGATCGGCGCGCCGCCCTTGCCAAATTTTCCCCGCGTTTCCCGGGGACGCGAAGCAGTCTCCTGCGAAAACGGCAGCTCGGAGTAAAAGTTTCCATTCAAGGAGCGCGCTTCCAGGTTCGCCTGAGTATCCTGAGGCACTGCCAGCAGCAGCGAGCCGTTCGTAGTCTCCGCCGCCATGCCTTTGTCGTCCAGAAAATGCGAGAGCTCCAGGTGCACGTTGCCGTTGGTGGTGTGCGCGTGCAGGCTCCCCCCGCCTTCATAGACCTCAATGTTGCCGTTCACCGTGCGCAGCTCTTCCACCGAGTCCACGCCGGCAATCCTTAGTGTGCCGTTCACTGTCCCAATATGTTCCACGCGCGCGCCATGAGGAACGTGGATCGTATACTCGACGGCAACTTCCACGCCCTCATTTTGCGGATAGCGGGTGACCACCGACACATCATTCGGCTTGGCGTCGACTTCGATCGACACGCGGTCGAGGTCCGATTCCTTTTCTTTTGCGATCTTGACCGCGCGAATCTCGATGATGTTGCGGTCCCATCCTTCTACTTGCACGGTGCCGTTGACGTTTTGCAGCTCAAACGATCCGCCCGGTTGCAGCGGATACGATTGGTTGAAGTCTTTGCTTTTTGCAAGGCATGGAGCGGCGGAACCCAACGCCACTGCCAGGATGAACAACACCGCGGAGCGCAAACCAGGACGTAGCATCGCGTTCTACCCCCTTCGAGTACATCTCACAAGCCGTAGCTCGTTGCTGCAACCCAATCGAGGAACCGGGACCCGAACAAAACCTGCGCGCGATGCCGCGCCTGCTGCGCTTGTCGAACGTCAATGCAGCTCAAAATCAAACGTTACCGTCGATATCGTTTCCACTCGAGTGCCATTGATCGATGCAGGATTTGCGCGCCACCGCTTAACTGCTTCGACGGCTGCGTCCGCCAGCACTGGCTCGCCCTGCAGAATCTTCTGGACCTCGAGGCTCCCATCCGTCTTCACCTTCACTTGCAGTCTTACGACTCCCTGAATGCGTGCTCGCTTGGCAAGATCGGGATACGCCGGGCGAGGAGATGCGATGAGTCGTTTGAAGAGATCGCTAGAGTCCTCCCGCAAGCCGCCGAGAAGGGCAATCTCGAGCTTATCCATCCAGCTTTCGAGCCAGTCGCTTTTTTCACCTGGTGCGGGAACCTCCTCGGCTCGCGGCCGGGGATCGGGCGACTTGACTTGCAGGACCGGCAGAATATCCGACTCGTGTTTGCGCTCAATGCGTTCACGCTGCTCGCGAATCAGCGAATCGCGTAAGCCGGTATCCTCATCGAGGAACTGCAGCCGGATCTTGCCGACCGTCGTTCGCAGTTTCAGGACCTCGCCTCCGCCGTTGAGCGTTCCGGTAGCACGCACAGCCCCGGATCCGCGATTTCCCGTCGGCTGGATATTCAAGAGAAGCGCTGGATCCGCGTCAATCCTGCTCAAGCCGCCGTTTTCTACGAGCGCGTCAATGTTCGCAGCAAGATTCCTCGGTAAGAAGACAATGATATCTCCCGCACCGGAGGAAAGCTGCGAAGCACCCGGGAGACTCACCTTGCCCCCAGAGGAAGCTGCATCTGGATTTATCCAAGCCTGGATCGTGCCGCCGGCTGTGGCCGCTTGCACCGCGCCTGCCACACGCGTGAGGCAAATACTTCCGCCGTTCGATTCCACTTCCATCGGTCCGGAAACAGTAATGATGCGAATGCCGCCCCCGCCGGTCTGTGCGCGAACGGAACCACGCACTTCGCCAAAGTCGATCTGCCCGCCTCCGGTGCGCACGCTGATGAAACTTCCGGCTTGCTTCAGCGTGATGTTGCCGCCATCGGTTTCGAGCTGCGCTCGTCCGCTTATCTGTCCCGCGCGGATGTGTCCACCGCCGCTGCGCAACAACGCGTCTCCAGAGATATTTCCGGCCACGATGTGTCCACCGGCGGTAAACGCATCCACATTGCCTGAAACATCCTGCACTTGAATGTGGCCGCCCTCCGTGGACAGTTTAGCGACCTGGTGACCCTGGGCCGCGTTTCGAAATCCGATGTATCCGATGCGTCCCGTTCGAATGTTGCCGCCCTGCGTGATAAGACTCGCGGTCCCGCCGATATCCTGCGTTTCGATATCGCCCACACCGGTGTTGACGTCGACGTTGTAGCCCGCCGGCACCGCCAGTTCAAACTGCACATAGAATTGCTCGTTGGCTCCGCTGCGCCCAGCCTGTGACGGCGACGCCCCAATAATCTCGGCGCCGGACGGGGTCGATTTCGCCGTCAGCGAATAGTGATCCAGCAGATTCTGCGCCAGCGGTGCGCGGGCATCGGTTTCAATATGCACGGTGTAGCGGACCACCGGCGGTGCACCCGGTTCGAGAGCGACAATGTGCACGGAGCCGAGATCCGTACTCAAATGCAACGTTAGACCGTCTCTAGTTTGCAGCACTCCCGAGCGGTCAATGGATGGGCGCGGCCCCGGATCACCGGGAACCGGCTGAACGGGCGCCGGCTCAATTGGGTTCGCGCTAGAAGCCAAGCCCGGCAAAAGCGCGGCAGAGAAAAAAAGCGAAACGACAACGCAAGAAACGACCCTGCATCCTCCGGTGATCGTTTTGAAATTTGTAGTCGCGCTCATCTATTTCCGGCTGCTCTTCTTAAATTCTGAACTTCTTACTGAACTTCCTAGTGGACTTCGCGCGGGCCAATCTGCCGCAAAGCCGCAGCGCTCTGCAGCCGAACGTAGCGGTTGGGGTCATTGCGTTGTAGATCCTGCAGCGTGCGCACTACATGCTCCATCGAGGGATCGAGGGGACGATCGGCACCAGGCGCCGCCAGAACAGGCTCAGGCGCCTGCGAGGAATCGAGCGCGCCGGGCTCCAGAGAGCGAATCAACAGATTGACAGCCTCCACGCGCACGCCGGGATTTGCGTCGTGCTCCAGCGCATCGATCAGAGCTTCGCGCACGGGCGCGTCCTTTACGGCGTCGCGCAGGGATTCGAGTGCCTTCATGCGCACCGCGGGGTTCTGATCCTTGCGTGCCGCGAAGAGCAACGCCCGTCGCACGTCTAGATCGGCGCTGCGGGGCCGCAGCACTTCCAGGCAATCCAGGCGGACGCCTGCGTCGGTCTGCTCGCCATTCTCAATCACATACGTCAACACCCGGCGCAGATCCGGGTCGTCCACGTTTCCGGAAAGCACCAGTGGTTCCTCGGTGCGCACATGAACCTGCAGGGTTCCCGGCGCGCCATCTGAAGTGGGCGCGAAATTGATGCCCGCTACGGCCATCTTCGCGAGTTGATCGTCCGTGAATCGCGCGGCCGGAGAAACATTCACTGTCTGTTCGTTGGGATTTGAACCGAGACGGGCTGAAATCCATGGCATCAACTGCGTGCCAAGCGCCGCGCCAAACAATACAAGAACGGCACCGCTCAGCACCGGGCGCAACGCCATCCAGCGACGCAGCCAGCCAAAGGGCTGCCAGCGCTCTTCGAACGGCGGCGCGGACAAATCATCCAGCGCTTCCGCAAGCTCGCTGCGGCACTGCGAAAGTAGTATGCCGCCCATATCAAACTGCTCGGAAGCTTGCAGAGCCTCCATCAAAGTCTCGTGCAGGCCGCGTTCCTCGGCGAGCTGCGCGGCACAAGCGGCGCACGCTGCAAGATGCGTTTCAATCAGCGCGGTTTCTTGCGCGCTCGTTTCGCCGCAGGCGTAGAAGACCAGCAGCCCAGCGGCTTCTCTGCATTGGAATTGTAGAGGAGCGCTCATCGCAGCCCTCCCAACTGGCTGCGCAGTTTGCGCGTCGCACGGAAAAGTGAATTTTTCACGGTTTCTTCCGTGGTGCCCAGCGCGTCTCCAATGGCGCGCAGTTTCAAGCCTTGATAGTGCTTTAATTCGAACACCACGCGCTCGCGCGGCGATAGCCGCTCCATCGCCGAAGCGATGCGCGCCTGAATCTCCTTGCCAAAAAGCTGTCGTTCGGGATCGAGCGCCGGGCGGTGTTCGCGCTGGCGCTCGAAGAAATCCGTGATGCCTTCCTCGTGATTCCCGGAATTGGACTCCGGAGCCTGATCTTCTGGCCGCGCCTGCCGGCGTCGCAGCTGGTCGAGGCAAACGTTGGTGACGATGCGGTACAGCCAGGTGTAAAAGCTGCATTCGAAACGAAAGCGGTGCAAATTGCGGTACACCTTGAGGAAAGCTTCCTGATAAACGTCTCGCGCATCCTCGGGCCGCTTCATCAGATTCAGCGCCAGCCGTAACACATCCCGGTCGTAGCGGTGGACAAGCTCCTCGAAAGCCGCGCGGCTGCCGGCTTGCGCTTCCGCCACAAGAGTGCGCTCGTTTACGTTAGGCAAAGAGTTCACCGCGGCCAGGGACGAACCGGTGCCACCCGCCAGGCCTGAATCATTAGCCAATGCTAGAGCCCATCTTGGAAGTGGCATATTTCGCTTTCTCTTCGATGTGTGCGGGGATTGCTACTTATTTAACAGCACTTTAGGCCGCATCTACCGGCCCCACGACACCCCGCCCGCCACACTGATGTTACGCGACCACCCAATTTGGACGTGCTACGACACCCTGGGTGAGCATCCACTTCCACTTAGAGAACGAATACCGGAGCCTATTTGTTTCGGATTTCCACAGCCCGCTAGAGGTTGCCTCGGCTAGGTTCCCCAAAAACCACCCGCTATCCGTTCCTAGCGGCCCGAGGCTGCTCTCATTCTCCAGACCGCAAAGGGCCAGGCTAGCAGCAATATCATCAGTAAGACCACCATGTAGCCGTTTGTGCGATAAAAGGCATCCAGTTGCCCCAAAAACTGAGCGGCAGCCCCGAGCAGTGTGAGCAGGGCCACCACCAGGAGACAGCCCAATACATTGAACCGCAGGACGCGCCGAACCGCGAAGACGATCACGCCCAGCAGGATCGCTGCTCCGAGGAATTGCTTGGCAAAGTCCGTTGCGTTCCCCCAACCGCTTCCGGTGAGAAACATCGCGCCCAACAGGAAGGTCGCAAATCGCAACCAGCGCGCCCGGAGAACCGACGCCACAAACGCTGCGACGAAGCCAACAACTCCGGTAAGGAAAAGGCTGCTGATCAGCGCGCTTCCCAAGGTAGCGCCGGACGGAAGTACGGCGTCGAAGTTCTGACCTAGAGAGAACGGCAAGCTACGATGCACGGTCTGCCAGTGCGTGGACAGAAATTCAATCAAACGTTTGATTCCAAGAAACCCCGCCGTGCCGCACACGCCGATCCACAGCGCATCGCGATAGTAAACGCCGGCCATGGGCCGGCCGACGGGAAGCCGATCTTCTCCAAATGCTCGATTGCTGAAATACGACGCAATTCCAAACAGCGCCGCCAGACCGCCGGCGTAGAAAACTGCACCAAGAAGAAGGCCGATGATAAGGCCGCCCATCATGGTCTTAAATGGAATCGCTGTTTGGTAGGAGTTCAGGAAGTACTGAATCCGGTTGCCGAAGCACACCACCAACGTATAGGCCACCAGCCCCCAAACCGCCCACAGGACCAATCGACGCCAGGGAATAGCGCGCATGGCTTCCGAACGCAGGTTCTTGAAGAAAAAGACGAGTGCAGTTATACCCAGTCCACCGAACAGCAGAATCGGCACCGCGAAACTGTAGATGGTGCGTGGGAGCGTCTGTTCTCCTTGCTTGCGGCGCCACTCGTCGGGGATCTTGATGAAGGTCCAGAACGATGCTCCCTCCTTTTCTTCGAGCTCCTCGCGCGCGTCTGGCTTCGAGTAGTAGGCTCCGCGGTAATCGACGACTTCATCGCCGAGAACCGCGACTTTGACACGAACAAACGCGTGGCTTACTGCATCATTCGAGGACGTCGAGCCGGAATCGATCGGAGTGCGTTGCTGCCAAGCAAGCTCGTGGTCCGTTCGGTGGATGCGCTTGTCGGAGTATGTTTCGACCAGGTTCCATTGGCTGAGATCAAGCTTTTTCACTTCGCGCAGATATTTTTCGGCTTTGGCGACGGCTTCTTCCTTGGTCAGCGAAGCTCCCGGAGCGTCTTCTGCAAGCTTATGGTGAAAAGCAGCTAACGAACCGTCGGGCTTTAGTTTGATCGAATACTCTTCCGGTTGGCTGTCCCGGAAGTAGCGCACCTGCCACACCACACCCGGCACTTCCGCGGCATAAATCTGATTCAGGCGGTCGATGCCCACCCGCTGTCGCAGGAATTCGTTCGTGACCGGGTCGGTTACCTCCGCAAGGATAGTGGCCGGGCGATAGGAATCTGGGTCGCGTCCGTGCTGGCGAAGAATTTCATCGCAGCGCGCCCTCGCAGTCTGCGCATCCACGGACAGCTTCAAATAATCGCCAACCGCCGGCGCTTTGAAGCGCCACGCGG
>Ga0210384_10005308_pt1 | contig 14076 bp, 14 predicted proteins | sample IncBWH2MmetaG_FD_160574 | JGI IMG/M metagenome (GOLD analysis project Ga0210384, IMG submission 160574) | Forest soil microbial communities from Barre Woods Harvard Forest LTER site, Petersham, Massachusetts, United States - Inc-BW-H-2-M | ecosystem: Environmental > Terrestrial > Soil >...
GTGTTCACCAACCTCGACTCCCGCGAGTTCACGCGCCTCCAGGAATACATCGCGAGCTGCCAGTCGCGCGGCTCGCGGCCCACTTCCGTTTGACAGCCTCCGGGCCGCCGCATAGAATGAACCGCGGTTCATCTCTTCCCATGCGCGATCCAGACAAGCCCCAGCAGATCATCGAGGCCGCGGTTCGAGTCTTCGCGCGGCAGGGCTACTTCAACTCCCGGGTGTCGGACATCGCGCGCGAGGCCGGGATCGCGGCGGGCACGATCTACCTCTACTTCAAGACCAAGGAAGACATCCTCATCACGCTCTTCCGCGAGAAGATGGCCGCGTTCGAGTCGACCCTGCGGCGGGCCATCAGCGACGAGCCGGACGCGGTGGCCAAGGTGCGCCGGCTCGTGCAGCTCCACTTCCACATGCTGGAGAAGGATCCCGATCTCGCCGAGGTGGTGCAGGTCGAGCTGCGGCAGGGCCAGAAGTTCTTCCGGGGCGCCTCCAGCCAGGAGGTCGCGGCCTACTTCGCACTGATCGGCTCAGTGCTCGAGGAGGGCGTCGGCGAGGGCCACTTCAAGGCCGACCTCCCGGTGAAGGTCGCAACCAAGATGCTCTTCGGCGCGATGGATCAGATGGCGACCTCGTGGGTCCTCGGCAAGCGCGGCTACCGCCTCGAGGACACCGCGCCGGCGGTGGCGGACCTGTTCCTGCAGGGCGTGGCCGCCCGTCCCTAGCGCCCGGCAAAAGAAAGAGAGTTCCCGATGGCCTACGAGACCCTCATCCTGACCCGCGAGGAGCGCTTCGCGATCGTCACCCTCAACCGCCCGCCCGCCAACGCCATCAGCGAGACGCTCATGCGCGAGCTGAGCGCGGCGCTCTCGGAGCTCGAGACGGACGACGCGGTCCGCGCGGTGATCATCACCGGGGCGGGCGACAAGATCTTCTGCGCCGGCGCCGACCTGGGCTCGGCCTTCCAGGGCTCGGACGTGGGCACCTTCATCCGCTTCGGCAACAGCGTGGTGCGGCGCATCGAGCGCTTCCCCAAGCCGGTGGTGGCCGCGATCAACGGGCACGCGCTGGGGGGCGGCTGCGAGATCGCGATGGGCTGCCACATCCGCATCCTGAAGGAGGGTGCGCGGATGGGGCAGACCGAGTCGAACCTCGGCATCATCCCGGGATTCGGTGGGACCCAGCGCTACCCGCGCCTCATCGGGCGCGGGCGCGCGCTCGAGCACCTCATCCTCGGGACCCAGGTGCCCGCCGAGGAGTGCTACCGCACCGGGCTGGTGAATCGGCTCTCCAAGGAGGGCCAGACCCTCGACGACGCCCGCGCGCTCGCCCGCGAGCTCGCCAAGCGTCCGCCCATCGCCACGCGCCTGATCATCGAGGCGGTGGACGACGGCATCCACGCGCCCATCGATCAGGCCATCGAGGTCGAGGTGCGGGCGTTCCTCCAGTCGCTCCGCACCGAGGACGCGGGCGAGGGCATCCAGGCCTTCTTCCAGAAGCGGCCGGCCGATTTCAAGGGCCGCTAGGCGGGCCACCCGGTGGATCTGGGCCTCGCGGGCAAGACCGCGCTGGTGACCGGCGGCGCGCGCAGCCTCGGCAAGCAGGACGCCCTGACCCTCGCGGCGGAGGGCTGCCGGGTGGTGGTGCTCGATCTCAACGCGGAGGGCGCGGCGGAGACCGCGAAGGAGATCGCGGTGGCGGGGGGCACCGCGCGCGGCTACGCGGCCGACATCACCGACCGGGCGGGGCTGGCCGATGCGCTCGGGCGCGCGGAGCGGGAGGTGGGCCCGATCGACATCTGCGTGAACAACGCGGGCTGGATCTATACGATGGGCCAGCTCAAGGACACCGCGGACGACGACTGGGACCTGAACCTCCGGATCAACCTGACCGGTACCTACAACGTCACCAAGCTGGTGTTCCCGGGCATGCGCGAGCGGCGCTGGGGGCGGGTGATCTGCATGGCCTCGATCGCCGGGCTCATGGGCGGGTTCGGCCAGACCGCCTACTCGACCAGCAAGATGGGGGTGATCGGCTTCGCCAAGTCGGTGGCGCTCGAGGGGGCGCGGTACAATGTGACCTCGAACGTGATCGCCCCGGGCATCGTGGGGCCGAACGCCAACATGTCGCCACTGTACGAGCGCATGGTCAAGCGGGTAGCCATGCAGCGGGAAGGACAGCCCGAAGACATCGCGAGCGCGATCGCGTTCCTCTGCTCGGAGCGCGCGCGCTACATCACGGGGGCCGTGCTCACCGTCACCGGCGGCATGGACCTCTTCACCTTCTAAGGACACGCTCGACACCGAAAGGAGCAGCGCTCATGCCGACAGTGAAGGAGACCTTCGACAACATGGCGTCCCGGTTCCGCGCCGAGAAGGCGGCGGGGGTGAACGCGACGATCCAGTACGACATCACCGGCGATCAGGGCGGGACGTGGAACGCGGTGATCAAGGACGGGGCCTGCAACGTGACCCAGGGCGCGGCGAGCAACCCGAACCTGACCCTCACCATGTCCTCCCAGGACTGGCTCGACATGACCGGGGGCAAGCTCTCCGGGCAGATGGCGTTCATGTCGGGCAAGCTGAAGCTGAAGGGCGACATGGGGCTCGCCATGAAGGTGGGGAGCCTCTTCCAGGTCTAGCGGCCCTCGCCCCGGCCTCTCGCTCCGGGAGGCCGGGGCGTGGCGCGGCGATGGTTGACGCGTGGCGTCACACGGGACTAGGATAGGGGTCATGAAAGACGAGCTCTTCACGATGATGGGGGAGATGCCCGCGATGTCGCCCGAGCTGCTGGCGCGCATGCGCGAGGAGGCGAACCGCAATCTCCTCCGCATGAAGCACTGGAGCGAGATGGTGATGAACCCGAAGGAGCCCGCGGTCGGGCCCACCCCGCGCCAGCTGATCTACCGCACCAACAAGTCGCGGCTCTGGCGCTACGAATCTCGCCGCACCGTGCGGACCCCGCTGCTCTTCGTGCCCAACCTCGGCATCAGCCGGCCCTACATCTTCGATCTCATGCCGAAGGGCTCGTTCATCGAGCACATGACCGCGCAGGGCTTCGACTTCTTCCTTGTCGACTGGGGCGTCTTCGGCGAGGAAGACAACGGGCTCACCGTCGAGGACGCGGTCACCAAGATCCTGCCGCGGCTCGCGGGCAAGGCCCTCGAGGCCTCGGGCGCCTCCGAGATGTCGGTGCTGGGTTACTGCATGGGCGCACCCCTCTCCGCGTGCTTCGTGACGACCCACCCGGAGTTCCCGCTCAAGAACTACGTCGACATGGCGGGCCCGATCGATTTCGCCCACGTGGGGCTTTTCGGCAAGTGGCTCGACGCGAAGGTCTTCGACGTGGACAAGTACGTCGACACCCTCGGAAGCATCCCGGCCGAGATGGTGAAGATGGGATTCAAGCTCCTCAAGCCCACCATGGACCTCAACACCAACCTCAATCTCTGGTGGAACCTGTGGAACCCGGAGTACGTGAACGGCTTCAACGCTCTCAACAAGTGGGCCAACGAGTACCTGCCGTTCCCGGGAGAGTTCTTCCGCCACTGGGTGAAGGACTTCTACCAGCAGAACCGACTCATCAAGGGCGAGCTGACGATGGCGGGCCGGCGGGTGGACCTGCGCGAGATCCGCTGCCCGGTGCTCGCGGTAGGGGCCAAGGAGGACAACATCGCGCCTCCCGCGTGCGTGAAGCCGCTCATCGACGTGGTGAGCACGCGGGACAAGGAGTACGTGGAGCTGCCGGGAGGGCACATCTCGCTGATCGCCGGACGTGGGGCCTCGGTGCATTGCTGGCCGAAGGTCGCGTCCTGGCTGGCCGCGCGGTCGTAGCCGCGGGCCGGGGAAGGACGTCATGGCCGACAACACGAGCCAACAGCTGCTCGACATGTGGAAGCGCCAGGTCGAGGAGGGGACGCAGGCCTGGCTGCGGATGATGGGCCAGGGCCCGGCCGCCGCGGCGCCTCCGATGGATCCGCAGGCCTTCTGGCGGCCCTTCATGGACCAGGGCATGGCGGCCTGGTCCAAGGTGATGACGCAGGGATCCGCGCCGTCGCCCGACCTCATGGCCCAGTGGAAGCAGTTCCTCGACCAGTGGATCGCGGCGTGGTCGCGCGTGCTCGAGCAGGCGATGGGCACCGACACGTTCGCCCAGCTGATGGGCAAGCAGCTCGAGGGCTTCCTCAACGTCTCCGCCCCCGCCAAGAAGGCGGCCGAGCAGCAGATCGACGCCTCGCTCGCCGGGCTCGGCCTGCCGTCGCGCGCCCAGGTCGTGGCGCTGGCCCGTCACCTGGCCCAGGTCGAGGAGAAGATCGACGGGCTCGAGGACAAGCTCGACCGGGCGGTCCGCCGGCTCAACGACGGAGCCGGCCGTCCGGAGCGCGCATGATCGGCCTGACCATCGACGCCATCCAGGTGGGCGACAGCGCCCAGATCACCCGCCGCGTGACCGACGGGGACATCGCCTCATTCGTGGACGCGGTGGGCGACTACAATCCGGTGCACGCGGATCGGGCCTTCGCGGCCGGCACCGTGTTCAAGGAGCCGATCGCCCCCGGGATCTGGACCGCCGGGCTCCTCTCGGCGGTGATCGGCACCCGGCTGCCCGGGCCGGGGGCGATCTATCTCTCGCAAGATCTCAAGTTCCTCAAGCCGGTGAAGGCGGGCGATTCGATCTCGGCGCGCGTCGAGGTCGTCGAGGTCAACCGCGAGCGGAATCGGATCCGCCTGCGCACCGTCTGCACCAATCAGCGGGCCGAGGACGTGCTGACCGGGGAGGCGGTGGTGATGCCGTCGCGCGCCGCGATCGACTACGCGCGACCGGCGCCGGCGATGGGGGCCCTCACCCTGTGGACCCTCCAGCCGCTCGCGTGGATGGCCCAGGGCGCGACCATCATGGGGATGCTGGGGCTCTCCGCCCTCTCCGCCGCCGTGCCGACCGCGTCCTCGCGCGCGCCCTCCAAGTAGCGGGCGCTGGACCCCGGTGCTAGACTGACTTTGATCATGGCGTACGTCATCAAGCGCTACTCCAACCGCAAGCTCTACGACACGCAGGAGAGCCGCTACGTCACGCTCGAGGAGCTCGAGGAGCTGATCCGGGCCGGCCGGGAGATCTCGGTGGTGGACGTCTCCACCGGCGAGGACCTCACGTCGGTCACCCTCGCGCAGATCATCCTCGAGAACGAGCGGAACCACCGCGCGACGCTCCCCACCGGGTTCCTGCACCAGCTCATCAAGCACGGGGAGGCCTGGCAGGACTACGTGCAGAAGTCGCTCCGCTCGAGTCTCGAGGGGCTGATGACGAGCCAGCGCGAGGCGGATCGGGTGCTGCGGGATTGGGCCGCGCGGGCCGGGTGGCAGGCCGCCGCGTCGCCCGCCGCCGAGCCGGTCAAGTCCGACAAGCGCGCCGACACCGCGGAGGCCGACGTCCTGCGCGAGGAGGTCTCGGTGCTGCGGGAGCAGCTGCGCGCGCTCGAGGAGCGGCTCGAGAAGAAGCGCGAGAAGTAGCGACGCGGGCCGGTCGGACGACCCGACCCGCGCCACCCTGCATCGGGTCAGTTCAAGCGAGCGGGGTGTAGAGCGACTGCACCTTGCCGGCGAGCTGGGTGAAGGTGGCCTGGATCTCCTGGCCGGCGTGCTCGGCGGTGACCTGCAGCCGCTCCGCGGAGCGGTTCAGGGTCTGCGCGGTGCCCTCGAAGAGCCGGAGCGTGCGCTGCGCGCTCTCCACCGTGGCGACCGCGCCCTTCTGCAGGGCCCCAAACGGATCGCGCGGGGCATCCTGGATCGCGTCCTGCCGGCTCAGCATGTACGCCTGTCCTTCCTTGACCGCCTCGAGCGTCGAGGACTGGATCTCCGCGTAGAGCCGCACGCCCTCCCGCGCGGTGCTCGCGGAGAGGTCCACCAGCTCGCGGAGAATCCTCTGGTTGGCGTCGGCCCACAGCGAGAAGGTCTCGACGGTTCGGCCGGCCAGGTCGGCCATCAGCTCGTTCACCTGCATGGGGTTGGTCATCGCCTCGCTCCTTGATGTTGATTCGACTGCGACACCCTCGAAGGATAACGCGGTGCGCTATGACGGTCAAGCGTTTTATCGCGACGCGTCACCACGCTCGTGCTATACGGGTAACCTCTTGAAACGCATCGCGAACTGGTGACCGACCGGTGTCCCTCACGCGCCTCGCCGAAGAGAGCCTCGACAAGTACGGCGAGTACGTCGCCCTTGCGTTCGAAGGCCGCCGGTACACCAACTTCGAGCAGGCGCGGGCCGCGGCCCAGCTCGCCAACGCGCTCAGGCGTCTGGGCGTCGGCCCGGGTGACCGGGTGGTCGTGATGCTCCCGAACTGTCCCGAGGTCATCCAGAGCTACGGGGCGATCCTCCGCTGTGGCGGCGTCATCGTGCCGGTGATCTTCCTGCTGGGCGATCGGGAGGTGGCCCACATCGTGGCCGATTCCGAGGCCAAGGTGGTGATCACCGCGGCCGACATGCTCTGGAAGGTCGCGGGGCAGATCGGGGTGCTGCCCACGCTCGAGCACGTCCTGCTGGTGGACGGAGGCGGCGACGGCACGACGCGCTCGCTCTCCGCGGAGACGGCCGACGAGCCCGACACCTTTCCGACCGTCGAGCGTCGGTCCGACGACCTCGCGGTGATCCTCTACACCTCCGGCACCACCGGCCTGCCCAAGGGGGTGGCGCTCTCCCACGACAACCTCGAGTCGAACGCGCGCTCCGCCGCCCTCCTCAACGAGCTCGGTCGCGAAGACTGGGCGGTGGCGGTGCTGCCCCTGTCGCACTCCTACGGGCTCACCGTGATGAACGCCGGCCACATCCTGGGCTCGCGGGCCGCGCTGCTCCGGTGGTTCCACCCGGAGGCGGTGCTGCAGACCATCCAGGAGTTCCGGGCGGTCTCGATGTCGGCGGTGCCCACCATGCTGGTCTACCTGCTCAACTACCCGGAAGCGGAGCGCTTCGACACCCGCTCGATGCGGGTCTGGGGCTCGGGCGCGGCGCCGCTGCCCACCGAGCTCGTGGAGCCCTTCGAGCGCAAGTTCGGCGGCAAGATCCTCGAAGGCTACGGTCTGACCGAGGCCTCGCCGGTGGTGTCGGCCCACCGCCTGAGCGGGCCGCGCAAGATCGGCTCGGTCGGGCGCGCCATCCCTGGCGTCGAGGTCGCGATCCAGGACGACCTGGATCGGGCGCTCCCGGCCGGCGAGATCGGCGAGGTCTGCGTCCGCGGACCGAACGTCATGGTCGGCTACTATCGCAATCCGGAGGAGACCGCGCGGACGGTGCGGGAGGGCTGGCTGCACACCGGGGACATGGGCCGGCTCGACGAGGACGGATTTCTCTTCATCGTGGAGCGCAAGAAGGATCTGATCATCCGCGGCGGGTTCAACATCTACCCCCGCGAGGTGGAGGAAGTGCTCTACGCCCACCCCGCGGTGGCGGAGGCCGCGGTGGTCGGCATGAAGGACCCGCTGATGGGAGAGGACGTCCTCGCGTTCGTGGTGCTCCGGAGCGGGGCGCGCGTCTCCGCCGACGAGGTCGCCGCGTTCTGCGAGGAGCGACTGGCCCGCTACAAGTGTCCGAAGCAGATCCGCTTCGTGGACTCGCTGCCCAAGAGCCCGATCGGCAAGATCCTGCGCAAAGAGCTCCGCACACAGGTGTGAGGAGGCGACCATGGCCGAGCTGACCCTGGCGAGCATGTTCTGGCATCGGGTGGAGACCACCGGCGACCGGCCGGCGCAGCAATGGAAGGAAGGCGGCGCCTGGCGCACCCGCACCTGGCGCGAGACCGGGGAGATCGTGCGCGAGCTGGCCACCGGCCTGCTCGCCCTCGGGCGCCGCAAGGACGAGGCGGTCGGCATCCTGTCCGCGAGCCGCGCGGAGTGGGTGCAGGCCGACTTCGCGATCTTCTCCACCGGCGGCCGGACGATCCCGATTTACCCGAGCTATCCTCCGGACCTCATCCAGTACATCGTCAACGACGCGGAGGTGAAGACCCTCTTCGTCGAGGATCCCGCGCAGCTCGCCAAGGTGCTCGAGGTGCGCGGGAAGATGGACGGGCTCGAGCAGATCGTGGTGATGCAGGGCTACCAGGGCGAGCCCTCGGCCCAGGTCGTGACCTGGGACGGGCTCCGGCGCCTCGGCCGGGACCACCTCGAGGGGCTCCGCGGCGAGCTGGCGAGCCGGGTGGCCGCGGTCGTGCCGGACGACATCGCGACCATCGTGTACACCTCCGGGACCACCGGCCCGCCCAAGGGGGTGATCCAGACCCACGGCAATCACATGGGCACGCTCGCGTCCGCGGCCAAGATGTCCGGCATCCAGGACGGGGACACGCATCTGCTGTTCCTGCCCCTCGCGCACTCCTTCGCGCGGCTCGAGTCGTTCATCGGCGTGCACCGGGGGCTCACCACCGCGTTCGCGGAGAACATCGACAAGCTCCGCGAGAACCTGCCCGAGGTGAAGCCGCACTTCATCTGCAGCGTGCCCCGCGTGTTCGAGAAGGTGTACGCGGGCGTCCTCGCCAAGGCGGAGGCGGGCTCGCCGGTCAAGCGCAAGATCTTCCATTGGGCGGTCGGGGTGGGGCGGGAGGTGTCGAAGCTCCAGCAGGCGCGGCGCCCGGTCCCGGGCGTGCTCGCGCTCAAGCATCGCGTCGCGCACGCGCTCGTGTTCGGCAAGCTCCACGAGGCCCTGGGGGGACGCCTCCGCTTCGCGGTGTCGGGCGGCGCCCCGCTCGCCAAGGAGATCGCCGAGTTCTTCCACGCGGCGGGCATCCTCATCCTGGAGGGCTACGGCCTCACCGAGACCTGTCCCTCGCTGACCTTCAATCGGATGGAGCACTTCAAGTTCGGCTCGGTGGGCCAGGCGCAGCCCGGCATCGAGGTCAAGATCGCGCCCGACGGAGAGATCCTCGGGCGGGGAGCCAACATCGCCAAGGGCTACTTCAAGAAGCCGGAGGCCACCGCGGAGGTCTTCCTCGCCGACGGCTGGTTCGCCACCGGGGACATCGGGCGGATCGACGAGGACGGTTTCCTGTTCATCACCGACCGCAAGAAGGATCTCATCGTGACCGCGGGCGGGATGAACATCGCGCCCCAGAACATCGAGAACCTGCTCAAGGGCGATCCGTTCATCAGCCAGGCGATGGTGTACGGGGACAAGCGGCCCTACCCGGTGGCCCTCATCACCCTGAATCCGGACGAGCTCGCGAAGTACGCCCGGGAGCAGGGCATCCTCGACACCGATCCCGCCTCCCTCGCGAAGAACGCGAAGGTGGTGGAGCGGGTGTCGCGGATCGTGGAGGGGCGAAACGCGGAGCTGCAGTCCTACGCCAAGGTCAAGAAGTTCACGATCCTGCCCGGCGATTTCACGGTGGAGAACGGGCTCCTGACCCCGACCCTGAAGGTCAAGCGCCGGGTCATCACCGACCAGAACCGGGAGCTGCTCGATTCCCTCTACCGCTAGCGGGGTCCTCGCGGCCCTGCGCCTCGACGGGCGCGTGGCCATCGTCACCGGGGCGAGCCGCGGCCTCGGGCGGGCGATGGCGGTGGCCCTCGCGGAGGCGGGCGCGGACGTGGCGCTCGCCGCGCGCTCCGCGCCCGATCTCGACGAGACCGCGCGGCTCGTCGCCGCCACCGGGCGCCGCGCGCTCACGATCGTCACCGACGTGACCGCCTATGCGGAGGTGGAGACGCTGGTGAAGCGCACGGTGGGCGAGCTGGGCGGCCTCCACGTCCTCGTCAACAACTCGGGCATCGCGCGGGTGGCGCCGGTTGCCCAGATGTCCCCCGAGGACTTCCGGGCCACGCTCGACGTGAACCTGGTCGGGGTCTTCAACGGCTGCCGCGCCGCCGCCGCGCACTTGATCGGCCAGAACTCGGGCAAGATCGTCAACGTGGCATCGGTGCTGGGCCAGGTCGGTCTGCCGGGTTACAGCGCCTACGCCGCGTCCAAGAGCGGGGTGATGGGGTTCACCCGGGCCCTGGCCGCGGAGTGGGCCCGGCATTCCATCCAGGTGAACGCGCTGGCCCCCGGCTGGTTCGTCACCGACATGAACGCGGAGGCCTTCGGCGATCCCCGGGTGAGCGAGCGCCTCCTCCGCGACGTGCCGGCGCGGCGCACCGGGCGGCTCGAGGAGATCGGCCCGCTGGTGGTCTACCTGGCCTCCGCCGCGTCCGACTTCATGACCGGGCAGACCCTCTTCCTCGACGGCGGCCACTCCGCGGCCTGAGTTGCGAGCCGGGCGCTAGCCCGGCGGCCGTCCCGCGGCGCGGTCCACCGATTCCCAGAAGGCACGCTCCGCCTCGCGCGGCGCGCTCTCCACGCGGCAGTCGCGGTCGAGGATCATGGTGCGCCGGTGCGCGCCGTCGTAGCCCGGCCACTCCGGAACGCGCGGGTGCCCGGGTCGCCCGGTCCGCGCGAAGGCGATCCAGGCGTCCTGGATGCGCTCGGCCAGGGCGAGCGCCTCGGGGCCCCGGCCCACGAGCGGGCGCAGCAGGCGGTGCTCGAGGGTGCCGAAGACGAAGGGCAGGTCCAGCGCGTGGCAGGAGCCGAGCATCCCGCCCAGCACCGGCGAGGGCCAGGTGAAGAGGTAGGCGTAGGTCTGCGGCTGGTAGGCGGCGTGCCGCTCGGCCAGGCTCATGGCCGGATGACGCATGGTCCGGTCGGTCTCGATCGCGAACCACAGCTCGCCCGGGTCGACGCGCTCGCCCCGGGCGGCGCGCGCCGCGCGGTACACCTCGACCGCCCGCCGGCCGAATCCCGCGAGGCCGGCCCGCCCGGCCGCGATGGCCTCCTCGCAGCGGGCCGCCAGCCCGGTCTCGTCGAGGGTCCCGGCCTCCGGATCGAGGGGCGCGAAGAGCTTCGACTCGTCGCGGTTGGTGCCGATCAGGAGCGGGACGTGGCGGGCCGCACCCGCGGCGATCGCGGTGAGCGGGTCGGACGGGAGGACCTCGCCATCCACCACGGGCTGGAACGGGAGGCCCTGGGTGCGCAGCCGCCTCAGCGGGGCCATCGCGTCCGCGCGCCCGGCCGGCCGGCGCCGCCCGCGCCGCTTGAGCGCCTCCGCGAGCCCACGGGTGAGGGGAGCGGTGAGACGGCCGAAGCGACGCTGGGCGAGCGACAGGCCGAGGAACATGGCGCCGGCCACCCGCTGCCCGGCGGGGGAGAGGCCACCCAGCACGTGATCCTCGCCCAGGAGCAGGTCACCGAAGAACCGGCGCTGCACGTCCAGGATGCGGGTGGCGCCGAGTGCCTGCAGCGCCTCCGGCGAGCCGATGCCCAGCTCGTCCAGCACGTGGTCGGAGATCTCGGTGGCGATCTCGCGCGGCCACACGAAGTTGGCGCCGCCCGACTGGAGGATCGCGCGGTGGAAGAGCCCGCGGGCGCGCGGCAGCCCGAGCAGGGTGGCGCAGCTCATCGAGCCGGCCGACTCGCCGAAGATCGTGACCTGGTCCGGGTCGCCCCCGAAGGCCGCGATCTCGTCGCGGACCCAGGCGAGCGCGGCGACCTGGTCGAGGAGGCCCTCGTTGCCGGTGGCCGGGAGGCGCTGACCGAATCGGTCGCGGAGCCGCAGGAAGCCAAAGGCGCCGAGGCGATAGTTGATGGTGACCACCACCACGTCGCCCCGCCGCGCCAAGGCCGCGCCGTCGTAGAGCATCTGCGAGCCCGAGCCGAGCAGGAAGGCCCCGCCGTGGATCCAGACCAGGACCGGCCGCTGCCGCCCGTCGGCGGCGGGGGTCCAGACGTTCAGATAGAGGCAGTCCTCGTCGGTGCGGCCGATGCCGAGGCTCATGATCGGGCCGATCAGCGCGCCGTTCTGCGGGGCGGACGGCCCGAAGCGGGTCGCGTCGCGTGTGCCCGCCCACGCCTCCGGCGGCTCCGGCGGGGCGAAGCGTCGCGGGCCGACGGGGGGACGGGCGTAGGGGATCCCGCGGAAGATCGCGAGGCTTCCCTCGGACTCCCCCCGCACGCGGCCCCGACGGGTCTCGACCAGCACGTCCACGGCCTCTATACTACGTTCCCCATGAGCGCCATGCAGCCGTCCACGCCGACCGTCCTCCCTCGCCCCATCCAGCTCAAGGACGGCACGCCGGTGGTGCTGCGCCTCATGACCCCGGGGGACGCCCTGTCGATCGCCGCGTTCGCGCGCAGCCTGCCCGAAGACGACCTGCTCTTCCTCCGCATGGACATCACCGATCCCGAGGCGGTCGCCCACTGGGTGCACAATCTCGAGGCGGGGCTCACGACCACCGTCATCGCGGAGGCGGGCGGCGCCATCGCGGGCTACGCCGCGCTGGTGCAGAACCGGGTCGCGTGGCAGCGGCACCTGGGCGAGATCCGCGCCCAGGTCGGGCTGCGCTTCCGCTCGCAGGGACTCGGGCGCGCGCTGGCCGGCGAGATCTTCGCCCTCGCCCGTGGCCGCGGGCTCCGCAAGATCGTGGCCCAGATGACCCCGGACCAAAAGGGGGCGATGGGCACCTTCGAGCGGCTCGGCTTCCGGCCCGAGGCGCTCCTCCAGGACTTCGTGGTCGACCACGCGGGCCGCACCCGCGACCTGGTGGTGATGGCCTACGACGTCGCCGGCCTCAACGACCACCTGGACTAGCCGAGCGGTCCATGGCGCCGAAGAACCTCCTCGATCCGATCCCGCATCCGCCCCGCACGCTCGTGCTGGGCAACCTGCTCGCGCTCGGCACCACCACCCCGATCCAGGACATGATGGCGCTCGCCCGTCGGTACGGGCCCATCTACTGGCTCGACATGATGGGCAAGCCGGTGGTGGTGGTCTCGGGCTTCTCCCTGGTCGACGAGCTCTGCGACGAGACCCGCTTCGACAAGAGTGTGAAGGGCGCCCTGCGGCGGCTCCGCGCCTTCGCGGGCGACGGCCTTTTCACCGCGTACACGCAGGAGCCCAACTGGTCGCGGGCCCACAACATCCTCCTGCCCAACTTCGGGTCGCGCGCCATGCAGGGCTACCACCCGATGATGGTCGACATCGCCCAGCAGCTGGTGCTCAAGTGGGAGCGCCTGAACGTCGATGACGAGATCGACGTGACCCACGACATGACGTCGCTCACCCTCGACACCATCGGGCTCTGCGGCTTCGGCTACCGCTTCAACTCGTTCTACCGCGACGCCCACCACCCGTTCGTGGGGGCGATGATCGGCGCCCTCGGGGCGTCGATGGAGACGCGGGGCCTGCCGCTGGAGAGCCTCATCAAGAAGGACCGGGAGCGGCAGCTGCGCGCCGACATCCGATACATGAGTGAGATGGTGGACCGCATCGTGCAGGAGCGTCGGCAGGAGAGCCGGGGCGACGGCGCGAAGGCGGACCTGCTGAGCTGCATGCTGTCGGGTGTCGACCGGAAGAGCGGCGAGCGCCTCGACGATCTCAACATCCGCTACCAGGTCATCACCTTCCTCATCGCGGGTCACGAGACCACGAGCGGGCTCCTCTCGTTCGCCACCTACTTCCTGCTCCAGAACCCGGAGGTGCTCGCCCGCGCCTACGAGGAGGTGGACCGTGTCCTCGGCTCCGACCCCTCGGTACCGCCGACCTACGCCCAGGTCAACCAGCTGACCTACATCGGGCAGGTCCTGAAGGAGTCGCTGCGCCTCTGGCCCACCGCGCCGGTCTTCGCCCTCGCGCCCTACAAGGACACCACGATCGGCGGGGCGTACCCCATGAAGAAGCCCTACCAGATCGTGGTGCTCACCCCGATGCTGCATCGCGATCGCGCGGTCTGGGGCGAGCGCGCCGACGTCTTCGACCCGGACAACTTCTCGCGGGAGGCCGAGGAGGCCCGCCCGGCCAACGCCTACAAGCCCTTCGGCAACGGCCAGCGGGCGTGCATCGGCCGCCAGTTCGCCCTCGTCGAGGCGACCCTCGTGCTCGGGATGGTGCTCCAGCGCTTCCAGCTGATCGACCACACCCGCTACCGGCTCGCCCTCAAGGAGACGCTCACCGTCAAGCCGGACGGCTTCCGCATCCGCGTGCGGCGCCGGCCGGATCGCGACCGCAGCCACCCGCCCGGCCGCCCGGCCGCGCGCGCGGCGACGGAGCCCGCGGCTCCC
>Ga0210384_10005309_pt1 | contig 14072 bp, 16 predicted proteins | sample IncBWH2MmetaG_FD_160574 | JGI IMG/M metagenome (GOLD analysis project Ga0210384, IMG submission 160574) | Forest soil microbial communities from Barre Woods Harvard Forest LTER site, Petersham, Massachusetts, United States - Inc-BW-H-2-M | ecosystem: Environmental > Terrestrial > Soil >...
CATGGCGCAGCGAGGAATGGTCGAACCGGTCCACCGCGGGATGCTCGACCATCATCTTCAGGATGGTCGGCACCACAAAGAGATTGCTGATGCGATGCGCCTCGATCAGGCGGAACGCCTCGGCAACGTCGAATTTTTCGCTCGGCAGCAGCACCGTGGTCGCGCCCCGCGCGGTCTGCATCAATTGATGCACGCCGGCGCCATGCGACAGCGGCGCGACCACCAGCGAAGCATCCGCTTCCGTCGTTCCCGGCGTGAGGTCGGCGAGATGGTTGGTGATGACAAAGCCCATCTGGCCATGGGTCAGCACGGCCGCCTTGGAGCGACCCGTGGTGCCCGACGTAAAGAAGAACCAGCAGGGGTCGTCATGCTCGACCGCTATATTGTCGATCCTGGCGCCGGTATGCGCCGCCGTCGCCGCACGCAGCGAGGTCTCGCCGAACGCGCCCTCCTCGCCAATGCGCCAAAGGAAGGCAAGCGACGGGCTCATCACCGCCGCGGCATGTTCGGGGAAATCACCGTGGCAGAGAAAAGCCTTCGCGCCGGAGGCGGTGGCGAGATAGGCGACCTCGTCGGGCATCAGGCGAAAATTGGTCGGCACCCACACCGCGCCGAGCCGAAACGCTGCAAACATCGACCAGAACATCTCCTCGCCATTCTTGGAATGAACGAGGATACGGTCGCCCTTCTGGATGCCGCGCGCGGCAAGCGCGGCCGCGAGCGCGGAGACCTCGGCATCGATCTCGCGCCAGGTCCAGGATTTCTCGCCCCAGACGAAGCCTAAGCGGTCGCCATGGCGGCGCGCATTCTGGGTCAGCATGTGCGCCAGGTTCATGACCCGGCGCGACATGCGTACCGGCACCACGGAGGCGCCCGCGCTGCTCATTTCCGTCCCATCCAGACGCCGGCCGCGATCAACACCACGCCGACCACGCCGGAGGCGATGGCGTGCTTGACATGAACCCGCGTCGCGCCCGCCTCGTAGCCTGGGAAGAAGCTCGGCAGCTGGTCGGCGGGAACCAGAACATAGACGGCGGCGACGACGAGCAGGATGACGCCGAGCACGGTCAGCACGAGCTTCATGGGAGTTTCCTCTTTCGAACGGGGGCGATTGCGACGCTGTATGTCCGCTCTCTTTATCGCCTTCCGGCGACCCGTCGCAAGGGCAGTGCGCAATGCCGGCGCGTGCGCGTACCAGCCATGGAGGTTCAATCGGTGCGAAAAAATTTCGCCGCGAAGACCGGACCCTTGTGGTCTATAAGCGTGTCACCATCGATGTCTTGGGGGTGTTCATGCTCACGCGCCGCAACCTTCTTCTCACGTCCTTGACCGGCCTGCTGGTCGCGACAGAGTTTGGCCGAACGCACGCCCAGTCGCCCGCTCCGAACGATCCGGTCGCGATCATCACCGCCATCTACGCCCGCGTGGCCAAAGGCAAGGGCGACGGCGGCGGTGGCTTTGTCGTCGAGAACAAGGTGGCCAAAACCAAATATCTTTCAAGGTCACTGGTCCAGCTCTGGGCGAAGGCCGACGCGCACACGCCGAAGGATGACGTTGGGCCGATCGATTTCGATCCAGTGACCAATTCGCAGGACCCTGATGTGAAATCCTTCAAGGTCGACGCCGAGAAGCTCGAAGCCGATAAGGCCCTGATCGCCGTCACCATGACAGGCCACGGCGCGCCACGGAAGGCGAAAGACCAGGTCGTTCGTTACGAGCTGATGCGCGAGGGCAAGGACTGGAAGATCGATGACATCAAGGGCGCAAGCGATGGCGAGCCGTGGTCGATCCGCGCCATGCTCACGGACTCGCTGAAAAACTAACCCGCGGGGCCGGACCAATGGGCGACGTCATCGACAACACGACACGAAGTCGCTTCGAGCTCGAGATCGACGGCGGCATCGCCTTTGCCAATTATCGCCTGACGCCGCAGGCGGTCATCATCACGCATACCGAGACGCCGTCGAACCTGCGCGGCCGCGGCATCGCGTCCGAACTGGTCAGGGGTGCGCTCGACTTGATCCGAGCGGACGGACGCAAGGTGATCGCGGGATGCGGCTTCGTCGTCGACTATCTGCGCAAGCATCCGGAATATGCTGACCTTGTGGCCTGATCGACCTCAAGCCGTCATATCCAAAGGCCGCGCTGCGCATTCCGATCGCGCCGCACCGTGACACTACGGGTTCTCACCGCAGGGCAATGCTTCGTTAACCCGTTCGATGGAGGGAAGGAGTATCAATCATCCGACGCAACCGCGGCGGGCGAGAGCGGAGGACAACGGCGATGCTGTTAGGGATTCTGTTCGGGGCGATCCGGCGTTATTTTCGTTACCATGGCCTGGCCATCTGCATCGGTCAGCTCGACGATCGCATGCTCACCGACATCGGCTGCAGCCGCAACGAGCTTTATGCCGAGGCCTGGGTTCGCGCGAGCAGAGCGGCGCGCTGAAGCACAAGGCTTGGCCGCGCGAAAGGCCCGCGTCGCGACGCGGGCCTTTGCGTGATCGTGTAACCGCTCAAGCTAGTGCTTGATCTCTGGCGGCAGCTTGCCGCCATTGGCGGCGAGCTTGGCCATCACTTGCTTGTGCAGCCAGACATTCATGGTCGCGGAATCATTGGTGTCGCCGGTGTAGCCGAGCTCCTTGGCAAGCTCCTTGCGCGCTGCGAGGCTGGAATCGATATCGAGCGCCTTCATCAGATCGACGATCGAGGTACGCCACTCGAGCTTCTCCTTCTGGGCCGCGACCGCCTTGTCCAGGATCGCGGCGACGTCGACGCTCTGGGGCGGCGCGGCAGGTGCAGCCGAAGACGCCGCGGGCGCGGCTGATCCGGAAGGCTGCGCCCAGCCTGCGCCGGTGCTGCCGCTGCTTCCGGCTGCGCTCCCGCCGCTCGCAGGCGCAGCATCGGCCTTGCTGCCGAAGATCCCGCTCATGATTTTTCCAAATATGCTCATCGAATGCTCCCCAATGGGCCCAGTGGCGTGAAAAGCTTGAACGTCGTGTCTCCGGTGTTTGTTCCCGGTCGGCTGGTCGCCGGCCGGCCGCGCCGAGACCGCAGGCCATATTTGAACGGCCCGGACCACCGGCCTGGAAAGGCTAGCGGGCCAAGTCCCGCTTGCCAATGAGTACTCCAGGCGATGGATCAAGCTTAGCCGCGGCAAAATGACGGCGGAATGACCAGCGCGATTGCGCTGCGTTTGGGTCGCGTTCGTTTTTTTTCACCGAGGCGTGAGCGACGCGGCGTCGCTTTCGGCGTATGGTGATTCGATCCGTTCGCGACATGGCCCTGCTCGGTTCTCGTGTCTGGCCTGATCGTGACCGTTTCCAGGAGCGCCCGCTGGCGCCGGTGCTCGGCGCCCGGTCCGGTGCGACGCAAGGGAGCTAACGACCATGGCCACGCCATACCAAGGCAATGTCTCTCCACAGGCCGAGCCGGCCCAGGACGCGGCGGCGGGCTATTCCATACGAACCATCAGCCTCTCCGATCTGCACGAGGCATTGCGGCTCGGCTGGGAGGATTTCAAGGCGATGCCAAGCCATGCCATCATCCTCTGCGTCATCTATCCTGTGCTCGGCCTGCTGATCGCACGCTCGGTATTGGGCTATGCGGTGATTCCGCTGCTGTTTCCGCTCGCCGCGGGCTTTGCCCTGGTCGGTCCCTTCGCTGCGCTCGGCCTCTATGAATTGAGCAGTCGGCGCGAGCGCGGCGAGGAAGCCTCCGCCTTTGATGTGCTCGACGTGCTGCGTTCGCCTTCCTTCGGCGCCATGCTCGGGCTCGGCACATTGCTGCTCGCTTTGTTCGTGACCTGGGTCGCAACCGCGCAGGCGATCTATGTCGCCGTGTTCGGCTATGGCGGCGCCACGGGATTTACCGATTTCGTAGACCGCGTCTTCACCACGCCGGAAGGCTGGTGGCTGATCGTGGTGGGCTGCGGCGTCGGCTTCCTGTTTGCGCTGCTTGCGCTCTGCATCAGCGTGGTGTCCTTCCCCCTGATGCTCGACCGTCACGTCGGCGCCCTCGAGGCCATGGTGACGTCGCTGCGCGTCGCCGGACAAAACCCGGCGCCGGTCGCGGCATGGGGCCTGATCGTCGCGGCCCTCCTGGTCGCGGGATCCCTGCCATTCTTCCTCGGGCTCGCGGTGGTCATCCCGCTGCTCGGCCATGCCACCTGGCACCTCTATCGCAAGGTGATCGCGATCGATCCGAATGCGCGCCCGATCCCGCCGCGTCCGCCCCGTGAGCGTAAGCCGGCAGCGGACTTTCCCGCCAACCTGTTTCCGTGGCGCCGCAAAGACGGCGGTCAGTAACACGGCACGAACAAGGAACCGCCGGTCAAAGCCTTTGACCGGCGGTTCATGTTGGATACATCAAGCAACGCTAAGCTTTCTTAATTCGTTCCATGGTCCGATTGCGGCTTCATTCCACGTGGCGAGCCTTGTTTTGGCCGCGGTTGATGCCAACATCACCCGCGGGAGGGTAGCCTTGACGAATCAGGATTTGGATTAGCAAGCACAGATGACCGTCCGTCTCTCCTTCCATGCCGTTGCCATCAGCGCCATGCTGACACTGTCCGGCACATCCGCTTTCGCGGCGTCGTGCGGCTCGGGCAGTTTCGATGCCTGGCTCAGCGACTTCAAGAGCGAGGCCGCCGCCAAGGGCATTTCACAGAATGCGATCACTGCGGGCCTGAACGGCGTGACGCTCGATCAGAGCGTGCTGTCACGCGACCGCTCGCAGAAAGTCTTCAGCCAGACGTTCGAGGAGTTTTCCGGCCGCATGGTGCCACCCCGGCTGCTGCGCGGCTCGAACATGCTGAAGCAATACGGCTCGGTGCTGTCGCGCATCGAGCAGGCCTACGGCGTGCCCGGCGAAGTGCTGGTGGCGATCTGGGGGCTGGAGACCGATTTCGGCGTCAACATCGGCAAGTTTCCGACCATCCGCTCGCTGGCGACGCTTGCCTATGACTGCCGGCGCGCCGACGAGTTTCGCGGCGAGTTGATGGATGCGCTGCGCATCATCGATCGCGGCGACCTCGCGGCATCGGAGATGCGCGGCGCCTGGGCGGGCGAGATCGGACAGACCCAGTTCATGCCCTCGTCATGGATCAAATATGCCGTCGATTTCGACGGCAACGGCCGGCGCGACCTCCTGCACAACGTCCCCGACGTGCTGGGCTCGACCGCCAACTATCTGGCCGGCTATGGCTGGAAGCGCGGCAAGGACTGGGAGCCGGGCAGCCCGAATTTCGCGGTGCTACAGCAATGGAACAAGAGCGAGGTCTATGCGAAGACCATTGCGACCTTCGCGACCCAGCTCTCGCACGCGCCCTGAGGCGCGCCCCTGCAATCAACGGAAAGGGCCGATCGGACTGCGACCGGCCCCCCCTGCCCCTCAACGATCCCGCCGAGACGGTTCGACGACTACTTGGCCATGCCGGCGTGCATCGCCTTCGAAAGATGCATGCCGCAGGCGCCCATCTTGCCGTTAAGCATCGCATCCTGCGCGGCCGCCATTTCCTTCTCGGCCGCCCACTTGCTGTCGCCATCGGCCATGGCCTCGACCGAGGACTCGGTCTTCGTCAGATTGTCACTGCTGCAGCCGGCCGCCATCCTCTTCGCGGCTTGCGCAGGCACGACTGCGAAAGTCAGTGCAGCGATTGCGGCTGCTCCGATTATTGTTTTGATCATGAGCTTTCCCCATTTCTGTCGAAAAACAGAACCAGCGTCATTGCACGGTCCTGCAGAACGATTGATCGCCGATGACCGGAACGTTTGGGAATGAATTTCGCGCGACACAGATGTGATCGACGCGGGTTGCAGAGCGCGTATGCGGATTCTGTCTTTTTCGTTACAACTCGGTAACTGATGCACTGCAAAAGCGAAGCGCGCGGAGGTAGAGCAGATTTCGTTCGCGCTCTACATGCAGTGCGCTGACGACACGACCCGCGCGACGTCGAAGCTCCACGCATCGAAATGATGGATTCGATTGCGTCGCGGATGCGCGCTGGTTCGCTGCAGCCCACGTCGTCGTCAGCGGCTCACGCCCGAGCACGTGCGGTTCGAGCCGATGCCTCGATCGCGAATCGGACCACGCCGAGCGTCCTTCAGTTCCTGTCGGCCCAAGGCGACGGCACGAACCGGATTGCTATCGCCGTCGGAGGTGCGGTTCGACCATGATGCCTCGGCTCGGGCCGCGGGCATGCCCTTCGATAGACCACTTCGCACATTGCGCGCCGCGGCCCTGCGGGTCTCGATCATGCGCTCGGGCCATCGCAGTTCATCCCTGGAACGGAGCGCCCCCCCGGGGGGCAGCAGTTACGAAGTGAGCCTTCCGTTGGGTCGAAATGAACATACATTCATTTAAAAGCGGAAAGTCGCATGCGAATCACGCATGAGACTGCCGGATCGCAGCGCTCCCGGCGTCGGTCCGGCCCTGTCATGTTCCCCTGATTCGAGCAGCCGGAACCCGCGCCAGGGCTAGCCCACGACGCACTCTGATCGCGAGAACACAGCATTTTGACGGGCTTTCCCCACTATTCGGGCGCGAGTTCCCATTGGATGCCTTTGAATCCACAGAAGGCTTAACCGGCCCTTATCGAGCCATGTGTCCTTGTTCTAGCTGCATCGCAACATTTTGAGTTCTGCGCTGCATCAAATCGTCCTATATTCATTTCAACAAAATGCCCCCTCCAAGAGATGAATCTTAACTGCTAAGGAGACTACCATGTTGCTCTCGCTCATTCGCATGATCCAGGCGTTCCGGGACTATCAGCGCAATGTCAACGAGCTGTCCCAGTTGAGCGATCGTGAGCTCGCCGACATCGGCCTCGACCGTTCCGACATTCCGCGCGTTGCAGCCGGCACCTTTAACGGCTGATTGGCCCCCGAACCACCGACATCTGACCGATAACGCCCGCCTCGTCGCGGGCGTTATCGTTTCTGCCCCCAACTCCTTGCCATTGCGCATTCCACTGCGGTGGAAAAGGCGCTACCTGTCTCGAATGACAAGGATCTCGTCCCCGACACAAGTGCACGTCATTGGCGCTGGCCTCGCAGGCTCCGAGGCAGCCTGGCAGGTCGCAGAATGTGGTATTCCCGTCGTCCTGCACGAGATGCGTCCGCTTCGCATGACCGAAGCCCATCGCACCGACGGTTTCGCCGAGCTGGTCTGCTCCAACTCCTTCCGCTCGGATGATGCCGCCAATAATGCTGTCGGCCTGTTGCATGCCGAGATGCGCCGGCTCAACTCGCTGGTCATGCGCGCGGCCGATGCCAATCAGGTGCCCGCCGGCGGCGCGCTGGCGGTCGACCGGGAGGGCTTTTCGGCAGCCGTGAGCCAGGCGCTGAACGACCATCCCCTCATCGAAATCGACCGCGGCGAGATCGCGGGCCTGCCGCCCGTCGAATGGAACAACGTCATCGTGGCGACCGGGCCCCTCACCTCGACGCCGCTCGCGGACGCCATCCGCGCGCTCACCGACGAAAGCGCGCTCGCCTTCTTCGATGCGATCGCCCCGATCGTGCACAGGGAGACCATCGACATGTCGGTGGCCTGGTTCCAGTCGCGCTACGATAAAGCGGGTCCTGGCGGCACCGGCGCCGACTACATCAATTGCCCGATGACGAAGGCGCAGTACGACGCGTTCGTCGCCGCGCTGCTCGCGGGCGAGAAGACCGAGTTCAAGGAGTGGGAAACCAACACGCCCTATTTCGACGGCTGCCTGCCGATCGAGGTGATGGCCGAACGCGGCCACGAGACGTTGCGGCATGGTCCGATGAAGCCGGTCGGGCTCACCAACCCGCACGACCCGACGATAAAACCCTACGCCATCGTGCAGCTGCGCCAGGACAACAAGCTCGGCACGCTCTACAACATGGTCGGTTTCCAGACCAAGCTGAAATACGGCCCGCAGCAGCAGATCTTCCGGACCATTCCGGGACTGCAGAAAGCGGACTTCGCGCGGCTCGGCGGCCTGCACCGCAACACCTTCCTGAACTCACCAAAATTGCTGGATGACCAGTTGCGGCTGCGCGCGCGGCCGCGGTTGCGTTTCGCGGGCCAGATGACGGGCTGCGAGGGCTATGTGGAATCCGCGAGTATCGGCCTGATCGCCGGGCTTTATGCCGCCGCCAACGCGCGAGGGGCGTCGCTTGCGCCACCGCCGCCGACATCGGCGCTTGGCGCGCTGCTCAGCCACATCACGGGGGGCCATATCGAGACGATCGACGCAGGGAGCCGTTCGTTCCAGCCGATGAACATCAATTTCGGCCTGTTCCCTCCGCTCGCGAGTGCCCCGACCAAGAAGCCTGACGGCACGCGGCTGCGCGGCAACGAGAAGACGATTGCGAAGAAGCAGGCGCTCAGCGCCCGCGCGTTGGTCGACCTCGATCGCTGGATCGCCGACAATTTGCGCGTACCACGAGCGGCGTGAGCTTCCATGCGTTTAACCAGGGATGACGCGGCCCTCCTGCAGGCGCGATGGACCGACGGCGTGCTGCTCAAGCGCGACGTGTTCTCGACCGTGGAGCGCGGACACTTTCAAGGCGATGCGGGCAGCATCGACGCCGTGCTGCGCCGGCTCGACGAGGTCCCGTGGTGGTCCTTTCTTCCCGCGCGGCATCTATTTGCCCGCGAGAGGACCGCCCTGAGGCTGGCCCGGGGCCTCGATGTCGGCCCCGAATTGCTCTGGTCGGGCCAGCGCGCGCTGGTGCGCGGCTTCATCGATGGCGTCGCATTGCATCTCGCCAAACCGCATGGCGACGTCGCCTATTTCCGCTCCGCCAAGCAGGCGTTGCACCGGCTGCACCGCGCCGGCATCTGCCACAATGATCTCGCCAAAGAGCAGAACTGGCTGGTCGGCCGCGACGGCCGCGCCTATCTGACCGATTTCCAGCTCGCCGCCTGCTTCAAGCACCGCAGCCGGCTGTTCCGGATCGCGGCCTATGAGGACCTCCGGCATCTTTTGAAGCACAAGCGCAGCTACGCGCCAGAGGCGCTCACGCCAAGCGAGCGCAGGATCCTTGCCCGCAAATCGGCGGTCGCACGCCTCTGGCTGATGACCGGAAAGAAGGTCTATCGCGCCATCACCCGAGGTCTGTTCAATTTCACTGATCGCGAAGGCGGCGGCCGCCGGCTGGTCAATGACGCGCCGGTGCTGATCGATCTGATCAGGAAGAACCCGGCGGTGCGCGACACCGCCATCGTCGCCTTCGCCGACCGCCGCACCGGGGTCGGGCTCTATGCCTTCGTCGAGGCCGACCAGTCGGCGCTGGAGGCGCAGTTGCGCAATGAGTTGGCCGCAGCCAAAGGGCCGAAGCCGCCGGAGCATATCCAGGTGGTGCATGCGCTGCCACGCGATATCAAGGGCAAGCCGCGCACCGAAATCCTGCAGCTCGTGGCGATGAACCAGCTCGACCTGATCGAGCCGATGATGAAGAGCGATGCCGACCGGGCCTTCCTGAAGGACATCGTCCACCAGCGCAAGAACCTGCGCGATCGCTTCAATTTCGAGGCGGGCGATTTGAATCAGTCCGCGAACTGAGACGATCGGCTTCCTTTGAAGATTTTCGATCGCGACGCCCGCCACAGCGTCCACAGCGTTGAAAGTCGCGACCTGACGTGCGGTTGATACGGATCGGCGTCCGGGCGCGACATCCGTTTGAGCACGCGTCCGATGGGCGCCAGTGGAAGGAACGCGGGCCGTACCTGTGGCGGCACCTCGGCCAGCAACCGCATGGCTGTCGCGAGATGCCGTTCCGCCTCGCCGATCAATTCGACCAGCGCTGCGCGGATCGCCGGCGTCGGCCGTCCGGCAAAGACCTCCTCCATGCCGCTGCCATGGCTTGCCAGCAGTTGCAGCGGCACGAACAATTGCCGCCGCGACGCATCGCGCGGCAGGCCTGCGATCACCTGCGCAAATGCGAGCGCGAGACCGGCATGGCGCGCGAGGTGATCGATCGCCTCCGACGGCGGTCCGAGCATCCGCGCCGCCAGGCCCAACAGCGCCGACGAGGTATCGTTGGCGTAACCCTCCAGCGCCGCCATGGTCGGCATCGGGTCGTTGTAGAGATCGAACTGGTGCTCATCGATGAGCCGCGCCAGCGGCGCGACCGGCAGCTCCCAATGCTCGATCGCCGCCAACAATTCGGTCGCCACCGGATGGCCCTCGACACCGCCATGGGCCTTGCCGGCCAACATGTCGCTCCACCATTGCAGGCGGATCTCGCCCGGCAGCGGCTGGCTCACGGCCTCGCGCACGCGCGCGATTTCGACGTTGAAGGCATAGAGCGCGAGCAGCCCACGCCGTTGCAGAGGCGATACAAACAGCGTCGCGGCATAGCGCGGAAAGTCGTGGCTGCGCACGAGTTCGGCGCAGAAGGCGACCGCGTCCGGATGCCCCGGCGCCCCGCTCATGGCACCGCAATCAGCGCGGCGGCGACCCGTCGCCGCTCGCCGATCATGACATTGTAGGTGCGGATCGCCGGCCCTGTCTGCATCGCGTCAATCACCACCCGCACCGCGCGCAAGGCGGTGCGAAGCTCCGCGGGCACCAGCCAGACGTCGACGCCCGTGCCGATGATCAGCGTGTCGATCGCATTGGCCGCTTCGAACACGCGCCCAAGCGAATATCGGTCGATCTGCTCCGGCCGCTCCACCTCCCAGGCCCAGACCGCGTCGGGCAGGCACAACAGCGAACCGCGATGCGACATTCCGGCGAAGGCAAAGCCGCCCTTGCCATAGGCGTCGATCGACGCCGACCTCGGAAGATGCGGCGCGCTCTGGTCGATGGGCATGATCTCGTCCGAAACGGTTCCGTCGTTCCAGGTCAAGCCCGAGAGCGCGCTTTCGGTTCCTGCCCTGCTTTTTTGGCCGGCGTATCCGGCACGTCGGCGCGGCTGGAGTGGACGCCAAGATAGATCAAGATCGGGGCGGCGATGAAGATCGAGGTATAGGTGCCGACCAGCACCACGCCGAACATCATGACCGCCGTGAAGCTGTGGATGGCGTGGCCGCCGAACAGCAGCAGCGCCAGCAGCGCCAGCGTCACGGTGACGTGGGTGATGATCGAGCGCGACAGGGTCGAGTTGATCGATTCGTTCAAGAGCTGCGGCATCGGCATCTTCTTGTAGCGCCGCAGCATTTCCCGGATGCGGTCGTAGATGACGACGGTGTCGTTCAAGGAGTAGCCGAGAATCGTCAGCAGCGCCGCGATCGAGGTGAGGTCGAAATCGACCTGCGAGATCGACATGAATCCGATGGTCAGCACGATGTCGTGGACGTTGGCGATCATGGCGCCGAGCGCGAACTGCCACTCGAAACGGAACCAGAGATAGATCAGGATCGAGAAGATCGCGAGCATCAGCCCGACCATGCCGTAGGCGAGCAGCTCGCCCGAGACGCGCGGGCCGACCACTTCGACGCGGCGGTAGTCGACGGACTCGCCGAGCGCGCCGCGCACCTTGGTCACCGCCTCCTGCTGCGCGGCATCGCCGCCCGGCTGCTCGGCGACACGGATCAAGACATCGGCCCCCCCGCCGATCTGCTGCAGCTGGATGTCGCCGAGATTGAGCGCGGTCAGCGTCGCGCGCATCGCGGCGATATCGGCCGTGCCCGACTTGGCCTGCACCTCGAGCAGCGTGCCGCCCTTGAAGTCGATGCCGAAATTCAAGCCGTGGGTGAAGAACAGCGTGATCGCGACGATCGACAGCGTCGCCGAGATCGGGAACGAGATGCGGCGGAATTGCGTGAAGTCGAAATGCGTGTTGTCGGGAACGATGCGCAGCGACGGCAACAGCCCGAGCACACTGACCACGGTCAGCACGGCAATCAGGACGCCGAGAGAAATGAGAACCAAATGAGTCAAAGCCGGCTCCTGATGCGCTTTAGATCGGCACGGTCTGCGGCCGCTTCCAGCGCACCCACCCGGCGACGATCAGCCGGGTCAGCGTGAAGGCGGTGAACACCGTGGTGATGATGCCGATGCCGAGCGTCACGGCGAAGCCACGCACGGGACCGGTGCCGATATAGAACAGGACGGCGGCGGCGATGAAGGTGGTGATGTTGGAATCGAGGATGGTCGACAGCGCGCGCTTGAATCCGGCGTCGATCGCCGAGATCGCATTGCGCCCGCCGCGCAGCTCCTCGCGGATGCGCTCGTAGATCAGCACGTTGGAATCGACCGCGATGCCGACCGTGAGCACGATGCCGGCGATGCCGGGCAAGGTCAGCGTCGCGCTCAGAAGCGACAACAGGCCAAAGATCATCGCCACGTTGATGGTCACCGCGATGTTGGCGAACACGCCGAACAGCCGGTAGGTCAGCAGCATGAACACGATGACCATGATCGAGCCGACATAGGCGGCAAGCTCGCCCTTCTCGATCGAGTCCTGCCCGAGTCCCGGGCCGACCGTGCGCTCCTCGATCACCGTCAGCGGTGCCGGCAGCGCGCCGGCGCGCAGCAGGATCGCGAGCTCATTGGCCGACTGCACGGTGAAACTGCCGGAGATCTGCCCGTTGCCGCCGGTGATCGCCTGTTGGATCACGGGCGCGGAGATCACTTCATTGTCGAGCACGATGGCGAAACGCGTGCCGACATTCTCGCTCGTGGCTTGCCCGAATTTGCGCGCGCCCACGGTATTGAAGCGGAACGTGACGATCGGCTCACCCGTGCGTTGCTGGTCGAATCCCGGCTGCGCGTCGGTCAGATCGCTGCCCGATACCAGGACCTGCTTCTTGAGCACATACGGCACCTTCGGCGTGCTCGCGCTCATCAGCACCTCGTCGTCCGGCGGCAGCTTGCCCTGCATCGCCTGGTCCGGCGGCACGCTCTCGTCGACCATCCGGAATTCCATCTTGGCGGTCCGACCCAAGAGCCGTTTGAGCTCGGTCGGATCCTGCAGGCCCGGCACCTGCACCAAGATACGATCGCTGCCCTGGCGCTGGATCACCGGCTCGACCGTGCCGAGCTGGTTGATGCGGCGCTCGACGATCTGGATCGACTGGTCGATGGTCTGGCGGATCCGCTCGGTGATGGCGGCCGGCGGCACGGTGAGCCGGATCAGACCGCCGCCGGCGTCGGTGATCTCGAGGCTGCGCTGGCCACTGGAGCCGAGCAGACCGCCAAGCGGCTGCGACAGCTCGCGCAGCTTGGCGATCGCCGCCGGAGCGTCGGTGTCCCGGGTGATTTTGACCTCGACGCTGTCGGCGCGCACGGTCAGGCCGGTATAGCCGATCTTGGCATCACGAAGCGCGCGGCGAACGTCGTCCCGGACCTGGTCGAGCTTGTCCTTGCGGACGGAGTTGGCGTCGAGCGACAGCAGGAGGTACGAGCCGCCCTGCAGGTCGAGGCCGAGCACGAGCCGGCGCTGCGCCCAGAGCGGCCAGCTCTTCACGGTCGCCTCGGGGAAGAAATTGGGAACGGCGCAGAGGCACACGAACAGCGCTATCAGGATGATCCCGAGCGCCTTCCACCGCGTGAAATACAGCATGGCGTAGACCCGTCAAAATGCGGCGTGCAAGCAAGTCAGCTTGCAGGCGACTCGTCCTTGGTGACATCGGCCTTCGCGGGCTCGCCCTTGGCCCGCACTCCCGAGATCATCTGGCGCATCTGGCGCACCCGCACCCCATCGGAAATCTCGAACTCGATCTGGTCGTCGTCGACCACCTTGGTCACCTTGCCGACCAGGCCGCCCGTGGTCACGACCGTGTCGCCGCGGCGGATGTTCTTCACGAGTTCGGAATGGTCCTTCACCTTCTTCTGCTGCGGCCGCAGAATCAGGAAATACATGATCACGAAGATCAGGGCGAACGGCAGCAGCGACATCAACATGCTGTTGGTGTCGCCCCCAGCCGCGGCCTGGGCATACGCAGGGGTGATCAGCATTGGCTTTAAGTCCTCGTGATACGGGAATAGGCCGGACGAGCCGCCTTGCGGTCTCCGGCGCGGGCAAATTCGCGCGGACTATAGCGGCCGCGGTCCCAATTGCAACGCTGGACGGTCCTTCATTTGGTGCGGCTTGCGGGCCCGGCCAAGCCCCGATATGGCTGCGCCGTCAGGAACTTGAGCCATGCCGA
>Ga0210384_10005311_pt1 | contig 14069 bp, 10 predicted proteins | sample IncBWH2MmetaG_FD_160574 | JGI IMG/M metagenome (GOLD analysis project Ga0210384, IMG submission 160574) | Forest soil microbial communities from Barre Woods Harvard Forest LTER site, Petersham, Massachusetts, United States - Inc-BW-H-2-M | ecosystem: Environmental > Terrestrial > Soil >...
GCTGCAGGGCGTCTCCACTGAGCATTGGACTGCTCGCCCCGACTGGGTCGGTCGAGAGCCAGAAAGCTTCGTGCGAGGAAACCACGTAAACGCTGAAATGGAAGGTTGCCCCTCCCAAGAGGGGGACGCTCAGGCTGGCCGTGCCGCGTCCATTTGCTGCAATGGTGTACGCGCCGGGGAAATTGTTTACCGGAGCCAAAGCACTGCCAGCATCATTTACGTCCAAAGTGCTTCCGGCGATGGTGCCAGACCCGTCGGCGAAGATCGCACCCAGGCCCGCGATTCGTCCGCCCGCGAAGTCCGCGCCGCTCAGACTCAGCGCGTAGCTGCCACTAAACGAGGAATCCGAGAATTTCGCCAAAGTTTGCGCTTTAATCACCCCTGAACCACGAATTCCAGAGTTGTCGAATTCAATAAATCGCGCCTTGTTGCCGGTTGCATTCAACGCGAAGGTAAAGGTAGAGCTTCCGCTCGCAGTGGTTATCGTGATCGTTCCGCGGTTGTCCGCGCTGATTGCATATTTTCCGGTAAAGGGCAAATTTGTGGCCGGACCCGAGACACGGTTGATATCCTCGACGCCGTTGAGAATGTTGCCACTGCCGTCAGCTGTAAAGCTTCCGGCAGCCTGATAAACACCGGAGCCGTCGAACCCTCGGAACAGGAATACGTATGCGCCGAGCAGTTTGCTATTGTCTGACGGAACAATAGTGACAGTCGCGGAGCCGGACTTCGCGCCTGAGACTGCAATCACCTGGATCGTTGCCGGCACGGGTGGCGCCGCGGGAGCTGTGTAAACTCCTGCGCTGGTGATGACGCCGCACTGGCTGCCCGCGCAGCCTGCTCCCGAGAGCTTCCAGGTTACGGCTAGTGCCGAAGAAGCGGACAACGCTGTGGTCGCGCCATCCTGCGCGCTGAACTGTAGATGTCCATTCTCTGTTACCAGTGCGCTGTTGGGAAGCACGTCAATGAGGCCTCGAGCCTCCACCGTTACGGTTGCCGTCGCTGACTTGGAGGGATTGGCCTGCGAGGTTGCGGTCACGATGACCGTAGGCGGATTCGGAATTGCGGCGGGAGCAGTGTAAAGACCCGCGACGGTGATCGTCCCGCAAGTCGGCCCGCTGCAACCCGCGCCGGAGACACTCCACTTCACTGCCGTATTCGTGGTCCCGGTCACACTAGCGCTGAACTGCTGTTTGGCGCCGATCACTACTTTCGCCGAAGACGGAGAGACCGAGACCGCCACCGGAGGCAATACCGTTACCGTGGCCGAAGCTGATTTGCTGGGATCAGCCTGCGAAGTCGCGGTTACCGTGACTGTGGGAGGCGTCGGAACCGAGGCTGGGGCGGTGTACAGACCAGCAACAGTGATGGTGCCGCACGTCGGCCCACTGCAACCAGTTCCAGAAATCGTCCAGGTAACGGTTGTATTGATTGTTCCGGTCACGGTTGCAGTGAATTGCTGCTTAGCACCGGTCACTACTTTCGCCGAAGACGGAGACACTGAGACTGCCACCGGAAGCAATATCGTGACTGTGGCCGAAGCTGATTTGCTGGGATCAGCCTGCGAAGTCGCGGTTACCGTGACTGTGGGAGGCGTCGGGACTGAGGCTGGCGCAGTGTAAAGACCTGCGCTCGTAATCGTGCCACACGTCGACCCACTACAACCAGTTCCAGAGATCGTCCAGGTAACCGTCAAATTGACTGTTCCGGTCACGGTCGCCGTGAACTGTTTCTGGGCTCCGATCAGCAGCTTTGCCGAAGTGGGTGACACTGAGATCGCTACTCCGCTGACGACTGTCACGGTCGCCATCGCCGACTTCGTGAGATCAGCCTGCGAGGTGACAGTCACCGTCACGGTTGGCGGATTCGGTATCGTCGCGGGGGCGGTGTAGAGGCCAGAATTGCTGATGGTTCCACAGGTGGCTCCGCCGCAACCAGGTCCAGAGATCGTCCAGGTGACTGCCTTGTTGGCTGTTCCCGTCACGGTGGCCATGAACTGCTGCTGGGCGCCCGATACCACGTTGACCGAGGAGGGCGACACCGAAACGGCGACTGCCAGCACGATAGTCACGGTGGCCGACGCTGACTTGGTCGCGTCCGCTTGCGAAGTTGCCGTCACCGTAATAGTGGCGGGTTTCGGGACCGATGTCGGTGCCGTATAGAGTCCCGCGCTGGTGATTGTGCCACAGGCAGCTCCGTTGCAGCCCGCTCCGGAGACACTCCACGTCACCGCTGTGTTGGCTGTGCCTGTTACCTTGGCGGTAAACACTTGAGTAGTGCCGGTTTTCACTTTCGCCGAACTGGGAGAAACCGAGACTGTGACGGGAGACAATACGGTCACAGTGGCCGAAGCTGACTTGGTCGCATCCGCCTGTGCCGTTGCGGTCACCGTGACGGTGGGCGGATTCGGAACTGCTGCGGGCGCAGTGTAGAGCCCAGTCCCGTCAATCGTGCCGCATGCCGATCCAGAGCAGCCATCGCCAGAAATACTCCAATTGACTCCAAAAGAGTTCGATCCTGTTACCGTCGCCGTGAACTGTTGCGGCGTACCTGTAACCAGTTCCTTGCTGGTGGGTGAGATAGAGATTTCTAAGCCTGTGATCAACGTCACTTGGGCAGAAGCCGACTTGGTAGGATCTGCGTTCGACGTTGCCGTCACGGTCACGATATTAGGGATCGGGATTGATGTCGGCGCGGTGTATAGCCCGGCAGCTGTAATTACACCGCAGGAACTGCCGCCACAGCCCGCGCCCGATACTTTCCAGGTGACGGTGGTGTTCGCGCTGCCGGAAACTTGGGCGGTGAACTGCTGCTGCCGGGTGCCAGGCGCGAGTGAGACTGAACTAGGTGACACGCTCACGGAAACCACGGCGGACGCCGACGTGGCCAAGGCAACCAGCGCGCATGTCAGAGCCAGAAATAGACGCAGCAGATGATTTCGACGCCAGGTCAACACGAGTCCCTCTCAATTAGAAGAGATTTGAACGTTCCCCACCTTCGGGCCGGGAAGGATGTTCATCAGCCACCGTGGCGAGGACTTTAACGCGTAGCGGACTGTTTACAAATTACCCAGCGCTGCTACGCCTATCGAACTAGTCCGGCCAAAAAGCCACAACTAGCGCGGTGTTTGGCTGGTCGAAAGAATTTGCTGCCAAGGTGGGACGGTCGCGGCAGCCGAGGAGTGTGCAGGTGCGTGGTCTAGGTAGGGAGGCTGAGCTTGGTGCCCGGGGACGGAATCGAACCGTCACGCCCCTTTCGGGGCCCGGGATTTTAAGTCCCGTGCGTCTGCCAGTTTCGCCACCCGGGCTTAGTGCTAGGGTCGTTAGAGATACAACGTTAGTTGCGGGATTGGCGGTTTGCAACGTGCACAAGTTTTGAGTCAACTGTAACCGAATTCTAGCCGTTCTCAGCTACAGCCTCGGATTTTTGCTCGCTCGCTTGCAGCTTGAGCATCGCATCTACGATATCGCGCTGGTCCACGATTGCAGATCTCCCAAAAACGCTTCGAGTTTTCCAGCCGCCACTCTTCTAGATTACACCTTCGGCGATACCGCTCGCATAGGCGAACTCGTCAGGTTGATTGATCCCACGGGCGACGAATCCCAGACGCAATACCAAAACAGGGTAGTATCTTTCGGGAAAAATTTGGCTACCCCCCACCCCACAGCCTGGTTCTGACTTTGCCGCCCACCCGCCGTGCGCTGGCTCCCCGCACGGTTAGTCCAGCTCACGAGGGTGGCAGACTTGTCAGCTCGTCAAAGCCACAAAGGCGTATCTCGCGAATTGTTTTAAGGGCAGTGGGGAACTCTGACAAGTCCTTTAGTCGTATGCCTCCAGCGAGCCAAGGATCGTTCTTGAACGATCGATGACTTGTTATGCCGTTCATGCGCGGAAATAAATAATAGCTACAAATGCGATCATGACTTCGATTCAACTTGCATACCAAAGTAATGTATTCGCGTTCGGCGTGGTTAGGTTCGACAACCCAATGGAGTCTTCCCCCGTTTCTCCGCTTCGTACGGCAAAGCAATATGGAAACCATCACATGATCATCCAGTCGTAGAATTGATCGAGAGTGGTTTGGCAGGTGCGTAACGGTTGCATTGTTCGGAAACATCTCCTTGATTTGAACCACCAGTCTTCGGCGCAAACCCATTGTGCGTTCTAGTTGCTCGCTCTTAAACATGTCCTCTGCGGGGAGATGATAGCCGACCATTTCATACATCTGTCTATAAGACCCGAAGTGATTGTGAAGTGTGTTGGTCGAGGGCATCCCTCTCGCCTTTTTGATTAGTGTCTCAGTGAGACGACCTTTGGCTTTCAGCAAACGTCTGAGCCTGGACAAGATTTCTTTATCGGACCACAAAAAATCGGCATTTCTGGGCAGCGCAGTCTGAACGTAGTCGAAGCTGTGTTGGTCAATAATCGGCGCGAAGGCTAACGGCTTTCTTATCCATTGGTCTGGCTTTTCGTGGATCCGTTTGCCGTGCAGCCGTTGAGAACTTCGATGCCAAACGTTGCATCCCATGTACTTTGGATTTGTGAGTATATTGAAGACCTCACTATGCGTCCATCGTTTGCCGCTGAACTCGATTCCTCTCGAATTTAGATCGCGAGCTATCGCTGTGCAGCCGTGTCGGCCTTCTATCACCATTGAGAACATGTGGCGCACGCACTTGATCTCCTTTCGCGGACCGGGAACCAGTATTATTCGGTCGGTCGTAAGACTCTTGCACTCACCACGGCTCAATTTCTGCTTCGGTCTTCCATCTGAAGAGACCATTAATCCGCGGAAGCCATATCCCGGCGGTCCCCCGACCCAAAATCCCATTTGCGCTAATCGGCTCTTGCCCCGGAAGACCTTCTCTCCCAGTTCACGACTGAACTCCGCCGCCATGCTTCTCTTCAGTGCCTTCAGGATTGAGCTGGAAGGGGTATCGTCGTTTGCGAATTGCTCGGCGCAATGCAGTCCCTTCGGTACAGTTACGAGCACGCTGATGTCGCCGTCGGGAGCACATCATGGCGGCAACTCGGGGTCACCAGCTACGCCGATCAGTCGGCACGCCTGCCGAAATCTAGGCGCGGGCTTGATCTCAACAGTTCGAATAACTAGCCAGTTACCCCTTTATCTTTGTTAGAGAGGTTGATAGATGGCCGTCTGGCATTCTGCGTGCCGCGCCTCGTTATCTACTTATTCCGTTGTAGGAGGGTCATAATGCTGACTGACACGACCTTGACCATTCGCTGCCCATACTGCACCGCGAGCATTGACTATAAAGCGATGATCGCATACAAAGACGGGCGGTTCGTCTGCCGTGATTGCGCTCACACCGTGCGGCCTGGCATGCCTGAGTACAGATGTATGTGCCACAGATGCCTGAAAATAGCGCGAAGAAACCTGACCGAGAGGTGAAGTCCCTGGACACGACGCAGTCTTGTCCCAGGGCGCGCAGCGGGCCATTTGACTTACGGTCTTGATTCAGACCCGCTCGCTGTCCTGATCGCGAAGGTGGGGACTGCTGATGCTGCTGTAAATCACATCGAGGATTATGGGAATTGGGCACTGCGTTCGGCACAGCGTGTGGAAATTCCGGGCAGGGATGCCTATCCCCCAGGCGCAGACGAGGAAACCAAGGAATTTGTGCGTTACTGGTTCGACTTGGAGGGACGCCCCGAGCCTGGCCCCTGCCGAGAGGTCCATCTTAGGCGCGAATTATAGCGCAACTAATGACGTGCGATGCCGCGGCATCCGCCACTGTGCTTGACGACTTGGCGCCGCGCGTGCGTTCTTAGCCGGAGGATAGCAATTCGTGAAAATCTCGGGTGTGATCTATAGGCTGGGAAGGAAGGCTGATCCTTGGGCTCTCCCTGATTGGGCCTCCGCTGGGCCTGGTGGAACCTTCGGCAATCACTTTGACGACCCTGAGGCGACCTACCGAATGTCACCGCGCAGAGTTAGCAGTCGATTGCTCAATTTATAGCAGACGTGGAGAAAATGGAACCCTAGATCGAACTCTAACGCGACTGGTCTAGGTCGTGCCACCGGGTGCGCCCACAGCCCCTGCTTTCTTCCCTGATTCCTCCTCATGAGCCTGACCTGGGTTGGCGGCCTGCCCACGTTTAGTAAGAACGCGGTCAAGCTCTTGGACAAGGGAGGACGGGTTGACTGGTTTCGACAAGTAGCCATCAAACCCCGAATTGAGGATCCGTTCCTGATCACCTTGCATGGCGTACGCCGTGACAGCCACTACCCGCAGCTTCGCCAGTCGAGGATTCTCACGGATTCTCCGTATGACCGCAAATCCGTCCACTATCGGCATGCCGATATCCAGCAGCAGTAGTTCTGGTTGAGTCTCTTCAACGACTCGAAGCGCTTCTTGACCGTCGCATGCTTCAAGAACCGTATATCCGCGCAATTCCAGCAACTCGCGGAGCAGTTCGCGGTTGACGGCATTGTCTTCGGCAATGAGGACTTTGATCATGGCTGTCCCGCAGATTTTGCCAGACTGTGGCCTCGCACGACCCGGCCAACTTCGGCAATCAGCTGCTCTTTCCAGGATCCGTCCTTTTGCAGGAGGCCCTGTGTCTCTCGGTTTAGAAGAGCAATCTCAGCCTGGCTCAGGTTCTTGGCCGTCATCACGAGAATCGGCAGCGCCCTGAAGGCTGCTTCCTGGCGAACATGGCGAATGACTTGAAACCCGTCCATGCCTGGCATGAGCAGATCGAGCAGGATTGCGCCCACAACTTTGTTGGCCAGAACCTCCAAAGCTCGCGTGCCACTCCGGACGGCCTGAGTCTCGTATCCGGCAGACCGCAAGGCCTCCGCCAGCAGTTCCAGGGCTTTGGGGTCATCGTCCACCAGGAGAATGGACGAATCCTCGTCGGCAGGCGACGGCACATGCCTGCGAATCGCTTCGAGCAGCGCAGGCTTGCGGACTGGCTTAATAAGATAGTCGGCGGCACCCAGGGCGAAACCCACCTGCTTCTGATCCACGATCGAGAGGATGATGACCGGGATGTTTGCCGTTTCGGAGTTTTTTCGGAGCGCTGCCAGAGTTTCAAAGCCATTGCTGCCGGGCATCAGGACATCGAGGGTGATAGCGTCCGGCCGCAGTTGTTGAGCTTTCTTGACAGCTTCCGCTCCAGACTCGGCCATCACAACCCGGTATTCCGGTTCCAGATAGCTGGCGAGAAGTTCACGCGCCGGACCCTCGTCATCCACAATCAGCACCAACGGAATGAGACGGCTTGAAGGTGTAACCATAGCGGACATCGCCGGCTCAACGACCGGGCGTACCTTTGCAGTCGGCTCCGCGGCGACGAGCGTAAAGGTGAACCGGCTGCCTTTTCCCAACTCGCTTGCGACCGAAATCTGGCCTCCTTGTTGCTCAACCAACCGTTTCGTAATGGCAAGTCCCAATCCTGTGCCTTCCTGGGCGCGGTCAGCGCTTCCCTCAATCTGTCGGAATTCCTCGAAGACGACCTTCTGATCCTCAGGCCGGATGCCGATTCCTGTGTCCGCTACGGAGACGCGTACGAAGTCCTGAACATCAACGCAGTCGATGCTAATCATGCCACCCTTGGGTGTGAATTTGACCGCGTTACTTAGCAGGTTGTACAGGATTTGCTTAAACCGCACTCGATCTGCCTTAACGAGAGAATTGCTCTCCACCTTCTGCTCAACCCGAATGTTCTTGGCCATAGCCAGCGGATGAATGGTAGAGAGTACTTCGGGTAGGGTGTCCTTCACCAGAAACTCTTCGCTGCGCAGCTCCAGTTGTCCAGCCTCGATCTTAGAAAGGTCCAAAATGTCATTGATCAACTGCAACAGATGGGTTGAACCCTGTTTGATGTGGTTGACGAAGCGCTTCTGCTTGTCGTTGAGTTGACCCGGAGTTCCCTCTGCCAAGAGATCGGAAAAGCCCACAATCGCGTTTAGCGGGGTCCGCAATTCGTGACTCATACTGGCCAAAAACTTGCTCTTCATCTGGGTGGCCCGTTCGACTTCGCGGTTGCGGAGATCCAGTTCTTTGTTGGCCACAGCCAGTTGGGTGGTGCGTTCGCGAACCCGCTGCTCCAATTCGTCGTGAGCCTGCTGCAGGGCGCCATCGCGCTGCTGAATCTGCTCCAACATCTCGTTGAACGATTCAATTAAGGTCGAGACTTCGTCCCGATTTAGGTTTGTTGTGGCTCGGATGGAATAATTCTTCTCTTGAGACACGATATGGACGGTCTGCGCCAACTGCATCACCGGTTCGGAGATAACCCGCTGCGATATTCTTGAAATCAACAGGGCAACCACCAGCGAGGCCAGAAATACGACGGCGATGATTACCGCATAGCTCTTCAGCCGGTCGTTCATCGCTCCCAAGTCGGAGCTGATGTACACAATTCCCGTGGGTTTGCCCTCGAAGATAATCGAGCGCGCCAGCCCCAGATGACCGCCCCGGAACCAGTGGATCTGGGTTTGACCTGAGGGAATAATTGGCAGGGGCAGAGCCTGGCGCGCGCCCTCGCGCCAATATGCCGCGAAGGGCTGACCGTCGTGCGTGTAAATCTGGGCGTATATGAGATGCCGATTGGCACCCAACGCCGACAGGGTCTTCTCTGCGGAATGAGGATCGTCAAACAGGAGCGCTGAGGCGGTATTCTCGCCGATGATCTGAGCTTGGATCGAGACATTGCGCACCAGGGCGTCGCGAAAGCTGTAGAGGTCGTAAGCACAAAAGCCGCCGCAGGCCAACAGCAGGGCCGCCGCGCTCACCAGCATGTTCATCCAGGTGAGTTTTTTAGAGATGGAATAATTTCGGATATCGAGCAAATGTGTCACTCTCGATCCTTTCTGACAGCGGTCGCTACCTTGAGCAGCTCGGAGCTGAGCGTTAGGCCGGCGCGCTGAGTTGCGGTCAGGTTGACCTCAAAACGGATTCGACCCCCATCCAGCACAAGCTGGATCATGCCACGACGTTGCGAGAACTTGGGGATGTCGCTGACGGTAAGAATTGCGGTCTTGTCCAATGACTCGATAATTTTGTTGAGGCGATTGGTCTCCGATGCGCTTATAAACAAAATCTGGCAGTCGACTGAGTCGTGAGGATCCGAGATTCTTCTCGCCACGACTTTCTGGTTTCCTATTTTTTCACCGGCAAACGTGGCGTCGAGGGCCGGGCCAAATGGATCTTCGCCGAGGACACAAATGGAAAAGGATCCGGTTTGGGTGGCTGAGACTTTGGCGGGCCATTCGACAAATCGACCAAAGTTATAGAGGTAGGCCGCTTTCACTTGATAATCGGTTGGTTTTGCGCTCTGCGCGCGCGTGATCGGAACGGCAAGGAGTCCCCATGCTATCGCAAGGGCCGCGAGCATTTTGTGAGCAGCCGGGGTACGCCAATTCCTTTGACCTGGCGGAAGGCGGCGCACGCATTCTGTACCATGAAGGTATTTCATTGGTATCAATCCGCAGCCCGTCTCCACGTGATCTGCGCGTACGCGCTTCGCTCGACGAGCACAGGACCGAACTCGGCATGACGGGGCCGCACCAAATTCTGTCCAGTCACGGACAACTCAAACTCCTTAGTAAAGTGCCAACCCAGCCGGGCGTCCGCCGTGTGATACGCGTTTACAGCGAGCGCCGGCAGGGCGCCCACGTACCGGTAGGTAGGATCAAACTCAAGCCCTTTGGGCAGATGGAACAGAATCTGGGCAGTCGCCTCATTATGCGGGCTCGATCCCTCATACGAAGACACCTGACTGGTTTTTGTGTGGGTTAGTTTATCCTCAAAATTCAGGCTCACATAGGAATATGTGGCCCTCAAATCCATCCAGTGGTTCACTTTCCAGTCCGGCGAAATTTCGCCCCCGTTGCTAGATCCCATAATGCCGTTGACGGCCCGGAGTGAAATAAGAGTGTAGGGGGGAGGCGGCGACGCCACCGTCGAAATTGATTCGTCCCCATAACTAACAAGGTCGTTGTACTTGTTATGAAAAGCTGCAAAGTCCACGTAAAAGCTAGATGTCACCAGCTTACGATATCCGGCTTCGTAGCCGAGCAGCGTTTCCGACGTGACTTGGCGATTGTCGCAAATACAAACAAACACTGGAGGGGTTGCCTGTACCAGCTCAGTCAGTTGCAAGTCCTCATCAATACGGGAAGGCGTGCGTACTGCGCGTGTCACGGCCGCCCATAATGTCTGATGCGAAGTCGGAGTCCACAACACACGACCACTAGGTTCGGTCTCCCAACCAGTGAAGATGTTGTGTTCAAACTTCGACCCCAAGGTCAACCAGAGCTTATTTTGTACGATTGCGACCTGGTCTTGCACGAACGCACTGTAAATTTTGTCGTCTTGATGATGCGGCAGGAAGTTGATCGTAGCGACAGTTTGTATGAAATCGCTAGGACTCCATCGAGCTCCAAGCCCCCAGATAACTTCATTGCGCTCTTTGAGGACGAAGTGGTGAATTAAGTCAATGTCAAACGTGTTGCGAGTTTCTCCCAGTTGCGGTCCGATACGATATGTCCGGTCATAATAAGCCTGGACTTGGATGTCAGACGTATTACTGAGTTCATGGTGCCAGCGCCCCAAGAGATTGCCACCCGATACGTCTTGCGTTCCGTTTACGTTGAGTTGAGCGGGCGGCGAGTAATAGGCGATGGTCGCCTGCTGCCCAACATTACCCTTATAAAGATCGCCCTGAACTGTGAGGGTATCGTGATCCGTCAGTTGAGAGTCCGTTCGGAAACCCGCCTGTCCTAGTTGCCAAGCGTCGTAGTTGCCACCGCCAGGATGGAATTCCGGGGTTTGGCCAAATCCCATGGCATACGCTCGATAGCTAAGATTGTTTCCATGCGCGCCGCCATAGCGAATTCCGCCTTGGTTTTGATCGACATTTCCGGCCCTGGTGGATGCGTAGGTTCCGTGAGTATCCCTGGCATTTTTAGTAATAATGTTGATCACGCCATTGACGGCGTTCGATCCCCAGATCGTTCCCCCAGGGCCCCGAATCACTTCGATGCGCTCGACATCTTCCAGCAACACATTCTGTACATCCCAGTACACGCCCGCGTAGAGCGGTGTATAGACGCTTCGACCGTCAATCAACACCAAGACTGATTTTGAAAAACCACTCCCAAGTCCGCGAATGTTCACAGACCACTGATTGGAGCTAATTCGTGCTACCTCCACTCCCGGGACTAGACGCAGTACATCCGGAATGCTGGTGGCCCCGGAACGGCGAATGTCATCCTGAGTGAGGACGAAAATTGCTGCTGGGGTCTTCGAGATCTTTTCTGGCTCCTTAGAGGCCGTCGTCACTTCGACATTGCCGAGTTCCGGAAGACTCAATCGCTTCAGGAGCTCGCCGCTCATCTGATTTTGTGCGGGCTCAGCAACGGTATTGTTGACCAATCCCGCAAGCAAGACCAGGGCAATGAGGAAAGGTCGCTGCAAAAACGTAGTCGTACGGCACGCACCTAGGTCGACGGCAGCTCCCGCAGCGTTCTTCCTGACGACGGTAACGGGGCAAAATCGTATATTCATGACTGGTCTCATCGACACGCGAGATGTCCTGCTTCTATCTATTCCCACTTGCTGCTGCGCCGCGGGACAGGAAGTCTGCGGTTCCGCTCCTCACAAACTGCTCGAATAGACTGAAGATCTGCGCGTCCCACCATCCCTTGGCCACTTCCGCCTTCATGGTCTGTAACGCATCGGTTATGGAGAAGGCTGGCTTATACGGCCTTACCGTAGTAAGCGCGTCGTAGACGTCCACGATCTGCAGGACTCTGGCTGTAACGGGTATGGCTTCTCCGGCAAGTCCATCTGGATATCCCGACCCGTCGAACTTTTCATGGTGGTGACGAATAATTGGCAGTACCGAGCGAAAGGACTTCAAGGGCGTGCAGATGCGTTCTCCAACCACGGGATGTTCCCGCATGAGTTTCCATTCGTCGGGGGAAAGACTGGTTGGCTTCAAGATGATCGAGTCAGGTATCGCGATTTTCCCAATGTCGTGAACCACGCCGGCACGCCGGAGAGCAGTGACCTGGTCTTCCGAAAGTTTGAGATGTTCTCCTAACGAAGCCGAATACTCCGCTAATCGCTCGCAATGACCGTGTGTGTAGGGGTCCTTCCCTTCAATGCTGCGGGCAAGGGTAAACAGGACTGATTCCGCGCGCTCAAGCTCATCAGTACGGAGTTTTAGTTTGAGGAGCGAGCGGACGCGGGCGAGCAATTCTGAGCGGTCCACGGGACGAGTCAGGAAGTCATCTGCTCCCGATTTAATCCCTTCTATGCGATCTTGTTTGTCAGAGAGGGCGGTGATCAAAATCACCGGTATCAAATAGGTATCGGGGTTTGACTTGATTTTCTCACAGGTCTGAAAGCCGTTGAGATGGGGCATCAACACGTCAAGCACTACCAAATCGATTGGAGCGATGGCCAACTGCTCTAGCGCGGCTGCACCATTTGAGACACTCGCCACCTTAAATCCTTCCGCCGTGAGCAATTCCTCTAGTAGCTCGCGGTTAGAAGCCTGGTCGTCCGCGACTAAGATCGTGCCCGTGACAGCGTGCTGTAACTTACTAAACATTGATATCGGCTCACCGCAACAAAGGTTCCCGTAAGGTTGGCACAGGAGTTAAGGAACTTCTAATTACGGAAGTCATTTTCTGGGATCTTGTTCGGATTTCGTAACAACATATAACTGAGCCAAGTACTGATCCAATGTCTGCTTCTCGGAATCAGTTAACATTACTGTTACCTCAACTGTATCTTCCACACGTATAAGAGACAGAGTCTTGCATCGTTCCCTCCTCCGTTCCGTTTCCCGGACAAACGCCGTCACTGCCAACAGACGGGATTCTGGGAACTAGGAGTTGGGCGGGGCGTCAATCGTTCGCGCTGCGCTTGCAACTTAAGAAGTAGCGGCCGGCTTGGTTCGGCGGAGGCGAATGGATTGGGTTCACCGACTACTACGGGTCCACCAGACGGATAATGGCGTAGTGGCGTGGAACAAAAACTCGACGTCCCCGCTGCGGGCTATATCGATCCTGCGATGTCACCGGACGGGAAGCGCATCGCGATTGCCCTTCAGTATATGAGTGCGCAACAGCTCGCCGTTTATGAGCGCGACCGGGAAGTGATGATGAGGATCGTTTCCAATGGTGCGCTCAACAACGCTCCGGTTTGGTCGCCGGATGGCCCAGTCTTGCCACGCCAGGCCCCTAACCCGAGAGAACTCAGATACGTTAGCCGTCACCACCTGGCCGTGTTGAGCACGCCCTCCGAACTCTGCGTCCGTCGGCACCGTCCAATTTCACCTTGAATCTGCAGCGAATTTTCCTTCATAACTCTGTTCGTTTTCGCCTGTGCCGACTTTTAGGCGAACATTGGGCGCTGATCACAGGGTGGTCACAAAACTGTGGCCACCTTGGTAAGTATTGACCAACAAGGGAGATAGGCTGGTTGAATGCAGCCCGGAACGGCGGCGGGGATTCAAGTCCCTCCCTGGCTACCGTATCCTTAATTATACGTGTGCAAAATTATGTGCAAGCCCTTGCAATCCAGAGCGAAACCCTCACATCCCTCCTTTGCTCCTCCGGTACCGCGAGCCGTTACCCCAACCAAATGCAAGCATATCAATGGGATAATTTCCGGATAGCGCGGTCCAGAGGGGCTTCGCCTCCACCCATTTTTAGGGGTGGACACATAGGGAGGTTCGAGACCGAATCGGCGATTTTAAGAGATCCCCCAGAGCGCGCGCGGGTCTACTGGATCGAACTAATATTGATCCCTACAAAGCGATGAACCAAACCGAAATCCGGTTCCGTCCCGGACAGAACGCGCTGGGTGAAAGTGCCCAACACGCGCTTGACGAGATGGCCACCCCCCTGAAGGATCGGCACGGTTACGTCATCGAAGTCCAGGGCTGGTCACCAGGCCGAGTTGTTCGGATTCTGGAACGCACTCTTTCGCCGGGCCGTGCTCACAGGCGGAAGCTCGACCTTCGCAAATCCCTAGTTGGGTCCGAGAGTCAAGCCAGATCTACCTGGAGATTTCCAGTTCGCC
>Ga0210384_10005312_pt1 | contig 14068 bp, 10 predicted proteins | sample IncBWH2MmetaG_FD_160574 | JGI IMG/M metagenome (GOLD analysis project Ga0210384, IMG submission 160574) | Forest soil microbial communities from Barre Woods Harvard Forest LTER site, Petersham, Massachusetts, United States - Inc-BW-H-2-M | ecosystem: Environmental > Terrestrial > Soil >...
CCGTGCGGCGCGGCCATCGCGTGGAGAACCACTCGTACTCCCATCCGCACGCCTTCGCCTGCTTTCCGCCCGCGGCGCTGCGCCGCGAGGTGGGGCGCGCCCAGGAGGCGCTGTCGCGGGCCGGCGGGGTCCGCCCGCGCTGGTTCCGCGCGCCGGCCGGTTTTCGCGGCCCGCTGCTCGAGCGCGAGCTGGCGGCGGCGGGACTCCACCTCGCCTCCTGGACCCGGCGCGGCTTCGACACCGTCTCGCGCGATCCCGGGCGGGTGGCTGCACGCCTGCTGAAGGGCGCCGCCGGCGGCGACGTCCTGCTGCTGCACGACGGCTCGGCGGCGCGCGACCGCCGCGGCGCGCCCGTCGTGCTCGCGGCGCTGCCACGGCTGCTCGACGAGCTGGCGCGGCGCGGCCTGCGCGCGGTGCCCTTGCCGATGCCCGTCGGCGCCGCAGGTGCCGGTGCCGGTGCCGGCGACGGTGGCGGCGACCGCAACGGCGGCGGCGGTCGCGACGGCGGCGAGGAGTCGAGCTGAGCGTGGCCGTCGAGACCGCGCCGCGCAGCGGCCGGAAGTTCAAGCGCAAGCTGCGCGAGCTGCTGTATCAGCTGCGCATCGAGGGGGGCACTCCCGCGCGCCAGGCAGCCGCCGTGGCGCTCGGCCTCTTCATCGGTTGCACCCCGCTCTACGGGCTGCACCTGCCGCTCTGCGTCGTCCTCGCCCGCATGCTCGGCGTCAATCGCATCAAGACCTACATCGCCGCCCACATCAGCACGCCGGTGCTGATGCCGTTCCTGCTCTTCTTCGAGGTCCAGACGGGCAAGCTGGTGCGGCGCAAGCCGCTGCTGTCCCTGCGTCCCTCGCAGGTCCCCGAGCATTGGCGCTGGGATGCCGCGCACCTGAGCTTCTGGCACTGGAAGTCCTGGGGCGACCTGCTCGTCGGCAGCGTCGTCCTCGGCGTGGCGCTGGCGGCGCTCTGCGGGCTCTTGACCTACCTGCTGCTCCGCCGCGGCCAGCGCCCGCCCGCGGTCGAGGCGCTGATCGAGGAAACCGCCCGCCGCTATCTCGACGCCGGGCTGGTCCAATGCGAGCTCGTGCGCGGCAAGCTGCGCCACGACCCGGTCTACTTCGCCCTGCTGCGCGACGGTGCGCTGCCGCAAGGCGGGCGGCTGCTCGACCTCGGCTGCGGGAGGGGCATCACTCTGGCCCTGCTCGCCGCCGCCGGCGACCAGCGCGACCGCGCCGCCTACCCCGAAGGCTGGGCGCCCCCGCCGGAATTGCAGCTGCTCGGCATCGACGCCGACCCTCGCCGCGCGGCGATCGCCAGGATCGGGCTGCAAGGGCGCGCGGCCGTCGTGACCGCCGACGCGCTCGCCGCCCCGCTGCCGCCGGCCGACGCGATCCTGCTGATCGACGTCCTCCATTACCTGCCGCCTGCCGACCAGCAGCGCCTGCTGTCGCGGGTCGCCGACGCCCTACCCCCCGGCGGCCTGCTGCTGGTGCGCGAGGCCGACGCCGACGCCGGCCTGGGCTTCTTCTCCATCTGCCTCTCCGAGCGCCTCGCCGCCCTCTGGCGCCGCGACTGGCGCCAGTGGCGCCATGGCTTCCACTACCGCTCCCAGTCCGGCTGGCTCGACCTCCTCACCGCCCGCGGCCTCATCGTCAAGGTCGACCCCATGGGCATGGGCACCCCCTACGCCAACGTGCTGATCGCGGCCGTGCGAGGCTGAGGGCGGCGAAGAGTGCCAATCAGCGAGTTAAATGTAGCCTGAATGAGACGGAAGGAAGAACGGCCAGATGCCCTCCCTGCGGATCAGAGACGTGCCCCCGGACGTCTACGAGGCGCTCGCCGCTCGCGCCAAGGCCGAGAACCGGAGCATGGCCCAGCAGGCCATCGTGAGGCAGGCCGTCGCCGCACCAAGGACCCTCTGAGCTTCGAGAGGCCTGCTCGCCGCTAAGGCCCTTCCGTTTAGAACTTTGGCGGGTAACGGGTGATGACGTGGGACAGGTTCAACTGGATCGACAGCAAACTCCCGGCCAGAGGCGAACGGAAATGAGACGCATGCACATATTGTAATTAGCAAACACCAACCGCGCTCAGTATACTCACCGCGAAGGGGCTCTTAGCCACCACTAGCCACCGGCGCGGTCTAGAACAATCGCGGGTCTCCGTCGAATACATTACGCTCCCATGGATAAGAGGCGTGACCGTCAGAAAGACTTAGAGGCAGTGTCCCCATTTCAGGGGGCTCGGGCGCGTGTCGGCCAGCTGATCCGAGAGGACCCACAGCTTAGTGTGATATATCGACTTCTTGTTGAACAGGGCCCGCGTGACGGAGCGCACGATTCGTCGCACGCCATGCGTGTCGCTGAGTGGGCCATTCGCCTTGCCCCAGCAGGTCACCTTGAACCTCCCGTCGTAGTCGCGGCGGCGCTGCTACATGACTTGATACAACCGACGGACTGCCAGCCTTTCAGGGACGAATCGGCAGGGCCGTCCGCTGAGGTCGCCGAAAAGCTTTTATACGAGGCCGGCTTCTCCCCTGCTCAGGTGATGGCAATTATTGCCGCCGTCCGAGAGCACAGCTATTCAGTCGGATTACGGCCGTCCGGAGTCTTAAGCTCAATTCTTCAGGATGCAGACCGGCTTGACGCTCTGGGCGCAATTGGAGTTTTGAGAGTCGCCACTACAGGTGAGCGGATGGGCGCGTCCTACTATGATTGGGACGATCCGTGGGCCCATCGTCGAGCCTTAGACGACAGCCTATTCACAATAGATCACTTCTTCACAAAGCTACGTCGCCTTAGCAATGTTTTACACACCGCCGCAGCTAAGCTGGAGGCTCACCGCCGCGTTCGCTTCATGGACCACTTCCTGAAAGAGCTAGGGCGGGAGCTGGGCGAGGAGTTTATTGCGGGAGATACTGCGCAGGGCCCGAACTCGAAAGTGTTAGATCGCTTGCCTCTCCCCGACAATCCGTTGAACGACTCACAAAGGTGGGAAGTGAGGATGACTGCCCCGGGCCAGGTGTCGGTTCAGAGATTCGCTCAAGCACCACTGGCACCCACTCAAGTTCGCGTGTCGACTGTCCTTTCGGGTATAAGCCACGGGACCGAATTGAGTCTGTTTAGGGGCGAGAGTCGTGGCTTTCATCGGAGATGGGATTCAGAACTACGTGTCTTCGATGACTCAGCAGGAAGCAAGCGGTATCCGATCGAGACCGGCTACGAATGTGTCGGCCGAGTTGAGGAGGTCGGCTGCGAAATCACTGACGTGCGCCTTGGAGACCTAGTGTGGCTCGACAGACCTCACAGGAGCGAACATGTTGTCACCGCCGCAGAAGCACTGGCGGGACTGCTTCCGGAAGGCATCACCGCCCGTCAGGCCGTATTCTTGGCGCTAGGCCGCGTGGCGCTCGGTGCGATTCATGACGCACATATCAAGGTCGGAGACAATGTGGCTATCTTCGGCCTTGGAACGATTGGACAGATCCTTGTGCAACTTGCGCGGTTGAGCGGCGCGGCGAAGGTCTTCGCGGTCGATTTCTCCTCTAAGAGGCGAAGCGCCGCCTCGCGCTTTGGCGGGATTCCGATCGAAGCAGGTGCCGATGCGGGCCGGGCCATCAAAGCTTGTATCGGGGGTACCGGGGTTGATATTGCCATCGAGGCAAGCGGTAGCTACCAGGGCCTGCACACCGCGGTGGCAGCCTGCGGCATCAACGGGACTGTGGTCGTCGTCTCCTCTTATACTGGAGAGGCCTCTGGTCTTCGTCTTGGCGACGAGTTTCACAGGAACGGGATTCGGATGATTTCATCGATGACGGTGAATGGCGTTCCCCACGCAGATGCACCGCGGTGGACCCTCGACCGATTGAACACCGTAACGCGCGACCTCCTTCGGTTTAGGACTATTGATGTTATGCCGCTGCTCACGCATACATTCCATATTACCGAAGCCGCTCGAGCATATCAGTTAATCGCTGACTCCGAAGACTGTATCCGCGTTGCTTTTCGCTACGACTGACGCGAGTCGCTACCGTGAGCGATGTACGCACCGTAGGCTTTACGGAGGAACTCGCGGCCTTGGAAGAGGTGCTCAGGGTAGGAGTGCTGTCCGGCGAGTCCCCGATAGTGGAGGCATATGAAGAGGCCTTGTCGTCATTTTTTGGGACGAGGTTCGCTATCGCAACCAGTTCAGGAACCGGAGCTATCCATAGTGCCTTGATTGCCGTGGGAGTGGAGCGCGGTTCTGAGGTACTAGTCCCAGCGCTCGCACCTCTCCCGACTGTCCTTCCAGTCTTGACGGTAGGGGCGATACCCGTTCCAGTGGACGTACATAAGGACCACCTTGGGTTTGATCTGGCTTCGCTCACACGGCGCATCACGCCTCGAACACGCGCAGCACTCTGCGTGGCACTGTGGGGGTATCCACTCGACCTCATTCCTTCGATCGAGGTTCTCGAGAGGCACGGTGTGCCTCTGATCGAGGATGCGTGCCAGGCGCATGGAGCCACTGCGGGAGGACGCTTAATCGGCACAATCGGGAAGATCGGGTGCTTCTCAACAAACCAGCAAAAACTGCTCTCAACTGGCGAAGGCGGCTTCGTCTTGACGGACGACCCTGGCGCCGCGGAGCAGGTACGCCGCTTCTCCCGTCTTGGGAGGCTCGATGGACACCACCATGGAACGAACTACCTTCTGAGCGCGCTGCCTGCCGCGCTTGGTCGTTGTCGTCTCAGGAGCCTTCCAGAGACGCTGCGGTGCAAGCGAGAAAATGCAAGGGCATTCCTCGCAGCTATGACTTCGCAGCACTTGGAGCACTTACGTGCTGCAGCGCTCGGCGAACCGAATTTCTACTCGCTCGTTCTTAAGGCAGACCTACCACAAGCAAGCGCCGGCGCTCTCACCGCGCAGCTATTGCAGCATGGGTTACCGTCTGACAAGCAGCGCTTTGGTTTTGACGTTCTGTACAGACGCCCGATGTTTGCATCCCTTCGAGCACCATGTCCAAATGCTGAGAGGCTCGTCGATACAGCTCTCCAGATCCCATGCCATTCCGGAACGTGTGTAGCAAGGATGGAAGACCTAGCGGCAGTTGTCTCGGAACTCGCCGACGCCGCAGCATCAGTACCAAGAGATAGGAGGTGGGTACTCTGAGCGCATTCGTAGTCCTTCACTGCGTTTCGAGGATTGCTTGATGCCATCTAGTGAAGCTGTAGTTATAGGGGCCGGGATTGCTGGCGTGAGTGCAGCGGCCGCGCTGTCTGATCATTTTGGAACTGTCACACTCCTAGAGAAGGACCCGGGCCACCATCTTTCAGGCTTTCGACCGGGCGTACCACAGGGATACTTTGTTCATTCCTGCTCGAGCGTGGCCGCCGAGAGTTTGAGTGGCTATTTCCTGGCTTCACGCGTGCCCTAGTCTCTGAGGGTGTTCCTGTTATGGACTTCGCCGCCGAAGTCGCGGCGCTTCGAGCAAGCGGATGGATCCAACCGACCCCCACCGGCCTGCCGAGTCTGTGGCCCACACGCCCACTACTTGAGACATTACTACGACGACTTCTTGTCCGCAAGAATAACGTACAGGTTGTTCCCGGAGTCGAAGCCATCGGGCTAGAGATAGATGCTTGTTCGCGAATCTGCCGCGGTGTAAGAGTAACCTATGGCAATGGAAACGACAAATATTTCGCGTCAGATCTCGTGGTCGACGCGGCGGGAAGGGGATCGAAAGCCCCGCGATGGCTTGAACGAGCGGGCATCAGGCCTCCAGATGAACTTATCATAGACCCGCGGGGCGGCTACAGTGCGAGGTTCTTTCGTCCAACACGAGGCTGGCCAAGCGATTGGTGGTGGCGAGGTATCGTTATAGAATGCGATCCTCCGGAAACCTGCATCGGCGGTGTGTTGCTCCCCGTAGAGGGCGGCCTTTGGCTTGCCACGTTGATGGGCTTTTCGGGAGAGCGCTTGCCGGCGACCGAGGATGAGTTCACGGAGTTCGCTCGTCGACTTCGGTCGCCCGTGCTCGCTACTGCATTGGAGCACTTAGAGCCGGTGTCGCCAATCAGGCGGACGCGCTCGTTCGCAAATAGATGGCGCTTGTACCATTTATGGGCCACTCCCTTGGCGAGGTTCATCTCGGTTGGCGACGCGACGTGCACCCTGAATCCAATGTACAGCCAAGGGATGACTGTCGCAGCAGTCTCGGCGCGGCTTCTCAGCGAGTGTTGCTGTGAGTGTTCGCCAACAAGCCCTGCCTTGCCATCGACCTTTCACCGCAGACAGGCCCGGTTCATGAGTACGCCGTGGCAGATGGCGGTAGCAGCAGATTCTCATTACCCGGGTGTAACCGTACCGGCTGCCGTGCACATCGCGAGGCGTTTTCGCTTTCTGGAAGCCGCTCTGCAATGCAGTTGGGCAGACCCAAAGCTGCACTCACATCTCTCGCGTATCATACATCTGGTGTCGCCGCCGGAGGTAGCTCTGCAATTATGGGTGATAGGTCGTGTGTTGCGACGGCTCGCGGGGAGGCTGTTCTCACAACCTAGGCCAATCGATCTTTGGCCTCCAAGGCGCCAACGTAGGGCGGGCAGTGATGCCTTGCGCTCCGACGGTGAGCTGGGGTCGACTGGTCGAGGCCCTCTTGTAACCCGGTGACCGCCTGGGAGGCTCATTTCGACTTGAAGACGCGGACGAAATGCCATCTCCCAAAGGGCCGCGGCGGGAATAGAAAGTAGAGGAAGCCGATGCATCTCTTAGTGTGTGACGAGGCGCTTGAGATTAGGGGAGTCCTGATTGAGGCCCGGGTGCCATTTCTTGTCGATCGTCATTGGGTACCCGTTGAGGTGGCTAGCTCAGTATCGCTCGCACCTTTCGTTTCTCACAAGTGTTTCAGCCCGTGTGCTGATTGGAATCAACGGCGGATCCTCGTTATTCGCAACGGCGGCTTCGGTGATTTGCTATTGCTTAGGCCACTTCTCTCCGAGCTACGACGGCGATGGCAGAGCACACATATTGCATTGTGCAGAGGTGCCGAGTACGCTGACGCTGTCGATATAGAGTTGGTCGACGAGCAGGTCGACTATCCCGTCACCGCTGCGGAGGCAGCGATGTACGACGGCATCCTTGAGTTCGAGGACGCGGAGGGATTCTCGGTCGCCGAGCGCGTCGAGCACTTGGCGGACGCCTTTGCGGGCGCCGCTGGGATCAAGCTTGTCGATCGTACAATCTCGCTCAGACTTGACCCGGTACGGGCAAAGAGCCTTGCACAGCGTTTCCCTAGAGAGAACGGTGTTGCTCGTGTTGGAGTTCAGCTCTCGGCTTCGAACATTGTTCGCAGCTATCCCCTTGCCCTCTTGAAGCAAGTGGTTGGCACTCTTGCTGAGAGGCGACACCAGGTATTGCTGTTTGGACGGCCTGGCGAAGCACTGTTTTCAGCACCTGCGGGCGTGATCGACATTACTGCCGTAAGGCCATTCTTGACCTTTGCAGATAGTATGACTGCGCTGGCGTCGTGTGATGTAGTTGTAGTTCCGGATTCGTCGTTATGTCACGTAGCTGGAGCGTTGGGTGTTCCAGCTGTGGCGCTCTTTGGTCCGTTTCCATCACGTCTTCGGACGGCGGACTATTTGCGGACGATTGCGATCGATGGCAATGCACCGTGCGCTCCGTGCTTCCATCACACCCGTAGTGGCCAGGAGTTTCCGGAAAATGGACCATGTAAAGCAACGGGGCGATGTGAGGCACTGGCGGCGATTACGCCATCGGAGATAGTGCAAAGAACAGAAGAGTTAATCGCCGGTACGGAGAAAAGATGATCAGAGTGGTATTAACGGGCGGTGGTCTTGGCGGCAAGAGCACGTTGGGTCGAGAGCTGATTACAGGCACCTACCTATCACGCCGGTGGGTTGTGGTTCCCGAGATTGCCGACGTGATCCTGCAGAGCGGAATCAGTGCGGCGAATCAGGAGTTCGAAGTGGCCCTGGTATCCCTTCAGATCGCCACTGAAGAGGTGCTTGGGACGCTCGGAAAAGCGACGGACGTCTTGCTTTGTCACCGAGGCAGCCTGGATCCTTTGGCGTTTTGGCTTCGGAAGGGATGGAGTGAGGACGACTTTTTTGCGCGGACAGCTACAAGCCGTCAGAGGCACTATGATCGATACCATGCGGTCATTCATCTTGAGTCAACGGCCATTGGTGCCTCGGAGGTGTATAAGGCATCGCCCCGCGCAGAACCGATCGAGCAGGCGAAGCTACTTGACTTGCTGTGTGAGCGTGCCTGGGGCGGACACCCCCACTACGGCAAGGTGCAAAACAGTTCAGGGATTTGGGCGGAGAAAAAGGAGAAAGCGTTGAATCTGCTGGCTAAGTCGTTATCGATGCCTGCGGGAGAGAGATTTCAAGTGCGCCGCGGAAACGAATGCCTGTGAGCGAGAAGCGAATCCGGGGGTCCTGGTGATGGCTATAGAATCCGGTTGCAGGCCGGAGGACTCACTTTCCCGTTCGACCAGTTTCACGGGGAAACGTCCTGCTCTATACCGGGGCGGAGCCTAGACCTGGGAGGAGGTTGGTGAAACCAGCCTGCTAGAAGTGGCGGTATCGACGAGAGGAGCGGAGCTTGGAGATAACCTCCTGGGCAGGAAGCCCCCCTCTCTGCCGCTGCTCATCTCGTCATCCCGTCGTTCGGCCTCTTCCACCCAAGCTCTGGCGATCCCCTCTTCCTCGCTTCCTGCTTGTTCCTGGAAGCTCTGCAGTAGGCGCTCCATGAGTCTTACGCGGGATTCCTCGGGGAGACGCAGCACTTCGTCTTCGATCTGCTCCAACGTCGGGACATGCCGTGAGCATACTTTTTACCTGAGCCACCGGGGGGCCGTCGTCGTCACTCTCGATGCAAGGTTTGTCCAGGTGCTCCGCGGCATGCACGTCGAGGTGTTTTACCCTGGCGGCCACGATCTCGTCTCGTGACCTGGCATCACGTTGCGGCCGGCCTCAGTAGAAGCTCTTGAACAACGCCGCCACCGCGACGACCAGCAGGAACCAGGCCGCCAGCTTGCGGAACCACGGCTCGGCGGCGCGGGCGACGATCTTGGCGAGCGGGTAGAGCGCCGCGATCGTGCAGGCGCCGGTGAGCGTGACCGTCCAGCCCGTGAAGCGGCCGTACTCGCCGTCGAGGACGAGGCCGCAGGCGGTGAAGAGGTAGAGCAGCAGGAAATAGCCGGTCAGCAGGCCCTTGATGGATCTCGTGGAGGTCTCGGTGGCGAGATAGTAGAGTGCCACGGGCGGACCGCTGAAGCTTGCCCAGACGTTCATCGCTCCGCTCAGGACGCCGGCCGCGATCAGCTTCGTGCGGCTCTTCCGCATCGCCAGCTCGGGCCTGGCGCAGAGCACCACCGCCAGCGCCAGCAGCGGGACCAGGCAGAGCCGGAAGAGCAGCGCCGGGGACACCAGGCGCAGCGCCACGATGCCGGCGGCGATGCCGGCCAGGGCCGCCGCCTGGAGCTTCAAGGCGTCGAGCAGCCGCAGCTCGCCGCGGAGCTCGACCGCCAGCGCCAGCCCGAGCAGGATCTCCAGCAGGATGGCGGCCAGCACGACCTCGCGAGCCGGCAGGAAGAAGCTCGCCAGCGGCACGAAGGTGAGCGAGAAGCCGAACCCCAGCACGTGCCGCGCGACCAGCGAGACCGCGGCCGCGGCGGCAGTCAGGACGAGCGTGAGGACCATGCAGGGAGGGCTCGCCGGGACGCTTGCCGGGACGTGCTTGCCAGGAGGCGCTTCGGTCCCGGCATCCGTTCAGCCGGGCAGACCGATGGTGACCCGCAGATCCGCGGGCCGCAGGTGGCGGCGCGCGGCCGCCTCGCAGGTGCGGCGGTCCAAGGCCCGAAGGTCGGCGGCGCGGCGCTGGGGGTCGTCCAGGGGCAGGCCGTACTGCTCGGCCTCGAGCAGGAGCTCCGCCCACTGGCGGGCGGTCTCGCGGCGGAAGGGCTCCACGCCCAGCAGGTAGGAGCGGGCCTCCTCGAGCTCGTGATCGCCGATGCCGTCGTCGGCCAGGCGCGCGATCTCCTCGACGACGCCCTTCTCGGCCTGGCTGGCGGTGGCGGGCGCGGTGGCGACGTAGGCGACCAGGCGGCCGGGGTCTTCGCCGGCGCCGGCGACGGTCTGGGCGTGAGCGGTGTAGGCCAGCCCCTCGCGCTCGCGGATGCGCGTCGGGATGCGGCCGGTGAGGCCGGCCCCCGAGCCCAGGATCACGGCCAGCAGCTCGAGCGCCGTGTAGTCCGGATGGCGGCGGGGCACGGTCAGATGACCGACGTAGAGGTGGACCTGGTCCTCGGACTCGACCTTCACCTGGTGGCGGCGCTCGGGCAGGCCGGCCGGGGCGACCGGCGGCGGGAACGGCTCGGCGCGCGGCGGCAGGTCGCCGAACAGGCGCTCGAGGCGCAGCTCGACGGCGTCCTCGTCGATCACCCCGGCGACCGCGGCGATGAGGCCGCCGGCGAGGGCGGCGCGGTGCAGGCCGGCGCAGTCGGCGGCGGTGACCGTGCGCAGGCTGGCGACGTCGCCGAGCACCGGGCGGCAGCGCGGATGCGGCGTGTAGAGGTGCTCGAGAAAACCCCACGCGGACTTGACGTCCGGCTGGTCGGCCAGCCCCTCGAGCTCCGCCGCCGCCTGCTTGCCCAGCCAGGCGCAGCGGTCCTCGGGGAACGACGGCTCGCGCACCAGCTCGGCCGCCCACTCGAGCGCGAGCTCCCAGTCGGGCGCCAGGGCATCGACGTTGACGCCGTGACCCTCGAAGGCGCCGAAGCTCGACAGCTCCATGCCGCGGCCCTCCGCGTCGGCGGCGATGCGCCGCCAGTCCCGCCGGCGCGTCCCCTCCTCGAGCATGCGTCCGGTCAGCAGACCCTGGCCCGGAATGCTCTCCACCCGGGCGCCCGCATCCAGCCACAGCCGCACCGCGACCACCGGCGCGCCTTCCACCCGCCGCACCCGCGTCGCCAGCCCCGGCCGGCCCGCCCTGCCCGCCGCCGTGACTCTGTCCGCCGTCTCGACCATGCGCGAATGCCCGGATCAGGACCGCGGCAGTGACCACCCGAGCACACTGCCGAGCTCGGGCCGCAGGTATCGCCCCGCCGCCTCGTGCAGGGCCGCGGGACTCGCGGCCAGCAGCCGGCGCATCTGGCGATCCAGGTGCTCGGCGTCGAACAGCGCCAGCGCCACGGCGAGGGACAGCGCCTGCTGCTCCACGCGCTCGTGGTGCAGCACCCAGTCGGCGAGCGCCACCTGGCGCGCCCGCTCGACCTCCTCGAGCCCGGGCCGCGTGCCCACCAGCTCCGCCAGCAGGCCCAGCAGCTCACCCTCGACCCGCGCCGGCTCGACGCCGGGCACGACCTCGGCCGCGATGGTCAGGTGGCCGGCGTCGAGGCTCTCGGTCAGGTCGGTGTGGACCCAGCTGCACAGCTGCCCTTCGTCCACCAGGGCCCGGTAGAGCCGGCTGCTGCGGCCGCTGCCCAGCAGGGCGGCGAGCAGCCGCAGCAGCGCGTGGTCGGGATGATCGCCCGCCGGCGCCGGCAGCGCCAGCAGCAGGCGCGGCACCTCGCCCTTGCGCCGGCGCAGGCGCACCATGCCCCCGGGCCATGGCACGGGCGCGGCGCCGGCGCGCCGCTCGGCGCCCGGCGGCAGGCCGCCCAGCGTGCGCTCGACCTCGCCGAGCACGGTCTCCTCCGACGCCTCGCCGGCCACCACCAGCACCGCGTTGTCGGGCCGGTAGAAGCACCGCTGGAAAGCTGCGAGCTCCTCGCGGCCGGTCGCCCGCAGCTCCCCGCGGGTGCCGAGGACCGGCCGGCCGTAGGCGTGGCCGCGGAAGAGCCGCGCCTGCACGGCAACCTCCAGGGCATCCCAGGGCTCGCTCTCGTACATGGCGATCTCTTCGCGGATGACCTGGCGCTCGCTGGCCACCTGCCGCGGATCCAGGGTCAGCGACGCCATGCGGTCCGCCTCGATCGCCAGCGCCTCGGTCCAGCGGTCGGCGGCGAAGCTGAAGTAGTAGGTCGTGGAGTCGTGGCTGGTGAAGGCGTTGTTCGAGCCGCCCAGCGCCTGGGTCCGCCGGTCGATCTCGCCAGGCCCGAACCGCGCCGAGCCCTTGAACATCATGTGCTCGAGGAAATGGGCGGCGCCGCCGTGGCCGGGAGGATCGTCGCTGGTGCCGGCACGCAAGCAGAGCGCCGTGGTCACCACCGGCGCCTGGCGGTTCTCCAGCACGCAGACCGTCAAGCCGTTGGCGAGCCGGGCGTACTGGCGGCGCCCGGGAATGCAGGACCCGCCCGGGAACGCCGCCACCGCCGCCGCCGCCGCGGACGCGGCTCCCGACGAGGCCAGGCTCAGATAGCTCAACCTATTGGCTTCCCGTCGCGGGAGACAGCTGGACGTCGATCTTCTGACGCTCTTTCTCGGCACCCGGGGTAATCTCCACCGCCAGGTCGCGGCGGCCGTACCCGGGCGCCACCAGGGTCACCCGATGCGTCCCCGGCGGCAGGCTGAGCCACTCGTCCCCGTGTCCGAAGCGGCCCGCGAACTTCTTCACCGGTCCGGCGGGGGTGCCATCGACGAGCACCACGGCGTTGACGTCGGGCTGCACGCGCAGGGCGATCGCCTCGCGCACCCGGACGGTCTGCAGGTCCGAGGTCTCGATCTGCGCCGCCGGCAGCGGCTGCAGGTTGACCGTCACCGGCGTGATCCCGCGCGCGTCGCTCGCCTCGACGGTGATGCGGTAGTCCTTCATCCCCTGCCGCTTGATCTTGACCACGTGCGAGCCGGTGCCCGGCAGGGTGAAGGAGCGGCCGCCTTTCTGGCCGCTCCACTCCTGCGCTTTCCCGATGACGGCGCCGTCGAGCAGCACGAAGGCGTCCGGCGGGTTCACCCGGAACGCCAGCTCGAGCCCGCTGTGAATCACCCGGTCCGCGCCCGGCGCGGCGGCGGCCCCGCCTGCGATGGAGTCGCCGGAGACCGACGGCGCGGCGTCCCGGTCCTGGCCGCCGGCAGGCTGGCCCGCACCGGCGTCGGCCACCGTGGCTGCCGCCCAGGGCGCCCGCTCGACCCTGCCGCCGCTCCGGGAGCTCGAGCCGGCGGCGCCGGCGCCCGCCGCGCCAGCGGCCGTCTCGTCCGGGCTCGCCGCGGCCGGCGCCCCTCGACTCGCCGCGGCCGGCGCCGAGCTGGCCGTCTCGGACTTGGAGCCGAGGACGTTCGCTCGGCCGCGGGCGGGTGCGGGACCGCCGGCAGTGTCCGCCGCCGTCGAGCCGCGCGCCGGCGTCCTGCCGGCTGGCGTCGCGGGTGGCACCGGCGGCGGCCGCACCTGCCGAGTCGCCGGCAGCGGCGCTGCGGGCACCGCCGCGGGCGTTGCGGGCCCGGTCGCGGGCGGCAGACCGGCGGCGGACGGGGACCCCGAGGATGCCGTCGATGCCCCCGATGGTGACAATGCCGACGATGGGGACGATGCTCGAGACGCTGTGGACGGCGGGGGCATGGAGGGCGTCGAGGCCTGCGATGGCGCCGAGGACGACTGCGAGAGCCGGCTGATCTCCTGGCCGGCACGCCGCCCGTAGTGCTGCCAGAACCAGAGGGCGCCCGCTCCGACCACGCCGCAGAACAGCAGCAGCAGCGCCGCCAGCGCCAGCCAGATCCGCGCGCTCGAGGACCGCCCGACCGGCGGCGGGCTCGGCGCGGCCGACGCCTGGGTGTGCGGCCCGGGCGCGCCGGCAGGCGGCACCGGGGCCGGGAAGGGAGCTGCCGCGGTGGCAGCGCGCCCGCCGGGCCCCAGACTCCCGGCCGGTCTCTCCGGCGGCGCCGTCGCTGCCGCCTCGGCGGCGCTGCGCGCCGGCGGGCCGCCCTGAGCGGCGGTCGCTTCGGCCCCGCCAGCCTGCGGCGCCGCGGCCAGCGAGCGGGACGACAGCACCCGGGTGACGTCCAGCTCCGCGCCCGCGGGAGCCGCCGGCGCGGCGAGCGTCGCCTCGGGGAGGTTACGCTCGATCGCGGCCAGCTCCTCGGCCACCAGGCCGGCCGTGGCGAGGCGGTCCTCGCGGTCCTTGGCGAGCATGTGAT
>Ga0210384_10005313_pt1 | contig 14068 bp, 9 predicted proteins | sample IncBWH2MmetaG_FD_160574 | JGI IMG/M metagenome (GOLD analysis project Ga0210384, IMG submission 160574) | Forest soil microbial communities from Barre Woods Harvard Forest LTER site, Petersham, Massachusetts, United States - Inc-BW-H-2-M | ecosystem: Environmental > Terrestrial > Soil >...
TCCTTGCTGGTAAAGCCGTTGCGCTCGAGCAGAGAAACGGAAAGCTCTGCCATGCGGCGCACGGCGTACTTGAAAACCTGCGAGCCTTCCTGGTGCACGACGTGCATGTTCTTATCCACGGTGTCACGCGTCGAGGGATGTAGCGAGCCGCCACCCGGCATGTACAGATATTGCCCGCCGGAGCCATCCACGTCATGTGAGAAGTCGATGATGCCTTCGTTGGTGGCGGCCGGCTCGAGAAGGACTGCCCCAGCGCCGTCGCCAAACAGGATGCACGTGGCGCGGTCCTTGTAATCGAGGATGGTGCTCATGGTGTCACTGCCGATGACCAGGGCTTTACGATGCGTCCCCGTGCCGACGAATTGCGCGCCCACGGTAAGCGCGTACGCGAAACCCGAGCACGCGGCCGACAGATCGAATCCCCAGGCTTTTTTCGCGCCGAGACGATCCTGGACGAGGCAGGCGGTCGCGGGGAAAAACATGTCTGGGGTAACAGTAGCAAGGACGATGAGGTCGATTTCGGCGGGATCCGTTTTGGTCTGCGCGAGAACGGTCTTGGCGGCTTCGGTAGCGAGATGCGAGGTGGCGGTGCCTTTTTCCACGACGTGGCGTTCACGGATTCCGGTGCGTTCGCGGATCCAGGCGTCGTTGGTGGCGACCATTTTCTCGAGATCGGCGTTGGTCATCGCCTTGGGCGGAACATAGCCGGCCACACCCGTAATTTTAGCCGCGATGCGATGAGACATGACTCTCCCCGGTGAAGCGGGCGGAAACGCAAGAGACAGGAAAGTGTATGCGAAGGCGGGATAAACAGACAAGCAGCCCGTGCGCGGAGTCGCGCAAGAAAGTGGGCGCAGAGTTTCGGGTCATGGGGTGGGCGGAAGAATTTCGAAGCGCCAGGTCAGCGTTGCGGTTTTCCGGAGAGTGGCCGAGACCGAGCAATATTTTTCCTCGCTGAGTTCGATGGCGCGCTTGACGGAGGCTTCGTCGAGCTGCCCGCGGAGGCGGTACACGAGCTCGAGCTTGGTCCAAACCGCAGGCGGATCGGGTGCGCGTTCGCCGGAGCAGATGACCTCGAGCGAATCAAGTTTCTGGCGTTTTTTCTTGAGGACGACGACTACGTCGGTGCCGGTGCACGCGCCCAGGGCGAGCAGGAGCAATTCCATCGGCCCGGGAGCAGAGTTGGATTGGCGGTCGGAATCGATAGCCAGCGCATGCCCGGAAGGGCCCAGCGCCAGGAATTTCTCTTCGCCGATCCATTTGACGGTTGCGGTTTGCATGAAGCCTCCGGGGGACAGGATAGCAGGGGTGCACATCCGAACGGGGTAGGAAACCGTATATCCAGACGGGACCAAGAATGGAGAGGGAAAGAAGAATCTATGGAGCTCGAAAATTTCCACAGGTAGAGCGATTTCCCATGAATAAAAATCCAGTTTGAGGAGTCTAAGGTCCTAAGGGATAGTGTGTGAATTTGCGATGAGCGGGTTCTGGACAAATAGAAAATAGCGGAATCCTCCGGGACAACGGGCCATCTAAAACATTCTACTGGTCTGTGTTTGAGAAACGATAGTCAAGCCCGCGGAAGAAAATTGGACTGGCTTTTTGGTTGGGGAGCAGGAGTATACTGGCCTCCCAACTCACGATCTTCACGGCGGGAGTTCCGCCGGGAGGGTGGCAGTAGAATCAATCAAAAAAAACAGGAGGGTATGAGGGATATGACGAAATCGAACAAGTACCTGATTGCTGGTGCGGCGATCGCAGGTCTGCTTGCGGGAACCGGCGCCAGAATCCAGGCTTCGAACTTGCTCCCGAGCGTGAAGGCGTCGTTAAGCGCTCAGGATCAGGCCGCAGCCCCGGATGCGAAGGCCAGCAAGAAGAGCGCCAAGGACAAGCATGCCTGTCAAGGCAAGAACTCATGCAAGGGCAAGGGGGGCTGCAAGTCCAGCGACAACGGTTGCAAGGGCAAGAACTCATGCAAGGGCAAGGGCGGCTGCGCAACCGATGGTTCTAAGATGCCGGACGAGAAGAAGCCCGGATGACACCAGCTTCCTGCTGACAGGAAGTTCCTGTAGAGGGGCTGGTGGAAGTTGCCGGCCCCTCTGCATTTTTCCCCGCGGAGAGGGCCATGCCTGCCAATCGGTTTAATGGATTTACGGACTATGGGATCGGAATCGGATTGCGCGCGCCGCATTATCACCACATTTTGACGCGCAAGCCGGTGGTGGACTGGTTCGAAATCATTTCGGAAAACTTTATGATCGATGGCGGGCGGCCGCTGCACATCCTCGATCAAATCCTCGAACAGTACAAAGTAGTGCAGCACGGGGTCTCGATGTATTTCGGCTCGGCCGAAAAGCTGAATCGCGAGCACCTGCGCCGCTTGAAGGATCTGGTGAAGCGCACGAAATCGCCGTGGCTTTCGGACCATCTGTGCTGGGGCAGCGTGGACGGGCGCTACACGCACGATCTGCTGCCCATGCCGTACACGTTCGAAGCAGCCAAAATTACCGCGCAAAAAGTGCGCGAAGTCCAGGATTTTCTGGAGATTCCCGTGGCGGTTGAAAACGTGAGCAGCTACGCCGAATTCCACGTATCGGAAATGACGGAATGGGAATTCCTGAACGAGGTGGTGGAGCGCGCGGACTGCGGAATCCTGCTGGATGTGAACAATATCTACGTTTCCTCGCAGAACCACAATTTTAATCCGTTTACGTATGTGAATAGCGTTCCGGCCCAGCGCGTCGCGCAGGTCCACATCGCGGGGCACTCCCGGTACCGCAAATATATTTTGGACACACACGATCATCCAGTGATCGACCCGGTGTGGAAACTTTACGAACGCGCGATTCAGCGCGCCGGGCATACCGCCACGCTCCTCGAATGGGACGACAGCATCCCGACATTCCAGGAAGTGCATGACGAAGCATTGAAGGCGAACCGTTTTCTGAAGGACACGGTTTTGGCGAAGGCCGTATGAAGTTGATGGAACTCCAGAGGACCATGGCTCGCGCAGTGATGCAGCCGCTCACGCGCACGGAGAGGATGCAGCGGAAGTCGCCGGCGGGCGGCTCGATGAACAAGTATGCTTCGCGGTTCATCAAACCGAACGACCGGCTGACGTCGTTCGAGCGCCTGGAAATCTACAACCGGCAATACTGGTTCCGCGTGCTGTCGTGCATGATGGAGGATTTTCCCGGCCTGCGCGCGGTTCTGGGCGAGAGGCGCTTCGAGGAAATGTCGAAGGCGTATTTGGTCGACAATCCTTCGCGGTCTTTTACGCTGAGGAATCTCGGCTCGCGTCTGGAAGCGTGGCTCGGCAAGCATCCCAGATGGGCGGGAGCGAAGCAAAAGCTGGCGCTGGACATCGTGCGGCTCGAGTGGGCGGACATCGAAGCGTTTGACCTTCAGGCCGAGCCCGCGTTGCGGAAGGAAGACTTGGCCGACGAGGCTGGGCCGAATTTGCGGCTCCATTTACAGCCGCACATCCGGCTCCTGGCGCTGCGCTATCCCGTGGACGATCTGCTGCTCGAAGTTCGGGAAAATGACGAAGACAAGGACGTCGCGAGCAACGCTTTTCAGGAACGACGAAAGCGCAAGCGCGTGCAGGCGGTCGCGAAGCTGAAGCCCACGGAGATTTATCTGGCGGTTCACCGCGTGGACAATACTGTCTATTTTCGCCGCATCGAACGCGAGGAATTCTCTATCCTCAGCGCGCTCCGGGAAGGGAAGCCTCTTGGCAAGGCCATCGACCTCGCGTTCCGCAAGAGCGCGATTCCTGTAGAGAAGAGTGCCGGTAGCGTCCAAGAGTGGTTCCAGAATTGGGCGGCGCTCGGTTGGTTCACAAAGGCGGGGGAAAAAGCCTAGATCGCTGAAGCTTTCTCGCGCAAAAATCATCTATTCCAGTTATGAAAAACTTTCTTGTGAGCGTCAAAAAACTGCACGATTCCTTCTTCCATTTGGTGTCCTACGCGCAAACACCATTCTTGCTCTGTGTCCGGCTCTATTGGGGCTGGCAACTCATCGAAAGCGGCTGGGGTAAACTGCACAACCTCGACAAAGTCACGGAATTTTTCACCAGCCTCGGCCTGCCGATGCCGGGCGCTACTGCCGTCTTTATTTCCTCTCTGGAATTGTTCGGCGGAATCCTGCTGGCGCTCGGGCTGTTTTCGCGTGTCATCTCCCTGATGCTTACCGTAAACCTGATCGTTGCGTATATCACCGCCGACCGCGAGGCGCTGCTCTCGATTTTCTCCGACCCCGATAAATTCATGGCCGCGGCGCCCTTCACGTTTCTCTGGGCTTCACTTCTGGTGTTAATTTTTGGCGCCGGCAAAGTTTCCGTAGATGCACTCCTCGGGCGCTGGCTCTTTCCCGCGGACGCTCCTGGAACCCGATCTGCGCCGAATTGATTGCGCTCTGCTTTTTAAGTAATGTCATTCACTGGGCCCAATGCACTGGACTGGATACGTCCGCGCCTTCACCAAGATTATTCCTCTCGCGCTGCTGCTGTTATGCTTGCCCGCGTTCACCGCGAGGGCCGAAGAAATGACTTCCACTTTTGCGATCGGGGGAGCCCGGATCGATGTGACCATTGACGCCGGCAAACTGGAAGTTTCGCAGTCCGATCTCATGCGCTGGGTGAAGTCCGCCGCGGAGTCAGTTACGGCATACTATGGGCGCTTTCCCGTGCCGCATTTGTTCCTGCGAATCAGCAGTTTTGACGGACGCGGCGTCCGGCACGGCCAGACATTCGATACCGACGGCGGCCTGATCACTATCCGCGTAGGGAATGCCAGCTCTCCCGGCGAATTGGCGGACGATTGGATGCTGACGCACGAAATGCTTCATCTGGCATTTCCCTCGCTTGAAGGGAATCACCATTGGATGGAAGAGGGGCTCTCGGTCTACGTGGAGCCCATCGCGCGGATCCGGGCAGGCCACTTGACGCCGCAGCAGATGTGGGCTGACTTGGTGAGGGATCTCCCCAAAGGTCTTCCGCAGGACCGCGACCGAGGCCTCGACCATACGCACACCTGGGGCCGGACGTATTGGGGAGGCGCGCTATTCTGCTTTGTCGCGGATGTCGAGATCCATCGCAAAACGCAAAACAAAAAAGGACTCGAGGACGCCTTGCGCGGAATACTGGATGCCGGCGGTGACATCCGCAAGGACTGGGAGCTGGAAGAAACTCTCAAAATCGGAGACCGCGCAACGGGGACCGACGTCCTGGTGAAGCTCTACGGCCAGATGAAGGACCAGCCGGTGAATGTCGATCTCGCCGCCCTGTGGAAAGAATTGGGCGTCGTGAACGAAGGCGGAGCGATTCAGTTTCGCGAGGATGCGCCGCTGGCAGCCGTGCGCAAGTCCATCACGGACGGTTTTTCGAGGAAGTCGGCGGCCTCCGGGGCTGCCTCGCGGCCGCTGACGGTTTTTGCGGGGCGCACACCTGGGCGCGCATAATCCTTTCAACGGAATCGAATGGAGGCGTTATGAAGAACAAAAAGCAGAAGGCGATCGGGCTACTCGGGGGACTGTTGCTCATGATCGGAGCGGTTGCGATTGGCGGGTTCGGCACGGCGCGGGCCGGGCAGAGCGGCATGTCCGCCGAGGCAAAGGAGCAGCCTTGCGTCGTCGAATATTATTACAAGGCGAAGTGGGGCCACGCGGATGAATTCCTCGCGCTATTTAAGAAAAACCACTACCCGGTCTTGAAGAAGGAGATGGAGCTGGGACGTATGCTCAAAGTGAGCATGGTTGCGCCGCGGCTCCATGCCACGGAGGACGGGCGCTGGGATTTTCGCGTCACCATAGTGTTCAAAAATGCCGCTATCGCCAACGACAATTTCGACAGCGCCGCACTCCTGAAGCAGCTTTATCCCGACCAGGAAACCTACAAGCGGGAAGAGCAGCGCCGCTTTGAAATCCTGGACGCGCATTGGGACTTGCCCATCAAGGACGTAGACCTGGAAGCGCGCTGAGAGGTGGCGGAAAAATGAAAAGCGGCGGCGCAATCTGCATCACGCCGCCGCTTTGTGTTTGTGCTGGACAAACCGCCGGCTAGAAGTAGAGCTTCAACGCCAGCTGCAACTCGCGGGCGCTGCTTATGGTTGAAGTAATTTTTCCGAATGTGGAGGAACCCACAAGCGAGTCGGGACCTGCAAAATGCGGATGATTGAAGGTATTGAAAGACTCCGCGCGAAATTGCAGACGCATTCCTTCACGAATTATGGCCAACGGAAAATCCTTGAAGAGGGACATGGAAACGTCCCGGGCTCCCGGCTGGCGAACCGTCGAGAGCGTCCTAGGAGCGCTGCCAAGGGTGAAGTTAGTCGGAGTCGTCAGTACACCGGGGTTTGCCTGGCTGGAGTTCCCAAAGTAGCTTATGGTCGGGTCCGAGTTCGTTACGGATGCCTGCTCGGGAGAACCCGGCGCGCGCGTAAGCGGCCCAAGGAGATCCGGTCGCTGGCCGAAGGTTGGAATATTATTTGAGTTGCAGAAGTTGATCTGGCAAAAGAGTAAGGGAAGAATCGGCCGACCATCGTCGATGCGGATAATGCCGTTGGTTTGCCAGCCTCCCAGGATGCCGTTCATGATGGGGTTCATCTGGCGTCCGAGGCGTTTACCCTTGCCTACCGGCAACTCGTAGATGTAGCTGAACTGGAAGACTTGCGGGATGTCGAAAACGGATTCAGCTCTTTCGCCGCGCAGATCGTACGGGTTTTGCACCCCAAGAATAGTGCCCGTGTTCAGGAAGCCGCCGCCGAGGAATACGACGCTGTCGTCCGTGGAGGAGGCGTCATCAATGGATTTGGAATACGTATAGGTCATCAAGAACTGCAATCCGTTAGCGAACTCCTTTTCCGCGCGAATTTGCAAAGCGTGGTAGATAGAGTTCGCAATTGGCGGAGAGTCGCCCTGGAAGTTCGTATACTGCGGGAACGGCAGCAACAGCTGGAAAGCAGGAACGTTGGACGCGGAGAGACTGAGAGCCTGGTTGCAAATGAAATGCGTTTGGTCACACGTTCCCGGCCCACTAAAAAAGAACGGATTGGGAACCTTGTTATTGAGATTACCGATTTGTGTGGGTGTCAAGCCGGCGATAGCGGACGGGGGCAGAAAGTTATGCTCGCGGAAGCCACCGAGATAAAGATGGGTTCCTTTTTTTCCAACGTAGGTGGCATCGAAGAGGATCTTGCCTGGCAATTCCTTCTGGAAGCCCAAACTCCAAGCCTGCTCGTACGGAGTATCTTGGCTTACAGCGGGGATGGGGCCGACGGCGGCTGCCCCGATGTCGTTGAAGCCTCCCAAGGAGCTTCCCGGTGCCGGAGCAACGCTGCAGGTAAATGGGGCGGAGAACAGGCAGGACGTATTACTTAAGCGGTTGTACGGAGTTGCACCGTCAAGATTGAGGGTCGTGAGCCACGGAGGCTGAATATTGAAGCCCTGATAGCCCCAGGGACCCGTTCCCGCGGCGCCGCTACGCGTTGTCGAGAAATAAATGCCGTATCCCCCGCGCGCCACAAAACCATGCGGCAATTGGTAGGCAACGCCAAACCGCGGCGAGATATTCTTGTAATCCGTGTAGTAATTGTTGCGTTGCCTGGAATTTGCAAACACTTCGATCCCGTGTAAAGAGCTGAGGTTTTGGGCCACGTTCGCCGGAAGTCCCGCCAATTGCGCCGGGGTCAGTTGCAGGGGAGACAGCGCCTTCGGATCCAGCCAGTTCATGCGGTTGAAGCGCTCGGTTCGGGGAGTGTTTAGCTCATAGCGCAGCCCCAGGTTTAGGGTCAATTTTGGCGTCACCTTGTAGTTGTCTTGAACGAAGGCGCCATACTGGAAGCTCTGCGTGCTGACAAAGTTGTTAAACCCTTGTTGGCATGGCGTGCAGCCGCCGGTCCCGCCATTGAAGGACCCGACTCCTGTTAGAAAACTCGCCAAGCCGTCTCCCCCGGTTACTACCCCGCTTGTTTCAAACGTTTCCGAGCTGATTTGAGACGTTCCGCTCTGGTCAAAACCAAAGAAGCCCGAAGGCCAGCCGGGTTGCACGAAGTTGATCCTGCGTATGCGCCATTCGCCGCCATACTTAAATTCATGCTTGCCATGCACCCAGCCGACGGAGCCACCCAGGTGATAGGCGTCCTGCCCCTCTCTAAGGACACTGAAGTCTGCTGTTCCCAAGTTGTGTCCGGCATTTCCACTGCTATAGCTGCTGATGGCGATCGAGGAAATGGTCCCAAAACCCGTATTCAGGTATGGCGGCAACCCCGTCTGAGCGAACAGGGAAGAACCTACATTCGGGAATTGCCCCTCGATCCCCGGGAAGTTATCAAATTCGCGTGAATAGCCGAAAGTAATCGTCATCACTACGCTTGGACTGAAAGTATGGGTCTCCGTCAGCGCCAGTTGGTTCTGCCTGGTTAATCCCGGTCCTCCGGTCAGGGGGTCAGCGAAATTTCCGAAGGCGTTGAAACTCGTGGAAGTTAATTTCCGCCGAGAATACCTGCCGCTGAGGAGATCGTTCTCGCTGAAACGATGGTCAATTTTGATGTCAAACTGATTGTTGGAATCCGAATTGGTTCCAGACTTGAAGTAGTTGCCGCTTTGGATGTCGCCAAGAGTTGCGAAAGGCAAGTTCGGTGTGGGAAACAACAAGAATAGCTTTGCTGCGGCGGGATCAATCAGATTTCCCTTCTGTGGTGCGAGCTGGAAGGGTGTGCCGTTGAGGTTCGGATTACCGGGACTCTGATACGTTGCGAGATTGTCGAACGGAATCATAGCGGTACGAACCGCGCCTGGCCCTGCCATGTTGGCAGGATCCGGATTATTACTGAAAGTCGCAACGAACGGATCCCAGAGCTGTCCCGCGGGATTCGAACACGTCCCGACATTGTTGAAGGTTCCTCCCTGTAGAGTGCACAGTTCGCTGAAGTTCCCAAGGGCGGATGCCCCGACTGGGCAAGGGCCCTGCCCTCTCATGCAAAGCGTCGGAACGCTCATGTTTCCTGAGGAAGTGGCGGTACTCTCTCGAATGCCTTCGTAATCGAAGAAGAAGAAAGTCTTATCCTTGCGGATAGGTCCCCCCACCGTACCGCCGAAATTGTTTCTCTTCAAAGCGCCAATCGGCTGGCTGTTCGCATTGTTGAACCAATCGTTCGCGTCCATGACCGAGTTGCGGAAGAATTCGTAGGCACTGCCGTGGAACTGATTGCTGCCCGAGCGAGTGACGACGTTGATGATTGTTCCGCCGGCGAAGCCATATTCCGCCGTGAAGTTGGTTTGCTCGACTTTGAATTCCTCCACGGAGTCTACTGAAGGTGTGTAGAGCACGTTCTGAATGCCGCTATTTTGATCAAAATTCGTCGAGCTCGCACCATCGATCAAAACATCCGCGGTGGCATTCCGGCTACCGTTGGAATTGAAGTTGATTCCCCCTTGGGCATTTTTCGTCCCAGGTGCGTCCGTCTCGGTGATCCCGGGAGCCAGATACGTAAGATTGGTGAAGTTACGATCCACCAGGGGCAAATCGTTGACGAACCTCCGATTCACAACCTGGCCGGTGACGGCATCCTCGGTCTGGAGTTGCACACCGGAACTTTTCACCTCCACAACCTCGCTCGCGGCCCCTACCTTCAAGGGAAAATCCAAAGAGAGGTTTTGATTTACATCCAGCGTGATCCCGGTTTGGACCAAACTCTGGAAACTCGGCGCTTCGATTGTAATCTTGTACGTTCCAGGAGGGATCGAGCGCAGCAAATACCTGCCTGTGCCGGGGTCGGTCGAGGCGGTGTAGTTGTAGCCCTTGTTCTGATCGACCAAGGTAACCTTGGCGGACGGAACAGCGGCCCCTGAAGGATCGGTGACCACTCCGGTCACGGAACCCGTGTAGAGCTGGGCCTGCACGGCAGCGGGCAGCAGGGCACTCGCCAGCACAAGGGGCAGCAACCACACCGCTGTAGAAAGCCATCTACTGCCGCGTGCCCGCTCCACGAAGGATTTTCTGTTCTTTCGAATTTTGTTTGGTTCACTCACGACGACCCTCCCCTTGAATCTGCAATCCCGACAAGTTTCCACTATCGATCGGAAAGAATCTGAGTCTACACCACCCCTGGGCGCGGGGAGACCCCCCTCAATCATGACCAATTAAATCGATTCAATATGCGATTTCGTGGAAAATGTCAAGCAGGAAATAGATGCAGGATTGGGTATCAGGCACCCCGGAAAACTTCGGCGATTTTATGGGTTGGGCGAGACCGCGACCTCAATGATCGGATTAGGGAGCTGGCGCATCGTTCGAACGAAGATTTCGACGATGCTGGCGTCGAACTGCGCGTTGGCGCAGCGTTCGAGTTCCGCGAGGGCCTCGGCCGCGAGGCGCCCTTTCTTGTAAGTGCGGTCGCTGGTGATGGTGTCGTAGGCGTCGGCGACGGCGATGATTCGCGCGCCGAGCGGGATCTTCTCGCCGACCAGCGCCTCGGGATAGCCGGAGCCATCAAAGAACTCGTGGTGATGCAGGACCATCTCGCGGATGCGGGCCAGCGGCGTGAGCGGATCCAGGATTTTCGCGCCGAATTGCACGTGGGATTTCATCGTTTCCCATTCTTCGGGATTGAGCGGCCCGTTCTTATTCAGGATATTTTCCGGGATGGCCACCTTGCCTATGTCATGCAGCACGCCTCCGAGCCTGACCTCCTCGATTTCGGCGTCAGACATGCCCAGGGCCTCCGCAATCAGAGCGGCATAGGCGGAAACTTTCTGCGAGTGCCCCTGTGTGTAGTGGTCCTTCGCATCGATGGCGTACGCCAGCGACGTAACCGTGTCCAGTACAGCCTGGGGAAGCGATTGCTGGCCTTGCGGCGACGTCGCGGGCTTGCTGCCGGTGGGTTCGGTGGCGGCCAGCGATTCCGTGAACTGTTTCAGCCGCTGGTAAATTTCTTCGAACGCTTCCGGGCCCGTGGAAAAGAGCCGCTTGAGGGTGACGCCGAGATAGGCTTCGAGGACGTCGCGTTTCCATTTCTTTGCTTCATTGGGATCGAAGTGATCGGCGGTGGAAACGGTATTGCCGCCCTGATGCTTCGAGAGGTACATGGAGGCGTCGGCCACCTGGATAAGTTCCTGCGGTGAGGAGCCATGCAAGGGGTAGCAGGCGATGCCGAAGCTGGCGCTGATGTTTTTCTCGCGAAGCAATGGATCAGAAGAAACCCAGCCGCGCAGCTTGAGCGCCAACTGCCGCGCGTGCTCCATATTCGTTTCGGGCATAAGGATGACGAATTCGTCGCCGCCGTAGCGAGCCACCACATCGGAGCGCCGGCAGTTTGTCTCGAGGATGTGCCCGACGCGCTGGAGGACGAGGTCGCCTTCAAGGTGCCCGTAAAAATCGTTGACGAATTTGAAGCGGTCCAGGTCCATGAGGACCAGGGCGAAAGCCCGCCCGGCGCGCGTCGAACGCTTCCACTCGCCGGAAAGCGCTTCCATAAAGAAGCGGTGAGTCTTTACCCCGGTGAGGCCGTCGGTGATGGCCTGCTCCTGCGCCTTCTGGAAAGATAGAGAATTATGCAACGCGCCGGCGATGAGGTCGGCCAGCGTGCGCAGCAGAAGAACTTCTTCTTCCGAAAAATCGGCGGGTTGCGTGGACTCGGCGTAGAGAATGCCGTGCAGTTGTTCCGCGTAAAAGACCGGCAGGGCGATGGCCGCAACCGAATCCGCCAGGATCGGCTTCAAGTTGCTCTCCGCCGGCCCGCCCGTGCGGTAAATAGCCATGTGGCCATTGCGCGCGACTTGGCCGATCAATCCGGTGCCCAGCGCGATGCGTTCTCCCAGAGCTCCGCGGCGCTTGCCGGCTTCCGCCTGGATTATGATTTCGCGCGTTGAGTAATTGAGGACGCCGATTCCGATGTGATCGTAGCTGAGACCCGCCTCAAGTTGCTCGGCGATCTTGGCGAGCATCTCGTCAGGATTCAAGGTGGCGATAGCGTTGCGCGAAATCGTGTTCAGCAGCGCCAGATGCCGCGCCTTGGTGCGCTCCTCGTGAATGAGCCGGGCGTTCTCGATGGCGATGCTCGCTTCGCTGGCGAGTACCCGCAGCAGCTCGAGATGCCCTTCGTCAAACGCGCGCTCTTGATCGGAATAGACCGCCATGGCCCCGATGGCATGGTCGTACGCCACCAGCGGAACACCACAGAAGCATCCTTGGCTCCGTAGAGGATCGACACCGAGCTTGCGCACCTCCGCGACAAAGCTTTCCCGAATGAGAACAGGCTGGCGCGTGCGGATGATGTACTCGGTGAGGTGATTGCCCGCCGGGCGGCCGCGCTGCGGCAAGCGCACCCCATCGACCAGCTCGAGGTCAAAGTGCACTTCATCGCGCAATGGATCAAGCGATGCAATATAAAAGTTCTCGACGTCGAAGAGCCGGCGAAGCTCTTCCCAGATTTTGCGAAGCAGATCTTCCTTGTTAAGCGTGGAGCTGAGCGCACGGCCGATCTCGTTCAGAACGTGCAGCTCCTCCGAACGCCGCGAGGTTTGCTGGATCAAGTAGCTGTTTTCTACCGCCATGCCGATCTGATGGCCGAGCGCCAGCAGCAAACGCAGTTCCGCCGGAGTAAAGCGGCGGTTATCGGGCGTGCCCAACAGGAGAACTCCAAACGCTTGCTCTTTGGCCTGCAGACTGATGGCCACGACGCTGCGGAGTCCCTGCCCCAGGGCGAGTTGCCGGAAACGCCTAATGGGCTCCTCCTTTTCCAGCGCGGAAAGAGAATCGTCGCGCAGATCCCGGAAGCCCAGCAGGCCGCCGAGGCGGGAGACAAGATTCACCAGGTAGTCGTCCAGGCCCTCTTCTTGCGCCACGCGGCAGAAATCATCGCTCAGGCCCGCCGCCACCACGGACGTAGGTCCCTGCGGATCGCCGTGATGCAGGAAGAGCGCTCCGGCGGGTAGACGCACCACTCCGAGCACGCGATCAAGCGCCTGCGAAAGCATGCGTTGAATCTCGCCGCCGACAAAGCTCGAAGTGGCAAGGTTGAGATTCGAGAGCGCCAGCATGTTGCGCTCGATCCGCCTCTTTTCTTCCTCATAGAGGGCCATCACCATCAGTATCGCCACGATGGCGGCAGGCGCGGCGGCAACGGGCTCGAGCCCCGGCCCCTGCAACTGCGGAGCGTTGCGGAAGAGCTCCAGCAGAAGGCGTGCGATGGTCCACGCGGAAAAGGAAACCGCGAGGAATCCGTCGGCAATCGTTTCCTGCTTGCGGTTTTCCTGCCAGAAGACTGCCGCGATTCCCAGGAACACGAGTGACGAAGGAATGACAACGGCGATGTTGGTCAGGACGTGGAACGTATTGGCTCCGGCCCACGCGCCGAGCACTACCGCCGCCAGACTGGCGAAGACGAAGGAAGGTTTGCGCTGCGCGTAGATTTGCGTGCCCAGCAAGAAGAGCAGCCCGGCCAGGGAGTACAGCCACTGATCGAGCGCGCGCTGCAACGGTCCCTCCGGCATCCATTGGGACAGCGCGGGTCCGAGGTAATGGAGCGCGAACAGGCTCCAGCCCGCCGCCCAGAGAAGGAGATAGTTTTGGCGCTTCAGGTTGAAAACGAATGCGAAGAAACACGCCACCAGAGAGGCGGTCGCCAGCAGCGCTAATAGAATGAAACTTTGATGCGTCAAAGCCGAATTCGTTTCCCCGTCTTTCGTGCGGACGGCTGAACCACTTCGCGCACTGCGGCGAAGTTCGCTTTGCTTCGAGCCCCCTTTGTTTTAGGAATGACCAACCCACCCCGCCCACACGGGAACTCCCGTGCGCCACGACGGCGTATCCCGTCACTCCCCAAAACAAAGTCTGTCCAATTATGGAGTACGATTTTTTCCTGGCGCAAGCCTACCGACGTACTGGTAGCGTAAAAGGCAGCACGCCAGGGGGGTAACGCATACACCACAAAATTGGCGCTGGGCGCCCTTGGATCGCGAACAAACTAGTCCGCGCCGGCGGTTGGACGGGACAACGCGCCATTCGCTACACTGATCGATTGAAATTTGCGCGAATGTTGCGGCAAATCGGATGACGGACACATCTCAA
>Ga0210384_10005314_pt1 | contig 14067 bp, 13 predicted proteins | sample IncBWH2MmetaG_FD_160574 | JGI IMG/M metagenome (GOLD analysis project Ga0210384, IMG submission 160574) | Forest soil microbial communities from Barre Woods Harvard Forest LTER site, Petersham, Massachusetts, United States - Inc-BW-H-2-M | ecosystem: Environmental > Terrestrial > Soil >...
CGCTGGACAATCTTGGCGTGCCCTACGACTACATCAGCACGCAGACGGTCTCGAAGACCAGCGACCTCAACGCCAAGTACGACGTCATTCTGTTTCCACCGGTCGGCTTCTTCTCGAGTCCGACCGCGGTCATCAACGGCCTGCCGAGCGCCTGGGGCAATCCGCTTCCGTGGAAGAACACGCCGGAAACGCCGAACCTTGTCGGCAAAAACGATTCGACCGACGACATGCGCCCCGGCCTTGGCTGGGAAGGGGTCAGAAATCTCCAATCCTTCGTCGCCAAGGGGGGCGTTCTCCTGACGGCGACCGACACCTCGCGCTTTGCGCTGTCCATCGGCCTCGCCGACGGCGTCAGCGTCGGCAACGCACAGAAACTGAAGATTGTCGGCTCCGTACTCGGCGCGCGGCTCGTTGACAGCCGAAGCCCCATCGCCTACGGCTACGACGAAAAGCTCTCGGTGTACTGCGACAACGGCCCAATTTTTTCGCTAAGCAGCATTTCTGGCGGACGCGGCGGCCGCCGCTTGGGCGGCGAGATGCACACGCGTCCCACCGGCCGCGGCACCATGGACGATCCGGATTTCACGATCGGCCGCCCCGGCGTCGAAGTCCCCGAAGAGCCGAAAGCCGAAATCTGGGAGAACCCGCTGCCTACTGACGAGCAGCTGCATAACAACTTCCGCGTGATTCCTCCAGCCAATCGCGCACGCGTCATCTTCCGCTATGCGGACAGCAAAGAGCTGCTGGTGTCGGGACTCGTCGAAGGCGGGGATGAAATCGCGCAGCATCCCGCTGTCGTGGACGTGCCCACGGGGAGTGGCCACGTGGTGCTGTTTTCCATCAATCCGGTCTATCGGGGCGAAACGCGCGGCACCTATTCGCTGGTGCTCAACACCATCCTGAATTTTGACAGCCTCAACGCCGGCCGCAAGCTGGCTGAGAAATAGCCGCAATCGGTGGGGCTTTCGGGGCTGTAAGGAAAAAACCACCCGTCCCGGCGGATTGAGATTTTCCGCCCCTGTTGGAGTAGAATCCCCCCCACTATGGCGAAGCGCAAAATCAGAACCAGGAAGAGACCAGATCGTCCCGGCAAATCCGGGTCAGCCGGCACCGCCAAGCTGCCGAAACAAGCTGTGACGCTCATCGTCCAACTTCGCCCGCGCGACGGCCAAGAAACGCTCCTCGAAGCCGAGCTGCGAGCCCTGGTTGGCCCCACTCGAAAAGAGGAGGGCTGCCTGACCTACGACTTGCACCGCTCCGCCGACGCTCCCAGCGCCTTCCTGCTCCATGAAATTTGGACCAGCCGCGAAGCTCATTCCCGGCACACCAACACGCCGCACTTCCTACGCTGGAACGCCCGTAAGGATTCACTTCTAGCCTCGCGCGAGGTCACCTACTGGAAGCAAGTCGTTTGATCCTTGATGAGAGAAGTTGTCAGCTTTCCGGCGGCGCGACGTAGTACCCAGGCCGTGCGCGAACCTTCAGGTTCTTGCGATCCACTTGCACTTTGATTTCGTGATAGCCGAGGTCATTCGTAACCGTCGGTGCATATCCGAGGGTATATTGCGAATGCAACTCGCCGCCAATTTCGTCGATCGCTTTTTCGATCGAACGGTCCTTGTAGGTCGAGAGGTGGGCGCCGCCTGTCGCCGTCGAGGCCACCTCCATGGCGTGATCCTTTGCCTTGTTATCCGCGTGTTCGACCGCCCACACGGCCAGCCCCAGCAAGTCCACGCCAACGTTACGGTTGGCTTCCGTCGTGGGAGTCTGCACCGTCCCCGGCGGCGGAGGCAGCGTGAAAATGCCTGGCGGAGCCGTTTGTATGTGCGTGTCCTTTGGTTTGGCCTTCAATTCCGACCGCATCGTCGAAAGGCCCACGCTGTAAATCGTCACATTCGCAAGCTGGGCCCTGCGCAGCACTTCGCCAAGTTTCGCCTGGCTTCCCGCATCCACCGTTTCGGACAGAATCAGCATCACGCGCCGCTTTCCAGGCTTATCCGCTGTTGGCTGCGGCAGGCGGCTACTGAGCATCTCCACGCCCACGGCCATGGCGTCGTACAGCTTCAAGCCGGATGTTCCGGTTTCGAGGCGCGCCACGCCGTTTTCAATCGAATCGCCGTCGCTTGTGAAGTCCTGCAGCTTGTCCACGGAATCGTTGAAGCCCACGACGGCGGCCTCTCCTTCCGGCCCCATCACCGTTTGGGTGAAAAGAATCCCCGTTTTGCGCATCTCTGGCAGGATCGGGTCGATACGCGAACTCGTCTCGATCAAAATCACGACGGAAAGAGGATCGCCGCCGAGATCGAAGTGTGAAATCTTCTGCTCCACACCGTTATCTGTGACGCGAAAATCCCTGGCGTCCAAGTCATGCACCATATCGCCTTTCGCATCACGCACCGTCACTGGCATATTCACCAGCGTCACGCGAACTTTCAGCTTGGCGGGCAAGTCCGGGGGTATTTGCTGGACCGGCTGGCCCGGCCTGGGCGCCATGGGACCCTCCGGAGCCTGCGCTACGAGGACTTCTGTCCGCCCCAGCAGAACAACGAGCAGCAGCGCCCATCTACCTTTGGTTTGCCTCATTCCGTCTCCCGCTAGAAAAGGCCCGTTTCCCGCAGTGTACTCAATTCGACGCACCCACGCCGGAAGACGTTGCCGCGAGCCTCGGCGATTCCTACAATGATTGTTTGCATCTTCCGGAGAGAAAACCCCATGTCCGCAGGTCAGCCAAAGCTCAAGCCCCAGCATGCGCCAAAAGCCCCTCATGAAGACCACCGGTTTCTGGAAAGCACCCCTGCGCGGCCCCTGCGCATCCTGGCGGAGTACCTCCATCCACTGGTACAGCTCAAAAAAGAAGGGATCGCCGACACCATCGTGATGTTCGGTTCCGCCCGCATCGAATCGAACGAAACGGCTCAGGGGCGTTGCACGCGCCTCAAAAAGGAAAACATCCGCAAGCTTTCCCCCGCCGCGCAGACCAGGCACCGGAGCGAAGTGCGGCACGCGAAGAGTCTCCTCGAAATGTCCCGGTATTACGAAGAAGCGCGCCAACTCTCGCACAAAATTACCTCCTGGTCTCTGACTCTGGGACCCAGGCCGCGCCGCTTCGTCATCTGCTCTGGCGGTGGTCCCGGCATCATGGAAGCCGCGAATCGCGGCGCCAGCGAAGCCGGCGGCAAGTCCATCGGCCTTTCCATTGAACTGCCCCACGAGCAGTTCGCCAACGCCTACATCAGCCCCGAGCTCAGCTTCAATTTCCATTACTTCTTCATGCGCAAACTGTGGTTCGCGCAAATCGCCAAGGCGCTGATTGTTTTTCCTGGCGGCTTCGGCACCATGGATGAGCTTTGGGAGATGCTCACACTTCTACAAACAGGAAAGCTCGCCAAACACAACATCATCCTCATCTACGGACGCAAATATTGGGACAAAGTTCTAAACTGGAAGGCTATGGTGAACTGGGGCACGATCAACGAAGAGGAATACAAGATGCTGCAGTTCGCCGACAGCGTGGACGAAGCGTTCGACCACATCCGCGCCGGCCTCGAGAAGTACCACATGGAAGTCGATCCTTTTTTGCAGGCCTACTGACCCTTGGGGCAGATTTAAGCTGTTTATATTCATGCTGCTACAAGAAAACCGAGAGGTTTGCTAGGGAAGGGTGTTTTACCTCTTGTACGTCCTCCTACTCCAGCCGGGGGAAATTCAGGAGGGAAGGACAATGGGAACGTTCTTGAACCGAAGCCGGAAGTTTCTCGGTAAGGCAGCGCTACCCACAGCGGCCTTGGCCGGTTTGCTCGCTTTCACGGGCACACCCCGCGCCTTTGCCGATTATGACGACGATTGCCAACGGCGCATCGCCAGGACCGACCACAAGCTGCATGAGGCGGTCGAGCACCACGGGTGGGACAGCAGGCAAGCAGACCACTGGCGTCATGAGTTGCACGAAGCCCGGGAACGCTGCTGGCGCGAACGCCATCGCTGGTGGGATGAAGATGGCCACCGCTGGCACAGCGATCACGACTGGGATGATCGCGATCACGACCGTCACTAACCTCCAAAACTGAGTACCTTCAAGGGCGCAGCGAATAACAGCTGCGCCTTTTTATTTATGCCGCTTTCTTATCGTTCTCATCGCTTCTCACGCTTTATTCTTTTCACTGCGGGACGCAACATCTGCGAAGCGCAAGTGTTTTATGAATATAGGGCGCAACCCGAGACCAGTCTTCGAGACGCCCGGGAGGACGCAATGTTCACCAACGTTTTGAAGTCCATGTTTGGCAAGGCGGTGTTAGCTACGACTGTATTGGGTGGTGCTCTGTGCTTCGCAGGCACACCAAATGCCCAAGCCGACGAGCGGGATCGCGATAGGGATCGGGATCGAGATCGCATCGTCCGCTACGATGACCACAGAGACTACAGGGTCCATGAAGATGTCCGTCGCGGATATTACAGCCCGCGCGATGACTACTGGCGCCACGAGCGACGCGAAGCTTTTGTCCGCGGCTACTACGACCGCTTCGGCTGCTGGCACCGCTACTAGGTTTTACTTAAATCGCAAAAGAAAAACGGGGCGCAAGCTAATGCGCCCCGTTTCCATTTTCAGTTTTTTGAACGAATCAATTCTTGGCGGCAGCAGCCAATTCATCTGAGAAGACAGCTTCAAATCGCCGCTCTTCATCCTGGTCGTGCAGCAGCACCACCGGAACGACGCGCAACGATCTCTTGCAGGAATGGCACTGCGTTACTTCGCCTTGCAGATCCTGCAAAAAACCGTCCGTGAAATGATACAGTGCCCGCTCGCGCCTGGCATTTTTCTCGTCCCGTGCACCGCAGTACGGACAGACAAACTCGACTTTGTCCTGCTGCGGATCGCGGTCTAGAGCAGCCCAACCCGTGCGGCGCACGCCTATGGTCTCGACATTACGCCCTTCCATCGGGATAACCCTCCTTCAGATCCACGTCCACGAGCATGTGATGCGCCAAACCGCATTTTCGGTTCATGTAAATAAATATCCCGAAATCAGCAAGATGCGGGCCCTCCCGGAGAGCTCTGCTTCTTTTCCGAGGCCATTCTACCTGGTCCGCTCCTTGGCGCGTGAGCGAAACTCGCCCGGCCGGTTACGCACCTCGGACGCGTGCCCGAGAGGCTGGCATCGGAATCTGGCTGTGGCGATGCGCTCTTTCGGCAACACTTTCCCCGTCCATCCGTAAACCAAACGAGCTTTAAACCCGAGCGAGCCAGGGCCATTCAGGACAATCCTTGGTGGCCGAGGCTCCAGAGAAACCAACAAGCAGCAGCGTGTTCCGGCCATGCGGGAACTTGTCCACCTTCCCGGTGTCCAATCTTACTGAGGACGCGCGCACCTCACATCCCTGCGAGCGTGGCGCCGGTCTCCTGCGGTCGTTGAGCAACCCACAGGAAGCCGGCGTCGCAAAAACTTCTGTTCGCACTCGCAGAACTTTCTTGTGGAGGTGTGTGATGTCTGTCGAACCCCAGCCCCATTCACAAAATGATTTTGGTTCCCTCCAAGGCTGTTTCGTGGAAGGCAGTGTTGAACAGCGCGCTGGCGAGCGGCGCATTCTCCGCCGAGCCCTGACTATTTCCATCGCAGCGCAAAGCGCGATTCTCACGGCCATCATTCTCGTTCCCTTGTTCGGAAAGCCGCAGCACCTGGCCCTCGCCAACATGACGCCGATTCCGCCGTACTATCACAGCAACAACCCGGAGCGTACGAACCCCACAACCCAGCAACCCCCCCAACACAAGAACAACATTTTCAGCAACGTCTTTTCTCCGCCGCATCGCATTCCTAACCATATTGATGAGACCCCCGAGCCCGCGTCACCGGAACCGCCCGGAATCCCTTCAGGGCCCGGACCAAGCACTCCCTGCGCCGGGTGCATCCCTCTGGGCGACAACAGGCATCAGCCAGCACCGCCCGCAGACGTGCGTCCAGCAACGCCACACCGCCTGGTCGTGACTCACCTGGAGTCAGCGATGCTGATCCATCGCGTCGAGCCTGTCTATCCCCCGCTTGCAAGACAGACGCATCGCGAAGGCCAGGTGGAATTGCGCGCCATCATCGCCACCGACGGGACCATCCAATCCTTGCAGGTGGTCCAAGGGGATGCGCTCTTCCTGAGCTCGGCTACCGACGCCGTGAGACTGTGGCGCTACCGCCCAACGGAGCTCAACGGCCAGCCTGTCGAGATCGAGACTTACATCACGGTCATTTACACACTCCAGCACTGATCGCGAAGCCCCGAACGGTTCTCCGCGGAATCAAAAGGGCCGTCCTCAAAGGGCGGCCCTTGGTTTTTTCGTACCGTTACGTTGGCATTCGAGGGTCCAACCGGAGATTCGCGACCTGAACAGATGCGATCATGATTTCGCACCCCTAGTGCGCCAGAGAGGTGCGAAGGGCCGCGCCTGCCTTTACTATCGCGCAGCCCCCCTGCCTGCACCGGCCACCGATTCCCTGGAACGGTCTTCCGCCCCGCAGACGGCTCTGAAGTTCCCGCTTCTTGGGATTTCTAGAAGTGAATCACAATCCCTGTCGACGCGCGCAGATTGTTTTGGGTTTGATTGTTGGGAGTTCCCTCGGGAAACCGCGTCATTAAATAGTCGACCTGAAGGGGCCGCAACGAGAATCGATTGCTGATCCGGTAGTCCACGCCTCCCCCGATCGCCATGGCAAACGCGTTTTGCGATCCACTCGCGCCTCCGGATATGCCAGCTCCTGCATGCGCCACGCCGAAAAGAGCCTCGGCAAACGGCGTAAAATGCCTGTAGCTGCGATAAGAAACGCGCGGACCGAAGAGATAGGTCGAAAGTGTTCCGTCCACTTTAGTGCCCAGAATACTTCCGTTGTGATAGCCGCCGAAATCCGCGACGGCGCTGACCCAATCCTTGACGTGATACGTTACGGAGGCGCTGCCGCCGTTCAAGCTGAAGCTGTCCCCGCTCCGCGGGCCGGGATTTTCACGCACGTAGGAATAGCCGGCGAAAACATCCACCTTGGGCGCTTCCTGCGCATGGGCGATTCCGCTGCATAGCGAAATAAACACAAGTACAGACACCACTATCCGCAATTTCATAATGCCTCCAGTAGTTTGAACTTTCTGCGCGCTCCGGCGTGATCCACGCGCGGCTTCGCGTCGAGCGGTGCTCCTCAGGCAGGAAGGCAGCAGTCCGCATTTTCTCTTTTGTGTTGTTCATAAAGATGCTTCGCTCGCCGCGCAAGTTGCAACCTCTGAGAAATAATTTGGGGAAGAAAAGTTACGACGCGGCAGCCGTTAGATGGCGGGTTCGCTAGAGAAGGGGTTCGCCGGTATAGCGCGCGATGGCTTCGCGGGTGGTGTCGCGAAGGCGAATCAATTCGTGCCACGCCGAATTTTCCTCGGCTTTGGCTGCTTCGCTCGTGACACGCGGATAAACCGGCGGCGACACGGTGATGGTCACGCTGGTCGGACGCGGCAAATACGTGCCGTCGCGCAAGAATCTTCGCGTACCCGCGAGCGAGACCGGAATAACCGGCGCGCCGGCATCCACCGCGGCTTTGAACGCCCCCAACTGGAACGGCCGCACGCCTTCTTCGGCAGTAAACGTTCCTTCGGGAAACACAAAGACAGATTCACCCGCGCGCAGCAATTTCTCGATCTCCTCCGACTGCCGCAATCGCGATTGCCGATCGCTGCGGTCAAATTCCGTGTGTCGCATCTGCCGCAAGAATGTTCCGATGAATGGCATTCTACCGACTTCCATTTTGGCCACGAAGTGATACGGCACGCCGAGGCCCAGCATCAAAGGCAGCACATCAAAGAAGCTGGTGTGATTTGCCGCAAACACCTTCGCGCCAGGCAAATCGACGTATTCTTTGCCAACTACGCGCACGCGGCAGCCAATCAGCACAAACAGAATCTTAAGCGCTGCCGAAGTAAAGCGGCCCGCTTTGCGGTAGTCGCTGAGGAAATTGACGATGGCCCACGCCGGAACGATCCACAGCAAGAACACCACGCCAAAATAGAGTCCGTAGAAAACTTCCAACCCTCGCCGCACACCGGACCATATTTCCGCCCCGGCCGTGCGCGCCGCGCCGGCCATGGCAAGACGAGCGATCTGCAGCCACGCTGGCGCCTTGCCGGCGGACAATTTCCCAGCAAGATAAAGTTGCTTGGTTTCCTCGCGCCGCAGCTTTCCACTCGAGGTTTTGGGAATGCTCCCTGGCGGTATGAGCTCGACGCGGTCCGGCGGCAACCCCAGCCCTTTGGAAACTTGTTCCGTCACCGCCGCCACAATCGCGGCGCGCGGCGACGCCTGGCGCTCCCGGGATTCCGCCACCACGATCAGCTTTTCTGTGCCCGACGCTTCATCCTTCAGCCCAAAGGCAACGATGCAGCCCTTGCGAATTCCATCCGCGCGCGCGGCCAATTCTTCAACTTCGTGCGGATAGAGATTCCGCCCGCCTTTGATGATGATGTCCTTCACGCGCCCGGTGACGTAGATTTCTCCATCCGCACGGTACGCGCGGTCGCCGGTATTCACCCACGCAAATTCGCCATCGCCCGACGCCGGTCCCATGGGCAGCAGTTTTTCAGTCGCTTCCGCATTTTGGTAGTAGCCGCTGGTCGCCGAAGCTCCACGAAACCACAGAAAACCCTCGGTCCGGTCACTGGCTTCCTTGCCGCTCCCGTCCACAACGCGCACTTCGTGCCGCGCCATGGGCTTCCCGGAAGAAACAAAAGCAATCGCCGTGCGATCGTCCGCAGTTGCCGGTACGGCGCGGCCCTCGGCGGTGAAGGCCTCGCGTTCGATGTGATCGACCAGCGGCCCGCGATTCAGGGGCGGGAATGTCACCGCCAGCGAAGCCTCCGCAAGCCCGTAGACCGGCAATTGGGCTTCACGCCGAAAACCGTGATCCGCAAAACGCTTCGCGAACCGCTCCAGGGTATCGGGATTCACCGGCTCCGCGCCATTCAGCGCCGCTCGCCAGCGGCTCAGGTCCACTCCCTCGATGTCCTTGTCGGCAATCTTTCGCACGCACAATTCATAAGCAAAATTCGGCGCCGCGGAAATCGTTCCGCCGTATTTTTGAAAGGCCTTCAGCCAGCGTTCCGGCCGCGTGAGAAACGCCAGCGGCGACATCACCGCCAGCGGCACTCCAAAGTGCAGCAAGGTAAGCCATGCGCCGATCAATCCCATGTCGTGATAAAGCGGAAGCCAGCTCACGCCTACATCGCCAGGCCCAAGTTCAACGGCTTCGCCGATCGCTCGCATATTTGCGAGTAAATTCGTGTGCGTGAGAACCACACCCTTGGGATCGCCCGTTGAGCCGGAAGTGTATTGCAACAGGGCAATGTCGCCGGCCTTTCGCGCGCGGCTGCCCGAAAGATGCAAGGGAAGCGCGCCAGGCGATGGCGGCGGCGCCTTATCCGCGGCCTCGATCAACTTCTCTGCATCGGCCACTTCTGTGAGCGAATGGACGCGAGGTTTCAGCAAACGCGCCACCGCTTCTGCTTGACGGAACGTCAGCAGGAGGCACACTCCGGCATTGTTGAGAATCGCCGACTGCCGCGCCGCATACTCCTCGATGCGATCCGCGCGGAACGGCGGGTAAATCGGCACGGGAATCGCGCCCGCCAGCAAGATGCCCGCATAGGAAACAAAAAACGCGCGCGACGTTGGCAGCATCAGCGCCACGCGCCCGCCTGGAGGCACGCCGCGTCGCGCCAACTCCGCCGCGCAACGCTGCGCCGCCGCATACAACTCGCCAAACGTCAGCGTCACGCTGCGCTCTTGGCCTTCGGTCTCCTCCGTGATCAGCAAGTGGGTGCGGTCGGCGTCGTGCACGGCGCGATAGCGCAACACCTCTAACAGTGTCTCCGCCCGGAAAATGTCGGCATCGAGGGCTTCGCGGTGCAGTTTTTGCGTGGTGATCGCTGCGCCGAGAGCCGAAGGCGCTTCGTCGTCTTGCGTGTCGGCTCCCGGCGCCGTTAGAAGGGCCTTCGCGAGATCTTCCGGAGTGTTTGCTTCCGCTACAACTTGATCGGGCAGCCGCACACCAAACGCCGTCTCGAGCCGCGCAAGCAATTCCACGCGTTCCAGGCTGCCGAGCCCGAGATCTCGGTCCAGCAGCGACGCACCGTTGAGCATTGGCAAAGCCCCGCGGCTGCCCAATTCCTCAAGCAGACTATGAATAACCTCAAGTACGCGTTCACGTAGTTTGGAGGCGTCGAGTTGTGCTACCGGAGTGGCCACAGGTCACACGAATGCTCGGAAGGACGATTTGGCTTCCGCCAGAGGCTACCACGCGGAGATGCCGTTTGCCATTAGCGCGAGCGGCCCGCTGCCCGAAGAATTACTCGCCAAGAATGGCGTGCCTACTCCTCGAACGCAAAAGATAACTTCAGTTTTGACCGCGTGTTGAGGTATCGCTAGATGCGCGCTATTCTTGACTTGAACCGTGTCATATATGGTTGTACAGTTGTGACATATGGACCGCGCCAGCGCGAACGTAAAAGCCGAACGCCTCAACCATGCTCGCGAACTGCTGCAGCGGTTCGATCATCTGCCAGATGCAGTAGCGCAGATGGTGCACGACTGCGGTGTCTCTCCGCGTCAAGCCTATCGTTATCTGCAGCAGGCCCGCCGTTTGAAGCAACCAGTTCCTATCGGCGACACCAAGGTCGCTTTCACCGTGAAGCTCTCCCAAGAGTTGGTGCGACGAGTGCGCTCGTTCGCGAACACCACCGGTCTATCGCTAAGCGAAATCGTCAGCCGGGCGTTGCTGGCAGTCCTGAAGCAGAGAAGAGGGCGTGGCTAAGCGCGCTTCATCGGACCGCCACGCTGTTCAACTGGAATATCGATTCGATCGTTTGCTCATCAGGAAACTGGAGCAAGCCTACCAACTGCTGGTGCCCGAGATACGTCGGCCGGTTGGATCAATGACGGTGAATTCGGCTCAGGAGGTGACGAATGAACAAGCCGGCAGCCATTTATGCACGAGTCTCCTCGGACCGACAGAAGGAGAGCCACACGATCGGCAGCCAGACGTCGGCACTGGTGGAATACGCTCAGACTCACGGATACGCCGTTCCGTCGGAATGGGTGTTTCAAGACGAAGGGTATAGTGGCGCCAGTTTGGTGCGACCTGGGTTGGAAGCACTGCGTGATTTAGCAGCGCAAGGACAGATTGTAGCGGCGTTGATCCACTCGCCCGACCGGCTCAGTCGTAAGTACGCCTATCAGGTTTTGTTGGGCGAAGAGCTTTCGCGATGTGGCGTTGACGTTATCTATTTGAAGTCGCCTTCTGGAGACAGCCCTGAGGACCAACTGGTGGTTCAGTTTCAGGGAATGATCGCTGAATACGAACGTGCACTGATCGCGGAACGACACCGGCGCGGAAAACGACATAGAGCCCAACAAGGAATGGTGAATGTGTTATCGGGAGCTCCTTACGGCTATCGCTATGTGAGGAAGACGGATACTTCAGCGGCGTACTACGAAGTGGTAGAAAGCGAAGCAGACGTGGTCCGAATGGTGTTTGCAATTTACACGCAGCAACGGTTTAGCATCAATGCGATTGCCCGTTTGTTGAATGAGCGAGGGATTTCGACAAGAACGGGAAAAACTCGCTGGGAACGCTCGACGGTGTGGGGACTGCTGCGCAACCCGGCCTATGAAGGCAAAGCTTGCTACGGCAAAACCGAACAGTCAGAACGACAGCGCATCACGCGGCCACTACGTCAGCGGAACAGTTTCTCTCACCGAAGCAACTGTCATCGTGATCGGCCTCGCGCGGACTGGATCGAAGTGGCTGTTCCTGCGCTGGTGAGTGAGGAGACATTTGCTCTGGCACAAGAGCAGTTGACCAAGAACAAGCATCATTCTCCTCGCCGAACGATTGAACCGACACTGCTGCAAGGGATGCTGGTATGCCAGCAGTGTGGCTATGCCCTGTATCGATCTTCCACACAAACGTCCAAGCGAAAGCTGTACTACTATCGATGCCTCGGTTCCGATGCGTATCGTCATTTCAAAGGTGCGTTGTGCACCAACCGTCCCGTACGATCAGACTACTTGGACCAGTTCGTGTGGGACCAGATCATCGGCTTGTTGGACAATGGGACGCTGATTCAAGCTGAAATTGACCGTCGAAAAGAGACCGCGCGGAACGGCGATCCTCGAAAACAACGCAGCGAAACCTTGCGCCGCGAACAGGCGCGATTGGGAAACAACGTCGCACGACTCATCACTGCCTATCAGGAGGGTCTGGTCAGCTTGGCACAACTGCGTCAAAGAATGCCGGACTTAAACAAGAAATCCCAGGCGGTGGAATCGGAACTACAATCGCTCGAGACGGCAGCCGTGGACCAGGCTCGTTACCTGCAACTTGCCGAAACCTTGGACGGATTTCGAATTAAGCTTCGTGAGCGGGCTAAGACGTTAGATGTATGCGAGCGACAACAGATCTTGCGACTGCTCGTGAAGGAGGTTCTCGTTGCCGTGGACAGCCTGACCATCCGTCACTCGATCCCCATTCCGCAAACCGGCCAAATTTCCAATGAACCGCAGCCGACGGGCTCTTACCCGTCCGGAGCCTCCCAGAAGCCTGGTTATCTTTTGCGTTCGAGGAGTAGCAGGGATACCTGGTGTGAAGTAGGCCTTGCCCCCGGTGATGGCGGTAGCCCACCGAATCGTCGGCTGTCCTTCCGCCAGAGATTCGGCCAGGTCGCCCAGCTTCTGCAAGAACTCTTGATGCGGCGCGCGCCAAGAACAAAGCTACGCCCTCTTGTGCTTCGCCGGCGCCGCGACGTAACCGCGCGGCATAAGCGTGGTCGATAGGTCCACGCCAGAAAGGTCTGCTCCGGTGAGGTCCGTCTCGCGGAGAATCGCCACGCCCATATCGGCGCCGCTGAATTTCGCACCGTTCACATTCGCCAGCCGCAAGTTCACATTTCGCAGTTGCGCCCGATGAAAAATCGCGCTCGAGAGGTCACAACGAAAAAACTCCACGCCGCTGGCTTGTGCTTCCGTCAGATCCGCGCCGGGCAGGATCGCTTCCGTCATGTCCGTGTTTCGCAAATCGGCCTTGCGAAGATTTGCGCCAGACAAGTCCGCGCCCGGCAGTTTTGCTTTTCGCAAGTCCGAACCTTCCAGGTTTGCGCTTCGCAAAATCGCCCCGCTCAAATTGACCCCCTGGAGATCGGCACGCGAAAGATCAGCACCAGCCAAGTCCGCACGCGCTCCTCCTTCCTGCCCGCGAAAGAACCGCTCGTGCGACTCAAGAATCTCCGTCAACGGCTTGCCATGGTGTTGGATGCTTTTTGCTTTTCGCCGTCCCATAGTGTGCTTCCCACTCCTTTTTCCGATGCCCTAGTTTACCGTTAGAGTGGGGTCTTTTGTTGCTCGACGTATTGCTTAATAATACCCAGCGGTGCCCCGCCACAACTGGCAGCGAAGTAGGAAGGCGACCACAGGACATGGTTCCAATAGCGTTTCTCCATATCTGGTCGTTCGACACGGAGTAGGCGACTGGAAACACCTTTGAGGCTGTTGACCAGGCTCGACACGGAGTGCTTTGGTGGGTAGTGGATGAGCAAGTGTACGTGTTCGGCTGCACCGTTCATTTCAACCAGCTGCGCCTGGAAGTCGCCCGAGACCTTCTCGAAAATGGCTTGGAGCCGCTCGAGGGCGTCTCCGTCAAACACCTTTCTTCGATATTTCGTGACGAAGACCAAGTGGACATGTAATGCGGACACGCAATGCCTGCCGTGACGAATATTATTTGACAGTTTCATAGACCAAGAGAATAATCGAGTTATGTTGCGACGGCAAGCCTTCCGATTCAAGTTGATGCCGAATGGCCAGGAAACTCGCCATCTGCGGCAGTTCGCTGGGTCGTGCCGCTTCGTCTACAACAAAGCACTGGCGCTCAACACCCAACGCTATGAGAAAAAGGAAAAACGTTTGGGCTACGCCGAGTTGTGCGCCCTGCTGCCAGGCTGGAAGAAGGAACACCCGTTCTTGTCCGACGTACCAGCGCAAGCATTGCAGCAAGCGTT
>Ga0210384_10005316_pt1 | contig 14063 bp, 22 predicted proteins | sample IncBWH2MmetaG_FD_160574 | JGI IMG/M metagenome (GOLD analysis project Ga0210384, IMG submission 160574) | Forest soil microbial communities from Barre Woods Harvard Forest LTER site, Petersham, Massachusetts, United States - Inc-BW-H-2-M | ecosystem: Environmental > Terrestrial > Soil >...
CAACTTTCAAAGCATCGAGAATTTCGCGGACCAAATGGCCGCTACGCCGCATCTTCTCGATTTCCGCCGCCGATTTACAAACAATCGCCATTCGATTTCCGTTACCCGCGCGCCTACTCGCCAGCTTTACTCACCTTCGATCGCCCACACCATCATCGCCGTCACTTCATCCATGGGACGGTCCGCATCGATGGAAACCAACTGCTCTTTCGCGGAATAAAAACCCGCGACAGGCCGCGTCTGCGCTTCGTAAGCCCGAAGACGCTCAGTAATCACTTCCTCACGGTCATCGTCGCGGAGAAGAAGCTTGGAGCCGTCCACGTCACAGGTTTCAGGCACGCGTGGAGGCTGAAAATGAACGTTATAAATCCGGTTGCAGACAGGGCACGACCGCCGCCCGGTCAACCGCATCTTCAATAGATTATAGTCGACGTTGAAGCGGATCACAATTGGGCCGTCGTGCTCAGCTCGCGGTTTGTCAAAGAACTCGCTCTCGAGGAACGCTTCCAGCCATCCGGCCTGGGCCGGGGTGCGCGGAAAACCGTCCAAAATGTAGCCCCGCTGGCAATCGGGCTGGCGGAGGCGTGTGGCCACCATGTCACAGACCAGATTGTCCGGCACCAGCTCGCCGCGCGCCATGATGTCCTTGGCACGCTTTCCCAGCTCGGTCTCTCGCCGAACGTTGTCGCGCAAAAGATCGCCCGTCGAAATCTGGGGGATCCCGTAACGCTCGGAAATACGCTTGCCCTGCGTTCCCTTGCCGGCTCCCGGAGGTCCCAGCAGAATGATAGGGCCAATCTTCTTTACGGCACCGCGACCGCCGCCGTTTACGTCACTGCGACCGCCGTCCGGAAGAGCACGGCCATCGTTTAGCGTTGCCAACTCTGCCGCCCGCGAATGCGACCGCTACGGGGAGTGAATCCATCATAGTGGCGCATGATCAACTGCGCTTCGATCTGCTGCACAGTATCCATGGCGACGCCCACCACGATCAGCAGGGAAGTACCGCCAAAATAGAAATTTACACCCAAGCCGTTGGTCATCCAGGTCGGGAGTCTCTCGAACAAGCCTCCACCGAGCCAAAGCGGCAAGTGGTTGAGGTGAATGCCCGTAATCATCCACTCCGGAATGAAGGAGATGAGGATCAGGTAGAGGGCGCCAACTAGCGTAAGGCGGGTCAGCACCGCGTTGATGAAGTCTCCCGTACGCTTCCCTGGGCGTATGCCGGGGATGAAGCCGCCATGTTTGCGCATGTTGTCGGCAACATCGTTGGGATTGAAGACGATGGAAATATAGAAATAGGCGAAGAAAATGATGCCCAGCGCGTAAAGCAGCGTATAGACCGGTTCGCCGAATCTCAGCGCGTCCAGGATCTGCCCAATGAAGCGGGTGTCTTTGAAGTTGGAGCCGACCATCTGCGGCAGCGTAAGAATCGACGAGGCAAAAATGACCGGCATCACGCCGCCTGCGTTGATCTTGAGCGGCAAATGCGTGGACTGCCCACCCATCATGCGGCGCCCGACGATGCGTTTGGCATACTGCACCGGAATACGGCGCTCGCTGCGTTCCACATAAACGATGAACCCGACGACGGCAATCATCACCACGAGCAGCATGAGCATCGCAGGCGCGGTGAAAACGCCCCAGGCATCCGTCTTGATTTTCTCGAGGAGGTCGGCGACACCGCGTGGCAGGCCCGTTACGATACCGGCGAAAATCAGCAGCGACATGCCGTTGCCGATACCGCGTTCCGTAATCTGCTCGCCCAACCACATGATGAAGGCGGTACCCGTAGTCAGCGTAAGCACGGTCATGGCGATAAAGCCCACGCCGGGATTGATGACGAAGTCCCCTTGCCTCTGCAGCGTCATGGCGATCCCGAAGGACTGGATCGCGCCCAGGATGACGGTGAGGTAGCGGGTCCACTGCGTGATTTTGCGGCGCCCAAGTTCTCCCTCTTTTTGCAGCTTGGCCAACGGTTCGTAGACGACCGTGAGCAATTGCAAAATGATGGAGGAGGTGATGTAGGGCATGATGCCCAGAGCAAAGACGGTCAAGCGACGCAAGTTGCCGCCGCTAAACAGGTCGACGAAACCGAGAAACGAGCCGCGATTCTGTTCAAAAAACTGGGCCAGACGATCGGCGTTGATCCCGGGCGTGGGGATGTGCGATCCCAAGCGGTACACCGCTAGCAGCGCGAGCGTGAAGAGCACACGCTTGCGCAAATCCGGGACCCGGAAAATGTTAGCCAGTTTTTCGAACAGATTCATTACGCCAAAACCTCGAACTTGCCGCCGGCGCCAGTGATTTTCTCCTGCGCCGATTTCGAAAACTTGTGCGCTTTGACGGTGAGGGCGGATTTGAGCTCGCCATCTCCAAGAACTTTGATGCGGTCCGACACGCGTTTGGTGATGTGCGCCTTCTTTAGAACTTCGGGCGTGATTTCGCTGACGCCGAGCTCCAGCAGGCGGGCGAGATTCACGACAACATAGTCGACGCGGAAGATGTTGGTAAAACCGCGCTTGGGCAGACGGCGATGCAGCGGCATCTGGCCGCCTTCAAAACCGCGCATCATGCGCGAACCGCTGCGGGAACGCTGTCCCTTGTGGCCGCGCGCGGAGGTTTTGCCCATGCCGGAGCCCATGCCGCGGCCGACGCGTTTGCGTTTTTCCGATGATTTTTTCGGCGCTCGTACGTTTGAGAGGTTCATAATTCGCTTCCTATGGAGCGTCTGACGCTCCGGTATTGCCTCAGGGGCTAAAGCCCCTGTTTTTTTATCGCGCCGGGTGGCACGGCTGAAGCCGTGCCCCTTCAAACCTATCCAGCTATCGCAGCGCTGAAGCGCTGCGCCGCCCAAAACCTGCGTCCCAAAATCGCGAACCCGTGTCCAACCCAACTCCGGCTTTAGCTTGCTCCCACAATCGTGACCAAATGCGGCACCTTGGCGACCATGCCGCGAATTTCCGGCGTATCTTCGCGCTCGATCACCTGACATAGGCGGGTGAATCCCAGACCTTTAATCACCAGCTTGTGATGCTTAGGCGCTTGAATGGCGGAAACCACCCACTTCAGTTGCAGCGTTCCAGACTTTTTTGCGGTCATGATTACAGCTCCTCTACCAGCTTACCGCGCAGAGCGGCAACATCTTCACGCTTGCGGAGGGCGGTCAGTGCGGCGAACGTCGCTTTGATCACGTTGTGCGGGTTCGTGCTGCCAATCGACTTGGTCAGAACGTTTTGCACTCCGACTGAAGTCATGACCGCGCGTACTGCGCCACCCGCGATGACGCCGGTGCCTTCCGGGGCCGGCTTCAGCAGCACGCGTCCCGAACCATAGCGCCCGAGGGAGATATGCGGAATGCTGGTCTGCGTCAGGTTCACGCGCACTAGATTCTTCTTCGCCGCCTCTATGCCTTTGCGGATAGCCTGGGGCACTTCGCGGGCCTTGCCGGAACCAAATCCAACCACGCCTGCAGACGGATCGCCAACGATCACCAGCGCGGCGAACGACATGTTCTTGCCGCCCTTGACGACCTTGGTGACGCGGTTGATGGTCACAACCTGGTCTTTCAACTGAAACTTATTAGGATCGAGCTTTTTAATTACTATTGGCATGCTGCCGCTCTCTTTTCCTTATTTCCTTAACTAGAACTGCAGACCGGCTTCGCGCGCGGCATCGGCCAGCGCCTTCACCCGGCCGTGATAAATGTACCCGCCACGGTCGAAGACAACCTGCTTAATACCTTTGGCCTGAGCACGTTCGGCAACGATCTTGCCGAGCTCCTTGGCGGCCGCGAGGTTTCCCCCGGTTTTGCGTTCGCCCTTCTTGCCCTCGGCCGTGCTGGCCGCGACCAGAGTTGCGCCTTCGAGATCATCGATGACCTGCACGTAGATGTGGTTCAACGAGCGGTACACGCTGAGGCGTGGACGCGCTGTCGAACCCTGAACCTTCTTGCGGATGCGGGTATGAATCCGCACGCGATTAGTATTGCTTGATATTTTCGTCAGCATAGTCTGTCTCGTCCTAATTCGTAACAGCGCTTAGTCTTACTTGGCGCCGGTCTTGCCAACCTTCTTCTTCAGGCGCTCACCTGCATACCGTACGCCCTTGTTCTTATAAGGATCGGGCGGACGCAGGGAACGCATTTCCGCCGCTACCTGTCCAACTTTTTGGCGGTCGATTCCGTTGAGCGTGATACGGGTCTGCTTGGCGTCCACCACAGCGTCAACGCCGGTGGGCAGCGGATATTCAATGGGATGCGAAAACCCCAAGCTGAACACCATCGTGGCCTTGCCCTTCATTTCCGCGCGGTAACCAACGCCCACAATTTCCAGCTCGCGCTGCCAGCCCTTGGTGACGCCTTCGACGGCGTTATTCACCAACGCCCGCGCCAGACCATGCACCGCGGCCTGCGAGTCGTTCTCGCGGATAGCGGTGAGCGTGCCATCTTTCTGCTCGAGGCGAATACCCAGCGGCAGCGACGTTTCAACTTTGCCCTTCGGTCCCTGGACGGCAACCACGTTGCCCGTTACCTGGACCTTCACTTCCTTCGGAAGGACGATCGGTTTCTTTCCAATACGCGACATAGCGATTCTCAGCTCTCGATTTCTAAACTCTCTGTTTTTAGCGTCACCCTTCGGCTTCGCTCAGGGCAGGCTTCTGAAGCCGTGACCTACCCACTTACCAAACTTCGCAAAGCAACTCGCCGCCCAACCCTTGTTTGCGTGCCTGACGGCCCGTCATCACGCCCTTAGGCGTGGTCAGGATGTTGATCCCCAAGCCTCCCAGGACGCGCGGAATCTCGGTGCGGCGCACGTAGACGCGGCAGCCCGGGCGCGACACGCGCTCGACGTTGGAGATGGCGCCTTCGTTGTTCGCGCCATACTTCAAGTAGATGCGGATGACCTTGTGGCCGTCTTCCTCCGCCGGCTTGAAGTTCGCAATATAGCCCTCTTCTTTGAGAATGCGGGCAATCTCCACCTTCAGCTTGGAGGCGGGGACATCGACTTTTTGGTGCCGCGCGTGGAGCGCATTGCGCAACCGCGTCAACATATCTGCGACCGGATCGGTCAACCTCATCGTTTTGCTTCTCCTCGAACTGCCGTCCGTTTGCCGCGGCGGCCCTGCTTTTTGTTACGCGCCGCGGAACCTGCAACGGCTCCGTTTCCCGTCCGCGCCCAACGCGCGCCCGCGGGTCTTACACCCTACTTGCCGAAAAAACCGTCTACCAGGACGACTTCATCACGCCTGGAATCTCGCCCCGCAACGCCAACTGGCGGAAGCACAAGCGGCAGATGCCAAACTTGCGCAGAAACGCCCGCGGACGCCCGCACAAATTGCAGCGGTTGTGCTGGCGGCTGGAAAACTTCGGTTTCCTTTTGTCTTTTACGCGTTTTGCAGTAGTTGCCATTGTGCTCCCAAACTCGGTGCTCCCAAAATTGTGTTCCAAATCTTAACTTCTAGGCTGTCCCTAGGCCGTTCGGAACGGCAGTCCCAGACCGCGCAGTAACGCGCGGGCGTGGTCGTCACTCTTGGCGGTCGTGACCACGGTCAGGTTCATGCCCTTCAACTTATCCGCCTTGGCGTAGTCAATCTCCGGAAAGATCAACTGATCGTGCAATCCCAGCGTGTAGTTGCCACGGCCATCGAAGGATTTGGTGGAAACTCCCTTGAAGTCGCGCACGCGCGGCAACACGATCGTGATGAAGCGATCCAGAAACTCATACATACGGTCGCCGCGCAACGTGACCATGACACCGATCGGCATACCTTCGCGTACCTTAAAGGCGGCGATGGATTTCTTGGCTTTCGTGATCACCGGTCTCTGGCCGCTGATTTGCGCGAGTTCCGCCACGGCCGGATCGAGAATCTTCGCGTTCTGCGTGGCGTCGCCCATACCCATGTTGATGACAACCTTTTCCAGGCGCGGGACAGCCATTGCATTCTTCAGCGACAGCTCCTTCATCAAAGCCGGAGCAATCTCCTGCTGGAACCGCGCCTTCAGCCGCGGCTTCTCCTTCGAGCTATGCCGCGGGCGGCCCTTGTCTTTCACTTCTTCGACTGCCGCTTTTTCTTTATCCTTCTTCGCCATCGCTTCTAACTTCCCCTCACGGTTTCCGGACTGGCTGCCGGCGCGTGAGCGTTAATTTTCATTTCGTACGGTCGCGGCTTGCCAGATGGCCGCTGGTACAACCTACTAACGTTTCTTGTCTAGCTTTCCTTGTCTAACTCTTCTTGTCGAGCGGATTGCCGCATTTGCGGCAGATTCGAATCCGCTGGTCGCCCTTGAGCTCGTGTCCGATACGCACCGGACGGTTGCACGAGGTGCAGACCACCATCACGTTGGACAACGCGATGCGGCTTTCCTGCTCGGCAATTCCGCCCTTGACGCGCGGCGGATTCGCCTTTACGTGCTTCTTGACCATCATGACGTGTTCCACCAGGAGCTTGTTCGCGCCCGGGAACACGCGCAACACGCGGCCCTGTTTGCCTTTGTCTTTGCCGGAGATCACCTTCACGGTGTCGTTGCGGTGGATCTCGATCTTCGTATGCGCTGTTTCAGTCTTCGTCATTTTTCAACCTTCGGATTCCGGTATAACCCCCTGGCTCAATTCGTTACAGCACTTCCGGCGCCAGGGACACAATCTTCAAGAATTTCTTTTCGCGCAGCTCGCGGGCCACGGGACCAAATACGCGCGTTCCCACAGGTTCGCCCGTCTCGTTGATGAGGACAGCGGCATTCGTGTCGAAGCGGATGTAGGTTCCATCGCGGCGGCGCTGTTCTTTTCTGGTACGTACGATCACAGCCTTGACCACGGTGCCCTTCTTGGCCGTGCCGTCCGGCGAAGCTTCCTTCACGCTGGCCGTAATCACGTCGCCGAGCGAGGCGTGCGAGCCCACGTCGCCGCCCAGCGGCAGAATCATCTGCAACTTGCGGGCGCCGGAGTTGTCGGCCACCTCGAGCATGCTGCGCATCATTACGGACATAAATTCGGTCTCCTGATCTAACACGCCCGATCTATCGCACCGGGCAGAACGCGCGGATCAAACCCGCGCTAACCACTAAATTTCCAAGGCCGCCACTTCGGGCGCCAACGTCGACCGGCGCACAATCTCGAGCAAGCGCCAGCGCTTCAGCTTCGAAAGCGGGCGCGTCTCCTCGATGCGGACCACGTCGCCCAGATGCGCTTCCTTCTTCTCGTCGTGAGCGTAGAAACGTTTGTCGCGCGACATAACCCGGGTATACAGCGGGTGCGAAAACTTGCGCGTGACTTCAATGACGATGGTCTTCTGCATCTTCGTCGAAACCACTTCGCCTACCAGCACTTTCCGTTTGCTCTTGCGCCCGGAACCCGCCTGGGTGGGGCTTGCGGCTTTCGTGTCGGCCATTACTTTTTCTCCTGCTTTCGCGCGGCTTCCAGCTCGCGCTGGCGGGCCACGGTCTTTACGCGCGCAATATCCTTGCGCAGCCCGCGAACCTTGTTCAGGCTTTCGGTCTGGCCCATCTTCATCTGAAACTTCAGCCGGAAGAGCTGATCCATCAGATCCTTTTCCTGCTGTTGCAGCTCGGGCTCCGTAAAGTTGCGAATCTTGTCAGTTTCCATAGTCGTTACTTTCCAAAAGTGTTAAATGTGCCCTTCGCGCGCCACGAACTTCGTGCGCAACGAAAGTTTGTGCGACGCCAGACGCATGGCTTCCATGGCATCGACGCGAGTGACGCCTTCCATCTCGAACAAAATGCGGCCCGGCTTCACCACCGCTACCCAGTGGTCGGGAGCGCCCTTGCCTTTACCCATACGGGTTTCGGCGGGCTTCTTGGTGACAGGCTTGTCCGGAAATATGCGGATCCAAACCTTGCCGCCACGCTTGACGAAACGCGTGATGGCGATACGGCTGGCTTCGATCTGCCGGTCGGTGATGTAACCCGGCTCCAGCGTTTTCATTCCGAAATCGCCGAAAGCCAGCGTGCTGCCGGTCCAGGCTTTGCCGGTCATGCGCCCGCGCTGTTGCTTGCGGTACTTTACTTTTTTTGGCATCAACATAACGAATTTCCCAGTTCCCGCTCTTCAGTGTTCCTAAATAGTGTTCCTAAATTCCCTAGCTAAAACGCACCCGTAGCCGTCGTGGCCTGCGGCGAACGTTTCTTCGCCGGCGGCAGAATTTCTCCGCGGTAAATCCAAACCTTGACTCCGATGACGCCGTAGGTGGTACGCGCCTCGGTGAATCCGTAATCAATATCCGCGCGCAGCGTGTGCAGCGGCAAACGCCCTTGCAGGTACCACTCGGAACGGGCGATTTCATTGCCGTTCAAGCGGCCGCCAACGCGGACTTTAATTCCTTTGCAACCGAAGCGCTGCGCCGAGTCGACCGATTTGCGCATGGCCCGCCGGAAGCCCACCCGCTTTTCGAGCTGCAGGGCAATGGATTCCGACACCAGCTGGGCGTCGAGCTCAGGCTTGTGCACTTCCTGAATATCCACGTGCACGTCGCGGTTGGTGCGCTTCTGCAAGTCGGCTTTGAGCTTGTCGATCTCCGCCCCTTTGCGCCCGATGATGATGCCTGGACGCGCCGTGCGGACAATGACCCGCAGCTTGTTGCCGGGACGCTCGATTTCGACCGAGCTGATGCCCGCCGACTTGAGCTTGTCTTTGAGCTCCGCCCGGAGCTTGACGTCTTCCAGCAGCAGCTTGTCGTAATCGCGCTCGACGAACCAGCGCGACTTCCACGGCTTGGTGTAACCGAGGCGAAATCCGTAGGGGTGTACTTTTTGTCCCATCGTTGCTCCTGAGAACCTATCTGCAAAAAATCCTTAGCGGGCTGCGCCCGTTTTGCTCCAATTTCTGACTGCGGGCTTCTTCTTTTTTGCCGTTCCTGTACCCGAACCTGCTGCCGCAGTTTTTGCTTTCGCCGCCGGCGCGCTGCTCGCCGTGCGGGCTGATCCCTTGCTCACAGCTGCACCCTTCGAGGCGCGCTCGCCGAGAACGATGACAATGTGCGACATGCGCCGGACGTAACGAAAAGCGCGACCCATCGGCGCCGGACGAATGCGCTTCAAGCGCGGACCGTCACCGGCCACGGCGCTCTTGACCACCAGATCGTCCACGTCCACATCCAAGCCTTTTTCCTGGCTCAGATAATTGGCGTTATCCACGGCCGAGCGCAGCAGCTTTTCCACTGGACCGGCCACTCGCTTCTTGGTGAACGCCAGCGTGCTCAACGCATCCGAGACTCTTTGCCCTTGAATTAAGTCGAGCACGAGGCGCGCCTTCTGCGGCGACACGCGCTGGAACCGGGCTTGTGCTGTAAATTCCATAGCTTTTTCTCTAAAAGTTCTCTCTCTAAAGCTCTCTCGAACTCCCCGCGAAACGTTCGCCTCGGCGGTTGCTACCGCGCAACTTACTTATCCCAGCCTTGCTAGGCCTTTGGCGCCGCTCCCGCCGCTGGTGCTGCCGCGGGCCGGGCCGACGCTTCGGACGCCGATTTCATCGAGTGCCCTTTGAACGTCCGCGTCAGGCTGAACTCGCCCAGCTTGTGGCCGACCATGTTTTCGGTGACATACACCGGAATAAATTTCCTGCCGTTGTGCACCGCGATGGTATGACCCACCATTTCCGGCAGGACAGTTGAACGCCGCGACCACGTACGAACTACCTTCTTGTCGTTGCGAGCGTTCATGCCCTCGATCTTGGTCAGCAAGTGGCCGTCGATGAATGCGCCTTTTTTGGTTGAACGTGCCATAAATCGTTTCTCGAATCCTGACTGCGATTAAATTCCCGACCGGACTTCTCTTACTTAGTCTTCTTACTTAGCCTTCTTATGCCCCACGATGAACTTATCCGTGCGCTTGTTGTTGCGCGTCTTGTATCCGCGCGTGGGCTGACCCCACGGCGTCACGGGATGGCGGCCACCACTGGTCTTGCCTTCGCCGCCGCCGTGCGGGTGATCCACCGGGTTCATGGAAACACCGCGATTGTGCGGCTTCTTGCCCATCCAGCGCTTACGTCCCGCTTTGCCAATGGAAATGTTTTCGTGATCCGAGTTCCCCACCTGCCCGATGGTCGCCATGCAATCCACAAGAACTTTGCGGGTTTCTCCGGAAGGCAGCTTAATCAGCGCATAGTCGTCTTCCTTGGCCACGAGCTGTGCCGATCCGCCCGCGGAACGCACCATCTGCGCGCCTTTGCCCGGGCGCAGTTCCACGTTATGAACCGTGGTGCCAGGAGGAATGTTGCGCAGCGGCAAAGCGTTGCCCACAAGAATGTCCGCTTCCGGGCCGCTGACCACATGCTGGCCGACCTTCAATCCGTCGGGCTGCAAAATGTAGCGCTTTTCGCCATCGGCGTAAGCCAGCAGGGCGATGCGCGAAGAGCGGTTGGGATCGTACTCGATCGTCACCACTTTGGCGGGAATGCCCGGCTTATTGCGCTTGAAGTCGATCTCGCGCAACTGGCGCTTGTGCCCGCCGCCACGAAAGCGGCTGGTCAGGTCGCCCGAATTCCGCCGCCCGCCGGTCCGCAGCTTCGGTCCAGTCAAAGGCTTGTGCGGACGGTTCGTCGTCAAATCGTCGTTAACGATGGACGTCTTGAAGCGCAGCGTCTCAGTTCTCGGTTTGTAAGTCTTAATTGCCATATGCCACTCGTCTTCTATGCTTCAGTACTGCAAAGATTTCCGTGCTACAAATTCTGCGCGTATTCCGGCATCTTCTCGCCGGACTTCAGCCGCACGTACGCTTTCTTCCAATCCGGGCGGTACCCCGTAAAGCGGCCACGGCGGCGTTCCTTGCCGATATAGTTCGCGGTGCGCACGGAATGCACTTTCACCTTGAAAATCGTCTGCACAGCTTCCTTAATTTCGGTCTTGGTGGCTTCCTTCGCCACCTCGAACACCAGGGTGGCTTCCGTCTCTTTCACCCCGAGACCTTTTTCGGTGATGACTGGACGGCGCAAAATTTGATAGGCCGACTTCATTACGCCACCTCCGCCGCGTGCTTCGGCGCCGAAGCCGCGAGCTTAACCTGCAGCTTTTCCAGCACCGGCTGCGCAAACACCGCTACGTCGTAGCGCAGCAGGTGATAAGGGTGCACTTCGTTGCCGCGAATCAGCGCCACACCCTTCAGGTTCCGCGAACTCAGTTCGAGACTGCGATTCTCCGCGCCCTCGACCAACAACGCGGTCTTTTCAATCTTTAACCCGTCCAGCGTCTTGCGAAATTCCTTCGTCTTCGCGTCTTTCAAGTCGAAGTCGGCAACTACCAGCAACTTGCCGTCGGCAAACTTCGCCGCCAGCGCCGAACGCAGCGCGCCCAGCAGTTTCTTGCGCGGAAAATCGTAGTCGTAGGAGCGGGGTTGCGGCCCGTGCACCGTGCCGCCGTGCCGCCAGAGAGGTGAACGGATGGAGCCAACGCGCGCCCGTCCCGTACCCTTCTGCTTCCAAAGCTTCTTGCCCGCTCCGGAGACCAGTTTCTTGTTCTTGGTGGCGTGCGTACCTGCGCGCGCCCCGGCGCGAAAATGCCGCACCGCTTCCCAGAGCAGGTCTTCGTTCACCGCTCCGAAAACCTCGTCGGCCAGCGTCATGCTGCCAACCTTCTTGCCCGTCAAATTGAGTACGTCAATGGTTGCCATATGCTTTCCGTATGCCGCCAGGCGGCAGTCTCTAACTAGCCTGTATTTTCCGGCTAGCCCTTCTTGGCTGCGCGCTTGGCTGCCTTCAACGGATCGACCGTTGTTGTGCCAGCGAATCCGCGCCGCTCGCGCGGTGGGCGCTTCGCCTTCAAAATCAATAGATACCCGTCTTGCGCTCCTGGAACAGCGCCTTCAATGACCAGCAAATTCTCTTCCTTGTCGACGCCCAGAATCCGCAGGTTGCGGACGGTGACGCGGTCCGTGCCCATGTGGCCCGACATGCGCATACCCTTGAACACGCGCGACGGGAACGCCGAGGAGCCGATCGAACCCGTAATTTGAAACATCGATCCGTGCGACTTGGGGCCGCCGGCAAACTTGTGGCGCTTGACCACGCCCGCGAACCCACGGCCCTTGCTAGTGCCGATGATGTCGACGAATTTTTCGCCTTCGAAGATCTCCACCAGCACGCGGTCGCCGGCTTTGACCTGGCCTTCGCCGCCTTCTTCTTCCGTACCGGCCTTGCCGTCTTTGCTTTCGATGACGATCGGCACTTCGCGCAGCACACGCACCGGTGGCACGTCGTTCTTTTTCAGATGCCCGAGCGCGGCTTTGCTCAACTTCTTTTCCTTCACGAACTCGACGAGGCCAATCTGGGCGGCATCATAGCCGTCGCGCTTGGCGGTCTTGCGCTGCGTGACCACGCAGGGACCGGCCTTGAGCACGGTGACCGGACGAACATCGCCCTTGTCATCGAACAACTGCGTCATGCCGACTTTCTTGCCTAAAATTCCAGCGACTGTGCTAGCCATTGCCTAATGTCTCCGCTTGCGTGTCTACTCTTCGACGAACTGCGCCTACTTGTGCTCTTTGCCAAACGCCTTGATTTCGACGTCCACGCCCGCCGGAAGATCGAGCTTCATGAGCGCGTCGACCGTCTGCTGCGTCGGCTCGAGAATGTCGAGCAGCCGCTTGTGCGTGCGAATCTCAAACTGCTCCCGCGACTTCTTGTCCACGTGCGGGGAACGCAGCACGCAATATTTGTTTTTCACCGTGGGCAGCGGAATCGGTCCCGCAATCTGCGCACCGGTACGCTTGGCTGTTTCCACGATTTCGCCCGTCGATTGATCGAGGATGCGATAGTCGTAAGCTTTCAGCCGAATCCGTATTCTTTCTTTTCCAATCACTTTGCACTCTCTCGCCCCTCCAGTCTCAACCGGAGGAAAGAACGTGCGGCAAGTTGCAAGCCGCATTTTTGGTTGATGTAGCGCGGGCGCCTCGCCCGCGGCTTCTTAACTTACTTAATAATCTCCGAAATCGTACCCGCACCCACCGTGTGCCCGCCTTCGCGAATCGCGAAGCGCAAGCCCTTATCCATCGCGACGGGAGTAATCAGTTCAATCTCCAGCGCCACGTTATCTCCCGGCATCACCATCTCCGTCCCCGCCGGCAACTCCGCCACGCCCGTCACATCCGTCGTCCGGAAGTAAAACTGCGGCCGGTATCCCTTGAAGAACGGCGTATGCCGCCCACCTTCTTCTTTGGTCAGGATGTACACTTCCGCCTTGAACTTCGTGTGCGGCGTGATCGACCCCGGCTTCGCAATCACCATCCCGCGCTCGACATCGTCTTTGCCAATGCCGCGCAACAGCAAGCCTGCGTTGTCCCCCGCCAGACCTTCGTCCAAAGACTTCTTGAACATCTCGATGCCCGTGACCACCGTCTTGCGCGTGTCCCGGAAACCGACGATCTCCACTTCCTCGCCGACTTTGGTTTTGCCACGCTCGATGCGCCCCGTCACCACCGTGCCACGTCCGGAGATCGAGAAAATATCCTCAATCGGCATCAGAAACGGCTTGTCCAAATCGCGCTGCGGCTGCGGAATATATTCATCCACCGCCTTCATCAGCTCGTCGACCTGCTTTTCCCACTTCTCTTCGCCATTCAACGCGCCCAACGCCGACAACTTCACCACCGGCAGCTTGTCGCCAGGAAACTGATAGCTCGAGAGCAACTCGCGCACTTCCAGCTCGACCAACTCCAACAGCTCGGGATCGTCCACCGCATCGCACTTGTTCAGAGCCACGACGAGGTAGGGCACGCCCACCTGGCGAGCCAACAGCACGTGCTCGCGCGTCTGCGGCATCGGACCATCGGTTGCAGCCACAACCAAGATTCCGCCGTCCATCTGCGCCGCGCCCGTAATCATGTTCTTGATGTAATCCGCGTGGCCCGGGCAATCGACGTGCGCATAGTGCCGGTTCGCCGTCTCGTACTCGACGTGCGCCGTTGCGATCGTGATCCCGCGAGCTTTTTCTTCCGGAGCGTTGTCGATCGAATCGAACGACCGGAACGTGTTCTTCGGATTGTGCTTCGAGAGCACCTTCGTGATCGCCGCCGTCAGCGTCGTCTTGCCGTGATCGATGTGCCCAATCGTCCCCAC